>OFRD01000121.1_pt1 | contig 27937 bp, 23 predicted proteins | sample 1543041 | NCBI WGS metagenome assembly OFRD01 (sample SAMN07774234, study PRJEB24372) | wastewater metagenome | isolation source: Exp Tend CN 100WW | collected 2016-02
ATTTCCGGACTGCATGCGTAAATCACGGTGAATTTACCCATCAAGGTGCGGGCATAAAGGCGTGGTGCAATCAGGGCGTCCAGGCCGGGGACTCGGATCAGTTTGACGTAGGCCAAGTCACGAAGCTCGACCTTTTTGTGCCAGATCCAGGTTTGCTCCAAGGTTTGGGATGTCAGCCGTGTTTTTCCCAGCAGCAGGTGGCCAACGGTGTAGGCCATGATGCCCCATGCCGCCCACAGCCAGAGGTAGTCGGTTTGTGCCATTTGGGGACCGTGCAATTGGTACGCCCAGAAAGCCAAGCCCAGCAAGAGCGAGACGGCCAAGACCTTGAAAGGCAGGCTGAATGCAGGTGATGCCACGGTTTCGTGTTTTGGGGTGAAGCGAAAAGGGGCGGGGCCCAAGTGCTCGGTCAAATCGGGTAAGGGTGTGGTTGTCATTGAGGTTTACGCATAAAAAACGCCTCGAAGTCGAGGCGTTTGAAGGGGTCTAGCGCTTTATTTCTTAAACAAGTCGTCAATCTTGTCTTGCGCGTCCTTGTCGGTTTTTTCTTGCTCAGCACCTGTTGCCGGCGTCACTGTTTCCAGTTCTGAGGGGCCGTCTTGCGGCATCTCGATGACCACCTTGTCGATGTCCACTTTGACTTCCTTGTCGAGGAAGGCGGTCACAGTTTGCGGTACAAAGATCACGATCACTACCAGCAAAATTTGCATGATCACCCAAGGGATGGATCCCAAATAGATGTCACTCGATTTCACGGCCACAGGAATGCGTTTGTCCTTGAACAAGGTATCGGCAATGCCACGCAAGTAAAAAAGCGCAAAGCCGAATGGTGGGTGCATGAAGCTGGTTTGAAGGTTGACGCACAGCAGCACACCAAACCAGATCAGGTCAATCCCCAGCTTGTCAGCCACGGGGGCCAGCATCGGCACGATGATGAAAGCAATTTCAAAAAAGTCGAGGAAAAAGGCCAAGAAAAACACAAACAGGTTCACCACGATCAGGAAGCCCACCTGACCGCCCGGCAAGCCGGTCAGCAAGTGTTCGACCCATTTGGCCCCGTCCACACCTTGGAAGACCTGACTGAACACCCGAGAGCCGATCAAAATGAACACAACCATGGCCGTCAGGCGCATGGTCCCGTGCATGGCTTCCCACAACAGACTCCAGTTCAGGCGTTTGTGCATGGCGGCCAGAATCAATGCGCCCACCACACCCATGGCACCGGCCTCGGTCGGAGTCGCCAGTGCGGAGTCTTGAAACGGCAAGCCGCCCATCGAGCCCAGCACGGTGAAAATCAGCACAGCCGATGGAATGATGCCCTTCAGGCACTTGCCCCACAGCGCCCAACCGTTCAGGGTGCGTGCTTCTTTAGGCACGCCGGGAACGTATTCGGGTTTGACGAGGCTCAAACCGTAGGTGTAAAGCGCGAACATGCCAATCTGGATCAGCGAAGGGCCCCAAGCGCCCTTGTACATGTCGCCTACGGGTTTGCCCAATTGGTCGGCCAGCACCACCAAGACCAGCGATGGAGGGACCAATTGCGTGATCGTGCCCGATGCCGCCAAAACGCCAGTGGCGTAGCGCATGTTGTAACCGTAGCGGATCATCACAGGCAGTGAGATCAAGGCCATGGCAATCACCTGACCGGCCACTGTGCCGGTGATGGCACCCAAAATGAAGCCCACGATGATGACCGAGTAACCCAGCCCTCCTCGCACAGGGCCAAACAATTGGCCCATCGAGTCCAACATGTCTTCTGCCAGACCACATTTTTCAAGAATGGTCCCCATGAAGGTGAAGAACGGGATCGCCAGCAGCAGGTCGTTGCTCAGTATCGAGAAAATCGAGATGGGCAGGTTGCTCATGAAGGCAACGGGGAACCAGCCCATTTCAATGGCATAAAAACCACTCGCCAGGCCCAGTGCAGCGAGAGAGAAAGCGACGGGGAAGCCGACCAACATCACCACGACGAGGCCTGCGAACATGATCGGTGCGAAATTTTCCATTTGCATTTGGTGTCCTTTTTGTTGTTATGTTCTATTTCAGTGCCTGAATGTCATTGCAGGGGCTTTTCATAGTGTGTGTCCATGGCGTATTGGCCAGTCAGGTAACCCACACGTTTGATCAGCTCAGCCAGACCTTGCAGCCAGACCATGGCAAAGCCCAAGGGCAGCGCCAGAGTGGCCGGCCAGCGAATCAGGCCACCAGCGTTCTGGCTCATTTCGCCTGAGACCAAGGTGTTCATGAAGTAAGGGAAAGACAGCCATGCCAGATAGCCCATGATGGGCATCAGGAACACGATGATTCCGAAAATATCGACATAAACGGGTGCGTTGCCTTTGAGCTTGCCGTAGATCAGGTCCACGCGGACATGCTCGTTGACCTTGAGCACATAGGGCGCGCCGACCATGACCACCCAAGCAAACATGTACCACTGGATTTCGAGCAGGCCGTTGGAGCTCCAGTCGAAACCATAACGGATGAAGGCATTTCCAGCACAAATCATGGCCGCCAGAAACACGGCCCACGAAGCGATCTTGCCGAAACCTTCGCTCAGCCAGTCCATGAAGCGTGCAAATTTGAGTAAGGCAGTCAAGGCATCTCTCCAATCAAAAAATAACAAAGGCCTGTGAGGCCTCTTGCGCAAAGCAAGCGCTTTGCAAACGCCGTCAATGGTAACAACGAGTAAGCCTTGCATTCGCCTTTTTAAAGCGTTGCAGGCCTGATATTTGACCTGTCGATGTTTGAATTTCTCTCAAACGGGCATTAAAAAATACTTTGTACGTGGTATCACTTATGGCTTTGGTTTGTGCGAACGGTGCGTCCACCACGGCAGGCGTTGCTTCAAGGATTGGATTTGTCCGGATGTGTTGACTGCGGTGTAGCCTGCCATGGCATTCAGCTGGTCGGTCCAATCTGCGGACTGAAGCAAGCGGCAAAGATGCTGAACAGGGGGGGAATCAACGGCACTTTTGAGGCAAACAAGCCAGTAGTCTTCCTGTTCAAGAGGGACAAAATCCAGGCCTTGTGCCTGAGCGGCTGAACCGATGCCCAAACCCACATCGGCCTGTCCTGCCGCAATGCAGGCGGCGATGGCCGCATGCGAAGGCTCTTCATGTGCATAGCCTTCTATGTTTTGGTGGTTCAGTTCGGCGGCGGTGAGCCATTGATCGAGCAGTAGGCGTGTGCCTGTTCCGGGGCTTCGGTTGACAAAACGCACGCCCGGTCTGAGCAAATGGTCCAGCCGGCGCAGCGCCAGGGGGTTGCCGGGCTGCACCATCAAGCCTTGTTGTCTGCTGGAAAACCCAATCAGTTTATGCAAACCTGTTTTGAGCAGCGGTTTGTATGTGCGTGCCACCAGCGAATCTGTGGCGGGTTGAGAGGGCGCATGAAAGCCAGCCATGATGCAGCGGCCTTCATTCAAGGCGCGAATGGCGTCGACGCTGCCGCAAAAACGCAAATCAAGGTGCAGAGACTGTTTGGCTGCGTGCTCTCTCAGTTGAACCAACGCATCGTCATGGCTGGCAAAAATGGGCAACACGTGGTGCTCAGGGTCAAAAGCCACAGAAAACGTTTTTTCCAGCTCGGCATGCAGGGCACTGATTTGGGGGGCGAGCCGGGCCTGTGCTTGGCGCTCGGCCCACAGCAATTTGTCGGCAAATTCGCTCAGTCGGGCGGCGTGGCCTTTTTCCCAGAGGATCAGGGGCTGTTCAAGCGCTTGCTCCCAGCGCTTGAGTTCTCCCCAGACATGTCGGTACGACAGTTGCAATGATTTGGCTGCTCCGGCAATCGAGCCTGCTTCGCGTACAGCTTGCAGCATGTCCATCAAAGGGTTGCGCAGGGGGCTGGTTTGATGGCGCTGCGCCACTTCGTCTTGATGTGGCGTCCAGCTGTAAGAAAGATTGATGTGTTGCACAGGCAAGAGTTTGCCTTAATCCTGGTGGCATCCGTCCACAAACAGTGGGCTTGTCGTATGCAGTTGATTTCATAGTTGACATCCCCTACTCGGACTGAGGTGTTCGTCCGGTAGCATCATCCCCCTCTCATGAACACCTTCTCCGACAGCGTCATCGCGGCGTTGCAACTCATCACCTCTGCCGATCCAGTCCTTTGGGTGGTTGTCGCGAGGTCATTGGCCGTCAGTGCCACGGCCTGCCTGCTGGCCTATGGTGTGGGCGTAGCGCTGGGGGCCTGGTTGGCGGTGGCGCGTTTTCGCGGCCGAGGCGCGGTGCTTCTGGGCTTGAACACCTTGCTCGCTTTGCCTTCGGTGGTGGTGGGTCTGGTGGTTTATCTGCTGCTCTCGCGCACCGGGCCTTTGGGATTTTTGGGCTGGATGTTCAGTTTTAAGGCCATGGTGTTGGCCCAGTTCATCCTGGTGGTGCCAGTGGTCACAGCATTGACCCGGCAGGTGGTCGAGGACGTGGAGCGTCAGCACGGCGAGCAGTGGGCCTCGCTTGGCGCTGGCCCTTGGCTGCGCAGTTTGCTGCTGGCCTGGGATGAACGCCTGGCCTTGCTGACCATTGGCGTCACTGCCTTTGGCCGTGCCATCTCGGAGGTTGGTGCCGTGATGATTGTGGGTGGCAATATCGATGGCTTCACCCGGGTCATGACCACCGCCATTGCACTCGAGACCAGCAAGGGCGATTTGCCGCTGGCGCTGGGGTTGGGCATGGTTTTGTTGGGGGTGGTGCTGCTGCTCAATGCCTTGTTGGCCGTGATTCGGCGGTGGGGCGAGCGGCGTCACGCGAGGCCATTGCCCGTCATCGCTTTAGATGGGGTTCATCCATGACGGCCGTGCAGATCGCACTGGACGCCGTCGGCGTTCAATTGGGGGCACAGCAGGCCTTGACGGGTGTGAGTTTGCGCATCGAGGCCGGAGAACGCGTGGCGCTGGTGGGGGCCAACGGTTCGGGCAAAAGCACTTTGCTGCGTACTTTGCACGGACTGCTGCCGCATTCTCAGGGCCAAGTGCTGCACGCGCCGGGCGTGCAGCAGGCCATGCTGTTCCAAAGACCCCACTTGCTGCGCCTGTCGGCCTTGAACAATGTGGCACTGGGCTTGTGGCTGGACCGTCAACGGGGCCTGAACTGGAAAGCGGCGCAAGCGATGGCGCTGCAAGCTCTGCAGCGCGTGGGCTTGCAATCTGTGGCCGGGCAAAACGGTCGCCAATTGTCTGGCGGCCAGCAGCAGCGACTGGCATTGGCCCGCGCCTGGGCACGGCAGCCCGATGTCTTGCTGCTGGACGAGCCCACGGCCAGTCTGGACCCGCATGCCAAACGCGAAGTCGAGACCTTGATGGCCGAATTTGCAGCGGGCTCCACTGCAACGCAGCCCGTGACGCTGATCTGGGCCAGCCACAACCTGGGCCAGGTCAAGCGCCTGTCCACCCGAGTCATTTATCTGGAGGGCGGTCGCATCATGGCCGATCTGCCCGTGGCCGATTTTTTCAACCCCGTCCTGCTGGCTGAGTGCAGCCCAGCAGCCCATGCTTTTGTTCAAGGAGAACTTTCATGACCTTTAAAAACTCAATGACCCGTCGCGCCCTGGTGTGCGCGGTTTTGGCCACCACATCGGCGTGGGCGCAAGCCCAGTCCATCGTGATGTCGTCCACCACCTCGACCGAGCAATCGGGCTTGTTTGCGCACCTGTTGCCCGCCTTCAAAAAAGCCAGCGGGCTGGATGTGAAAGTGGTGGCGCTGGGCACGGGCCAAGCGTTGGACATGGCGCGTCGCGGTGACGCTGACGTGGTGTTTGTGCACGACCAGGTGGCCGAAGAAAAGTTTGTGGCCGATGGCTTTGGCCTCAAGCGCTTGCCTGTGATGTACAACGACTTTGTGCTGATTGGCCCCAAGGCCGACCCGGCAGGCACCAAAGGCCAAGACATCGTGGCGGCTTTGGCCAAGTTGTCGGGTGGCAATGCAGCTTTTGTGTCACGCGGTGACAAGAGCGGCACGCATGCGGCCGAACTGCGCTTTTGGAAGATGGCCAATTTGACCGACAAAAAAGGCAGTGGCTACAAGGAATGTGGCTGCGGCATGGGTCCGGCGCTGAACATCGCGGCATCTTCGGGCGCCTATGTGATGGCCGACCGCGCCACCTGGCTGAACTTCAAGAACCGCGCCGATCTGGCCATTTTGGTCGAAGGTGACAACCGCTTGTTCAACCAATACGGCGTGATGGTGGTCAACCCGGCCAAGCATGCGCACGTCAAGCAGGCCGATGCACAGAAGTTTGTCGACTGGATCACCACGGCTGCTGGCCAAGCCGTGATCGCCGATTACAAAATCGGCGGAGAGCAGTTGTTTTTCCCTAATGCCGGCAAGTAATCTGGCTCGAGCGATGCCGAGTGTGCGGTAAAGCGTGGATCGGAGATGCCCAGGGGGCTGGTGGCTTTTGCCACCTTGCCCCTGGCGTCAAGGTTTTGGTCTGAATAAGCAGGCTTTGGCGCTGCGGCGGTGATGACGTGCGCTCGCGCTCATGCGCATGTGGCGCAGCGGGGGCAGAGCAGACGATTCAGGGCTGGGGCCATCAATGTGCCCACAGTGTGCTGACGGTCTTCAAGCCCAACAAGGTGAGTGCCAACGAACCAAAAAGATGCAGTGAAGCGGTGCCAACCGCTACCGCGAAACGCCCCTGCTGCAGCAGAGCCACCACTTCGGCCGAAAAGCTGGAGAAGGTGGTCAGTGCCCCCAGAAATCCGGTGATCAAAGCCAATCGCCAGACCGGGTCCAATTCAGGCAATTGCTGAAACACGCCCACACCAACACCCACCAGGTAACCGCCGATCAGGTTGGCCGCCAAGGTGCCCCAGGGCAATAAGCCGCTGCCTGCGGGCGTTGGGTTGAGCCACAAACCCAATTGCCAGCGCGACAAGGCACCTACACAAGCACCGAGGCAAATGGCGATCACTGTGAACATGTGCCGTGTCCTTGTGTGGCGTTAAAAAGGCGGGTCTCCGTCGTCGGCCCCACCTGCCAAGACGGTTGAAATGACTGTTTTTTGTACGGGATTCGCCGTGGGGGCATCGGTACCCGCAGCGCCCAGTTCCATCTCGCCACCCAAGGCTTCGATCAGGCTGTCGATCAGGGGGGCCAGCAAGCCGGTGGACAAGGCCATATCGGCATCAAAACGGTCTTCTTTCTTGTCGGTGCCCGACTCGTCCATGACGCCATCAAGGTATTGCACTTTCTTGAGCTGCAGGGTTTCGGTCAGCACAAAGGCCACGCGGCCGTCCCAGCTCAGCGCCAGCTGGGTGGGCAGTTTGCCTTCCAACACATGTTTGCGCACGTCGTCGTTGGCCAGGTGGTGGCGCGTGAAGCGCACACTGGCCGCATCTTCGCCGGTGGACTTGAGCACGGTTTCGCGTTCCACCGTGAGGTCGGCAGGCCATTCGTCCGGCGTGGGGGCCAAAAGCCACTGCGTCATGGCCGCTTGCGGCGAGGTGACGGTTTGGATCAAAGACACTGACAGACCGCCCATCACGTTCATGAGTGCCGACATGACTTCGTCGGCCTTGCCTTGGCTGCCCGCATTCAGCACCAGACGGCGGTTGTCCAAGTCCATCCACACCAGCACGCTGGATTGGCGGGCAAAAGCCTGAGGCAGCAGCGTCAGCAGCACCTCGTCCATCAGGTCGCGCTTTTCTTTTTTGCCGGGCTTGCGGCCTGTGGCCGCTTCGATTTCGGCGATGCGTTCATCGGCCTTGCGGCGCACCACGTTGCCGGGCACCGCCTTGGACTCGATCATCAGCTTCATGATCCACTGCCCAGCCACCGACTCGACCAAAGGGCCATGGGCTTCGCCGCGTGGCGGCACCCAGCCAATCGATTTTTCTTGGCTGGCGCCACATTCCACAAATTGCATCGGCTCCAGAGCCGCCTGCACATCGGCCAATGTGGGCGCGAAGCCCTCGCCGATGCGGTAAACCATCACATTCTTGAACACAGCATTCCTTCTTGACTTCCAAGCGATAGGTGCCTGGAAATATCCAATGATCATAGATGATGATCTGCTTGCATTTACAGTAGGAAAGATCCTTGTCTGTTGTTTTGGAAGACCTGTTCATGAGTACATCTCCACCGCGTTGGCAATTTTGGATCGACCGTGGCGGCACGTTCACCGACGTGGTGGGTAAGCGCCCCGATGGCACCTTGGTCACGCACAAGCTGCTTTCTGAAAACCCTGAGCAATACCGCGATGCGGCGGTGGCGGGCATCCGACATTTGCTCGAGTTGAAGCCCGGTGAACCCGTCACACCAGAGCAGGTCGAATGCGTGAAGATGGGCACCACCGTGGCCACCAACGCCTTGCTGGAGCGCAAGGGTGAAGCCACGCTGCTGGTGACCACGCAGGGCTTTGGCGATGCGCTGCGCATCGCCTACCAAAACCGCCCGCGTTTGTTTGACCGTCAGATCGTGCTGCCCGAGTTGCTCTACAGCGCGGTGGTGGAAGCGCAAGAACGTGTTGCGGTGGATGGCCAGGTGTTGCAGCCGCTCGATGAGGTGCATTTGCGCACCCAATTGGTGAACAGTTTTGCGCAAGGTGTGCGGTCGGTGGCGGTGGTCTTCATGCACGGCTGGCAGCACACGGCGCATGAGCGGGCTGCGGCACGTTTGGCGCGTGAAGTGGGCTTCACACAGGTCAGTACCTCGCACCAGACCAGCCCGATGATGAAGCTGGTCAGCCGGGGCGACACCACCGTGGTCGATGCGTATTTGTCGCCCATCTTGCGCCGCTATGTAGACCAAGTGGCCAGCGAAATGCCGGGTGTAAAACTGATGTTCATGCAGTCTTCGGGGGGCTTGACAGACGCGCAGGTGTTTGCGGGCAAAGACGCGATTTTGAGCGGTCCGGCGGGCGGCATCGTGGGCATGGCCCGCACGGCCCAGCTGGCGGGGCACGACAAGGTGATTGGTTTTGACATGGGTGGTACCTCCACCGATGTGTCGCACTTTGCCGGGCAGTTCGAGCGCGAGTTTGAAACCCAGGTGGCTGGCGTGCGCATGCGCGCCCCGATGATGAGCATCCACACCGTGGCGGCGGGTGGGGGGTCATTGCTCACTTTTGACGGTGCGCGTTTTCGGGTCGGGCCACAAAGCGCGGGGGCCAAGCCCGGCCCGGCCAGTTACCGCCGTGGCGGGCCTTTGGCCGTGACCGATGCGAACGTGATGGTGGGCAAGGTACAGCCGCGGTTTTTCCCCTCGGTGTTCGGACCGGATGCAAACCAAGCGCTCGACGCCGAGGTGGTGCGCGGGCACTTTGAAAAACTGGCCGTGCAAACCGGCCGCGCTGCCGAAGATGTGGCGCACGGTTTCATCCAGATTGCGGTGCAGCAGATGGCCAACGCGATCAAGAAAATTTCGGTGGCCCGTGGCTACGATGTGACGCGCTACACCTTGCAGTGCTTTGGCGGCGCGGGCGGGCAGCACGCGTGTTTGGTGGCCGATGCATTGGGCATGTCGCAGGTGCTGGTGCACCCGTTGGCTGGTGTTTTGTCGGCCTATGGCATGGGTTTGGCCGATCAGAGCGTGATGCGCGAAGCATCGATGGAGCGCCCACTGGACGCTGCGACCATGCCTTTCATGGCCGAGCGCTTGCAGGCTTTGGGGGACGACACGCGTCAAGCCTTGCTGGCGCAAATGGGCGGGGACGCGGCCCATGCTGACCGCATCGAGCTGCGCCAACGCGTGCATTTGCGCTACGAAGGCACCGACTCGGCGCTGGTGGTGCCTTGGGGCGATCAGGCCCAATTAGTGGCGGGTTTTGAGGCGGCGTATCGCCAACGCTTTGCCTTTTTGATGCAAGGCAAGGCCTTGGTGGTGGAGGCGGTATCGGTCGAGGCGGTGCTTCCCGGCGATGCGCCCGAAGAGACTGTCCATGCCTTGCATCCCGAGCGCGAGGTGCCACGCCGAGACACCGTGCGCGTGTACACCGCCAATGCGCAAGGCGTGGCCCAGTGGCATGGCGCTGCGCTGGTGGTGCGCGAAGACCTGCGCCCAGGGGATGTGATCGACGGCCCGGCCATCATCGCCGAGAAAAATGCCACCACGGTGGTGGAGCCCTGTTGGCAAGCGCGGGTGACGGCATGGGACCATTTGCTGTTGGTGCGCGTACAGCCACGGGCTGTGCAGTACGCCGCAGGCACGCAAGCCGATCCGGTGCTGTTGGAGGTGTTCAACAACCTGTTCATGAACATCGCCGAGCAAATGGGTTTGCAGCTGCAAAACACCGCTTACTCGGTCAACATCAAGGAGCGGCTGGATTTTTCATGTGCACTCTTCAGTGCCCAAGGGCATTTGATTGCCAACGCCCCGCACATGCCGGTGCATTTGGGCTCCATGGGCGAGAGCATCCAGACCGTGATCCAAGACAACCATGGCCGCATGCAGCCGGGCGATGTGTTTGTGCTCAATGACCCCTATCACGGCGGCACGCATTTGCCCGACATCACGGTCATCACGCCGGTGTTTCTGTCAGACCCCACACACCCTGTGTTTTTTGTCGGCTCGCGTGGCCACCACGCCGACGTGGGCGGTTTGACGCCGGGCTCGATGCCGCCGTTTTCCACGCGCATCGAAGAAGAGGGCGTGCAAATCCACAACTTCAAACTGGTCGATGCGGGCCATTTGCGCGAAGCCGAGATGGTGGCCTTGCTGCAAAGTGGGCCCTACCCCTCGCGCAACCCGTCGCAAAACATGGCCGACTTGAAGGCGCAAATCGCGGCCAACGAAAAAGGCGTGCAGGAGCTGCGCCGCATGGTCGAGCAGTTTGGGCTGGACGTGGTGCAGGCCTATATGCGCCATGTGCAAGACAACGCCGAAGAGTCGGTGCGCCGTGTCATCACGCGCCTGAAGGACGGCGCTTTCACTTTGCCCCTGGACAACGGGGCGCAGATCCAAGTGGCTGTGCGCGTCAACGCCACCGAACGGACGGCTGAGATCGACTTCAGCGGCACCAGCGCTCAGTTGCCCAACAACTTCAACGCGCCTCGGGCAGTGTGCATGGCGGCGGTGCTGTATGTTTTTCGCAGTTTGGTGGACGACGACATTCCCTTGAACGCCGGCTGCCTTAAGCCCTTGAATGTCATCATTCCGCAGGGCTGCATGCTCAACCCCAACCCGCCCGCTTCGGTGGTGGCGGGCAATGTGGAGACCTCCACTTGCATCACCAACGCCTTGTTTGGCGCATTGGGCGTGATGGCGGGCAGCCAGCCGACGATGAACAACTTCACCTTTGGCAATGCGCGGGTGCAGTATTACGAGACGATTGCAGGCGGCAGTGGCGCTGGCGGTCGATTTGACGACCAAGGCCGTCAAGTGGGTGGTTTTGACGGCACCTCGGTGGTGCAAACCCACATGACCAATTCGCGCCTGACCGACCCTGAGGTGTTGGAGTTTCGTTTTCCGGTGCGGCTGGAAAGCTACGCCATCCGCCCAGGCTCGGGCGGAGCAGGGCGCTGGCGCGGCGGTGATGGGGGTGTGCGCCGTGTGCGCTTTTTGGAGCCGATGACGGCGGGCATTTTGTCCAATGGGCGTGTGCACCCGGCTTTTGGCATGGCCGGTGGGCTCAGTGGTTTGCCGGGCATCAACCGGCTGGTGCGCAGCGATGGCCAAGTGCAGACCTTGGCGCACATTGGCCAAGTCGAGATGCAGGTGGGCGATGTCTTCGAGATCCACACCCCAGGTGGGGGTGGTTTTGGCGAGGCTGAATCCAGCGCGTCTGACTGAGGTTCAGGGTTTTTGGGGTGGATAGGCCGGGGCTTGACCATAGCCTTGGCCCTTGACCCGGACGCCTTGCTCTGACAGGTTGGCGGCCTTTTTGGGGCCGATGCCTTTGACGCGTTGCATCACATCAGGCCAATCACGAAAAAGGGCTTTTTCCCGTTCGCGCATGACTTCGCGGGTCATCGCCGGACCAAGACCTTTCAAGCCATCGAGTTCCATTTCTGTCGCTTTGTTCAGATCCACCTGCGCCCAAGCGATTCCGGCCAACATGACGCTCACGATGGCGGTCGTCATCTTTTTGATCATCTCTGCCTCTCCCCGTGTGGGCTGCAGCGCTCTGCAGCTGAGGCCATTGTGGGTCGGGCGCTCAGATCGGAGAACAGGGACGTTCGCATCACTTGAAACAAGGTGTTTCAAGTCAGTTGTTCACAACTCTTCAATGCGTCTCGGGGGGTAGCTGTCCCAAGCCTGGCAGCCCGGGCAGTGCCAGAAGTGCTCTTTGGCTTCAAACCCGCAGGCGGCACAACGGTACCGGGCCAAGGGCCGGATGGCTTGCTCCAGCGCTTTTTGTACCGGGGCCGGCAAAGGGTTCTGCCCCTTGTTTTCTTCGGTCAACCATCGAGTGGCAGCCATCAAGGAGGCATGGTTGCTCAAATGGTCCAGATAGCGTTGGTGTGATGCCGCCCCCCCTTCTGGGGACGTTGACTCTATGGCCGAGATGGCATCCAGCACATCAATGCAGGCTTGTTTGGCGTAATGCGTTTTCAGCAATTGCGCGGCCTCTGGGGTCAAGGCGGCAGCCTGGGCAGCCTTGACCAAACTGGCAGCAGCCAGTGGGGCGGCTGCATCCGAACGTTCAAACAAAACCGACAAAGTCTCAAATGCTTGTGCGGCCTGTCCCTGGGACAGTTGCAGTTGCCCCAGCAAAATGCGGGGTCTGGCCGCATCGGGGGTTGCCTGAATGGCCGCCGTCAACAGGTTCAGGGCATTGGGGATATCGCCTTGTTGCACGGCTTCGCGAGCTTGCTCACATTGGTAGTGCGCCATGCGCATGTCGAAATTGGCCTCACCTGAGGTTTCAAGAAGACGCGCCACGCGTGCGGCTTCAGGCCATTCGCGCGAACGCTCGTAGATGGCCAGTCGTGCCAACCGTGCCTGGCCTTCGTAGGATGTTCCTTCCAGTTTGCGCAGCGCTTCTTCCGCGCGGTCGAGCAAGCCAGCTTTCAAAAAATCGAGGGCCAAGCCATGTTGTGCACGCTGCCGATCGGCACTGCTCAGATCGGCCCGCGACATCAGGTGTTCGTGCACGCGTACAGCGCGGTCGTATTCACCTCGGCGGCGAAACAGGTTGCCCAGAGCAAAGTGCAACTCTGACGTGTCGGGGTCGTTTTGAACAGCTTCAATGAAAGCATCAATCGCCTTGTCCTGCTGCTCATTGAGCAGGTAGTTCAGGCCTTTGAAATAAGCACGCGGTGCTTGCCGGTTGGCGATGCGCATTTGGCGCAAGTCGAGACGAGAGGCTATCCAGCCCAACGCAAACGCAGCGGGCAGGCCCAACAAAATCCAGGTCAGGTCAAGTTCCATGAGGCGTCTCGGGCACAGGAGTGGGTTCGCTTGCGGTGGGCAGATGTTGACGCGAAGTCTGGCGATGACGCCACCATCTTGGCACCATGCCCAGCACGCCCACCATCACGCCCAAGCTGAAGGCAGAAAGCACCACCAAGACGGTGGGTGCTGACCAAAAGGTGCTGAAAAAGAAATTGACGCGCGTTTCTTGCTGGTTGTTCAGCGCAAAAGCGAACAGCGTGAAAAAAACCGCTGCTTTCAGTAGCCACTGAAGCAGCCGGAGCAGACGTTTCATGGTGTGACCTCGGAAGCTGGAGCCATTCTAATGGGCCCATTCGTGCCCCCTGCGGGTGAGGCATCACAAACCCGCGCACCTTGGGCGACAAGAGAGATAAGGGTCACAGAACTTTGGGGGCGTTCACTTGGGCGCTGGACACTGTGCCGGCATCCACGGCTTCGCGCAGGGCTTTGCCGGGTTTGAAATGGGGAACCCGTTTTTCCGGAATCTGAACGCTCTCACCTGAGCGGGGGTTGCGGCCAACACGGGGTGGGCGGCGGTTGATGGAGAAGCTGCCAAAGCCGCGAATTTCGATGCGGTGACCTTTGACCAGCGCATCGCTCATGGCGTCCAGCACCGTTTTGACGGCCAATTCGGCGTCACGGTGGGTCAGCTGTGCAAAGCGGGCGGCGAGTTCTTCAACCAGATCGGAGCGGGTCATGTGCTTACTTTGTTGTTCATGCAACTTGCAGGTGTCGGGCACCAGCCTGAAAAAAGCCTGCCCCCATGACAGGGGCAGGCTTTTCAGACAGCAAGCGTCTTCAGATCAAAGAGATCAGTTGTTGTCCAACTTGGCACGCAACAAAGCGCCCAGGCTGGTTGTGCCCGCGTTTTCACGCGAAGACTGCTGAGACAAGGAAGCCATGGCTTCTTGTTGGTCCACAGCGTCCTTGGCTTTGATGGACAACTGGATGTTGCGGGTCTTGCGATCCACGTTCACCACCACAGCGGTCACTTCGTCGCCAACTTTCAGCACGTGGCTGGCGTCTTCCACGCGGTCACGCGAGATTTCGCTGACGCGCAGGTAGCCGACAATGTCTTCGCCCAGGTCGATCTCAGCGCCTTTGGCATCCACAGTCTTGACCTTGCCGGTGACGGTTTGGCCTTTGTCGTTGATCGACACGAAGGTGGTGAAAGGATCGGAGTCGAGCTGTTTGATGCCCAAGCTGATGCGTTCGCGGTCCACGTCCACAGCCAAGACCAAAGCCTCGACTTCTTGACCCTTCTTGAATTCGCGCACGGCGTTTTCGCCGGTTTCGTTCCAGGACAGGTCAGACAGGTGCACCAAGCCGTCGATGCCGGCAGCCAAGCCCACGAACACGCCGAAGTCGGTGATCGACTTGATCGGGCCCTTGACGCGGTCACCGCGCTTGGTGTTTTGAGCGAACTCTTGCCATGGGTTGGCACGGCACTGCTTCATGCCCAAGCTGATGCGGCGCTTGTCTTCGTCGATCTCGAGGACCATGACTTCGACTTCGTCACCCAATGCAACGATCTTGGAAGGGGCCACGTTCTTGTTGGTCCAGTCCATTTCGGAGACGTGCACCAAGCCTTCGATGCCTGGCTCGAGTTCCACAAACGCGCCGTAGTCGGCGATGTTGGTGATCTTGCCGAACATGCGAGTGCCCTGTGGGTAGCGGCGGTTCACGCCCATCCAAGGATCGTCGCCCATTTGCTTGAGGCCCAAGGACACGCGGTTTTTCTCGGTGTCGAACTTGAGGATCTTGGCAGTGATTTCCTGACCGGCAGTGACCACTTCGGATGGGTGACGGACACGGCGCCATGCCATGTCGGTGATGTGCAGCAAACCGTCGATGCCACCCAAGTCCACGAATGCACCGTATTCGGTGATGTTCTTGACCACACCGTGAACGATGGAGCCTTCGCGCAATGTTTCCATCAGCTTGGCGCGCTCTTCGCCCATGGATGCTTCCACCACAGCGCGGCGTGACAGCACGACGTTGTTGCGCTTGCGGTCGAGCTTGATGACCTTGAATTCCAGGGTCTTGTTCTCGTAGGGAGACAGGTCTTTGGTAGGACGTGTGTCGACCAAAGAGCCAGGCAAGAAAGCGCGGATGCCGTTGACCAACACGGTCAGGCCACCTTTGACTTTGCCGCTGGTCACGCCAGTGACGAACTCGCCGGATTCCAATGCTTTTTCGAGGGACATCCACGAAGCCAGACGCTTGGCGGTGTCACGGGACAAGATGGTGTCGCCGTAACCGTTTTCGATGGAGCCGATGGCCACGGAGACAAAGTCGCCGACCTGGACTTCAACTTCACCCTGGTCGTTTTTGAACTCTTCGAGCGGCACGTAGGACTCTGACTTGAGACCAGCGTTGACCACAACGAAGTTGTGCTCGATGCGCACGACTTCAGCAGTGATGACTTCGCCTGGGCGCATTTCGGTGCGCGTCAGGGATTCTTCGAATAGGGCGGCAAATGATTCAGACATGAATTTTCCTCATCCACAAAACAGGACTGACGAGCGCGAAATGCGTCGTTTCCAGGAGCTGACTGTGGCGGTTGGTTGTGCAGCGTGAGCTGCGGTTGGTTTCAAAAATCCACCTGGCCAGTGTGCAAGCTGCACGAAGAGAGCCGGGTGGAACCTCTATTTAGCCCGCGCAGGGCGGGCTAGGTGGCCGGTTTGGGTTCATCAACCTCGGTCGATTAACCAAAAACCTGCCGACTTTGCCACCAGCCCATCACCTGTTCCATCGAAGCTTCGATGGTCAGGGACGAGTTGTCCAGTTGCAAGGCATCTTGTGCGGGCTTGAGTGGCGCAACGCTGCGGGACATGTCCCGGGCATCACGCGCTTCCAAGTCAGCGCGAAGAGCGTCGATATTAGCCGAAAAACCCTTCAAAATCAATTGCTTATGCCGTCTTTCGGCCCGTTGGGCAGCGCTGGCGGTCAAAAAAACCTTCAATGGGGCATTCGGGAAGATCACCGTACCCATGTCGCGGCCGTCGGCCAAGAGGCCGGGCAGGCGGCGAAAGCTGTGCTGTAGCTGTACCAAAGCCTCGCGCACTGCGGGCAAAACAGACACTTTGGAGGCGTTCATGCCACCTTGTTCGCTGCGAATCGCATCCGTCACGTCCACGCCATTGAGTAAGACTTGTTCGCCTTCAAAGTGCACAGGCAGATGGCGGGCCAGGTCGGCGATGTGGCTTTCGTCGGAGGCTTCGAGTGTGAGCCCGGCCTGCAGCGCGGCATGAGCCGTGACACGGTACAGTGCGCCCGAGTCGAGGTAGTGGTAGCCCAGCTTCGCAGCCACGCGACTGGCCAGCGTGCCTTTGCCGGAGGCGGTGGGGCCATCGATGCAGATCACCGGGATCTGCATGGCGTTGGCGGTGGCCACCGAGAACAGGGCCTCGAAATAATCAGGAAAGGTCTTGGCCACGCATTTGGGGTCTTCGATGCGCACGGGCACCTGCGCCGCATTGAAGGCCGCCAACGAAAAACACATGGCCACGCGGTGGTCATCGTAGGTGTGGATGCGGGCCGCTTGCCACTGGCCCTTTGCCAACGCATTGCTGAATTGACCGTTTGGCAATGGATGAACGCGCAGCCAGTCAGGACCTTCTTCTACTGTGGCACCCAATTTGCGGCATTCGGCGGCCATGGCCACGATGCGGTCGGTTTCTTTCACGCGCCAGCTGGCAATGTTGCGCAGCAGGGTGGGGCCGTCGGCATAAAGCGCCATCACGGCCAGCGTCATGGCAGCGTCGGGGATGTGGTTGCAGTCGAGCTCAATGGCTTTGAGCGGCCAGGCGCCGCGTCGGATTTCCAGCCAATTGGGCCCACTGGTGACCCGTGCGCCCATGCGTTCGGCCGCCTCGACAAAGCGGATGTCTCCTTGGATGGAGTCAGCGCCCACGCCGTTGACTCGAATGCCTTCACCTTGGGCAATGGCACCGAGTGCGATGAAATAGCTGGCCGATGAGGCATCGGCCTCAACGTGGATGCTGCCTGGTGACTGGTAGCGACTGCCCGCAGGAATGACAAAACGCGCCCAGCCATGTCGTTCCACATCAATACCGTAGCGCGCCAGCAGGTTGAGCGTGATCTCGATGTAGGGCTTGCTGATGAGTTCGCCCACCACTTCAATCGTAATGGCGCGGTCGGCAGCGGCCAGTGGCAGCGCCATCAACAAGGCGGTTAAAAACTGGCTGGACACATCCCCGCGCACGGGGATGGGTTTGTCGAGCTGGAGCGCAGGCTGGCCGATGCGCAGCGGCGGAAAACCTGCGTTGCCCAGGTAGTCGATGGCGCAACCGAGTTCGCGCAACGCATCCACCAGGTCGCCGATCGGACGCTCGTGCATGCGCGGCACGCCCTTGAGCGTGAAGTCACCGCCTTGAACCGCTAGCGCTGCCGTGAGCGGACGCATGGCAGTGCCCGCGTTGCCCATGAAAAATTCGATGGCCTCAGTCGGCCATGCTCGACCACCCAAACCCGTGATGGTCACCGTGGTGCCCGCCACTTCCACGCCGCAGCCCAGTTGGCGCAGGGCGGCCAGCATCACTTGGGTGTCGTCAGAGTCGAGCAAGTCGTGAACAACGGTCGTGCCTTGGCACAGGGCCGACAGCAGCAGCACGCGGTTGGATATGCTTTTGGAGCCGGGCAGGGTGACGCTGCCGGAGGCTCCTTGCAGCGGGGGAATGTCAAGAAAGGCTGTTGAGAACATGCTTTAGTCTTCGGAGTCTTGGTTGCAAGCGTTGCCCGCTTGCAGAGTCCAGGCCGAGCGCACATCGCTGGCTTGTTGAATCAGGTGTTGCAAAGCGGGGGTGTCGCCCAGCCTCAAGGTGTTTTCGAACTGTTCGAGTGCAGCACGAAAGTGGGACACCTGCATGAGCACTTCTGTTTTGTTGGCGCTCAAGATGTCGCGCCACACGGCAGCATCACTGGCTGCTATCCGCGAAAAATCCCTGAAGCCCGGGCCTGCCATCTCTAGAAATGTTGCGCCTTTGGGCTGTGCCGTGAGCGCATTGACGGCCGCAAACGCCAACAGGTGCGGCAAGTGGCTGACAGCCGCAAACGTGGCGTCATGGGCTTCGGGCGTCATGGTGCTGACATGGCTGCCGATGGCCGTCCACACCGTGTGCGCGGCTTGCATTTTTTGAATGCTGGTTTGCGGCAAAGGCGTGAGAATGGTTCGGCGCTTTTGATAAAGCGTGCTGTCAGCATGTTCAATGCCTGCCACTTCTTTGCCTGCAATCGGATGGGCAGGCACAAAGCAACTCAAGCGTTCGCCCAGTGAGGCCTGGGCGGCTGCGATCACATCGCATTTGGTCGAACCCACGTCCATCAGCAAGGCACTGGGCTGCAATGCATCGCGCATGGCGGAAAAACTGACTTGCATTGCGCCCACAGGGACCGCCAATAAAACCAAATCTGCCCCTCGTACAGCGTCGGCCACGTTGGTGCAGGCGTGGTCGAGCACCTTGAGTTCAACGGCACGTTGTCGGGTTTTTTCAGAAGCGCTGAAACCGACGATGGTCTTGACGAGGCCAGCCTTGCGCAGGGCGAGTGCAAACGAGCCGCCCATCAGGCCGCAGCCGATCAGGGCCAAACGCTCAAAACGTGGCGCGGTCGGACGCTCGGGCGTCATTCAGAAACGGGGTAAGAACCCAGCACCTTGTAGAACGCGCACAACCCTTGCAATTCTTGCAAGGCAGCGGCCACATGAGGTTCGCTGATGTGGCCTTGCAGGTCGATGTAGAAGTAATACTCCCACTGGCCCGATTTGGCGGGGCGCGATTCAAAGCGGGTCATGGACACGCCGTTGTTTTTGAGTGGCACCAGCAAATCGTGCACTGCACCCGGGCGGTTGGGCACAGACAACACCAAGCTGGTGCAGTCTTTGCCCGAGGCCGGTGGCGTGGCCAGTGTTTGCGGCAAAGCAATCACAGCAAAGCGAGTGCGGTTGAAGGCTTCGTCCTGAATGGCGTGGTGCACGATGTGCAGCCCAAACTGGCTGGCGGCACGTTCGCTGGCCAAGGCGGCCCAGGCGGGGTTGGTCGCTGCCAAGCGGGCGCCTTCGGCGTTGCTGGATACCGCGCGGCGTTCCACATGCGGCAGGTGCTTGGACAGCCAGCCCTGGCACTGGGCCAGGGCTTGGGGGTGGGCCATGACCACTTCAATGCCCGCATCCGAGTTGAGCTGTCGCAGCAAGTTAAAGCGCACTTGCAGGCTGACTTCGCCCACCACATGCACGGGCGAGCGCAAGAACAAATCGAGTGAGCGGGCCACCACGCCTTCGGTGGAGTTCTCCATGCCGACCACACCGTATTGGGCTGTGCCTGCGGCAGTGGCGTGGAACACTTCGTCAAAGTTGGCGCAGTAAATCAGATTGGCGGCGCTGCCAAAAAACTCGATGGCGGCCTGTTCGCAGAATGTGCCTTGTGGCCCCAGCACGGCAACGCGTTGCGGCGCTTCAAGGGCCAAGCAAGCCGACATGATCTCGCGCCAGATCGAGGCCACATGTTCGTTTTTCAGCGGGCCAAGGTTGGCCTGTGTGATTTTGTCGATGACTTGCGCCACGCGGTCGGGGCGAAAGAAGGGCGAACCTTCGGCTCGTTTGATCTCGCCCACTTGCTCGGCCACATGGGCGCGCTGGTTCAGCAGGCTCAGCAGCTGTTTGTCCAGCGAGTCGATCTGCACGCGCAGGGCGCCCAAGGCATCCGACTGAATGGGTTGTTGGCTCATGTCCGAAAAGTCTTTCTGGTCGCCTGCTTCAGGCCTGTGTTTTTTCAAATTCACGCATATAGGCCACCAAGGCCTGCACACCTTCAAGAGGCATGGCGTTGTAGATGCTTGCACGCATGCCGCCTACCGATTTGTGCCCTTTGAGCTGCAACAGGTTGGCGGCTTTGGCCCCGGCCAAGAAGGCATCGTTGCGCGATTCGTCACGCAAGAAAAACGGCACGTTCATGCGTGAGCGGCAGTCTTTGGCGACCTTGTTCACATACAGGCTGGAACTGTCCAAAAAGTTGTACAGCAGCTGCGCCTTGGCGATATTGCGCTCTTCCATGGCTGCGATGCCACCTTGTTTTTTCAGCCACTGGAACACCAAGCCTGCGATGTAAATGCTGTAAGTCGGTGGCGTGTTGTACATCGACTGGTTGTCTGCCACCAGCTTGTAGTCGAAGGCGCTTGGGCAGTGTGGCAGGGCGTGGCCGATCAAGTCTTCTCGCACGATGACCAGGGTCAGGCCTGCAGGGCCGAGGTTCTTTTGTGCGCCACCAAAGGCCAGGCCCACACGAGACCAATCGACCGAGCGTGACGCAACGTGGGATGAAAAGTCCACCACCAAAGGGGCATCGCAGCCCAAGGCCTTCAGGTCGGGCAGTTCGTGAAATTCAACGCCGTGAATGGTCTCGTTGCCACAAATGTGCACGTACCGGCTGTCCGCGCCGACTTGCCAGCTTGCCGGAGCGGGCAGTGTGGTGAAACCATCGGTTTGCGCACTGGCTGCGACGCGGGCTTGTCCATATTTGCCCGCTTCTTTGAGTGATTTTTGGCTCCAACTGCCGGTCAGCACAAAATCCATGGCCCCGCCTTGCGACAGGTTCAACGGGATGATGGCGTTTTCGGCCAAGCCGCCGCCTTGCATGAACAAGATTTTGAAATGCGCGGGCACGGCCAGCAGTTCCCGCAAGTCGGCTTCGGCTTGCTCGTAAATGCTGATGAACTCCTTGCCGCGGTGGCTCATCTCCATCACGCTCATGCCTGAACCGTGCCAGTCGAGCATCTCGGCTGCGGCCTGATGCAAGACTGCCTCGGGCATGACGGCAGGGCCTGCCGAAAAGTTGAAAGCGCGCCCCATCGTTATTCTGCTGCAGTTGTGCCGTCATCCGGGGTGGCTTCGCCATCACCCGTTTCGCCTTCGGATACGTTGGCATCGTTCTCGACGATACGTTGCAAGCCTGACAGCTTGGCACCCTCGTCCAGACCGATCAAGGTCACGCCTTGTGTGGCACGGCCGAGTTCGCGGATTTCGGACACGCGGGTGCGCACCAAAACACCCGTGTCGGTGATCAGCATGATCTCGTCATCGGCGTGCACCAAAGTGGCGGCGACCACTTTGCCGTTGCGTTCCGATTGCTGAATGGCGATCATGCCCTTGGTGCCGCGGCCATGGCGTGTGTACTCGGTGATGCTGGTGCGTTTGCCGTAGCCGTTTTCGGTGGCTGTCAGCACACTTTGTGTTTCGTCACCCGCTACCAGCATGGCGATCACGCTTTGGCTTTCTTCGATCATCATGCCGCGTACGCCGCGTGCACTGCGACCCAATGGACGCACGTCGTTTTCGTCAAAGCGCACGGCCTTGCCACCGTCGCTGAACAGCATCACATCGTGTTTGCCGTCGGTCAGCGCTGCGCCGATCAAGAAGTCGCCTTCGTCCAAATTGACTGCAATGATGCCGCCTTTGCGGGGATTGCTGAATTCATCCAGCGATGTCTTCTTGACCGTACCCATGGACGTGCCCATGAAAACGTACTGGTTTTCTGGGAAGGTGCGTGCTTCGCCGGTCAAGGCCAGCACCACGTTGATTTTTTCGCCTTCTTGCAACGGGAACATGTTGACGATGGGGCGACCACGCGAGCCGCGTGAGCCTGCAGGTACTTCCCACACCTTGAGCCAGTAAAGGCGACCACGGTTGGAGAAACACAGCAAATAGTCGTGGGTATTGGCAATGAAGAGTTGGTCAATCCAATCGTCTTCTTTTGTCGCGGCAGCTTGCTTGCCACGTCCGCCACGCTTTTGTGAGCGGTATTCACTCAGCGGCTGGCTCTTGATGTAACCGCTGTGCGACAAGGTCACGACCATGTCGGTCGGGGTGATCAGGTCTTCGGTCGAGAGGTCTTGTGCGCTGTGCTCAATTTCACTGCGGCGTGCGCCGATCTTGGTTTGACCAAATTCCTGACGCACGGTGCCCAGCTCATCGCCGATGATGGTCGAGACGCGTTCAGGCTTGGACAAGATGTCCAGCAAGTCTTCGATTTCGGACATGACCTCTTTGTATTCGGCCACGATTTTGTCCTGCTCCAGGCCTGTCAGGCGCTGCAGGCGCATCTGCAAAATCTCTTGCGCTTGTGTGTCCGACAAGCGATACAGGCCGTCCTGGCCCAGACCGTATTCGCGCTCCAGGCCTTCTGGGCGGTAGTCGTCGGCGTTGATGACTGAGCCATCTCCCTTGGCCCGCGTCAGCATGGTGCGCACCATCTGGCTGTCCCAGCCACGGTGCATCAGTTCGACCTTCGCCACGGGTGGCGTGGGGGCACCACGAATGATGGCAATGAAGTCGTCGATGTTGGCCAATGCCACGGCCAAGCCTTCCAGCACGTGACCGCGGTCGCGCGCTTTGCGCAGCTCAAATACAGTGCGGCGTGTGACCACTTCACGGCGGTGCTGCAAGAACACCTGGATCAGGTCTTTCAGGTTGCATAACTTGGGTTGACCGTCGATCAGGGCCACCATGTTCATACCGAACGTGTCTTGCAACTGGGTCTGCTTGTACAGGTTGTTCAGCACCACCTCGGGCACAGCACCGCGTTTGAGTTCAATCACCAGACGCATGCCCGATTTGTCAGACTCGTCCTGGATGTGGCTGATGTCCTCAATTTTCTTTTCGTGGACCAGTTCAGCCATGCGCTCTTGCAGGGTCTTTTTGTTGACTTGGTAAGGTAGCTCGTCGACCACGATGCACTGGCGTTGACCTTTGTCGATGTCTTCAAAGTGGCACTTGGCCCGCATGATCACGCGACCGCGACCTGTGCGGTAGCCGTCCTTGACGCCCGTCATACCGTAAATGATGGCGCCTGTCGGGAAATCGGGTGCAGGCACGATTTCCATCAGTTCGTCGATCGACGCTTCCGGGTTACGCAGCAAATGCAAACAAGCATCCACCACTTCATTCAAGTTGTGCGGCGGGATGTTGGTGGCCATGCCCACAGCGATACCGCCAGAGCCGTTGATCAGCAAGTTAGGCAGGCGCGAAGGCAGCACCAGTGGCTCTTTTTCCGAACCGTCGTAGTTGGGGCCGAAGTCGACGGTTTCCTTGTCGATATCGCCCAACATTTCGTGGGCGATTTTGGCCAAACGGATTTCTGTGTAACGCATCGCAGCCGCGTTATCGCCATCGACCGAGCCGAAGTTGCCTTGGCCGTCCACCAGCATGTGACGCATTGAAAAGTCTTGCGCCATGCGCACGATAGTGTCGTACACCGACTGGTCGCCATGCGGGTGGTATTTACCAATCACGTCACCCACGATACGGGCTGACTTTTTATAGGGGCGGTTCCAGTCGTTGTTCAACTCATGCATGGCGAACAAGGCGCGGCGGTGTACCGGCTTCAAGCCATCGCGGGCATCAGGCAAGGCACGACCCACGATCACACTCATGGCGTAATCGAGGTAGCTGCGCCGCATTTCCTCTTCTAGACTGATGGGCAGTGTTTCTTTGGCGAACTGGGTCATAAAGATAGAAGGAGTAATGGACGCAATGTGAAGCCGTGATTTTAGGTGCAAGCGGGTGTCGCGTATATGCAACGTTTTTCATTCATTCGAGTTGTACCTGGCGCTAGCGTTAGTCATTTCACGAATCACACTGCGGTCTATGGCACAATATTTGTCAACGGATCAAGTGATGGTCACTTGAGACGTATTTTTTTTCGCAGCGAGTCTGCGGCTTTATCCCTTAAGAGGAAGACCATGAAGAAATTCAACAAATTGGCGATGTTGGTTGCCTCCGCAGCTCTCGTAACAGCAGCAGGCGCTCAGACTGTTGACAACTGGCGCAACGGCTCCGGCGACCTCGTCTGGAAAAACGGTACACAAGAACTGTGCTGGCGCGATGCCAACTGGACACCTGCAACTGCAGCTGTTGGTTGCGACGGTGCCATCGTTGCTCCTAAAGCCGCTCCTGCACCCGCACCAGCTCCTGTCGCTGCACCTGCTCCTAAAGCCGCTGCGCCAGCACCTGCTCCAGCGCCAGCTGCGGCTACCAAAGTGACCTACGCTGCTGATGCATTCTTTGATTTCGACAAAGCTGTGTTGAAAGCTGAAGGCAAAGCCAAGCTGGACGACCTGGTCGGTAAAGTCAAAGGCATCAACTTGGAAGTCATCATTGCCGTGGGTCACACTGACTCCGTTGGCTCTGACGCTTACAACCAAAAATTGTCGGTCAAGCGTTCTGATGCTGTGAAGGCCTATTTGGTGTCCAAAGGCATCGAAAAGAACCGCGTTTACACCGAAGGCAAAGGCGAAAAGCAGCCTGTTGCTGACAACAAGACTTCTGCTGGCCGTTCCAAGAACCGCCGAGTTGAAATCGAAGTGGTTGGTACACGCGCCAACAAGTAATCCTTTTATCAGGATGAAAAAGCCCCAGCGATGGGGCTTTTTTTATGGTCAATTCTTTTTCGAAGCGCAGCTTGCGAGACAATCTCTTCCATGAATCAAGCTGCAAGCAACGTCGATCCGGCCGAATTGGCCAAATTTTCCGATCTGGCTCACCGTTGGTGGGATCCTGAGAGCGAGTTTCGTCCCTTACATCAGATCAATCCTCTGCGACTGGAGTGGATTCATGGCCTGGCGGATTTGACAGGCAAGCAAGTGGTCGATGTCGGCTGTGGTGGCGGTATTTTGGCTGATGCCATGGCTCGCAAGGGGGCGCAGGTCCTGGGCATAGACTTGGCCACCAAGTCCCTCAAGGTCGCCCAGTTACATGCACTGGAAGCAGGCACAACTGGCGTGCAGTACCGGGAACTCAGTGCCGAAACATTGGCCAAAGAGCAGCCTGAGCAGTTTGATGTGGTCACCTGTATGGAAATGCTGGAGCATGTTCCTGACCCGGCATCGGTGGTCAGGGCCTGCGCCCAAATGGTCAAGCCTGGTGGTTGGGTGTTCTTCTCCACACTCAACCGCAACCCCAAATCCTTTTTGTTTGCGATTTTGGGTGCTGAGTACATCCTCAAGTTGTTGCCCAAAGGCACCCACGAATTCGCCCGCATGATCAAACCCAGCGAGCTGGTCACTTGGGCCAGAGAGTCTGGGCTCGATGCTCAAGGCTTCAAGGGCATGGAATACAACCCCTTTACCAAGCGTTATTGGCTCAGCCAAGACACCAGTGTGAATTACTTGCTGGCATGTCGCAAAGGATAAGTACGCATGTTTAAGAATGTAGAAGCCGTGCTGTTTGACCTTGACGGCACGCTGATCGACAGTGCCCCTGATTTGGGCTCCGCTGTAGACAAAATGCGAATGGACCGAGGCCTGCCATCCTTTCCGCTTGAGCACTACCGTCACATGGCGGGTGCGGGTGCGCGAGGCATGATTGGCATCGCCTTTGGTGTGACGCCCGAGCACGCCGATTTTGATGCGATGAAAGAAGAGTTTTTCGTCAATTACGAAAACTGCATGACCGAGCGCACGCGTATTTTTGAGGGGGTGGTCGACATGATTGCCACTCTCGTGGCTCAAGGTTTGCCTTGGGGCGTTGTGACCAACAAGTCCAGCCGTTTTACCGATCCACTGACTTCGGCCATGCCTCTTTTTTCGACAGCGGGTGCCATCGTCAGCGGTAACACCACTCCGCATGCCAAACCCCATCCAGAACCCTTGTTCGAGGCGGCCCGTCGGTTGTCCGTAGACCCTGCTCGGTGCGTCTATGTGGGCGACGATGAGCGTGATATTGTCGCGGGCCTTGCTGCAGGCATGGGAACGGTGGCAGCCACTTACGGTTATTTGGGTCAACAGACCGATATTTCGCGTTGGAATGCCCATTTGCACATTGATTCTCCAATGGACCTCTTGAAATTCCTGAACAACGCCTAAAATAGCCATTGAGGGGCTGCACTGGTTTCGACATGGGTTCGGACGCGTGGCAGGGCATGTCGAGGTTCTGATCCTCGTAAAACAGCAGAAAAAAAACTAACTGCAAACGACGAACGTTTCGCACTCGCCGCTTAATCCGGTGAGCCTTGCAACAGTTGGCCGATAGGCTGGGTTAGGGTGATGGGGGTGTTAAAGCCCTCAAAGTCCTAGCTGCAAGGTAAAACATATGGGCTGGCATCATCTCGGGTACCTTGAGATGGTGTGAGAAAAAAGGGTACTGGCTGGGTGTTCAGCGTGTCGCTGCGCGGTTCATTTGGCGAGACTCAAATCAGACGACTACACATGTAGAACTGTACGAAAAAGACTTATGGACGGGGGTTCAAATCCCCCCAGCTCCACCATATGCAGGGGGACAGATTTTCTCTGTCCCCCTTTTTCATGCCCGGAAGGCCCTGTATCTGCGGGCTTCCGCGTTTTTCCTTGTGGACGCGGCAGGGCACATTTTTCCTATTTTTGCCCTCTGAGTCTGAATTTCTCTCTTATTTCTCTCCTGGCTTGTGGACGCGTCCATAAGCCGAGCCCAGTATTCATGCGGGTTTCAGGGATTTGGTTGGACCTTGTCGCTGCATGAGCAAAGGGGAAAAGAACTTGCTTTTCTCAATTAGCTTATTGTAATTTTCCGTCTTGGTACTAATTTTTAAAAGTGACTTCCCAAGATTTTCCTGAGGCTGATGAAATCAGCTTAATCGGTTGCTGCCATGTTGTGGTGTGAGCACTACGTCGAGCGCCTATGTTGCGCCGCCGAAGCGCGGGCTTCGGAACGCATGCAGAAATAAGATACGGACATGGCGCACCCGCACTGAGGCCCATTTCCCAACGCCAACGGCCATCAAGGTTGCAGCACTTCAGTTGCCAAGTGCACTCAGTCGTTTGATGCAGATCAATGACCCACAGTACTTGTGCAGGGATGCTGTACTTGTCACTCAAGGGGAATCCATCATGCGTACACGAATCCTGAATGCCACCATGTTGGCAACCGCTGTCTTCTCGGGGCTGACCTTTGCGCAAATACCCAAGACCGAAGAGGACCACTCTGCGCATCACCCGTCAGCCGGTGCACCAGCCGCGAGTACCACTGTGCCGGTAACCAGTGCAGCGCCTGTTACTGAAACCTCTAATCAGCAGCTGAAGACTATGCAAGAGATGCACAAGAAGATGCAAGTCGCCAAGGACCCGGCCGGAAGGAACAAGCTCATGAGCGAGCACATGAAACTTATGCAGTCCGGCATGACCATGATGGGCCAGATGCGTGGCGACCCTTCAGTGTGCACCCCGAACATGAACGAGATGATGAAAATGCACATGCAGATGGCGCTTCGCATGGACTTGATGGAGCAGATGATGCAGATGATGGTCGACCGCGAGGCTGCCAGATCAGGTCAGTGAAGCTGCTTCGACAAGGCGCTCACATAAGCCTAGACTGCATCACCGCCCACCTTGATTTTGCATGTCCTCTGCAGCCCAGAGTTGCGCACTGGCGCACCCTTCACGAAGTGAGCGGCGTGCAAGGCCTGCCCGCCATCGAAAATGGTGCGCAGACATTTTGAAGCAAATTCATGGAACTTTGAAGGCACGCCATTGCCAAACCTTCAAGCTAAAAGCCAATCTTAAAAACCATATTCCGCGTCATCGGCTAAGCCCTGCTAAGATAATAGGGACATTAAAGGGACTTGTAAATGACTACAAGATAT
>OFRD01000122.1_pt1 | contig 27841 bp, 24 predicted proteins | sample 1543041 | NCBI WGS metagenome assembly OFRD01 (sample SAMN07774234, study PRJEB24372) | wastewater metagenome | isolation source: Exp Tend CN 100WW | collected 2016-02
TCAAACAGCAGTTGAAGCCGATTCCCAAGAAAAGCAGCCCCAGTACATCTTGCAATGAAATAAAGAAGAACGTGTCGTAAAAGTAATTAAATGACAGCGTAATTGACACAAACATTACCGCCCCTAACAAACGGCCCGATATTTTTTTGATTGCGAGGCCCCAAACCAGAAGAGTCATCGTTGCCTCCACCCATTTGAGCAAATGCAGCGTAGTTGGGGAATTTTCAAACCAAGTATAAAAAAGCGCTGAACGGAGTGAAAAGAGAAACTGAACCCGGCCATTGGAAAGGCGGGCGCCAAAATCATTTATGAAGCGTTCTCCTACTGTGTGCCCCCACGAAAGAATAGTTGCATCATCCACTAGCCCCCAATACCACTCCTGCAAATAGAAACTCAAGAGGATAGTGCCGAGTGGCACGATGATGGGAAAAATCCACAGTAAATTAAGATTTGCGTATTTTTCTAATGTTCGCATAGCGTCGAGCTTGTCTCGTAAATAAATTGAGGCGCAGGTCTAACTGTGAGCTCGCGCGAGAACAGGGTACAAAATGTTATCGAGTGTATTGCCATCACCTGCATTTAAGATACGGTGCTAGTTAAGAGAGTTGTGAGACATCTAAATGTCGCTGCTGTTCCACTGAAGGGCTTTTTTGCGTATGGATGCCGCTAGCTGGACGCATGCAATCTTTATTCGCGTCATTATAACTTGGCTAAAGAGTGGATTGACATGGTGGTACTCGCTGTGCTTTGAGGCTAGCATAGTCGCATTCAACCAGTAAACAGCAATTGGCAGTGTGCACAGGTTGAATCTAATGAGCTGTCATGAGCCGGCTTGCAATGCAAGATGCCATAGAAGCGGAGCCTTGGCGCATGGATGCGGGCTTAATACACACTAACACCAGGTCAAATGCCGGTCCTGTGCCATCGCTGTACCAAAAGCACTGCGCTGCATCCGCTATCCAGATGGCAGCGACGCTCGCGTTATCGGCAGCTCGCATGCATGTAGCCACCGCTTGCTTGCATAGTAGGCACAATCATCGCAGCACGAATATTTAACGCCCTCTATTTTTATTGTGGCGCATATAACCCCGGCACTTCTAGTGCCAGCCACTGCGCTGGATCCACCTGATTGCCGTTCACCCATACTTCCCAGTGCAGATGTGTGCCGGTGGAAAGACCGGTGTTGCCGACCGTGCCGATTACTTCACCGGCCTGCACCGCTTGGCCCGCCGTAACCAAAACGCTGGCCTGATGCCAATAGGCGGTGAAGACACCCCAGCCGTGGTCGATTATTGTGGCGCCGCCGCGAATTTGAAGTTGCTCAGCGAGTGCCACGACACCGGCAGCCGGTGCACGGATGGGCGTGCCCGCCGGCGCACCAAAATCGATGCCGCCATGAAAGGTGCGAAACGGGCTGCCGTTGTAGCTGCGACGCAATCCAAATTGCGTGGTGATGTACTGCGACGAGATGGGCTGCTCAAACTCGGCGGCCCACAAGCGCGAGGCGGTGAATGCCTCGGCCACAGCCTGAATGCGCGCCACTTCGCCATCGCCCACTTGCGGATCGTTCAGCAGCGCCGCCTTCTCGTCTTGCAGCAAAATCAGCTGTTGCGCAAAATGCGCATTGGAAACGCGCACGCGCAGCTCCACATTCACTGCTGCGCCGTGCAGCGCCTGGGCGCGCACGCGCAACGCGTACACGCCCGGCTCGGTGGTGGCATGCACGCCATGCAGCGCAATCTGCCCGCCGCCCAATTTGGAAAAATGCAGCATCGTGCCGTCAAATTCACCGCTTAGGGCTGCATCGCCGGCAAGTGTGATCACCACCGCCAGCGGCTCACCTTGCGCAGGGTGATCTGGGTAAACACTTAATGATTGGAACGGCAGTGGCAGTGAGTTCTCTGCCGGGGCTGGCAGCTGCAGCTGTAGCCCGGGGGCGGCTGCCAGCGAGGAAAGCGTGTTGGTCAGTGAAAGTTGTTGCAGAGTGAGACCGGCGCGCGCAGCCAGCAACGCCAACGTCTCGCCGGGCTGTAGTACCAGTGTGCGCTGGGCAGGCAGCACCGGCTGCGCAGCATCAGTTGTCAGGTACAAAAATGACTGCCCAAGAAATAGCGCGGCCGGATTCACAACATGGTTCAGGCGCACAAGTGTTTGCAGGTCTGTGCGCAGGCGTTGCACGAGGGTTGGCAGGCTATCCCCGGCAGCCAACGGGTGTGTGGCCAACACTCCGCGCAGGCCGGCAAAGCCGGGCACAACCAGCCGCCGGCCAACATCCACCATACCGGGGTCTGCAATTGCGTTCGCCTGCTGGAGCGCATCTACTGTTGTGCCCAGCAGCTGCGCAATTGTGTAAAGACTTTCGCCGGCTTGCACAACGTAGACTGGCCCATCCTCTTCGGCGGCACGTGCATTGGTGGCGGGCGCGAGCATCAGTGATGTGATTGCAAGCATGCGCCAGCAGTGCCGCCAAAGCAGCGCCTTACCAGCCGCAGCCGCGCTGACGCGCACAACAATTGTGGCGCGGGCATCTGAGCGGGTTTGTGGACTGCAGTTCATCGAGCTGGGGGTATGCGTGTGCATCGAAAGGGCAAGCGGGCCGCGCAACTGGCAACTTGCGGGCAAGTAACCCGTTAATACGGGGCTGCCCGCGCGTGGGTGCGCTTGGGAGTGCCCGCAATATAATCGCCGCAATGCGAATTCGACGCGCTTGCATTATAGCGACACTGGCTGCGCTGCTGGCGGCGTGCGGCGCTGCGGCGCAGCCGGTAATGGTGGCACGCAGCATTCCCACGGCAGAACCATCAAGCACGGCAACGGCCACGCAAACTGCAACGCAAACTGCCACGCCCCCTGCAACGCCTTTACCAACCGCAACGCCCCATCCGCTGTCAATCGCAGCGCTGCGCCAGCGCGCGTATCCCGGCAGCAAGCTGGTTGTGGAGCAGCCGCTAGAAGCGGGTGGCAACTATACGCGCGCCATCGTCTCTTATCAATCAGAGGGTCTCAAAATATATGCGCTGCTCACTGTTCCGTTTGGCATACGGCCGGCAGCCGGCTGGCCGGTGATTATTTTTAACCACGGCTACATTGCGCCGGCTGAGTACCGCACAACCGAGCGCTACGCAAATTACATGGGGGCGCTGTCGCGCAGTGGCTACATTGTGCTGCGGCCGGATTACCGTGGGCATGGCAGCTCTGAGGGCGTGGCGCGCGGCGCGTACGGCGTACCGGACTACGTGGTGGATGTACTCAATGCCGTCGGTGCCATCAAACAATATGCTGACGCAGATCTAGGGCACATTGGAATGTGGGGCCACTCGATGGGCGGCTACATAACCCTGCGTGCGATGGTGACCACGCGCGACATCAAAGCCGGCGTGATCTGGGCTGGCGTGGTGGCATCCTACCCCGATCTGCTTGCCAACTGGCGCGTGCTTACCAGCAGCGCGGGGCCGGCAACTCCCGTGGCGGGCTGGGGCACCAGCTGGCGCCAGTCGCTGCCCAACACTTTTGGCAGCCCGCAGTTCAACCCGCAGTTCTGGAGCGATATCTCCGCCAATAGTTTTCTGGCTGATTTGTCCGGTCCGCTGCAACTGCATCACGGCAGTATTGACAAGGTTGTGCCGGCAAGTTTTTCCGAGTCGCTCTATCAACAGCTGCGCGCTGCAGGGCAGCCGGCAGAGTTGTATCTGTACCCGCAGGGAGACCACAATATTCGCGTTGGCTTTGACGAGGCCATGCAGCGTACGCTGCGGTTTTTTGAGGCGCAGCTAAAAGCTAAATAAAGCAGTTTATGGCAACGTTCGCGCGTCTTTCCGCGCAACTGCTTGTATTTGATCCGTTAGCATCTGACCTAGGCACCCAAGTTTCCCCCTCACAACCACCGTAGCGCAAGGTTTACCAGGCGGCGCACGGCCGCGGTGTAAGGCGGGAAGAGCAGCTTCATTGGCGCGAACGGTCCCTGGCGCAGGAACGCGCGCGCGTGCGAGAAAGCGCGGAAACCATACACTCCATGCGCACTGCCCGTTCCGCTGTGGTTGAGCCCGCCAAACGGCAGATTGGGATGCATAAAGTGCAGCACGGCATCATTGATGCACGTACCACCGGCCGAGGTGCTTGCTGTGATCTGTGCAATGTTTCTGCGGCTGCGGCTGAAGATGTATAGCGCCAGCGGTTTGCTGCGTTGATTTATCACTTGCAGTGCATCTGAGAGCAGAGTGTACGGGATGACCGGCAAGATTGGCCCAAAAATTTCTTCTGTCATTATTGCGTCGTGGTTGGCCACATCAACCAGCACGGTGGGCGCAATGTAGCGGTCGGCCGCGTCCACTTGCCCGCCAATAGGGGCGCGGGCGCCGTTCCTTAAGCTGGCCATTAGCAGCTGCTCGCAGCGCGCAAAATGAGCCGGGCTCACAATGCGCGCGTAGTCTGGTGACGCGCGGCGCGCCGCTGGATCGGCACCATAGGTTTCCCGGATGGTTTCACCCAGCTGCCACACCAACTTTCCAATAATGCTAATGTGTGCCAGTACATAATCCGGCGCGATGCAAGTCTGTCCGGCATTTAGGAACTTTGCCCAGACGAGCTTTTGGGCGGCGTCCACAATGTCTGCGCTCTCATCCACTATCACCGGGGACTTGCCGCCCAGCTCCAGTGTGATGGAGCTGAGGTGCTCGGCGGCGGCGCGCATCACCAGCTTGCCTTTGCTGGTGCCGCCAGTGAAGAAGATGTGGTCGAATGGCTGGCGCAGCAGTTCTTCCGCGGTCAGATGGTCACCCTCAAAGACGGCAACCTCATCTTCCGCAAACAGTTCGCCCAGCATGCGCGCCAAAAGGCGCGCGGTATGCGGGCTGATTTCTGACGGCTTAAGGCAAACGCAATTGCCGGCAGCAATTGCGGAGACCAGCGGGCCAAGCGCCAAAGTGAACGGGAAATTCCACGCCGTAATGATGAGCACAACACCACGCGGTTCCGGGCGCACCCAGGCGCGCGCTGAAACCATTGCAAGCGTGGGTGCTACGCGCCGCGCCCGCATCCAGCGCGCCAGATGGCGGCGTGCATGCTTGAGTTCAGTTGTCACCGGCAGAATTTCCGTGAGGTCTGCCTCCGCGGGCGGCTTGCGCAAATCCGCATGCAGCGCGGCGTGGATGTCTGCGTGGTGGCTGTCCACCCAACGCAGCATCAATTCCAATTTAAGATTGCGCTGTGCTGCGTTGCGGGCAGACACCTCGGGCTGCTTGGCACGCTGCGCGGCAAACACGCGCAAAATCCGTTCTTTGTCTGGGGCGATGTTTGTGGGCGGCATAGGATCGCCTAGCGGTGGCGGCCCTTGGCGCGCTCCGGCTTGCGGCCCTTGTAGCTGGGGCAGGTAAGCACGCAGATTGTGCTCAGGCGCGGGTCGTTGAGGCGCGTCTCAAGGCGCTCGCTAATTTCAGACTTGGCAGCCGCCATGGTTACAATAGTGGGGGATTGCTTTACATACCGGTGGTCAATCAGCTGCAACAGTTTCTCGCGCGCCCATGGTGTGGCGCTCTCCGTCAGCAAGTCATCCAGTATTAGCAGCGGCGTCTCGCGCACTTCGTTAAACAGCTTGTCATAGCGCACCTGCGAGTCCGGGCTGAATGTTGCGCGCAAATGATCCAGCAGGTCAAGGCAGGTGATGAACAGGGCCGTCATGCCGCGCTCCACATGCCGGTGCGCAACGGCTGCCGCAAGATGGGTTTTGCCGGTACCGTGCCCGCCAACCAGCACTAGCCAGCCAACTGGATTTTCTGCGTAGCGCTGCGCAGCCGCATATGCGGCAGCCAGCCGGCGTTGTGGGTCTCCGGTGAGCTCCCCGGGGCGCAGGTCAAAATTTTCGAATGTGTGGCTGCTGTAGTTATCCAGCGTAGAAATTCCAACTTGCACAGCCTCGGCGCGCCGGAAGTCCGGGGCATCCAGCAGCACCTTGCGCACCAGGTCCACGTCCACCAGCCGGCTGCGTACGCGCGGGTCAATGCGCTCCAGGTCCATGTTGCTGGTGATCACGGTGGGCAGCTTGTTGGTATAGCGATGGTTCACAAGCTGGTAGAGCTTCTCTTGCGCCCAGGCCGTGGCGCTCTCGGCGCCCAGGTCATCCAGCACCAGCAGCGGCGTGTTGCGCATAGTGTCAAATAAATCATCGTAAGCCACAGCTGAGTCCGGGGAGAATGTGGCGCGCAGATGATCCAGCAAGTCCGGCACGGTTACAAACAGAACGGGAACGCCGTTGGCGAGGCACTGCGCCGCAATCGCTGCCGCCAGATGGGTTTTGCCGCAGCCGTAAGTGCCATGCAGCAGCAGCCAGCCGTGCGGGTTGCCCGCGTAGCGCTGCGCCAGCTCCAGTGCGCGCCGCAAACTATCGCGGTGGCGCGGATTGGTGGAGTGGCCTTCGGGCTTAAAGCTGTCAAATGATTTGTTGGCCAGCGCGCCGAGGCTGGACACTTGCAGGCGCTGCTGGTCTTGCGCGCGCTGCACTTCCGGTGCGCGGCAGGCGCACACGTGCAAGCGCCCAAACGCCGGGTGCCCGGGCGGCACATCGCTGGCAATGTATCCCAGGCCGTTGCATTGCGTGCAGTCCAGCTTCCCCGGGCCGGGCTGCGGCGCGCGCTCAGCGGAGCCAGTCTTTGTACCGTTCGCCGTTTTCGCCATGGGGTTCCCTGCCGGCCTTATGCCTGCGCTCAAGTATCGCCCGCACGTACTTCAAGCTGCGCTTGTTTTGCAGCACGCTTTCAAGCAGCGCCTGTTCCACCCACTCCGCGTTAAAACTTTTTTCAATGTCGCGCAGCTCGTCCGCCAGCAGCGGAGTGATGGGCCCGATGTTTTGCTCGTACAGTGTAAAGATGTTGCGGCGTTCCACCAGCCACGCTGCGCCGCCCGCCGCCGGCTCTTCCGGCAGCCACTTGCCCTGCTCAATGTCCGCTGCGGCAGCGCGCCCTTTTTGGGTGTTCAGCAAATAAAGATCATGGTCTGGCTTGTTCTGCAGGCTGATGTGGAGCAGCGTGCCGCGCGCGCATGCCCGTTCCAGCGCCTCTGCTAGCAGGCTGCGTGCAGCTTCAGGCGCTGCTGCCAGGCTTGCCAGCAGCTGCCCGTCTGTGAGCAGTTCGCTGCGCCAGATCACGCGCACGGCATCAGACTTGCGCGTGAGCAGCCAGAAGCAGTGCAGCGTCAGCTTCAGCTCCGCCAGATTGTCGATGATGGGCAGCAGCTCGCTGAAGAACGCGGCGGGCAGCGCCGTGGTGCCTTCAGTGGTGGCCGCAAAGCCGGCAAAGCCTTTCATGCTTGCCATGGTTAATCGAGGCTGATGGACTTGTGCACGGCGTCCGCAAACTGCGTGAACTGCGGCAGGAAAATTAGATCAAGCGTGCCGGTGCGCCCGTTGCGGTGCTTGGCCACCACCAGCTCTGTCACCTCTTTCTTTTCCGGCATTTCGTCCCACTCATCCGGGTGATGCAGGAACATCACCACATCGCTGTCCTGCTCAATGCTGCCGGACTCGCGCAAGTCAGCCAGCATCGGGCGCTGGCCCTTGCGCTGCTCCACGCCGCGGCTGAGCTGCGCGCCCGCCAGCACCGGCACGCGCAGTTCGCGCGCCAGCGCCTTCAGGCTGCGCGAGATTGCGGACACCTCCTGCACACGGTTGTTCTCGCGGCCCACTTCGGCGGTCATCAGCTGCAGGTAATCCACAATCACAAGGTCAAGCCGCGTCTCCGCGTCCAGGCGGCGGCATTTGGCGCGCAGCTGCGTGGTGGAGATGGAAGGCGTATCGTCCAGATGCATGCCCAGCGCAGCCAGAGAAGTTGTACTGTGCGCAAATTTCGTCATCTCGTCCGCCGTCAGCTTTCCCAGCCGCAGGCGCTGCGCGTCAATTTTTGTCTGCTGTGCCACCATGCGCTGCATCACCTGCTCATTGGACATTTCCAGCGAGAAGATGGCAACCTGCTTCTTGTCCCGCACGGCGGCGTTCAACGCCACAGAAATCATGAACGCAGATTTGCCGCGCCCGGGCCGGCCCGCAATCACAATCAGGTCGGAGTTTTGCATGCCGCCCAGCAGCAGATCCAAGTCATGGAACCCGCTGCGCACTCCGGTGAACTGATCCTGATGCTCGTAGAGATACTGAACGCGCTCGTAATAGTCCGCAGCCACCTGGCGGATGGGCTGCAGGTCGGTGGCCATGCGAGCCTCGCTGACGGCAAAGACCAGCTGCTCGGAATGGCTGACGACCTCGGCGATGTCTGTGCTCTTGTCGTAGGCTGCCTTGGCAATATCTGAAGCGGCCCGCAGCAGGCGCCGGCGGATGGCAGCCTCCTCCACTGTTTTGCCGTAAGCCGCCACATGCAATGCGGAGGGCACCAGCGTAACCAGCCGCGTTAGAAACGCCTGGCCGCCAATGCCTTCCAGGCGGTTGGTGCGGTCTAGTTCGTCGGCTGTGCTGCGCAGGTCAATGGGGAAGTTGCGCTCGTGCAGGCTGGCAAATGCAGACCACACCCAGCCGTGCTTGACGACGAAGAAGTCCTGCTCGCGCAGCATTCCAGAAACCTCAAAGTATGACTCTGGATCGATGAGCACAGAGCCCAGCAGTGCCTCTTCGGCCTCGACGGCCTGCGGCTCTGCTAAAGCTGAAATGGTGTCGTTGGTGGCCATGTCTTTAATGACAGCCGCGCACCAAGGGTTGGGGCGCGGCGGGTAACAACCGTTCGGTGGGCAGCGCGGCTCGCGCTATTTATTTTTGCCGCCGTCGTCTTCGTCGCCAAAGTCCAGCGTGTCAACGAAGTCGGTAAACACAGAAGGCGTTGCCTCCTCCGCACTGCGGCGCTGCTCTTGCTGCTCCGATCCCAGCTCTTCTTCAATGTCATGTTCCGGCGTGATGCCGGCCGTGTCCATGACTGCATCATCCACATAAATCTTGGTGTCGGCGCGCACTGCAAGCGCCAGCGCATCCGAGGGCCGCGCGTCAATTTCCAGGCGCTTGCCGCGCAAGTTGACAATGATGTGCGCCAGAAACACATCGTTGCGCAGCTCGCGGATGAGGACATGCTCCACTTTGGCGCCAAGCTCCCCGATCATGTTGAAGAGCAAGTCATGCGTGATGGGGCGCGCCACCTCCACCTCCTGCAGGCGCACTGTAATGGCGTCCGCCTCGCATGGCCCGATCCAGATTGGCAAGAAGCGGTCGCCGTCCACATCTTTGAGGATTGCCACCCGATGCTGGGACATAAGGCTAACGCGGATGCTATCTATAGTTACTTCAACCATGGTGGTGCACTCACTGTATCCTAGAGTTCGGCAAGTTTAGCATAGCGCGCCAGCCTTGGCTTTAGGCTGGTTTTTGGGCGCCAAGCGCCGCTTGCCAGCGGGCCGTCATGCTGCGCGTGGCTTCAAACGCCAGCACGGGCAGCTCATGTGCACCGAACCAGCCAACTTGATCCACATCATCCGCCGGCTGCAAGTTGCGAGTGCACAGGCGCGCGCTGTAAAAAATTACAAAACCTGCACCGCGCGGATGCTCGCGGCCGGCAACAATATCCAGCAAGCCGGTTAGCTCTACCGCAACCCCCAGCTCTTCGGCGCATTCGCGAAGGACTGCGCTGGCCGGATCTTCCCACGCGTCCACATACCCGCCCGGTATCGTCCACAGGCCGCGCTGTGGCATCACCGCCCGGCGCACCAGCAAGAGCCGCCCGTCCTCTTCGATCCAAGCCGCAGCGGCTACTTTGGGGTCAAAGAAGTGCACATGATCGCAGGCTGGGCAGCACGGACGGAGTGCCCCTTGCCGCTCCTGGCGCAGCAGCGCCGCCCCGCAGAGCGCACAAAAGCGAACCGCCGGGTCGTCGCGCGTTGCCTCGGGCATCCGTCTAGCTTAAACGCAGCGCCCGGCCAGCAGCCGGGCGCGCGCTAAATTGTTGGTGTTACTTCAGCTCAACGATGGCGCCAACTTCCTCAAGCTTCTTCTTGGCTTCGTTGGCGGCATCCTTGGTCACGTTCTCCAAAATAGTGGAGCCCGCGGCCTCGGCCACATCCTTGGCTTCCTTCAGGCCGAGGTTCGTCAGCTGGCGGATAACCTTAATGACGTCAATCTTCTTGGGTCCGTGCTCTTTGAGCACCAGCGTGAACTCCGTCTTCTCTTCGGCGGGCGCGGCTGCCGCTGCTGCCGGCATGGCCGCCATCGACACGGGCGCGGCTGCCGAAACCCCCCATTTCTCCTCAAGCAGCTTCGTCAGCTCCGAAGCCTGCAACACTGTCAGCTCGCTCAGCGCGTCCACAAGTTTGTTCAAGTCTGCCATGATCTTTGCTCCTATGTTATTGGTTGTTGAAATTTATCGACGTAAAAAATTAGGCCGCAGCTGGCGCGGCATCTTTATCCGCGTAAGCTTTGACCACATTCACTATCTGGCGCACGCTGCCGGCCAGTGCGCCAACGATCCGCGTGGCGGGTGCACTCAGCAGGCCCAGGAATTGCGCCCGCACCACCGGCAATGGCGGCAGCTCCGCCAGCGCCTTTACCTGCGCTGCGTTCAGCACGGTGTTGCCCAGCAAGCCGCCGCGCACCAGCAAGCGCTCGTGGTCCTTGGCAAAGTCGGCAATAACTTTGGCAACGCCCGGCAGGTTGCCGTACGCGAAGCCGGCTACCGTGGCACCCACCAGCAATTCCGGCGGCGTGGGCAACCCGGCCTTGCCCAGCGCAATGCGCACCAGCCGGTTCTTGGTGATGCGGCATTCGCCCTCGGCGGCGCGGATCTTCTTGCGCAGCTGCGTCATGTCCGCCACTGAAAGGCCTTTGTTGTCGGCAAATATCACACCCTGGCATTTCTCAAACATGCCGGTGTAAACATCCACCAGTTCAGATTTACGTTCCTTCGTAAGTGCCATTGCGCCTCCTGTTGGCTGCCAAACAAAAAAGTCTTTGCGGCCGCAGACATATGTTGCGGGGCAAAGACTTGGCAACCAGCACAGCAGCGCTCACGGCGCTGCGGCCAGATTGTTGGGTCCGTGCCTCGGCGGGGGATTGAGCGCAACCATTTGGTGCGCGCCCGCTGTCTGTGGCCGGTAACCAGCAGCGCCTTGCGGGCGCCGCTGGAAGTGCTATTGTACTACTCGGCGATGCTAATTGCGTTCTGGTCCACGCGTACGCCCGGCCCCATGGTGGCAGCCACTGTAATCCGCCGCAAATAATTGCCTTTGGCGCTGGCCGGCTTGGCGCGCCGCACGGCGTCCATCAGCGCTGTAAAGTTTTCGAGCAACGCCTCAGCCGTAAATGACGCTTTGCCAATTGGCACATGCAAGTTGGCAGTTTTGTCCAATCGAAACTCCACGCGCCCGGCCTTGGCCTCGTTGATTACGCGCGGCAGATCCTGCTCGGGTGCAACGGTGCCAGCCTTGGGGTTGGGCATCAAGCCGCGCGGGCCGAGCACACGCGCCAAGCGCCCGACTTTGCCCATCAGCTCTGGCGTGGCAATCGCCACATCAAATTCCAGCCAGCCTTCCTGGATCTTCTTGATCAGTTCATCGTCGGCAATAAAGTCCGCGCCGGCATCGCGCGCCAGCCGCGCGCCATCGCCGTCTGCAAACACCAGAATGCGCACGGTCTTGCCCAGCCCGCGTGGCAGCAGCACCGTGGCGCGCACCTGCTGGTCCGCCTGGCGCGGATCCACTGCAAGCCGGATATGAACTTCCATGGTGCCGTCAAACTTTGTGATCGAGCCTTCGCGCGCAAGCCGCAGCGCCTCGAGTGGTGCGTACGCCTTGCTGCGGTCGACTGTGGCCAGTGCGGCCAGATACTTCTTGCCCTGCTGTGTCATGGTTGCCTCCGGTGGTGATAGCGGGTCGCTTGGGGCGCCCTCCCACAAACTGATTTACTTCTCGACGGTGATGCCCATCGACCGCGCTGTGCCTTCAACCATGCGCATTGCGCCCTGCAGGTTGATGGCGTTCAAGTCATTCATCTTGGCTTCTGCAATCTCGCGCACTTGCGCCGGGGTTACTTTGCCAACCTTGGCTTTGTTGGGCTGCCCGGACCCCTTTTGCAGGCCGGCTGCTTTGCGCAGCATCACTGCCGCCGGAGATGTGCGCAGCACAAAAGTAAACGAGCCATCGGTGAAGATGGTAATGTCCGCCGGCAGAATGTCACCAGGGCGCCCCTGCGTGCGCGCGTTGTACTCTTTGCAGAACCCCATCAGGTTAACGCCATGGCTGGCCAATGCCGGCCCCACCGGCGGCGCCGGGCTGGCTTTGCCGGCCTCCAACTGCAGCCGCACTACGGCTTTGATTTTCTTTGCCACTTTTGCTTCTCCTCGTCTAGAGCTTTTCTACTTGCAGGAAATCCAGCTCAATCGGTGTTTCCCGGCCAAAGAACGAAACCATCACGCGAACTTTCGAGCGCTCACTATCCAGCTCGTTGACCGTGCCCATAAAGTCGTTGAAAGGCCCGTCGATGATGCGCACCTTCTGGCCCACTTTGTAACTTACCATCACGCGCGGCGAGTCTGCTTCCATGCGCTTGAGGATGCGCGCCACTTCTTTGTCCGGCAGCGGAGTGGGCAGGGTGCCAAGCCCCACAAACCCGGTGACGCCGGGCGTGTTGCGCACCACAAACCAGCTCTCTTCTGAGATGGCCATCTGTACCAGCACGTAACCGGGGAACACGCGCCGCTCAAACGTTTTCCGTTTGCCGTCGCGCACTTCAATCTCTTCCTCAGTTGGCACAATAATGTCGAAGATTGCGGCCTGCATGTTCATTGTGTCAATGCGCTGCTCAAGATTGTGGCGCACTTTGTTTTCGTAGCCGGAGTAACAATGCACCACATACCAGCGCCGGTCAGTATCGGGCTCAATCGCCGGCGCCAACTCGTCGTCGTGTTCTGCGTCGACAGGCGGCTCCTCTGGAACCAGCGGCAGCGCAGGCAGATTGCGAGTGACCGCTGCAAGCTGCTCCGCTAGTGAAGGGCCCAGATCGGAGTCATCGAAATCAACGTCGAAGTCGACATCCTTTGCCTCGAGCGGGCTGTCCAGCTCTGCGCTGAAGTCTTGGGCCGGCACAGCAGCGGGCTGCGGCACGGCAGCGGCATCCATCCCGGGCTCCGGCTCCAACTCCGCTTGCGGGGCAGCATCCAAGGCAGGCTCCGGCTCCGGCGCCGTTTCCGCTATCGAAATGTGTGTTTCAGGATCTTCCTGCATCATCTTATTCTACTCATGCCAGCCAATGCTGGCTCAAATTAACTGCGCAAATACAAGTGTGAAGACTGCGTCAAACAGTCCCAGCACGATCGCGCTCACCGTTATCGTAATCAACACAATAATCGTCAGATCAGTGGCCTCGCGCCGCGTGGGCCATGAAACGCGCCCCAGCTCCGTGCGCGTTTCGCGCAGATACGTGATGATTTCCACCCGGTAGCTGTAGAGCAGAAACACCACGAGCCCGAGCCCAACACCCAGCAGCGCAGGCCAAATTATCTGGCGGTAATCGATCTGACCAAAATTCATAATTAGTTACGTCAACCAATTTCATCGCGCACAACACCGCCAGCTGGCGGTGTTGTGCTAGGCATTGTCTCTATAGCAGGCGAGGCAGGACTTGAACCCGCAACCTACGGTTTTGGAGACCGTTGCTCTGCCAGTTGAGCTACTCGCCTATGATTCGCGCGGCTATTTGGCCTCGCGGTGCAATATATGTTTGCGGCAACGCGGGCAGAACTTTTTAAACTCCAGCCGCCCGGGGTCGTTGCGCCGGTTCTTTTCGGTTGTGTAGTTGCGCTCCTTGCACTCTGTGCATGCCAGTGTAATCACCGGGCGGACATCTTTCTTGGCCATGGCTTGTTAGAGAACCTCGGTAATAACGCCCGCGCCCACCGTGAGGCCGCCCTCGCGGATTGCAAACTTGGAGCCCTTCTCCAATGCCACCGGCGTGATCAACTTCACTTCCATGTTCACGTTGTCGCCCGGCATCACCATCTCCACATTCTCCGGCAGCGCAATCTCGCCCGTTACATCCATTGTGCGGATAAAGAACTGCGGCCGGTAGCCCTTGAAGAATGCCTTGTGCCGCCCGCCTTCTTCCTTCGTCAGCACATACACCTCGCTCTTGAAGTTGGTGTGCGGTGTGATGCTCTTGGGCTTCGCCAGCACCATCCCGCGCGTTACCGCGTCACGCTCAATGCCGCGCAGCAAAATGCCCGCGTTGTCGCCCGCTTCGCCAATCTCCAGCTGCTTGTGGAACATCTCGATGCCCGTCACCACGGACTTCTGCGTCACTTCCTGCAGACCGATGATCTCCACTTCCTCGCCCACCTTTACCGTGCCGCGCTCTACGCGCCCGGTCACTACTGTGCCACGCCCTTTGATGCTAAAGACATCTTCAATTGGCATCATGAAGGCTTTGTCCTTCTCACGGATGGGTGTCGCAATAAAACTGTCAACTGCATCCATCAGGTCTTGGATCGGCTTGTACTCCGCCGCATTGCTGTCTTTGCTTGTGGACTCCAGCGCCTTGAGCGCACTGCCGCGAATAATTGGCGTTGTGTCGCCCGGGAAGCCGTACTTGTTGAGCAGGTCGCGCAGCTCCAGTTCCACCAGCTCCAGCAGCTCGGGGTCATCCATCTGGTCCACCTTGTTCAGGAACACCACAACCGACGGCACTTCCACCTGCCGTGCCAGCAGCACGTGCTCGCGCGTCTGCGGCATCGGGCCGTCCGGCGCAGAGACTACCAGAATGGCGCCATCCACCTGCGCCGCACCAGAGATCATGTTCTTGATGTAGTCGCGGTGCCCCGGCATGTCCACGTGCGCGTAGTGGCGCTTGTCGGTCTGGTACTCCACATGCGAGATGGCAATTGTGATGCCACGCGCTTTTTCTTCCGGCGCATTGTCAATCGAGTCGAAGGCGCGGTAGTCCGCCAGCCCGCGCAGCCCCAGCACCTTCGTGATGGCAGCCGTCAACGACGTCTTGCCGTGATCCACATGGCCCATTGTGCCCACGTTTACGTGCGGCTTGCTCCGATCAAACATCACTTTGCCCATAGATCTGTTCCCCTAACTGTAAGCCAGCTTTACTTGGCCTTGATTACTTCGAGCGCGATTGCCTCTGGCACCCGCTCGTAACGCGCAAACTCCATCGAAAACACGCCACGCCCCTGAGTGCGCGAACGCAACACCGTGGCGTAACCAAACATCTCAGCCAGCGGCACAATTGCAAGCACGGCTTGGGCATTGCCAGGCCGCCCTTCCATGCCTTGAATCGCACCGCGCCGCGACGAAATGTCGCCCATGATGTCACCCATGTACTCTTCCGGCATGAGCACTTCAACCTTCATCAACGGCTCCAACAACACCGGCTTCGCTTTCAGCACGCCCTCTTTAAACGCCATCGAGCCCGCCAGCTGAAAGGCCATCTCGCTCGAGTCCACATCGTGGAACGAACCGTCGATCAATGTCACCATCACATCCGTGACCGGGTAACCGGCCAGCACACCGTTCTCTGCAGCGCCCCGCACCCCGCGCTCCACCGGCGAAATATATTCGCGCGGAATTGTGCCGCCGACAATCGCACTTTCAAATCCAATTCCGGAGCCAGGCACGCCGGGCTCCAACTTGATTACAACATGCGCGAACTGCCCGCGCCCGCCACTCTGCTTTACATGCCGGTAGTCAAGGTGGTCAACAGTGCGCGTAATACTTTCGTTGTACGCCACCCGCGGCCGCCCGACGGTTGCCTGCACTTTGAACTCGCGCAGCATCCGGTCCACCAAAATCTCAAGATGCAGCTCGCCCATTCCCGAAATCACCGTTTGCCCGGTTGTCTCGTCAGAGCGCACCCTGAATGTCGGATCTTCTTCCGACAACTTATGCAATGCATTGCCCATCTTGTCCTGATCAGCAGTGGTCTTTGGCTCAACCGCCACCGAGATCACGGGCTCAGGGAAAGTGATGCGCTCGAGCACCACACCGTCATCGCCAATCGCCAGCGTGTCACCCGTGAAGGTGTCCTTCAGGCCAAGCGTTGCCGCAATGTCACCCGCGCCAACTTCATCCAAGTCTTCGCGCCGGTCCGCGTACATGCGGATCACACGGCCCACCCGCTCGCGCTTGCGCTTGGTGGTGTTCTGCACCTTCTCGCCAGCGGAAAGTTTGCCGGAATAAACCCGGAAGTAGGCCAAGCGGCCAACAAACGGATCGCTGACAATCTTGAACACCAGCGCAGCCAGCGGCGCATCAACGCTGGCCGGGCACTCAATCGGCTCACCCGTTGAAGCCGACACACCTATCAGCGGCGGAACATCCAGCGGCGACGGAAGAAAGTCCACCACCGCATCAAGCACCGGCTGTATTCCCTTGTTCTTCAAAGATGACCCGCAAAATACCGGGTTCATCTTTCCGCTGATTGTGCTCGCCCGAATTGCAGCGCGCAGCTGGTCAATGCTCGGCTCAGTGCCCTCTAGATACATCGCCATCAGCTCGTCATCATGCTCGGCTACTTTCTCAATCATGAAAGCGCGTGCCACCGCCACCTCTTCCGCCATGTCGGCCGGAATGTCGCCGTACTCGCGCGTAACACCCAGTTGGTCAGACCAGGTAATCAAGCGCATTTCCAAAAGGTCAATGACGCCACTGAAGGTGGCTTCAGATCCCACCGGCAGCTGCAAAGGCACCGGGTTGGCGCCAAGGCGTTCGCGAACCATAGCGACACAGCGCTCGAAGTTCGCACCGACCCGGTCCATTTTGTTTACAAAACAAATTCTTGGGACAGAGTAGCGGTCCGCCTGCCGCCACACGGTCTCACTTTGCGGTTCAACGCCCTGCACCGCATCGAACACCACAATTCCGCCATCCAGCACGCGCAATGAGCGCTGCACCTCGGCCGTAAAATCAATATGGCCGGGTGTATCGATTAAATTAAATAAGTGCTCGCGCCACTCCGCCGTGATTGCCGCGGACACAATCGTGATGCCACGCTCGCGTTCCTGCTCCATCCAGTCAGTGACGGTGTTGCCATCGTCAACGTTTCCAATCCGGTGCGTCTTGCCTGTATAAAACAGGATCCGCTCCGTGGTGGTGGTCTTGCCCGCATCGATATGGGCAATGATGCCAATATTGCGGACCCGCTCCAAAGGTGGGCGTGTGCTTGTCATACCGTGGGAATAATGATCCGGGCATGCGGAGAAAATTTATTCTCGCGCCCCTAAAATCTATAATGGCTAAAAGCCCGGTTGGCTTCTGCCATCTTGTGAACTTCTTCGCGCTTGCGCATTGCACCGCCCGATCCACCGGCTGCATCCTGCAGCTCGTTAGCCAGCTTCTCACTCATGGACTTGCCGGCGCGTGCCCGCGCTGCATCAATGATCCAGCGCATGGCCAGGGTTTCACGGCGCTCCGGCTTTACTTCCAGCGGTACTTGATAGGTGGCGCCACCAACGCGGCGCGGCTTCACTTCCACTACCGGCGCAACATTCTGCAAGGCACTTTCAAACAGCTCAATCGGCTCTTTCTGGGTGCGCTCAGCCATTTCCGCCATCGCCGTGTACAACACGCGCTGGGCAACGCTCTTCTTGCCGCCATACATGAGGCGGTGCACAAACATAGAAACACGCCGGTTGTGGAACTTGGGGTCCGGCAATACTTCTCGCGGTGCAGGTGTATACCTACGTGACATTATTAATAGCTCTTAGTTACGCCCGAACAAAATTACTTCTTGGCCTTCGGGCGCTTGCCACCGTACTTGGAACGGCCCTGGCGACGCGCGTCGACTCCGGTTGTGTCAAGCGTGCCGCGCACAATGTGGTAGCGCACACCCGGCAAATCTTTTACGCGCCCACCGCGCACCAGCACCACCGAGTGCTCCTGCAGCGAGTGGCCTTCACCAGGAATGTAAGCTGTGATCTCCATGCCATTGGACAGACGCACACGCGCAACCTTGCGCATGGCAGAGTTCGGTTTCTTTGGCGTCTGGGTTCGCACCACTGTACAAACACCGCGCTTTTGCGGGGCACCTTTGGCCTGCTTCGCCCGGCGCTCCTTATTGGAGTTGTAGGTGTACTGCAGCGCAGGCGCCTTGCTCATTGAGCGGCGCAACTTCCGCCCCTTGCGCACAAGTTGGTTAATCGTCGGCATTTCTTTTCTCTACTCCGTACTACACCCAAAGTCCGTACACAGCCTACGAGGCCAATGCGCGTGCACTGGCCTCGTAGTAATCAATTATTCAATTCGCCCGTGGCCCGTGCCCTCGAACGACCCGTTCCGCGCCCAAATTCTTGAGGGCGGCCTGAAATTTTACTACCTGCGCCCCGTAAAGTCAAGACGCATTTGAGCAATACCGGGACGTGACTACCGGCCCAATTCCAGCAGTCCCATGCCGCCGAGGCTTGGCATGCGGCGCCGCTCTTCCTCTTTGCCAAACTCGATCAGTTCGCCGTTGTCCAGAACCGCCTCCATGGCCAGCCCCAAACTTTGCATTTCCTTTACCAAGACGTGGAAAGACGCTGGAATTCCAGGGTCTTCAATCGGCTCACCCTTCACAATGGACTCGTAAGCCTTCACGCGGCCAGCCACGTCATCAGACTTAATGGTGAGCATCTCTTGCAAAATGTGCGCGGCGCCATACGCCTCAAGCGCCCACACTTCCATCTCGCCAAAGCGCTGGCCGCCGAACTGGGCTTTGCCACCCAGCGGCTGCTGCGTCACCAAGGAGTATGGTCCGGTCGAGCGCGCATGCACTTTGTCTTCCACCAAATGCGCCAGCTTTAGCATGTGAATGTAGCCAACCGTTACCGGCTGGTCATACGCCAGACCGCCACGGCCGTCACGTACCTTCATCTTGCCAAGGATCGGCAAAGGGTCACCGCTGCTGCTCATCATTTTTGCCGCGGTCTCGCGCAGTGTCTCAGTGCTTTGGCGCCGTGCCTTAACCGCATGGTCTTCCAACCACAGCGCCAAGCACGCACGCACGGCCAGATCGTCTGCCACCGCAGACTCTTCAAGTGGCGCGGGGTTGCCAAACACCAGCAGTTCATCCGGTGAAAACCCACACTCAGCCAGCCAGGTCACCAGCGCAGCGCGCCGCGCATACACCAAGTCAGTTTGTAGAAGCGCGCGATCAAACTTGCGCTTGTCCACCCATGTTTCCAAGAATAGCCGGATCGCTTCTTCGTCATCCTGAATTTCCGCGGTATCAGACTCGCTGTCCTTGAGCCACTGCCAAGCCCGATTGCCGGCTTCCTTCCATGCGCGGTCGATAAGCCATGCGCGCGCCAGCTCGGCTTCGATTTCAGCCTCTGACGCACCGTCAAACACCGGAGAGACCGCCCGGAAGCCGAGCCGGTCTGCGGCCCAACCCAAGTGCGTCTCGAGCATCTGTCCGATATTCATGCGCCCCGGCACACCCAGCGGATTCAAAATGATATCCACCGGCGTGCCATCCTCCAGGAACGGCATATCTTCCTCGGGCAAAATTTTGGAGACAACGCCTTTGTTGCCGTGGCGCCCGGCCATCTTGTCGCCCTCGGTAAGTTTGCGGCGCTGGCTGAGCGACACGCGCACCATCTTCTCAACCCCTGGCGAAAGGTCTTCCGTCTGGCCGCGGTCGAACACCTTCACGTCCACCACTTTGCCCTTCTCGCCATGCGGCAGCTGCAGGGATGTATCTTTCACCTCGCGCGATTTCTCGCCAAAGATGGCACGCAGCAGCTTCTCTTCTGGCGACAGTTCCTTCTCGCCCTTGGGCGTAATCTTTCCAACGAGGTAGTCTCCGGGCCCAACCTCAGCGCCGATGCGCACGATGCCATTTTCGTCGAGGTCCTTCAAGCTTTCCTCACCCAGATTGGGGATGTCGCGCGTGATCTCCTCCGGCCCGAGCTTCGTATCGCGTGCCTCAACTTCATGTTTCTCAATATGAATTGATGTGAACTTGTCTTCACGCAACATGCGGCTGGAAATTACAATCGCATCTTCAAAGTTGTAGCCTTCCCAAGACATGAATGCGACCAGCACATTCTGGCCCAGCGCAATGTCGCCCATGTCCGTGCTGGAAGAGTCCGCAATGACCTGCCCAACTTTGACCTTCTGCCCTTTTTGCACAATCGGGCGCTGGTCAATGCAGGTACTTTGATTGGAGCGCTTGAAGCGCCGCAACGGATACGTCTGCTTGCGGTCTTTGCCCTGCGGCAGCACCACAATCTCGCTGCCGGTTACCGCCACCACCTGCCCCGCAGTCAACGCCCGCACCACTTGGCCGGAGTCCATCACGGCCACAGCTTCCATGCCGGTGGAGACAATCGCCACTTCCGGCCGCAGCAAGGGCACAGCTTGCGCCATCATGTTGGAACCCATCAGCGCCCGGTTGGCATCATCATGCTCAAGGAACGGAATGAGCGACGCGGAGATGCCGACAATTTGCTGCGGCGCAATATCCATGTAATCGATATTGGCCGGCGCTTCAAAAACAAACTTGGCATGCGAACGGCAGGATGAGCGCGGCCGCACAAACTCACCATTGGGCTTGAGCGGCGCCTGTGCCTGCGCAATCACGTAGCGATCCTCGGTGTCCGCTGACATGTACGTGGTTTCAAGCGACACAAACGGCACAATCTTCACCATAAACTTGTCGCCAAGGCGCTCCAAGCGCCGTGCGACATCCTTGGTGATCTCTGTTCCATCTTCGAACATCAACTTGTCATTTTTGGGATCATGCAGATCTTCACGAATTGTGCGGCCGACCAGCTGAGCGTGTGTGGCGCGCAGCTCGCGGATCACTTTGCGATACGGCGTCTCAATGAAACCAAACGGGTTCACCTTGGCATAAGAGGACAAGCGGCCAATTAACCCGATGTTTGGCCCTTCTGGCGTCTCAATCGGGCAGATGCGGCCGTAGTGCGAGTGATGCACATCGCGCACATCAAAGCCCGCGCGCTCACGGCGCAAGCCGCCCGGCCCCAATGCGGACAAGGTGCGCTTGTGGCGCAGCTCGGACAGCGGATTGGTCTGGTCCATGAACTGCGAGAGCTGGCTGGAGCCAAAGAACTCCCGCACCGCCGCCACCACCGGCCGGATGTTAATCAGGTTTACCGGCGAGACAATATTGTCCTGGTCACGAATGGACATGCGCTCGCGCACCACGCGCTCCATGCGGCGCATACCCACGCGCAGCTTGTTTTGGATGAGCTCGCCCACGGTCTTAACACGCCGGTTGCCAAGGTGGTCCATCTCGTCCGCCGGCTCGTCGCCGTTGTTGATTTGGATCATGCGCTTGAGCAAGCCGATGATGTCCGCTTTGGTTACGGTGCGATGTGCCAGCGGCACGCGGTTGCCCAGGTCCAACTTCTGGTTCAACTTATAGCGCCCAACGCGCTCAAGGTTGTAGCGCCGCTGATCAAACAGCTGCTGCGTCAGAAACTCGCGCGCATTGTCCAGTGTGGCCGGGTCACCCGGTCGCATTTTCTTGAAGAACTCAATCAGTGCGTCCTGGGCAATTGTGCGCTTGCCACCAGTTTCCCATTCGGGCTCCTGCCGGATTGTGGACACAATGAACTGGCGTTCCGGGTCAGTGTCCACCTTGGAGAAGATCGCCAGCAGCTCCTCATCGCTGCCGGTTTGGAGCGGCGAGTTCGGCAGGCCATCACTGACGGCCGCCATGGCGCGCAGCAAAATGGTCACGGGTACCGTGCGTTTGCGGTTGAACCGCAGAATAAGATAATCCGCCTTGCGTGTGTCAAACTCCATCCATGCGCCGCGGTCCGGCACAAGCTTGGCAGCCGCCATGCGCCGGCCAGTGGCTGTCTCCACCTGACTCTCAAAGTAAACACCCGGCGAGCGAATGAGCTGCGACACAACAACGCGCTCGGTGCCATTGACAATGAACGTGCCGCGCTCTGTCATGAGCGGGAAGTCACCCAGGAAAATATCAGACTTGATGGGATTGGGGATTTCGTCGCCGGTAAGCAGCACGCTTACATACAACGGAGCGCAGTAGGTCAGATCGCGCTCGAGGCATTCTTCAACCGGGTTCTTAACTTTCTCAAACCAAAACTTGAGACCAGCCTCGCGCGCTTCTTTGGTGTTGCCGGGCAGAAAGAGCTTCATGCCGCCCTTGAAGGATTCGATCGGCGAGATCTCATCAAACAAATCGCGCAGCCCATCTTGCTTCAACCATTCGAAGGAAGACAACTGCACCTCAATCATTTCCGGCAGCGGAAAATCATGGTTTAGACGCGCGTAAGACTTGACGGGACGGTTGACACTCATCTCGTAGATGCTCCTAAAAGGCTATTCGGCTGTTGTTGGCGCTATGAACCGGGGATACAGGTTTGAAGTGTACCATTATTCCGCCCGCGGGTCAAAGGTTTTTTGAGGTTTGTGGAAAGGGCCGCCCGAGTATTCGGCGCATGTCATCAAACCAAGTATGGCCGCGCAGGTAGCCCAGATTGGGGCTGAAGCGCGCCGGGCGCATCTCAAAAAAGCGCTGCATGCTGTTAATCTCGCAGGCTTGGTCCACGGCCAGCAGGTCCAGCCAATGGCCGGACAGTGGTGATTGCGGCCAAAGCCAGCGCCACACCGCAATTGCCCACCGTGAGTACACCAGCGGCGCAGAAATTATTTGCCGGCGGACGCCGGTTGCCGCCATGATGGCAGCCAAGACTTCATTGAGGGTAAGCGCCTCCGGGCCGCCAATCTCAATGGTGCGGTCCGCAAATCCGCGGTCAGTGGATGCAGCTATCAGCCCGCGCACCACATCCTCCACCCAGATCGGCTGCCAGCGCGCATTACTTGGGCCGGGCCGCACAAACACGCCGGGTGCGAGCCGCATGAGTGCTGCCAGCATGCTGGTCAGTGTGTCGCCCACGCCGAACACCGGCGCGCTTTGCACAATTGTGTATGGCACGCCGCTCTGGCGCACAAATTCCTCCGCGAGGCCTTTCACCTTGAGCAGCGCAAATGCAGATGCGCGGTCCGCGCCAAGATGCGAGAGATACACAAAGCGCTGGACGCCGGCCTGCTGCGCAGCGTGCAGCATGTGCAAGGTGCCGCGGTAGTCGACGGACATCAGGCTATCAGCGGTGCCGCGCGCGTGGCAGCCCGCAAGGTGAAACACAACCTCGGCGCCGGCGCACGCCGCGGCCAAGCCATGCCCGCTCTCCAAGTCCGCGACGGCAACTGGCACAGCCAGGCTGCGCGGCAGTTGCGGCGTGCGCACCTGCGGTCGAAGCAGGCAGCGCACTTGCGCCCCAGACTGCACAAGCCGGGTCACCAATGCCCGGCCAACAAAACCTGTGGCGCCCGAAATTACAATCAACTGGGTTTGTGCGTGCAGCAGACGGTGCCGATGGCAGTGTTATTATAAGCAAATGCATTCCAAAAGTTGCAGCGCCTCCAACATGCAAGCGTGCCCAAGATCGCGTGGCGAGAAACGAAACTGTCGATGAGTAATCAGCGCAAGCGAGTTGTAATCACCGGCATGGGCACAATCAACCCGCTGGGGTTGAGCATGGCTGCCAGCTGGCAGGCCATTATGCGCAGCGCGTCCGGTATTGAACTCATCTCGCTGTTTGACACCACCGCCCACACGGTCAAAATTGCCGGCGAGGTGAAAGGCTTCGATGCGATTGAACGCTATGGCAAAAAGGATGCGCGCCACATGGACCGCTTTGTGCAGTTCGCGCTTGGCGCGGCGCAAGAAGCCATGCTGGCGTCCGGGCTGAAGGTGGATGCCGGCAATGCGGATCGCATCGGCGCACTGATTGGCACCGGCATGGGTGGCATTTCAACCGTGGGTGCCGAGGCGCAAACGCTGAGCGCGCGCGGTGCCGGCCGGATCAGCCCGTTCATGGTTCCGATGATGCTGCCTGACACTGCCGCCGGGCAGATTGCGCTGCACTTTGGCCTGCGTGGCCCCAATCTGGCAGTGAGCGCAGCGTGTGCCAGCAGCACGAATGCAATTGGCGAAGCGGCGGAGATGATCCGGCGCGGCGCAGCGGATGTAATGCTGAGCGGCGGCGCCGAAGCGGCGCTCACCCCGCTGATCATGGCCGGCTTTGCCAACATGGGCACGCTCTCCACCAAGTCAACTGATCCGCACTCCGCTTCCCGCCCGTTTGACAAGCAGCGCGATGGATTTGTGGCAGCAGAAGGGGCGGCGGTGCTGGTGCTGGAAGATGCGGCGCACGCCACGGCGCGTGGTGCACAAATACTTGGCGAGGTGCTGGGGTACGGGCTTACCAATGATGCTTTTCACATGACTGCGCCCGCCAGTGACGGTGCGAGCGCAGCGCGCTGCATGCAGCTGGCCCTCGATAACGCCGGCTTGCTGGCCCGCGACATCGACTACCTCAATGCCCACGGCACTTCCACAATTCTGAATGACAACATGGAAACGCTGGCCATCAAGAAAGTTTTTGGCGAGTCTGCGCCAAATCTGGCCGTCTCCTCCACCAAGTCCATGCACGGCCACCTGCTTGGTGCTGCCGGCGCACTGGAAGCATGCATTGCAGTCCAAGCCATCCTGCATGCAATGCTGCCGCCCACAATTAATTATGAGCACCCCGATGCGCAGTGTGATCTGGATGTTGTGCCAAACAAAGCGCGCGCCGCACCGGTGCGCCGCGCAATGTCAAATTCCTTCGGGTTCGGCGGCCACAATGCCTGCTTGATATTGGGCGCATTTGCGAATGGGCGCTCCTGACCCGGCGTGAAGACCTACGCCCACATCATTGGCTGGGGCATGGCTGTGCCGAAGCGCGTCCTGACCAACCGCGAGATTTCGCGCATGGTAGACACTACGGAAGAGTGGATAGTTTCGCGCACCGGAATTCGTGAGCGCCGCATTGCCGGCCCGCAAGACACAACTGCAAGCCTCGGGCTGGAAGCCGCGCGCAAGGCAATCGAGATTGCAGACATCAGCCCCGGCGAAATTGACCTGATCATCGTGGCCACATCCACGCCCGAGCATTTGTTTCCGGCCACGGCCTGCATGATTCAGGACGCACTGGGCGCGCGCAAAGCGGGCGCGTTCGATTTACTGGCTGCCTGCACCGGATTCATTTACGCCCTCTCGCTTGCGTCACAGGCAATCACTTCGGGCGCAATGAACACCGTGTTGGTGATTGGCTCCGAAACCATGTCGCGAATTGTGAACTGGGAAGACCGCGGCACCTGTATCTTGTTTGGCGACGGCGCCGGTGCGTTTGTGCTGCGCGGCAGCGAACAGCGCGGCGGCGTGCTCGCCTCACTGCTGCGCTCAGATGGCTCGGGGGCCGATCTGCTTTCCGTGCCCGCGGGCGGCAGCCGCAAACCAACCAGCATTGAGACGCTGCGCGACAACCTGCATACCGTTCAGATGAACGGGCCGGAGGTGTTCCGGTTTGCAACCACTGTGATGGTGGATGCGTGCCGCAAAGTGGTGGCAGATGCGGGACTGCGCATGTCCGAGATCGACCGCATCGTGCCGCATCAGGCCAACGAGCGCATTGTGGCGGCCGCCGCTCGCGGCCTGAAGCTGCCGGTAGACCGCTTTGTGCTTAATTTAGAACGCTACGGCAACACCTCAACGGCTTCCATCCCGATTGCACTCTGTGAAGCCGTGGCAGCCGGAACCATCAAGCCCAACACCAACATTGTGTTCGTGGCCTTTGGCGGCGGGCTCACCTGGGGCGCTGCGCTCGTGCGCTGGGATGTGACCATGCCCGCTGCACCGAGCTCGTGGCGGCGCCTGCAGCGCCGGGCCTTCTACGGCATCTCGCGCGTGCGCTCCGCCCTGCGCCGTGGTGCGCGCACAGTGGAGGGTTTTATCTTTGGCAAGCTGTCTGCCGAAGGCGAAGAGCCGCCGCATACCGGCAAGAGTTAGCGCGCTGCTGCGGTGCACAAGCCCTCGGCACTGCGGATTGCAGCGCACAGTCGGCGCTGCTAGCTGCGGCGCAATTAAATAAAAAAGCCGCCAATAACGCGATTGGCGGCTTGCTAACCGAAACTTGCTGCGGCGTTCTTAAGCCGAATCCTCTTTCAAGTACTCGCGCAACTTTTGCCGCTGCTCTGGGTGGCGCAGCCGGCTCAGCGCCTGCGCTTCAATCTGGCGCACACGCTCGCGCGTCACGCCCATCATCTTGCCCACCTCTTCAAGCGTGTAGGCTTCGCCGTCGTGCAGCCCGTAGCGCAGTTTCAAAATTTGAACCTCGCGCGCAGGCATCTTTGCGAGCTCCTCATCAATATGCTCGCGGCGCATCTTTTGTTCTGTGACACCGGCTGGCTCCGGGCTTTCGACGTCGGTGATGAAGTCGCCAAGCGATGAATCATCTTCATCATCGGTGGACATTTCCAATGACAGCGGCCGGCGCGCAATCTGCTGCATGTCTTCCACCTTGCGCGGCCCAACCTCTAGCGCCACGGCCAGCTCATCCGTGGAGGGGTCCCTGCCAAGCTGTTGGGTAAGCGAGTGTGAGGCGCGCAGCAGTTTGTTGATCTGGTCGCCCATGTGAACCGGCACGCGAATGGTGCGGCCCTGGTCCGCAATCGCACGCGTCACGGCCTGCCGAATCCACCAAGTAGCATACGTGCTGAACTTGTGCCCGCGATGATGGTCAAATTTCTTTGCGGCCCGCAGCACGCCGATGTTGCCTTCTTGAATTAAATCCAGGAAAGGCACGCCACGCCCAATGTACTTTTTGGCCACGCTGATCACCAGGCGCGAGTTTGCCGTTACAAGGTGCTCCCGCGCTGCCAGCCCGTCGGCAATGTCATGCAATATCTCAGCGCGCCGCGTCGGCCCCATGCGCCGCTGGGTCTCAAGCTCTTCGCTGGACTTGACAGCTTTCTCGATGCGCTTCGCCAGCCATACCTCTTCTTCCGCGGTTAGCAGCGGAACACGCCCGACCTCCTTAAGGTACAGGCCGATCGTATCCTCCACATCCACGCCCAATATGCCCTGATCGACTCCAGCCACGGGCTTCTTCTTGCTCTTGCGCAATTTGCGGCGCACATCTTCTTCATCATCGCTGGGCGGGTCGTCGTCGTCGGCCCCTTCCTCACTGTCCTCGGCCTGTTCTACAATTTCAATGCCTTCGCCGGCCAGCGCAGTCTGCGCTTCATCCAGCTCGTTTACCTCATCCTCCACATCGGGAAACAATGCGAGCAGCTCATCCTGGGTTATGTAACCCTTGGCACGCCCAATTTCCAACGCCTTAAGTACTTTGGGGCTCTCTTCGAGATCTATCGCCAGTTCCTCAACCGCATCCGGCTTGTGGCCATTTTTGGCGGCGCCGTTCAGCGATGCCGGACGGCGCACCCGCGTGCCCGCCACCAGGCGCCGCGCCTTTAGTCGCAGTCCACCTCTGGGCTTGACGATAGCCTTCGGCTTCGACTTCAGAACCAACTTAGATTTCGGCGTCACCTTTAACTTCAACTTAGATTTTGCCGTCACCCTTAACTTCAACTTCGCATTTGTCTTTGCTTTCTTACCATCCGATTTCTTCTTTCCAGTTACAGCCATCTTTTGTTATGTCACTCCAATTCCACAATATCAGTCCTAGGGGCCACCACCGCATCTTCCTAGCACAAACAGCATTTGCAAACGGTTGTCACTTGCAATTTGCCTGCCAACACATATCGCCACCGTATTCAGTATGTCTGTGCAAACGGACATACATCTGCCACCCAATCGGGAGCAGCTGCAAACCAGATCTAAATGTCAAAATCAGACGAGTGCGACGGGATGTGTATACCGTAAACGAACCGTGAAAGTCAACAATATATTGGAAATTTCTTTCACGGCCAAAAAACAAGTATTAAAAATGCAAATGTAATGGAATTCAAGATTTTTTTGCCATTTAACGCGCTGTTGATGATGGTTTCT
>OFRD01000124.1_pt1 | contig 27544 bp, 24 predicted proteins | sample 1543041 | NCBI WGS metagenome assembly OFRD01 (sample SAMN07774234, study PRJEB24372) | wastewater metagenome | isolation source: Exp Tend CN 100WW | collected 2016-02
GCAAAGCGCACTCAGCGACACTGCACTGCGCTCGCGAGTGCGGGCCGCCGGCCTCGCACGCGCTGCCACTTTTTCGTGGGAGCGCTGCTGCCGGGAAACGCTGCGCGTCTATCATGCGGTGCTGCATGGCTAAGCTGCTGCTGCTCACACCCGGGCTGCCGTTTCCGCCGATGCAGGGCAGCGCGCTGCGCAACTGGGGCATCATCTCCGGCCTCGCAGCGCGCCACCGCATCACGCTGCTTTCGTTTGCGCGCACTGCAGCCGCGGCAGCCCCGGAGCTGCTGGCCGCGTGCGAGCGCGTCGTGCTTGTGCCACAGCCGCAGCGCAGCATAGCTGCGCGCCTGGCCACACTTGCCCTCTCTGCGCAGCCGGACTTGGCGCTGCGCCTGAGCTCGCGCCAGTATGCGCACCAGCTGCAGACGCTGCTCGCAGCAGCTGACTTTGCGGTTATCCAGGTGGAAGGGCTTGAGCTGGGCCGCTACATGCCAATGCTGCGCGCCTACCAGCAGCGCCATCCAGCGGCACGCATTATTTATGATGCGCACAACGCTGAAGCGCTGCTGCAGCAAAGTGCTGCATTGGTCGCGGCGCGCAATCCTGCGCACTGGCTGGCAGCCGCTTACTCGCGCATACAGCTGCCGCGCCTGCAGCGCTTTGAGCGCGCTGTGTGCGCCAGTGCGGACGCCATCACCTGCGTCTCGGCAGCTGATGCTGCGGCACTGCGCGCATTGCACAGCAGTGCGCAGCCGGTGCTGGTGCCCAACGGCATTTGGCTGCGGGATTACCCGCAGTTGCCTGCGCCGCCGGAAACGCACACTCCGCAGCTGCTATTCACCGGCAAGATGGATTACCGCCCCAATGTAGACGGCGTGTTGTGGTTTGCCGGTGCGGTGCTGCCGCTTGTGCAGCTCATTGTGCCGGGCGCAGAGTTTGTGGTGGCCGGGCGTGACCCGGCGCCGGCGGTACAGCGCCTCGCAGGCCGGGCCGGCGTGCGCGTTACCGGCGAACTTGCCGACCTGCGCGCTTGCATGGCGCGCGCCACTCTTTATGTTGTGCCGCTGCGCATGGGCGGCGGCACGCGCTTCAAAATCCTGGAGGCAATGGCGCAAGCGCGCGCCGTGGTGTCCACCCAAATCGGCGCCGCGGGCTTTGCGGTCCAAAATCAGCGCGAGCTATTGATCGCGGACTCACCGACTGCGCTGGCAGACGCCATCATCAGCCTGCTGCAGGACGCGGGCAAGCGCAATGCGCTGTGCAGCGCGGCGCGGGCGTTCGTTGCCCAAAACCATGACTGGAGCGCGATTCTGCCCACGCTGGAAGCCGTTTACTCCCAGCCCGGCAAGTGAACGCGCAGCACATCAGCCCAGCTTGCCGGCCAGTGCCTCCACCATCCGGCTTGCAGCGGGCACCAGCCACTGTGGGTTAATTCCCAGCAGCAGCACAGCGGCGGCACCCAGCAGCGCCAACCCGACCAGCACCGCACTCTCTGGTTCCGTCTCGGGCGGGGGTTGGGGCGGGGGCTCAAACAGCGCCCACATCAGGCGCACGTGGGCAACCAGCACGCCCAGCCCTGCCAGCACCAGCGCTGCCGCCAGCCAAAACTCCTGCACCGCTAAAATGCGCAGCACAGTCCAGCGCACAGCGAAACCGGCCGTCAGCGGCAAGCCGGCCAGCGACAACCCGCCGGCCAGCGCCGCCAGCGTGGCAAATGGCTGCGCGTGCGCGCGGCCGCGCAAGCTGTCCACATCTGCATCGCCGCTAGCGGCCAGCGCGCCCACACCCACCGCCCACACCGCCAGCGCCGGCACGCGCATCACCAGCAGCGCCGCCGCAGCCACCAGCCCGGCCGGCGTGCGCGTTCCCACCGCCAGCAGGATTGCGCCCCACTCCACCAGCACCGCGTAGCCCGCCAACCGGCCATAGTTGCGCTGCGCAAATGCCAGCGTACCGCTCACCACAATCAGGCCGGTGCCCGCAAACCGCAGCATTGCAAACAACAGCGCGCTGTTGCGCAGCCAGTCAAATTGCGCCAGCGCATCCATCAAAAATAAAAGTACGGCTGCGGGCAGAAACGCCCACAGAAACGCAGCCGCAACTGCGGGAGCTTCCTGCCCCACTGCCGGCACCCAGCCATGGAAGGGAACTGCTGCCAGCATGATGGCGAAGCCGGCGCATAGCGCCCAACTTGCCTGCGTCAGGAACTGCGTGCTCTCCGGCCCGGAACCCGCCAGCTCCAGCTGCCAACCCGCAAGCAGAATGAACGGTACGCCCAGCGTCACCGTCACCAGCAGCCGCAACGCACCCCGCGCCGCACGGTGCGCGCCATCCGCCAGCAGCAGCACCGCCAGCGCAGCGCTCAGCTCCAAAAACAATGCCGCAAACAGCAGCGGCTGCACAAAGATGGTAGCCGCCAGCAGCGGCAGCAACAGCAGCGCCGCCGGCACAAAGCTGCCCGTCAGCCGCCCGTCCAGCCCGCACATAAAAAACGGCAGCGCCGCCATAAAATAAAACACAAGCACCGGCCGGTCTTCCACTGCAAACACAAACGCGCGCCCAAAAATATTGAAGCTGGCGCTCAAGCGCACATCGCTGCCACCCACAACCGCCAGCTGATCGAGCGGGATCTGCAGCGCCAGCACAGCCAGCAGCAAAACCGTAACGCACGCAAGCATGCTTTGCAGCCAGCTCCAGCGCCACAGCAGCGCACACAGCGCAGCCGCTGCCACCGGCACCGCCATAAACAGCAGCGGCACGCTCATGCCGCGCTGCCGTCCGGCTCCGCTGCGGGTTGCATGCGCGCCAGATAACTTACGGCCACAGCCACGGCCAAATCCACCGCCGCCATCATCCAGATCACCGCCAGCGCCGGCTCAACCGCAGCATAAAAAATTCCAAAGCCCTGCAGAATACTAAGCAGCCCGCAGCCGGTCTTGAGCGGCTCACTGGTGAGGCCCACGCTCAGCAGCCCAAGGCACACCAGCAGCGCTGCGGCCTGCAGCACCGGCCCTTCAATGCCCGGCAGTGCCGGCGTCATGCGCGCGTACAGCTGCGCCCCCAACACCATTGCCAGAATGGCGGCAAACACCCGGAATGGCAGGCGCCGCAGCACCGCTGAGTCACGCCAGCCGCCCGCCCCCGGCTGTGCTCCGGCTGCAAAGTCCAGCGCGGCGCATTGATGCGCGGTTGTGTAAAGCACCAGCGCTGCCAGCAAGCCCACCAGCATCTTGATGCCCGCCAACTGCGCCGCAAGCACGCGCGTGTGCAGCAAGCCCACAAGCACGGATTGAACTGCAAAGGCGCCAATCACCATCCGCCGCTCGTCCAGCAGAATCAGCGTGATCAAAGTCAGGCCCACGCCAGCCAGTGCCGGCAAAATTACCAGCGTGCCAAGGCGCGCCACCAGCTCCGCAAAAGTTGGCAAATCTACAACTCCACCAACAGCACCGCCAGCAGCGCGCCCACCAGCATCCACAGTACGCCGCCGTCCCCCTCGAGCACGGCAGCCGCTACGCGCAGCGTGCGCCCGCTGCTGCGGTATCCCTGCCACGCACCCGCGTACAAATTTTGCCAACCCGGAAACTCCGGCGCTCCAAGCCAGCGCCGCATCCAACCCACAACCACCGGCCGCAAGTGCCAGAGCACAAGCGCCGCGCCGCTCACCAGCAGCACGCACCCCACGGCCAGCAAATTCGCAGCCGGCTGCGTTGTGCCATCCGCCGTACCAAGCATGCGGCCCAGCGCATCCGGCGCACTGCCCACCGCCACCGCAAATGCCAGCGGCGCCCCCAACCCAAACAGATACGCCGTGCTCGTGAACGGCTCGCTCCAGTTTGGCGCGGCACCCGGCCGCAAAGCCTGCCGCAGTGTGCCAGCTGCCATCAATATTAGTGCCACTAAAAATAAAAGCAGCCACCATGGTGCTGAATTACTCAGCATTCCCGCCGCTACAGTTCGAACCATGGCAAATCCCACTGTGAGCGGCAGCCCGGCCATGATGGCCGCTGCCAACACGGGAGCTGCAACCCACACCGCATCACTGCGCGCAAAACCCATGTAAGTAAAAAGTGTCGCACTCGTAATTATGGCCATCACACCCAACAACATTACACCGGGCGCAGCCGCGCTGCCGGCATGCAGCGCCACCAGCACCACCAAGCCCGCAAAGGCCACGCCTAGGTTCCCAAGCGCATCAGCATCATCCGGCTTGCAGTAGAACAGCCAGCTGCCGTACAGCGCAGACGCCAGCGCGGCTGCGCTCAGCACGGCAGCCAGCGCCGCATTTGGCGGCCGCGTGGCCAGCGCAGCCAGCAGCAGCGTTGTGCCAGCCAGCGGCGCCAGCAGCAGCAGTGCTGCCTTGCCCCGCTGCTCACCGCCACCCGGGTGCCCGCCAAGATGCAACGGTACCAAGTGCAGGCGCAGCGCAGCCGCAATCCAAAGCCATGCAATTGTGCGCTCTGGCAGCAAAGCGCTGCCCAGCGCCAGCCCGGCAGCCTGCGGTGCACCCAGCGCTGCTACCAGCAGTGCAGCCAGCGCAGCAAAGTTAATCCCAAGCCGCATCGTATTTGGCGTAACCCCGGCTGGGCCCGGCGCATGGGCTTCCTTTCCCGCCAGCCCCAGCGCAAAAGTTGCCAGGTCTAGTGCCGCCCAAGCGACAGCGAGCGCAAGCAGGTCCGCCGCAAAAATTGCTGCCACGCCGGCAGCTGCAACCAGCAAACTGCAAAAGCGCACTGCCACTCGGCGGCCGCCGCTGCGCACCGCGCCGCTGAGCTGCAGGCCAAACAACGCCACAAGGTAAGCCAGCGCAAACAGCCAAGACCGCGGCTCCGCCGCCAGCCGCAGTGCGCCGCCCGGCCACTCCGCCAGCGTATACGCAGCCGGCAGCCAAAAGCCCATCAACAGCACCGCCACCAGCGCCAGCAGCGCAGTAAGCGCAGCCAGCGCGCCGGTAAACCGAAAGCCCGGCAGCAAGCCGGCTAAAACGGTGCCGGCTCCAACCAGCAACACCAACACAGCCACATCGGGGGTCATAAAGAAATATTTTGTTGACGCACGCCGCTGCCAAATAATTTTAACATGCAGGCCGTCAGTATAATCGCACCATGCAGCAAGCCGCGCCGTTGCTGGTGGCATTCGTAAGCGATCTGTTCTTCAGTACGCGCATTGAAAATGCGGCGCACATTGCCGGCTTTCGCATGCACTTGCTGGAGCGCGCAGATGCGCTGCCCGGGGCGCCCAGCCCCGCAGCAGCCAGCGGTGAAGCGCTTTCCGGCAGCAGCGCCAGCCTGCTGGACTGGCTTTCACAATTGCAGCCGGCGTTGTTAATTTTCGACATTGACAGCAGCACTCTGCCGTGGGAGCTGTGGATTGCGGCCCTCAAGTCCGCTTCGGCAACGCGCCGCCTGCCCATCCTGTGTTACGGCAGCCACGTGGACACCGGGCGCAGTGCACGCGCGCGCGATGTGGGCGCAGATGCGGTTGTCGGCAAAGGGCGCTTCACGCAGGCTCTGCCGCAGCTTATTCAAAAATACGCGCGCACACCGGACTGGCAAGCCATCGCAGCGGGCTGCGCCGAAGCCATGTCAGCCATTGCGCAATCGGGCTTGCAGCTGTTTGAGGCGGGAAACTATTTTGCGGCGCATGAGGAATTAGAGCATGCATGGAAGGCGGAAGCTGGACCCGGCCGGGAGCTGTACCGCGGGCTGCTGCAAATTGCCGTGGCATGCCTGCAGATTGAACGCGGCAATTACAACGGTGCCGTCAAGATGTTCTGGCGCGCACGCCAGTGGCTGGCGCCGCTGTCACCCGCATGCCGCGGTGTAAATACGCCCGCACTGCGGGCTGCGGCCGCTGCGGTGCTGGAGCAGGTGCAGCAGCTGGGCAGCGCGCGTGTTGCGGAAGCAAACTGCAGTTCACTGCGCCCAAGCGCGTGGCTGCTGCCCGCCAGCCCTTAAACAAAAGCGGGGGAGCCCCGCCGGCTCCCCCGCTGTGCAATCAAGTTCTGCAGCGCGCTTTCAGCACTCACTGTGGCCGCAGCTGTAACACTTGCGGCAACCTTCCTCGTTTACCACTGCGGCCTCACCGCACTCTGCACACAAGTCGCCCAGTTTCATTTCCAGCTGCGCACCGGTGCTTTCCACATCGCCAGCGGGCACGGGGTTCGCTTCCGCCAGATAATTTGCCAGCGCACGCGAGACACCATCCGGCAGCGATCGCACGCGGTTGGGGCCAAAGCCGAGTGAGCGGCTGCCGCCGATGCCATCCAGTTGCCGCACAACCTCGGCCAGGCGCTCGCGCGGCGCAACCGGCGATGCAATGCGCAACACAAATGACACCAGCCTGCCAATCGCCTCGGAGATGGCCGAGATGTCCGTGCCGGCTTTGGCCGTACTGATGAACACTTCGAATGGATCCTGCTTGTCACTTTCGTTTATGGTGACGTAGCTCTTGCCTACGGGTGTATCCACTACATGCGTGACGCCATATAGCCGGCCGGGGCGCGGCTTCTTCGGCTCACGGAAAAGTGTGGGCGGCTCGCTGGTTTGCAGTTCCTTGGAGCCTGCGGTTTCCAGCGTCTCCAGCACAACCTTCTCCCGGCTCCCGGAAACATAAACCGTGAGGCCTTTGCAGCCCAGCTCCCACGCGCTCATGTAAGCCTGGGCCACATCATCGCGTGCGGCACCGGGCGGAAAGTTGCAGGTCTTCGAAAGGCTGTTGTCCACAAATACCTGCAGCGCCGCTTGCATCTGTACATGTTCTTCGGCGCTAATGTCTTGCGAAGTTACAAACACGCGCCGGATGTCCGCGGGCACCTCTGCAATTTCCTGGCACGAACCTGTTAAAAGAACCTGTTCGATGATGCGCATGCGCACGCTTTCGTTCAGTCCGCTCGCCAGCAGCGCGCGCTCAAACAGCGGGCTGGTATAGGTCAGCTTCAGGTCACGGCCGTTGTCATTCACGTGCCGGATATAGGAAAGTGCAAACACTGGTTCGCAGCCGTAGCTCTCACAGCCGGCAACGGTTGCAATTGTGCCGGTGGGGGCAATTGTGGTTTGCGCCGCATTGCGGATGCCGTGCGCGCGAATGCCCTCCACCACAACATCCCAGTCCAATGCCGGCCGGCCAAACTCCGCGGCAGATACGCGCAGCGGCTGCGGCGGCACCCACTTCAAGTTCTTTGGATCATAAATGCTGCCCGTGATGGCGGGGAATGCATCGCGTTCGCGCGCCAGATCAACACTTGTGAGCATGCAGTGGTAGCGCACAAACTCCATCAACTGGCCGCACAGGTCCTGCGACTGCAGCGAGCCGTAGCGCACGCCCATGTGGTACATCAGGTCGCCCAGGCCCATGATGCCGAGGCCAATGCGGCGCGCCTTGTAGGCTGCCTCGCGCAGCGCCGGCACAGCCGGCACATAAGCGTTTGCCGTTACCACATCATCCAAAAAGCGCGTGCTCAGCACCACCGACTCGCGCAGCTTGTCCCAGTCCAGCGTGTGGTCGGCGCCAAAGTGCTCGGCCAGATTGACGGACCCAAGGCAGCAATTTTCATAAGGTCCCAGCCATTGCTCACCGCACGGGTTGGTAGCCTCAAGCGTGTACAAATGCGGCACCGGATTGGTGCGGTTGGCCGCATCCAAAAACAGCACGCCGGGCTCGCCATTATGGTGCGCCTGCTCCACAATCATTTCAAACAGCTCGCGCGCGCGGCAAGTCTCCACCACTTGGCCGCTGTCCGGTGCCAGCAGATCAAATGTCTTGTCATCACGCACTGCTTCCATGAACTTGTCCGTGATGCCAACAGAAATGTTGAAGTTGGTAATCTGGTTTTCGTCACGCTTGCAGCCGATGAACTGGCGCACATCCGGATGGTCCACGCGCAGCACAGCCATGTTCGCGCCACGGCGGGTGCCGCCTTGCGCAATCTCACCAAAGGCGCGGTCGTATACGCGCAAGAAGCCCACCGGCCCGGTGGCCACCCCGGCGGATGACTTCACCGCGGCGCCCTGGTGGCGCAAGCGCGAAAACGAAAAGCCGTTGCCGCCGCCCGTCTGCTGGATGAGAGCCGCATCGCGCAGTGTCTGAAAGATGCCGGCCGAGTCGCGCCCCATGTCGTCATTGATTGGCAGCACGAAGCACGCGGCCAGTTGTCCCAGCGGGGTGCCTGCGCCGGTAAAGGTTGGCGAGTTTGGCAGGAAGCGCAGCGCGCTCACCAAATCATAGAACTGTTCGGCCACCAGCTGGGTATCACCGCCCCACTCTGCCTCGGCCAGCGCCACGTTTGAACCCACACGCCAGAACATCTCCTCCACTGTCTCAATCGGGCGACCGTCAGGGCCGCGACGCAGATAGCGCTTCTCGAGCACCGTGCGCGCGTTAGCTGACAGCTGGGCAGCCGGCTTCAGCGTTTTGGCAGCTGCAGCCTTGCGTCCCTTCGTTTGAGTCGATGTCCGGTCGGTTTGTAACATGGCGCTTCCCTATAAAAAATTAGACTACAAATAACACACGGGGCGGATGCAATCCCGCCCGCCAACACACCGGCTACCTCCGCACGGCAGCCGTGCCCTCGCCCGCCAGCAAGTCATCAATCTCTTTGCGCACTGCATGCAAGTCATCCAGGCCGAGGTACACAATTGCGTACCGAATGTACGCAATGTGATCCAGCTCTTTCAAGCCTGCTATTACAATGTCGCCAATCACCCGGCCGGGCACATCCGGCTTGCCGCGCATCTGCAACTGCGCTTCAATCCCATCCAGCATGCGCTGGATCTGGCTTTCCGAAACCGGGCGCTTGGCACACGCCACCCGAATTCCACGCAATAATTTTTCCCGATCAAACGGCTCCGTACGGCCGTCACGCTTGGCTACATACGGAGTCGTGCGCACGGCGCGCTCATGGGTAGTAAAGCGCTGGTTGCACTTTACACACTTGCGCCGGCGGCGCACGCCGCCACGACTATCATGGTCCGTATCCACCACCTGCGTGGTGTCAGAATTACAAAACGGACAAAGCACCCGCACCCTCCCGAAACTATTGGCCAGCCACCGCCGGCCAGATCTTCCCCCATATATACCGCAACCCAATCTGAAGTTCCGCTATGCGGGAGGTCAGAGGGCGAAAGTCTATCACGCGCATTAGGATTTTGATGGCAGCCAGCAAGCATTATTTGAATGATTTAAGATGGAATTGCGCAAATTGCCTTGCCTATACGCACGGCAAATAGTGCGTGTAATCAGCCGAAAGTAGCGGCATTAAACGAACCTGCCCCGGTGCACCGAGTAACCTATTGGTTACCGGTACAACCGGGGCAGGTGCCATGCAGCCTGCCAAACAAGCGGCGCACAGCGCCGCCGCGCTAATTACTTACGGCGCAAAAATGCGGGGATATCCAACTTGCTGGAATTTAAGTCCACAGTGTGCGCTCTGAATGCCTCGCCCGCGCCACCAATCGGTGCCGGCGCCAGTGGCGCAAACGGAGTTGCGGGCGGTGTAGCACCCGCGTCAACCAGCGGCTCGACACTCGCGCCATCCGGTATGCGCCCCCCGCCCCTCGCAACATCATCCGCAATTTGCCGCCGCGGGGCAGGCACACGCCGGTCAAATCCGGTTGCGATCACAGTCATTCGAATTTCATCGCCCATGGACGGATCGATAGTTGCGCCGAAGATGAGGTTCACATCCGGATGCGCAGACTCCTTGATGATCGCAGCAGCCAGGTTAACTTCGTGGAGCGTCATGGACTCACTACCAGTTATGCTGAACAAAATTCCGCGGGCACCATCAATCGTAACGTCCAAAAGCGTATTGTTCATGGCTTCTTCAGCAGCCAAGCGCGCGCGGTCTTCGCCACTGGCCCGGCCAATAGCCATCAATGCCGCGCCACCCTCGCCCATGATTGCTTTTACGTCTGCAAAGTCCACGTTGATCAATCCATGCTGGGAGATCAGCTCGGCAATGCCCTGCACGCCCTGATAGAGCACGCTGTCGGCCATGCGGAATGCATCGGTCATGCTCGCATTCTTGTCCACCAACTGCAGCACGCGGTCGTTGGGAATCACAATTAATGTGTCGGCCTTCTCCCTCATTTTGAGAATCCCGCCTTCAGCTGAGGCCTTGCGTCTGTCGCCTTCAAAGCTAAACGGCCGGGTGACCACGCCAATCGTCAGCGCGCCCAACTCCTTGGCCATCTGCGCCACTAGCGGCGCAGCGCCGGTTCCGGTGCCGCCACCCATGCCCGCAGTCACAAACACCATATCGGCACCCTTCAGCACGGCATAAACTGCCTCACTCGACTCTTCGGCCGCTTTTGCGCCTTTCTCCGGGTCACCGCCAGCCCCCAGGCCCTTGGTAAGTTTTTCGCCGATCCGTACGCGGGTCGGCGCTAAACAGTTTTGGAGCGCCTGTCCGTCTGTGTTGATGGCCACAAAATCAACAGCTTCAATGCCTTCTTGAATCATGCGATTGATGGCGTTGCATCCGGCACCGCCAACTCCAACAACCTTGATTCTTGCCGTAGATTCATTGCCAACGACTGGCACAAGGCCGCCTGCGCCCGCCGGCGGCAGTTCGGCTGAACCGCTGCCCAAACTTTTTCCAGACCATTTGCTCTTCGGTGCTACAAAATTAGACATACTGTTTCTCCAAACTAATTATACAGACAATCTTCCAACAATACAGGCAAATCATTGCTGCCAACATCACGGCAGCAGGTTGTTGCGGACCCAGCCGAACGCTGATGCAAAGACACCCTGCGGCCAGTGGAAGAATCCGCCTTCCACCTTGTGCGGCTGCATAGCTACGGTCCGTGCTGCCCAATGCAGCAAGCCAACCGTTGTCGAGAACTCCGGGCCCGAAATTCGATCGACCAGTCCGCGCAGCTGTGGTGGCTCCACAAGCCGCACCGGCAGCTGCATCACGCTGCTTGCCAGCTGGCGGATGCCGGGCAAGCGCGCCGTGCCGCCCGTCAGCACCACCCCGGCAGAAAGCATGCCGTCATAGCCAGAGCGTTTTATTTCCTGCAGCGCCAGCTCAAAAATTTCTTCCACACGCGGCTGCACAATCTGCGCCAGCTCTAACTGGCTCACCGCCTGAGCTGGCTCCACCAGCCCGAATGGCTGCACCTTAAAGTTACTGCCTTTCGTTACATCCGAAGCAAGTGCATGGCCGTGTTCCAGCTTCACGGCTTCCGCCACCTCAAACGGCAGCCGCAGGCCATGCGCGATGTCTGAAGTGATCAGCTTGCCGCCGACAGGGAGCACCGCCGTATGCCAGACGTTGCCCTCAATATAAATTGCAATGTCCATGGTGCCGGCGCCAATATCACAAACCAGTACGCCCATCTCGCGTTCCGTTTCTGTGAGCGCCACCTCAGCCGAGGCCAGCGGGTTGATGACCACTTGTTCAACCGCCACGCCGGCGTTCTCCACGCACTTGGTAACATTTTGCAGCACGGTCTTGCTGACGCTGATAATATGCGCCTCCACCTCCAGCCGAAAACCGTGCATGCCAAGCGGCGAGCGAATGCCGTCCTGCCCGTCCACAATAAAGCTGCGCGGGATAATGTGCAGCACTTCGCGATTGTGCGGAACAGGAATTGCCTGCGCGCCTTCCAGCGCCCGGTCAATATCGGCCTGCTCAATTGCCCGGCTGCCACCGATGCCCACCACACCGCGGCTGTTGGTTGCACCCACGTGCGCGCCCGCGAGGCTTACAAACGCAGCGCCAATTTCCAAACCTGACGAACGCTCAGCCTGTTCAACCGCATTTGCAACTGCCGTACTGGCTTCATCCACATTGGAGATGGCGCCTTTTTGCATGCCGCGCGACGGCTCAATGCCCACACCCAGCACCTCAAGCTCATTGTTGTCATGCACCTCCGCAATCAGCGCACACACCTTGTGCGTGCCCACATCAATCGCCGTGATAATTGGCTTTGCCATAATGTTTCTTTGCTCCTGGGAAAATTTCTGTTGCGCGCTTTTAGCGGTAATACGGCAGCTGCGGATTCTCAACACTAATCACACGCGGCCGGATGGAACGCTGCTGCAGGTTTTCCACAAGCGTCTCGTAGATCGCGAGTTTCACCTGCATGTCCGTGCCCGTGCCAAAGTAGCCGCGCCAGTTGCGCCCGTCCTGATAGGAAAGGCCGCGCGCGGTTTCGTAATGCAGCAGCTCGATGTTGGGCCGCAAGCTGCGCAGCTGCAGCGCCCCGGCGATTGCCGCCATGGGCGGGCTCTTGCCGGCTTCTAGCGGAGCAACCGCATCATCCACAATAATCGGCAGCAGCCCGGCCACCTCTGCCCGCGCCGGGAATACATCTCCACTGCCATCCACCCACATGCCCACTGAGCCCTGCTGCCAAAGCAATTGCGGCTGCTTCTCCACCACCTCAATTGCCACGCTCGGCGGCCAATCCACAAACACCTTGGCGGAAGCAATACCCGGCACCGCCTGCAGGCGCGCAATCATCTGCACTGGGTCAAGCCATAAGATGTTCATATCATGGGCGTTGGCAGCCGCAGAAATTTCCTGGGCATCCACATAGGCATTGCCGGCCAGGTTAATGTCGCCCACGAAAAAAGCCGGCGCCAGCAGCATGTAGCCCATCACAGCGCTGCACAGCGCGGCCAGTGCAAAGCTGGCGATGCGCCACCCAAGTTGAAACTTGGGCAGGGTCAGCGTGGGCATTTGCCACGGAACGGCGGCCACCGCGCCCCAGGTCATGCCATGCTCGCGCGCGACTGCGCTGCCGCGCGGCGACTTGATGCGGCGCTGGCGCGCAATCAGCAGCTCCTGCGGCGAACGCAGCACCACCGCCGCAGCCGCCGCAGCCGGTACGCGGTTGCGGCGCTGGCGCACCAGGTCTGCGCGCGTGACCGCTGCGACCGGCCCGCTCTTTGAGATTATTTTTCTTGGCATGCTACACCTCGAATGCGTGTTCTGTACGGTCGCGGTCCGCTTTGCGCTCTACGGCAAGCTCAATCAAGCGGTCAATCAGCTCCGGATAACTCACTCCCGATGCTGCCCAAAGTTTGGGATACATGCTGATCTCGGTAAATCCCGGAATTGTGTTGAGCTCGTTGAGCCACAGTTCATCCGATGATTTGTCCAGCAGAAAATCCACGCGCGCCATACCGGCGCAATCCACAGCCTTGAACGCCTCAACCGCCAGCGCCTGAGCCCGCTCGGTCAATTGCGGGCTGAGCGGCGCCGGAATCAGCAGCTCTGAATCACCGCTGACATATTTGGCGATGTAATCGTAAAAACCGCGCCGCGGCCGGATCTCACCAACAACCGATGCCTGCGGCAGCTCGTTGCCCAGCACGCTGACTTCAATTTCGCGCGCATCGATGCCCTGCTCCACCACAAGGCGCCGGTCCCAGCGCGCAGCCTCCACCAGCGCCGCGCGCAGCCCGTCTGCGTCATCGGCGCGCGAGATGCCCACCGATGACCCAAGGTTGGCCGGCTTCACAAACAACGGGTAGTGCAGCGCGGATTCACACTGCGCCATTACCTGCTCCGGCTGCTGCTCAAACTGCGACCGCAGCACAAGCAAGTGCGGCAACACCGGCAGGCCCGCAGCGCTCATCACCGTTTTAAAAATTCCCTTGTCCATGCTCAGTGCGGATCCCACAACACCAGCACCAACGTACGCCACATCTGCCAGTTCAAAAAGGCCCTGCAGCGCGCCATCTTCGCCATAGGTTCCATGCACCAGCGGAAACAACACATCCAGTTCCGTCACGGGCGCCAGGTGCAGCTCGCCGCGCGCCTCAGCCGGACTGAGGCTCATCAATGCGCCATGCCGCGGCACACCCAGCAGCGCAGCGCCCGGCGCATCCTGTCCGCCGTGCTCCAGCGTGCGCAGCGGGTCGTCGCCCCCAATCCAGTGGCCAGCCTTGGAAATGCCAATCATGGTTACATCATATTTACTGCGATCAACAGCCTGCGCCACCGAGCGCGCAGACATCAACGACACTGCATGTTCCCCCGAACGTCCCCCAAAAATAATTCCCACCTTTAGCCGTGCCTTAGACATGGGCATCCGCAACAGACACGCTCAGCACATCCGCAAACTCGCCCAGCAGCCCGATCTCAAGCTCCAGCACAACCCCGCACTGCTGCTGCACAGTGCTGCGCGCCAGCTCAATCAACGCATAAACATCGCCCGCCCGGGCATCGCCCAGGTTCACAAAAAAGTTTGCGTGCAGCGCAGAAATCTGCGCATTGCCAAGCCGCGCGCCTTTCAGTCCGGCTGCTTCTATCAATCGCCCGGCAAAATCCGCCGCCGGGTTTTTAAACATTGAGCCGATGCTGGCGCCGGGCGGCTGCGTGCTGCGGCGCTGCGCAATAAAAGCATCGACGCGCACCTGCAGCGCGGCGGGCGTCTCAGGCACCAACCTGAACTCGGCTGCCAGCACGACGGCGCTATCCAGCTCCGTCTTCAAACGGCTTGCGCGGTAGCCCAAAGCCAAGTCTGCGGCGGACCAGCGCTCCACGCCCCCATCACGGTGCAAGATTTCTGCCAGCACCAAATTGGACGAAACATCCGCGCCATGCGCACCGGCGTTGCCAAAAACAGCGCCCCCCACCGTGCCCGGCACGGTGGCGCCCCACTCCAAGCCAGCGGCCCCGCGTGCCACGCACAAGCGCGCCAGCGCGGGCAAAGACGCGCCGGCCTCGGCCCGCACTACAATCGCGCCAGCTTCCTCACGGAAGGTGATTGCGCGTGCATCGTTGTGGATTACCAGCCCGCGGTAGCCCGCATCGGACACAAGCACATTGGAGCCCGCACCCAGCACCCGAAATGGCATGGCGGCCGCCCACGCCAGCCGTACGGCCTGCTCCAGCTCTGCAGCAGACTGCACCGCCAGAAAAAAGTCTGCAGCTCCGCCAATGCGGGCGGAGGTGTAGCGCGCCAAATTCTCCGCGCACAGCAACCGGTCGCCAAACGCAGCGCGCAGGCCATCCATCCGGGCAGCAGGCACCATCATCATTCCGCGTCCACCATTGCATGCCGCAGCTCGGCCAGCACCAGCTCGCCCACCTTATGGCTGGTACCCGCGCCCAGCGTCAGCAGCACGTCGCCGGGACGCATGCGCTGCGCAAGCGTATGCGCCGCAGCCTCCAGCCCACCCACATACTGCGCATCAGCATGCTGCATCGCGCCAATCAGATCAGCACTCGAGAGCGCCGCATCCGACGCCTCGCGCGCGCTATAAATGTCGCTAACCACCACATGGTCCGCATCCCCAAAGCTGGATGCAAAGTTCGCCATCAAAGCCCGTGTGCGGCTGTATGTGTGCGGCTGAAACATGGCCCACAGCGGGCGGCCCGGAAATCGCTGCCGCGCACTCGCCAGTGTTGCGCGGATCTCCGTTGGATGATGCGCGTAATCATCCACAACAGTTATTCCATGCACTTCGCCCTTCACCTCAAAACGCCGCCCCACCCCCCGAAACGCGCGCAACGCCGGCAGCGCAGTTGCAAACGGCACGCCACAATAATCAACGGCTGCCAGCGCCGCCAGCGCGTTGCATACGTTGTGGTCTCCGGCCAGCCGCGTGCGCGCCAAGCCCAGTTCGCGCCCGGCATGGCTCACCAGAAAATCGCAGCCGCCAGCGCTGTTGGGCTGCAGCAGCTCTGCGCGCCAGTCCGCGCCAGTTTGCAGTCCATAGGTCACCACGCGCGTGCCGCGCTTGCGCGCACTTTGCGCCAGCGCCCGCGCACCCGCATCATCATTGCAAACTATCAACACACCCTGCGCAGGCACAAGCGCCGCAAACTCGTCAAATGCTGCCTGCATCTCGGCAAATGTCGGATAGCAATCAGGATGGTCATGCTCAACATTTGTGACCACCGCCACTGTCGGCCGCAAACCCAAAAACATGCGGTCGTATTCGTCTGCTTCAACAACAAACGGCAGGCCTGTGCCATGGCGCGCATTTGTATCCAGGTCGCTAATCAAACCGCCGACAATGAATGACGGCTGCTGCCCCGCGCGGCTCAGTAGATACGCCGTCAGGGCAGCGGTTGTAGTTTTGCCATGTGTGCCGGCAATTGCCAGCCCCACGCGCTCTGCCATCATCCCGCCCACAAAGTCCTGCCGCTTTACCACGGGCAGCCCCGCCTGCACCGCAGCCACCACCTCCGGGTTTGCGCTTGCCACCGCCGATGACACCAGCACCAGTTCTGCGCCCGCAATATTTTGCGCAGCATGCCCGATAAATATCCGCACACCGCTGGCGCGCAAGCGCGCGGTGAATTCAGTCTCTTGCTCGTCAGAGCCGCTCACAAGCTGGCCGCTCTCCAGCAGTACCCGCGCAATTGCGGAAAGTCCGGCGCCGCCAATTCCCACCAAATGAAAGTGCTTCATCACGCTAGACAAACATCACGATGACAAACAAAAACACCAAGCCCACCGCAAAATAAATATACGGCGCCGCAAGCAACACCGGCGGCATGTACTGCAGCCACTTGCTCACATCCTCAATTGGCGGCAGCACGCCGTTGATGGGGTAGCCGGTGGCATCGAGGTAGAACCACAGCGCACCCGCCAGCAAGTAGCCGTTCAGGAGACCGAGAAAAAATCCCAGCAGCATGTCTTCCAATTTTTCGCGGCGCGTCTTCTCGGCAATCGCAGCCGAGAGGGTTGGTGTTTGATAGCCAAAGAATGCCAGGCCGCAAAGAAACATGGCGCGCACGCTGAACTGCGCCACGGGAGTTTGCGAACTGAGCAGCTCTGCTGCACCCGGCACAAACTGCACGATGACTGAGTTCAGAAAGAGCGCCAGAATCAAACCGCACAGCACGAGCATCTCCCGCGCCCAGCCGCGCAGCGAGCCAATCAGGCCAAACAGCAGCAGCTGCATCCAAAATACAACCGGCAGGCTCAGCATTGCGCATCACCAGGCACCAACTGCAGCAGCGCGTTCGCCAAACTTTCCGCCGCAGCCGGCTGCGCAAGTTTGAACGCGTTGCTGCGCAGCGCCGCCAGGCGCGGCACATCGCCCACCAGCCCCAATATTTGCGGCAGCAATTCGGCGGCCACGTTTTCGTCGTCCAGGCGCACGGCCGCTCCGCGCGCCACCATGGCGTCTGCATTGGCCTGCTGGTGGCGGCGCGCATACGGATACGGCACCAGAATGGATGCAAGCCCAAACAGCGGGAACTCTCCAAGGCAGGATGCGCCTGCGCGCGCAACCACGAGGTCAGCGGCGCGCAAGGCAACACCCATCTCCGTCTGCAGGTAAGCCACGCTGCGATAGCCGGCTTTTGTTTCCACACTCATCAATTCGCGGGCATGCTGCAGCTCCGGCCAGTCGCGTGCGCCGGTGACATGCAAAATCTGCAAGCCGTTGGCAACCAATTCTGGTGCCGCTGCCAGCAATGCATTGTTGATGCTGCGCGCACCCTGGCTGCCACCAAGCACCAGCAGGGTTGTGCGCGCCGGCTCCAGATGCAGCTGGAGGCGGGCGCTGGCAGCGCTCAGCTCGCGCGCCCGCAGCAATTCCGGGCGCACGGGATAGCCGGTTACTTGTGCCGCCGGCACACGCCATGCACGAATGCTTTCGTCCATCGTCACGCATACACGCGTGGCAAGCCGCGCCACAAAGCGCACGGCCTGGCCCGGCAAAATGTCCGGCAGGTACACCAGCACCGGCACGCGCCGCAGCCAAGCAGCCAGCGCCACGGGCACAGCCGCGTAACCGCCGGTTACTAGCACCGCATGCGGACGCTCGCGCCGCATGATTAGCAGTGCCTGCACAATGCCGAGCGCCAGCTGCAGGCAGCCAGCCAAACCACCCCATAGGCCGCGGCCCACAACACCTGCAGCGCGCACCGCTTCAAAGCGAATGTTGGCTGCGCGCACCAGCCCGGCTTCCATGCCGTTCACGGTGCCCACCCACAGCAGCGAGACAGTTGCCTCGGATCCTTTGGCCATGTGCGCCGCGGCATCAAAGCTAGCTGCTGCTGCCAGCGCCGGATAGACGTGACCGCCGGTTCCCGCGGCGCAGATCAGTAGGCGAATAGACATTGCGTTCAGGTCTCTCGGAAATATTGCTTCTGGAAATATTCAACAGGATGCCAACGGCCGCCATCACCACCACGAGCGATGAACCGCCGTAGCTGATGAACGGCAGTGCATTGCCGGCCACCGGGATCAGCCCCACCATCACGGTTACATTGATCACCACCTCCAGCGCCAGCCAGCAGGAGATGCCGGCGGCCAACAAGTAGCCAAACATGTCGCTCGAGCGCATCGCAATAACTGCGCCGCGCCAAATCAGCAATCCAAACAGCGCCAGCATCACCACACAACCCAGCAGCCCAAACTCCTCGCCAATCACTGCGAAGACGCTGTCCGTATGCGGGAATGGCAGGTAGGTGAGCTTCATGCTGCTGTTGCCAAGCCCAACCCCGAAGAAGCCGCCCTTCACAAACGCCATCACGGCGTATTGAATGTGCTCATGGCTTTGGGAAATATCGCGCAGGCCCTCCATGTAATCTGCCCAGCGCTGGTTGCCCTTGGGTGAAAGTGCAACCACGGCAAAACCTGACAGGCTGGCGATCAGGGCTGCCGCCGTAACCTGCGGCACGCTGGCGCCGGCCACCACATACATTGCCGCGCCGATCAACACCACAGTGCCTGCCGCACTAATATCGGGCTGCAAGAAAATGAGCGCCACAATCACACCAACCACAATTGCGTACGGCAGGATGCCAATCCAAAAATTGCGCACATAGTCCGGCCCGCGCGCGGCCAGCCAAGCTGCCAGATAGACAATGGTAATAAGTTTGGCCGGCTCAGACGGCTGGATGCGGCCGTCAAGCAGCGCGCGGCCGGTGCCAGCCACCAGCACAAACACGAGGCTGGCAGCGACAGCCAGAATTAATAGCACTGCGATCAACGGCCGCTGCGCCATGCGGTAGTTGACGCTGTAACAGGCCAGCATCGCCGCCAAGCCGAGCAGCACTTTTTGCAGATGGTCATAGAACAGGCGCGTGGTGGATGTATGCGGCGCAAGCGGACTGCGGTACGAAATATCAAAGGTGGTGGAGAACACCATCAAGATGCCACCCAACACAAGCACGGTGGCCGCCAGCAGCAGCTGCCAGTCCAGGCGCACCGGCATGGACTTCATGCGCTGTGGCTCGCGCTGGATAACCGGAATGTCGGCCGTCATTGCAAGCCTGCCACGCAGCTGCGGAAAGCCGCACCGCGCGCCTCGAAATCATAGAAAGCATCAAAGCTGGCGCAGCCGGGCGACAGCACCACTGCATCACCGGACCGGGCCAGTTTTGCGGCGCGCAGCACTGCCGCTTCCATTGTGGCCACAATGTGAATTTGCAAAGGAGAAGGATCAGGGATTGGTGCTTCCCCAACGGTAGTCGGGCCAATATGTTTTTTTGCCCCTGATCCTGCTTCCACAAACTGGGTGGGCTGCATGGCAGCCCCGCGCAATTGTTCGGCGATCATGGCCGCAGCCTCGCCAAACACCACTGCATGGCGCACGCGCTGCGCCACGCATTTCGCCAGCTCGCCCCATGGCAGCTGTTTGTCACGCCCGCCCAACAGCAGCACAAGCGGACAGTCAAATGATTTGATTGCGGCCAGGCTCCGTTCTGGCGCCGTCGCAATCGAATCATTAATCCAGCGCACCCCGTGCAGCTCTCGCACAAACTCAAGGCGATGCGGCACACCCGTGAAATCTAAAATTGCGGCGCGCATGGCGGGCACGTCTATGCCAAGCGCGCCAGCCAGCGCACAAGCAGCCAGCACGTTTTGCAAATTGTGTTCGCCGGGCAGCCGCAGCTCTGCACACCGCACCACGGGCGTTGTCTTGCCGTCGTGCACCACTACGATCGTGCCGGCTTGCGTGTGGCAGCCGTTGGCCCAACCTTGGTTGCGCTGCAGGCCAAAGCCCCAAATGGTGCCGGCAGCGTTGCTGCGCAAGCCGGCTGCCAGCGCATCGTCCCAACCCAGCACTGCAATATCATGCGTGCCCTGGAAATCCAAAATGCGCTGCTTGGCAGCTGCATATTCGGACAGCGTGCCATGCCGGTCCAAGTGGTTGGGCGTGACATTTAACACCGCGGCCACCTGCGGGCTGCGCGTCATCAGCTCCAGCTGAAAGCTTGAAACTTCCATGATCGCCAGATCATCTACACCCATGCGTTCAACATCCGCCAGCAGCGGGTTGCCAATGTTGCCCCCCACCCATACCGCCGGATACTTTGCGGAGTTTCCAGCCATCATGCCCAGCAAAGTGGTGACGGTGGTTTTGCCGGCGCTGCCGGTAATGCCAACCGTGCGACACGGTGCCAACTCCAGAAACAGCTGCGAATCATTGGAGATGCTGATACCGCGCGCGCGCGCAGCCTGTGCAATCGGTGCGGCAGCAGAAATACCGCCGGACAGAAAAACGCCATCCGCATCATCAAGCACTTGCTCCGGATTGCCATCCAAAAAGTATTCAAGCGGCAAGTCCTGTAGTGCAGCCATCGCCGGCTGCAGCTGCTGTGCAGTGCGCAGGTCCGTCACGCGCACGCGCGCGCCCTGCCCGCACAGATAACGCGCCAGCACCGTGCCCTGCCTTGCCAAGCCCACAATCGCCATTACTTGACCGGTAAGCCTATTTGGCGCGGGAGCGTGCGCTCTTTCCATTTACCACCGGACCCGCTGCGCGCTGGCGGCTTTCAATGCCAATCCATAAATGATGGCGCAACACATGTGTGGCACCGCGCAACTGCAGTGCACACTGCTTTGCGCTGCTCGTGTCCAGCATCTCGGGATGCATGTAACAAACGTTGGGGCGCTCGCCAAAGCGCCGCTCGTAATGCGCGGCCGCCGCCGCCACCTTTTCTGTAAGCGGCTGCGCGCTGTTGTCAAACCAAAGCAATCCAGTGTCCATATTCTGTTCAAAGATCTCTGTTAGAGCAGTGCAAACGCAATTGCAATTAGCCCGGCAATGATTGAGATCAACCAGAAGCGCTGCACCACTTGCGTCTCGCTCCAGCCGCTCAATTCAAAGTGATGATGAATTGGCGCCATGCGAAATATGCGCTCGCCGCCGCTCCACTTGAAGTAGCCCACCTGCACCATCACCGAAACCGTTTCCATCAACGGCACAACTGCCACCAGCGGCAGCAGCAGCCACTGGCCGGTCATCAGCGCCACTACTGCCAGCACCGCCCCCAACGGCAGCGAGCCGGTGTCGCCCATAAAGAGCTCTGCGGGATGAAAGTTGTACCAAAGGAAGGCGAACAGCGCGCCAACCAATGTGAAACAAAAGCGCACCAGATAAACCTGGTCCTGCAGCAGCCCGACAAAACCGAAGATGATGAATGCGGTCACAAGCACCATGCCCGCCAATCCGTCCAAGCCATCGGTCAAGTTCACAGCATTGGACGTGGCGGTGATGATGAACACCGCAATCGGGAGGTACAGCCACCCAATGTCAATCTTGCGCGGGAAGCCGGGAATGGCCAGGCTGTGCACGTCAAAAGTGTCATACAGAATCCAAGCTGCCCCGCAGGCAATCAGCAGCTGATACAAAAACTTTATGCGCGCGCGCAGCCCCGTGCCGCGCCGTATCCCGCGCATGCCCTCCCAGTCATCCAGCAGCCCCAGTGCAGTGAATGCCACCATCACGCCCAGCGGCAGCAAGATGGAGCGCCCGGTAACGGGCCGCACCAGATTCACAATGTTGAGCAGCGCAGTGATCACCAGCACCGGCACGACGATCATCAAGCCGCCCATTGTGGGCGTCCCGCTTTTGGGGTCATGGCTTTCGGGCTGCAAGCCGCTCACCTGCTTCACAATTCTGAAGCGCCGCAGCAATTCCAAAAACGGGCCGCCCCAAATCACCGCCAGCAAAAATGTGATGCTTGCGAGCGTCAGTGAAAAGATGCCTTCGTTATTCATCTTTGTGTGCCAGCTGCCGCACCATGGCATCCAGATGCATGGCAAGCGATCCTTTGATTAACGCCACATCGCCCGCGCGCAAATGCGTGCGCAAATATTCTGTGGCTGCCGCCACGGTCTCAAACTCCTGCACTGCGCTGGCTGCCAGCCCGCTGGCGCGCGCAGCCGCCGCAATCAACCGGGCTTGTTGGCCCACTGTTACCAGCAGCTGCACACAATGGCCGGCATGCCGCCCAACCAGCTCGTGCCCGGTGCGTTCGTACGCGCCCAGCTCCCGCATATCGCCCAGCACTGCAATGTGGCGCTCGGCGTCAATCTCCGCCAGCAGATCCAGCGCTGCCACTACTGTCTCTGGCGACGCGTTGTAGCTGTCATCCAATAGCAGGCTGCCGTTCAAGCCCGGCACCGGCTTCAAACGCATGCCGTCTCGCGGCTGCGGCTGTGCCAGCGCGGCCGCGGCCGCTGCTGCGGGCACGCCCTCCGCCACCCCCACCGCAATTGCACGCAATGCGGTGTAAACGGAATGGCGCCCAAGCAATGGCACACGCACCGCCAAGCGCTGCCCGGCATGGTCAAGCTGGAAGCCAATGCCATCCAAGCCGTGCGACTCCACCGCACTCGCCCGCAGCTCGGCCGCCGCACCCAGGCCATAGGTCACAATGCGCGCCCGCGTATGCGCAGCCATTTCCATCACCAAAGGCTCGTCGGCATTCAACACGGCCACACCATCCGGGGCAGCCGGCAGCGCCTGCAGCAGCTCACGCTTGCCGCGCGCAATATCGGCCAGGCTGCCCGCCCGCTCTGCATGCACCGCATAAACATTTGTGATCACACCCACCTGTGGGCGCGCGATGTCGCAGAGCTGCGTGATTTCGCCGGCAGTGTAGAAGCCCATCTCAAGCACGGCGCATTCGTGCGCACTGCTGAGGCGCAGCAAGGTAAGCGGCAGGCCGATCTCATTATTTTGGTTGCCTGCATTCTTCAAAGTGCGGAAGCGCTGCGCCAGCACTGCTGCGGTGGCTTCCTTGGTGGAGCTCTTGCCCACACTGCCGGTAATGCCCACTACGCGCAGCGTGCATTTGCTGCGCCAGTAGGCTGCAATAGTTTGCAGTGCGCGCAGTGTGTCCGGCACGCGCAAGCACACCGGCTGCGGGCAAGCCGCCGGTTCCGGCAGCGGCCCGCGGGTTGTATCCAGCACGGGCCACGGTCCGTTCACTGCGCGCTGCACAAGTGCCACGGTTGCGCCCTTCGCAAACGCTTCGCCCACAAAGTCGTGCCCATCCAGCTGCTCGCCAGCCAATGCCACAAACAGCATGCCGGGCTGCGCTGCGCGCGAGTCCACGCAGCCGCCAGAAATCAGCGGGCCGCCGATGGAGCCGGCACGGCCGGCTGCGAGCGCCTGCAGGGCGTGTCCCAGTGTTAGCAACTTTCACGCGTCCATCCAGCGCACTGTCAGGGGCGCGCCAGTGCCATGCGCCGCGCGTCCGGCGGCATTTGCAGCTGCACTACCAGCCGCTCCACCAGCGCTGCGAATGCAGGCGCTGCCGTTTGCGATCCCCATTGCTCCGTGCTGGGTTCGTTCAAGCGCACAAATGCCAGAAATTGCGGCTGCAATGCCGGCACCCAGCCCACAAAAGTTGCAATCGTTTTGTTTGGATCGTAGTGGTAGTTGGGGAGTTGAATTGGAATTTGGGCCGTGCCGGTTTTGCCCGCAACCTCATAGCCTGCCACCTGTGCCTTGGAGCCTTCGACATCAATGCTTTCCAGCAGCATCTGCGCCAGCTCTTGCGCAGTAGCGGCAGAAATTGGCCGGCCGGCAATTTGTGGCGCAACGGGGTCGTTCTGCACGCGCGCCACAAGATGCGGCCGCATCGTCACGCCGCCATTGGCAACTGATGCCACAGCGGTAATCAACTGCACCTGAGTTACGGCCACACCCTGGCCAAATGCGTTTGTGGCCAAATCGGATTCGTGCCAGTCTGCATCGCCCGGGCGCTTAAGGTGCCCGGTCAGCTCACCAGCCAGATCCACGCCAGTTTGGCTGCCCATTCCAAAACTTAACAGCTGGTCATAGAAACGCTGCGCGCCCATGGAAGTGGAAAGTGTGGCGGCGCCCACATTTAGCGAGTGCTCCATCAACCCCGTCATGTCTTGCACACCCCACGCCCGCCCGTCCCAGTTGCGCACAACAATGCCGCCGTATTCAAACGATCCGGTATCGTTGTAGCTGCTGTTACGTGTGTACTCTCCGGACTCAAGTGCAGCAGCCATCGTAAATATTTTGAAGATGGATCCCGGCTCAAACTGTTCGGCAACTACGGGGTTGCGCCACACCGGATTTGTGTTGAAGTCGGACGCAAGCGATTCGAGGTCGTTGGGGTTGAAGGTGGGCAGCGAAGCCATGGCGAGGATCTCGCCGGTGGCCGGCGCCATTACCACCACCGAGCCACTCGAAGCACCGTACTTTGCGAGGCTGTCCTTCAAAACTTCTTCCGCAGTCAGCTGCACGCCCAAGTCAAGCGTCAGGTGCAGGTCCGCTCCGGCATCAACCTTTGCGTATTGCAGATCCCATGGCAGCAGCGGCTGGTCAAACGCAATTGTGTACCCGGCCAGCGTGCGGTTGTATGATTCCTCAAGGCCGTAGAATCCAATCTGGTCGTAATTGGTAAGGCCAAGCACGTGCGCAGCCACTTCACCGTGCGGGTAGATGCGCCGGTGACGCGGCGAGAGCACCAGTGCGGTCAAATACGGTTTGTCAGCTGCGCTAATGGCGGCCTGCAACATGTCGCGCTTCTCCGCACTCAGCAGCGGGTACAGCGTCTTGCGCAGCAGCTTGATTTCCTGTTGTGTGTCCGGATCCAGGTACAGCCGGTTGGTCACTAAGTTTTCTACATCTGGGTATGGCTCGCCCAGCAGCGCACTTAAGTCCTGGGCGATGCGCCGCAGCACAACCAATTCGTCCTGCTCATCGAGATCCTTGTCGGTATCCTCATCACCGTAGGTCACATAACCGTATTCAATTGCGAGGTCGTACAACACGGTGTTGGTCACAAGCAGCTCGCCCTTGCGGTCATAAATATTTCCGCGGGCCGGCTGCAGCACTTCCCGCTGGCGCGGTGCGGTCAGATCCAGCTTGGTTTGCACATTTTGGTCAAATGGCAAATAGACCAAGCGGCCCACCACAACGAGTGCGCAGGCCGCAAACACACCCATGATCACCCGCAAGCGCAGGTGAAGTGCCGTGAGGTTGTCAGTCACCCGGACTTGACCCCGTGCCCATAAATTTGCGCTGCAGCCAATCACTGATGGTCTCGCGCGCGTACTGCGCCGGCAAAACCTCCGGCTGCGCAGGCACTGCCACCGGCAGTGGCACAAAGCTCACCGGAACCTCGAGATAAATTGTGCGCCGGAAGAGCATGGGTGCAAACCCGAGCTCTGCGATGGCGCGCTGGCGCACCAACGGAGCCGAACGCGCAAGGCTCAGGTTTGCCTGAACACGGTCGTTCTCAAAGCGCAGCGTGATGATCTCGCGCCGCAGGCGCTGCACATCACGCCCCGCAACCACTGAGTGCGAGGCCTCGCGCAAATACACTCCACCCAACAGCAGCAGGCCGAGGCTAATAATTGTGAGCGCCGTCAGCAGCTGCACATCCCGGCGCCAGGGCGCCTGCTCAAATGCGCGTTCAATCGGCAGCCGAAGAGACATACCAGCACTTCTTTCGAGTCCAATGGCCATACGGAATCCTCCCGACACGGTTGATGTCAAACTTGCCATGTTGGGAGCGTGCAATCTATGTGCCAAAACGCCGCAGCGCAAAAAGTGCCCATACTAATAGCGTGGCGCCAGCACCTCGAAGGCAATCAGCGCCGACAGAAATCCGTACAGCGCGACGCAAGCCAAAGTAATCCTAAATGTTGCAGACATACACCTCCATCCTTGCCCTTGCTCAACCGGTGCCCACCGGCTGCCCCTCACTCCCCTAACTTTTCCACTACGCGCAACTTTGCGCTGCGGCTCCGCTTGTTCGCCGCCACTTCCGCATCCGCCGGCACTATTGGCCGGCGCGTAATCAAGCGCACCGTTGCGCGTTTGTCACAAGTGCACACCGGCTGCGCCGGCGGACAAACACAGTCCAGCGCCGCCTGCCGGAACGTGTCCTTCACCAGCCGGTCTTCCAGCGAGTGAAACGAAATCACGGCCAGCCTGCCACCCGGAGCCAGCAGCTCTAGCGCGCGCGGCAGTGCGCTCTCGAGCAGATCCAGCTCACTATTCACCGCCATGCGCACTGCCTGAAACGTGCGCGTTGCCGGATGAATGCGCCCTTGCTGGCGCCCCACCGCCGCTGCCACTACCGCAGCCAAACGGGTGGTGGTGGCCACCGGCCGGGCTTTTACAATTTCCCGCGCCACCCGCCAGCTGTGCGGCTCCTCGCCAAACTCCGCAATCAGCGCCGCCAGCTCTTGCTCTGGCCAAGCATTTACAATTTCCGCCGCCGTCAACACGGCCTGCGGATCAAAGCGCATGTCCAGCGGCGCTTCTACTTGGAATGAAAAACCACGCTCACCCAAGTCCAGCTGCAATGAAGACAGCCCCAAATCCATCAGGATGCCGTCCGCCTGCTTCCAGCCCAGCTTGTGGGCTTCCACCTGTAACGCACTGCTGGCGGCTTGCACCAGGTTCGCGCGCCCGCCAAAGCTCTCCAACCGCAGGCGTGCAATCTGCAGCGCATGCGGGTCCAGGTCTATCCCCAGCAACTCCCCATCGGGCGCGCTTGCTGCCAAGACCTCTCTGGCATGCCCGCCAAGCCCCACGGTCGCATCAACATAGCGCCCGCCCGCGCGCGGCCGCAGCGCGGCCAGAACTTCCGGCAGGAGCACTGGCACATGCTGCACCCCGCAATCGCACTACGCCCGCGGCGCGGGGCCAATGTCTGGCAAGCCATCAGTTGCGCTGCCTGCTGAAGTAAATGCCAGATCGATGAATGCAAACTGCTGCGCATTCATTTCCGAATTGGCGCGCTGCTCTGCACTTGCCGCCCACTCTGCGCCCGCCCAAATTTCCAGATAGTTGCCGGCACCTGCCAGCGTCACCTCGCCGGTAAGCCGCGCGTAATCGCGCAAATAATTCGGCACAACCACGCGCCCGATCTTGTCAAACTGTGCGGTCACCGCCCCACTGAACAAATGCCTGAACAGCAGCCGGTTCTCCGGCTTGGTAGAGGTCAGCTGCTGCACGCGGTTCGTCAATCGTTCAAAATCGGTGCGCCTGTAAAGCAGCAAATTTCTGTCGAAGCCGCGCGTCAAATAACCGCCATCCGGCAGCAGCTCTCGCAGTCGACTGGGCACAGTGATGCGCCCCTTCGAATCGATGGTGTGATACCACTCACCAATGAACATTAATTGCAGCTCTTTTTCAAAACCAAAGCAGGAACGAGTGAGGCACAATTGCCCACTTGTTCCCACAAGATTGCCATTTTTACCACAAGTAGCCACTTTTACGCAATAGCAAAATTGGGAAATTACCACCAAATACAGATGGCGCAAAATTGGAATTTTCGGAAATTAGCCCATATATAGAGGAAATACAAAAATCAACTCCTATATCTAGGGGGTGGTTG
>OFRD01000125.1_pt1 | contig 27525 bp, 24 predicted proteins | sample 1543041 | NCBI WGS metagenome assembly OFRD01 (sample SAMN07774234, study PRJEB24372) | wastewater metagenome | isolation source: Exp Tend CN 100WW | collected 2016-02
GTTGGGGATAGCGGCGGCGCGCGCGGGGGCCCAGATCCAGGCGCCGGGGCCGGGCTCGGCCTGGGCTTCCTCGCTCCAGGGGGCAATGCCATAGCGGGTGGTGCGGCCGTCTGCCTGGGCGATCCAGGCCCAGTCCACTTGTGTGTTGTCGGCGGTGCTGGAACAGGCGCGCAGGTAGTCCTGAATCAGCGCGCCGGAAATATGCTGGGCGCTGCAGGGTTGACCGGTTTCCGTGATGACCGTGACGCTGGTGGGTCGTGCGGGCAGGATGATGCGGTGCCCGTCTTGCAGGATCGGGTCTTGCGCTGGGGCCGACTGCAGCCAGCGTGCGTCGGCAATGGCCACGGTCAGTCGACCCGTGAGGGGCAGGGCCAGCAGCCAGTCGGATAAATGGGACTTGGCCTCATTCGACAGGGTCAGCCCCGGGCTTTGCTGCAAGCCAAGGAGGACGGCCTGTCGCAGCTGCGCCTGCGGTGCGCGCTCGGTTTGTACCTGCCATTGCAAGGCGGTGGTGTCAACATGGGGGCCGGCGTTGCGCAGCAACCAGTCGCTCAAGCGTTCACCGGGGATGATGGCGGTTTGCAGCGAGGTGTCTTGGGCGTGGGCTTTGTGGGGCAAACTCGCCCAGCAGGCGAGGCACAAGACGGTGGCTTGTGCCAGGCGGGTGAGCGGAAACTTCACGAGGTACTTTCTTGAACCGGCCAGCGCTGTAATTTGAGGCAGAAGGTGGCAGACAAACATTGCTCTGAATAAACCACGGTGGGCTGGCCACGGTGCAGGCCCCAGGCAAACCAGGACGGCGGCAAGGGCTGGGCGCTGCTGTCCAGCGTGGTTTCGCTGAACCAGTGGTAGTCGTTGCGCGCCTGTGCGCTGGCGAGCGAGGCTGGCAACGTGATGGGGGGGCTGCCGAGCCAGGGTTTGAGTTCGATGTGATCGGCAATGGCGTAGCGGTGACCGGGCATTTCGTCGCGCAAGCGCTGGTACAGGCGGCCTTCCGCCTGGAGCGCCGTCCACAGGGGTGGAGCCTCCGGGAACCGAACCGCACGCCAGTCCACTTCCAGCCCGCTGGTGCCCACAATGCGGCCATTCTGGGTTTTGATGACCTCACGTTTGGCAGAGTACCAAACCTCGATATCGCCCTGGGGATGGGGGTCGACATAACCCAGCACCAGCAAGGCGGGCGCACGGCCTTGCACCTCGATGCGCAGGTGGCGGTAGAGCGGGTTAGTCTGGGCAGCCAGAATGGAGGCCTCGCCAGAATCCCAGCGGTTGGTTGCCAACGCGGACAACACGTCAGCCAGTGGCGTGGTGCCGCTGGCGCAGCCCAACAGCTGGGTCGTCACAACAACTGACAGCCAGCCTTGAGTAGCCAGGCGAACGAATGGTTTCAGCATAAAAAAGAAAAGCGCCCGCAGGCGCTAATCGATGGTGTGGCATTAATTACCGCGTAGTGCCGGTAGTGCCGGTAGTGCCGGTGGTAGTTCCCTTGTCCGCTATCGCCGCAGCGAGTGTGGCAGCAGCGGCTGCGCCAATTGCGATGGAAGACACCGCGACGCCGCCGATAGCCGCGCCAGTGGCCACGCTGGCACCGACAGCGGCGCCAGTACCCACAGCAGCGCCGGTACCCACAGCGGTTCCTGTTGCTGCGGCACCCGTACCAGCGGCAGCACCCGTCGTGCCTGCGGCGGCGCCGGTTCCGGCTGCACCACCTGTACCTGCAGCACCAGCTGCTGGTGCTTGAGCCAAGGCGGACTGAGCGACGAGTGCCAGCGTAGCGGCGGCGAGAGCGAATTTATTGAATTTCATGTTGATCCCTACGTGGAAGTGAATTGAGCAGTACAAGAGCTACTGAAATGTACCAGAGAAGAAGGTGACTGCGTCGGCGAAAGCCGGGTGTCATATTCGCGCAACACGGGAACGCGGCTCGGTTGGCAAGCTAGAAATGAAAAAACCGCATGAGCCATTTGTTCATGCGGTTTTTAAAATTTGGTGGTGATAGGTGGATTTGAACCACCGACATCAGCATTATGAATGCTGCGCTCTAACCAACTGAGCTATATCACCGGGTAAACGCTGGTTTCAAAACGCATTGTTTGAAACTGAACGACTTGCATCGTCAAGCCAAAAATTATACACAAAATTTCCCATTCCTAAGCGAGCTTGGCGCAACTTTTGCCAGCAGCTAGCGCCCCAAGCTGGGCGCAAGCCACGTCAGACCCTGGCACCTCGTGGCCCAAATGCAGCACCAAAGAGCTTCCGAAGCACTGAATGCAGCCAAATCGCTGGCACATGGTTTGCAGTGACTTCAGCGAGGCCGTCCGGCCGCGCGTGCGTGACGCGATCCACGCCAGCATCCGCTGACGACGGGCGCAAGGCCTGCCAAACGGGATAAAGTGCGGGCATGAACTTGACAGGTGGATGGCATTGGCATTGGCGCGCATGGCGATCGCAAGACCGCTGGGCAGCCGCGTCTGCACAAATTTCAGAATGGCTGATGGCCCAGACCCTGCCGCGCCAGCAGTTGGTGTTGATCGGTGCCAGTGCGGGCTGGATGCTGCCGACTGCCTGGTTGGCGCAATTTGACGAAATCCACGCCTGGGACATTGACCCTTTGGCAGCACCCTTGTTTCGATGGCGTCATGAACGCGATTTAAAGCGCCAAGGAACGGCCTTGCACCTGCACACGGGCGATGGTCTTGCCCGCTTGCCAGCGGCAGTGAAAACCATGCCCGACGCCTTTTTTTGGTTTGACAACGTGCTGGGGCAACTGCGCTTCACAGGTGCCCCCCTTGATGCCGTGGGCCACCGTTTACAAGCTCTGAAAAACACTTTGAAACCAGTGGCTTGGGGCAGCATGCACGACCGCATGTCAGGCCGCACAGCAACGGGTTCCGCCTTGCCCCTGGCACACAGGTGTGCAGCCGGATTGGCCATGGAGAGCCCAGAAGGACAAGACTGGCTACAGAAAATCGGCGCGATCAGCCCCTGGCTGGACCACCTGACCGAACACGTGCTGCCCGAGGGCACGCCCGTGCAATACACCGCATGGCCCTTCAAACCCGGCTATGCGCACTGGCTTGAAATGGGCTGGACTTCAGCCACAAAACCTTGACTACGTCACGAACGCTGAACGCTCAGGGTTTGTGGGCCAATGCTTCAAGTGAAAAACCGGCAATTTTTTTGTAATCGTCTGAGATTTGGCGCAACTCAGCCTGGCTGATCACGTCATCGATGTGTCGGAAAGGCCGACCTTGTGTGAGCTCATCGACCTTGATGTTGATGAAGTCGGGCGGTGTGCTGCGGTTGGTCAGGACCACCTTGGACGTCAAGGGCAAGCGCACGGCCTCATAACGGTACAAGGCATGCGCCAGGTCATCGCCGGACGGGGTAGCGGCCAACTCATCGGCCAGCGTACGGGCATCGACCAAGGCTTGGGCCGAACCATTGGACCCCCGGGGATACATCGGATGGGCGGCATCGCCCAGCAAGGTCACACGCCCAAAGGTCCATTGCGGAATCGGATCTTTGTCCACCATGGGGTACTCCAGGATCGACTCGGCATTGGCGATCAACTCCGGCACATTCAGCCAGTCAAAATTCCAGTCCTTGAACAAGGGCAACACGTCTTCCACACGGCCTTGCCTGTTCCAGTCGTTTTGCGTCAGGCCCTCCATGCGGATCTCGGCCATCCAGTTGACCAACTGGTGACCTTGTCCATCGACCTGGTCGACGATCGGGTAGATGACCATCTTGCCCGTCTCGATCGAGCCAATGCGCATGTAGGTCTTGCCCGTCAGGATCGGGGCAAAACGCGTCACGCCGCGCCAGGTATTGATGCCCGTGAACACCATTTTTTCATCGGGGTAAAAAATCCGGCGCACCGCCGAATTGACCCCATCGGCTGCGACCAGCACGCGACTGCGAACCGGCGGCAGCGCCTGCCCGTGGGGGTCATTGAAGGCAATCGTCACGGCCTCTTCGCTGTGTGTCACCCCTGCAAAGCGATGGCCGGTGTGGATGCGATCGGCCCCCAGTCGCTGCACCGCTGCGTCGAACAAGATCTTGTGTAACTTGCCCCGATGAATGCCGATTTCGGGAACCGGATAGCCCGCATGACGCCCGCGCAACTCGCTGTAGATGAATTGACCATGGCGATTGAAAAATGCACTGTCGTAGTTTTCAATGCCTGCCGCTTCAATGGCGGCTTGTAGCCCGAGCGCAGCCAATTCGCGCATGGCGTGCGGCAACAGTGTGATGCCCACCCCCAGCTCGCGCACCTCGGCCACCGCCTCAAAGACCTCGCAAGCCACCCCTCTTTGGTGCAAATGCAGGGCCAGGGCCAGCCCACCTACGCCGCCACCCACAATGGCAATATCGGCTGTTCGCATGTTCATGCTGTCCTTTCTGTTGGCTCAATCAGTCGGCTGAAATTTGTTTGGTGCGAATCACCGCGCCCCAGCGTGGGTGGTCTTTGGCCACGATGGCCGACAGCTCTGCCGGGCTGGATGGCACAGCGTCCATGCCGGCCTTGCCCAAAATATCCTTCACATCGTTTTGGCGCAAGATGGCCGCCATCTCGGTGTTCAAACGCGTGACCACGGCAGCCGGTGTCTTGGCAGGCAAAAAGAACGCGTACCAGAGGTCCACATCCACGCGCTTGACGCCCACTTCGTCGAACGTCGGCACATCGGGGGCCACTGGATGCCGCTTCGGGCTGCCCACTGCCAAGGCATTCAGCCGTCCGTTTTTCACAAAACCTTGCGCAATGTGCACAGGCAAAAATCCCACATTGAGCTCACCGCCCAACAAGTCTTGTGTGTATCCAGCCGAACCGCGGTACGGCACATGCAGCATGAAGGTGTTGGACTCCAGCTTGAACAGCTCCATGGCCATGTGGTGCGGGGTGCCCACACCCGGCGAACCAAAGCTGATGGATCCTGGCCGAGCCTGGGCCTGCTTGACCAGCTCGGGCAATGACTTGATGCCCGTCTTGGGGTTGGCCACCAGCATCAAGGAGCCATACGCGGCCATCGACACGGGTGCGAAATCCTTGACCGGGTCAAAGGCCACACCTTTGTACATCTGTGACGCCATCAGCATGGTGTTGGCCCCCATCAAGACGGTGTAACCATCGGGCGCGGATTTGGCCACCGCCTCGGCACCGATATTGCCGCTGGCACCCGGCTGGTTTTGCACCACAACAGACTGCCCCAGACGCTCACTCAGGCGCGGCGCCACCACACGGGCGATGGTGTCCATGCCAGTTCCCGGCGTGAAGGGCACAATGATTTTGAGGGTCTGGGTGGGGTAAGTGCCTTGTGCAAATACACCCGCGCTGGCAAAAGCGAACACAGCCGCAGTGAGTGCCAGCAGTTGTCGGCGATCCATGGTTTTCATTTTTGTCTCCTTGGGGTGATTAACAGTGATGCTTCAAACGTTCATGTGGCGGGTGCAATCTTGAACAGCCGCTCTGCGTTGTCCTGAAAGAAGGCCTTGCGCACCTGCGGCGCCATGTCCAGGTTTTCCAGCATGGCCACTTCTTCGGGCACATATTGATAGGGGTAGTCCATGGCGTAAAGCACGCGGTCGGGGCCCATGAAGTCTTGTGTGAATTTGAGTGCTGCGCCCCACGCCACGCCACTGTTGGTGATGTGAAAGTTCTCGCGCAGGTAGTCGCTGGGTTTGCGTTTCAGTGGCTGCACGCTGGGGTAACGCTGCGAGCGCACAGTCGCCGCGTGCATGTAATCCAGGCGATACGCCCAAAACGGCAAGGCCTCGCCCATGTGACCCAAAATGACTTGCAACTTGGGGAAGCGGTCAAAAACACCCGAGGTGATCAGGCGCAACGCGTGCAAACCCGTCTCGACACCAAAACCATAAATGGCACCATCGAGTCCGGCCTCAATGAAGTGCTGGATCATGCTGGCGGGCATGGCGTTGGGGTGCAAATAGATGGGCGTGTCCATCGCCTCTGCCGCCTCAAAGATGGGCCAGAACTTGGTGTCCGACAAGTACTCCCCCTGCGTGTGGGAATTGATCACCACCGAATGCATGCCCAACTGGTTCACGCCTCGCTGGATTTCTTTGGCTGCGGCGGCCGGGTCTTGCGGCGCGACGGCAATCATGCCCACCAGGCGATCAGGGTGGCGTCGCGTGGCTGCGGCCAAAACGTCGTTGGCTTCTGGTGCAAAAGCCACCGCCGTGTCCTTGTCCATGATCTGGACCCCCGGCGAGGTCAGGCCGATCACCTGCACATCGACACCCGCCGCATCCATGTGGGCCAGACGCAGTTCATCCAGATCAACCAGACAACGCATGATGTGCTGGGCCCTTTCGCTGGGGCTGCTCATGTAAAAACCCATCAGGTGCTTGAAACCCACATCCACATCGTCTTTGGCGAGGATGCGCCTGTAGATGTCCAGCATCTCGGGTGGCGAAAACGCCTCCTCGGTGGCAATGCGCCGGTAGGGGCGTTGGGGCAAGGTGTGAGGAATGCTCATGGGGGATTCTCCTGCGCTCAATTGAGCGGTTGTGGGTCAATGGTTGGTGCGGGCTGCAAGGCCAGATCCCAGTTCTGGCCCACCAGATCGTGGCCAAAAGAATGGTGGCTTTCTTCGGCCACCAGCACAAAACCAGCGGCCTGATAGATGTGGCGGGCGGCGACCAGAAGGTCATTGGTCCAAAGGGTCAGGGCCTGGTACCCCTTGGCCCGGGCAAAGCCGATGCATTCATTCGTCAGGGCATGGCCCAGCCCCAAGCCGCGTGCCCGAGGTTCGACATACAGCAGACGCAACTTGGCCACTTCGTCAGAGACCTTGACCAGAAACGCCGAGCCCACGATCTGGCCCTCGATTTCAGCGATCCAGGCGTTCTCGCAGGCAGCGTCAAAATTCTTTACAAACTGCGCGGCAATTTCAGCCACCAAGGCCTCGAACGTGCCATCCCATCCGTATTCCTGTGCGTACAAAATGCCTTGGCGATGCGTGACCCAGCCGATGTCACCCACTTGCAGGCCGCGCAGTGTCCATGTGGGTGTCATGCGTGCAGGCCTCCTTCATAGCCTTGTCCCAGCGCCAGCAGTTGCGGTGTTTCTATGACCGCGTTCAGACCGTCAAAATCGAGCATCTGGTCTTGCCATGGGCGTGTGGTCTGGTGCGTGTGCAAGCTGGCGTAATAGCCTTGCAGCGTGTGCAGCACCGCCCGCGCTGTGCCGCCCGGAAAAATCACGATCTTGAACCCGCGCCCGCCCAACTCGGCCGCGCTTTGCACCGGCGTCTTGCCGCCTTCGACCATGTTGGCCAGCAGGGGCACGCGCTTGGCGAACTGGGCGCAAGCCCGGTTCATCTGCTCGTCCGAACGCAAGGCCTCAATGAACAGCGCATCCACACCGCATTCCAAATAACGCTCAGCCCGCTCCAGCGCGGCGTCCAGCCCCTCGACCGCCACCGCATCGGTGCGCGCAAGGATCAGGGTATTTTTGTCCTGCCGGGCGTCGAGTGCGGCGCGCAGTTTGCCCTGCATCTCGGCCACCGGCACCACGCCTTTGCCATCCAGGTGGCCACAGCGTTTGGGAAAAGTCTGGTCTTCGATCTGGATCATGGCGGCCCCGGCCCGCTCGAAGTCGCGCACCGTGCGTTGCGTGTTGAGCGCGTTGCCAAAGCCGGTGTCAGCGTCCACGATGACCGGAATGCTCACCCGGTCGGTGATGTGGGCCAGGGTCTGCGCCACCTCGGTGGCCGTGGTCAGGCCGATGTCTGAGCGGCCTAAGCGCGTGTAGGCAATCGATGCGCCCGACAAGTACACGGCCTCAAAACCGGCCTGCTGCGCCACCAGTGCGGTGAGTGCGTCGTACACGCCAGGGGCCAGCAAGGCTTCGGCTTGCTGCAGACGCTGGCCTAAGGTTTTAGTCGTGCGATGGGGCTGGCTCATGGTGCCGAATCCTTCAAAAGTAGTTGTGCTGTCCGTGCTGCAATGTGCCCACCCGCAATGGCGCTGAGCAAGCCATTGCCCGACAAGTAACCCCAGACTGCCTGGCCCGACACACCTCTTGCTGCACCGCCTGCGGCCAGCAAATTGGGCAAAGGCGTGCCGTCTTCGCGCAGCACACGTGCATGCTCGTCAATGTCCAGACCGCCTTGGGTATGGAACAAGGCGCCGGTGACCTTGATCGCATGAAGCGGCGTTTGGAGTGCGCGTTTGAAATGCCGCCCTGTGACCGGATCGGTGCCAGACTGCACCGCATTCAAAGTGGCTTGCAAGGCTTCATGCGGGCAAGCGATCAGCTGCGCCAGCGCCACGGTATCGGCGGCGTGTTGCACCGCGCCCGCGCCTTGCGCAGCCACAAAATCCGGAAAGTCTTGTGCAAAGCTCAGCAGCGCATCGTCAAACACATTCCAGGCCACGCCGCCCGGCTGCGCCAGCACATGCACCGCCGCTTCCGAATAGCCTTGGGTTTCGTCGTGAAAGCGTTCGCCTTTGGCGTTGATCTGCACGCCACCTTCCATCATCAGCGCCCACGAAATCAAAGCGCCTTGCGGCACCGCCCATGAGCCGTGGCCCTGGTACGCGCCCAGATCAGCCAGACGCGCGCCGAGTTGTTGACCCCAAGCGATGGCACTGCCATCGTTGCCCACATGGCCGGCATAAGTGGCCTCGGCCATCTCGGGCAGCAGGTTTTTGACCATGGTCGTGGCCCCACCAAATCCGTTGCAAGCCAGCAGCACCGCATCGCAGCGGATGCGCTCAGTTTGCCCGTCTGGGCGCACAAAACCCACACCGTGAAGGCGCTGCGCGTCGTCGGCCCACAGCTCGGTCACCTGCGCCTGCGTGAGCACCAGCACGCCTGCTGCGTCAGCCGCGGCTTGCAGGCGGCTCATCAAACCAGCCCCGGTTTTCTCGGGCACGGCGTGCATGCGGTGAGCACTGTGGCCGGGGTACAAAAAGTTGTCCAACACCTGCCAGGGCAGACTGTGGTGGACAGCCAAGGCGTCCAAGGCCGGACCGATGTTTTGGGCATAGGCCTGCACCAGATGCGGCGCAGCCTGCCCGTGGGCTTTGGCTTGGATGTCGGCAGCAAACAATGCCACGCTGTCGGTGATGCCCTGCGCCTGTTGCGCCAGCGTGCCCGGCGCGGGCACAAAGCCCGACGACAAAGCCGTGGAGCCTGCCGCAAACGCATCGCGTTCCAACACCACGCACGCCACACCCAGCCGGTGCAAGGCCAGCGCCGCCGTCAGGCCGCAAGCGCCTGCGCCCACGATCACCACCGGTGTGTGATCGTCGGTCTGCAAAGCGTTAGCAGGACAAACTTGAGGCCAAGGTGCGCTCATGGCTTCAGCCCAATTGTTGCAAAAAGGCAGCGCTGTCCATGACCTCGGCCACCGAGGCCATGTCGGCCAGCGCAGCCTGGTGCGCGGCTTCGCTGAAGGCCGCGCAGCCGTCCGACAAGACAATGACGTGGTAGTCACGCACATGGGCATCGCGCACCGTGCTGGCCACACCGCCGTTGGTCACGATGCCGCAGACCACCAGCGTGTCGATGCCCGATTTCTTGAGCACCCAGTCGAGCTGCGTGTTGAAAAAGGCCGAGTACGCCACCTTGAACACCGACACATCGACCAGCGGCGCGAGCAAGTCCACATTGGCCTGGCCCCGGCTGCCGGGCGCGAAATCGCCCTTGCGCAAAAACGGGCGGCGCTCTTTGAGGTGCGCCGAAATCATGGGCTCACCCTGCGCATCGGGCCAAAGCGTGAACAGACTGGCCGTGACCAAACCGCCACGCCCTTCGCCCCGGCCTTTGATGGCGCGGGCCACAGGGGCCATGCGCTCGGGCAGCTTGACCGCCTCAGCGCTCAGGGTGTTGCCCCGGGCATAAGCCCCATCGGGGGCCAAAAAATCGTTTTGCAGGTCGACGATGACCATGCCCAGTTTGGCGTTTTGCAAGTTCATGCGCTGCGCTCCACCAAGAGGTTGCCCAGCTTGTCGACCCGGCCTTCAAAGCCTGGTTCGAGCCAGACCGTGGTGTCGGGCTGCTCCAGAATGGCAGGGCCTTGCACCACGGCGCCCACAGGCAAGCTCAGTCGCTCGTAGCGCTGCGCTGTCCACCATTGGCCTTGGTGGTAGACCTGCTGTTCACCCACAGGGGCCGTGCGGCCCTCGCCTTGCGGGGCCAGCACTGCCAGATCAAACTTGGGACGCCGCCCGATGCGGGCATAACGCAGGTTCATCACTCGGATCACCGGGCCTTGCAGCACGCGGCCAAAGGCGTGCTGATAAGCCGCTTCAAACGCGGCCAGCAAACCCGCTGCATTCAACTGCTCACGCTTCACCGGCACTTGCAGGGTGTGCGTCTGGCCCATGTAAAGCATGTCAAAGCTGATGACTTCGTCCACGCGCACAAAGTGAACACCGGCAGAATCCAGGCGGACCTGGCAGGCTTCAGCCAGGCTGTCTATGCGTTGCAACAAGCCGGACCAAGCCACATCAGCCAACGCCACGTTCAGGGTTTGCACCGCGTCGTGGCGCATGTCGGCCATCACGCAGCCCAGCGCCGAAGTAACACCCGGGTAACGCGGCACGATGCCAGTGGTCACACCCACCTCACGCATCATGGCGCACACATGCAGACCGCCACCACCACCAAAAGGCATGTAGGCAAACTGGCGCGGATCGTGCCCGCGCTCGATCGACACCACGCGAATGGCCCCCGCCATGCGGGCATTGGCCACCGTCAAAATCGCTTCGGCCGCAGCCAGCGCCGTCAAGCTCAAAGGCTCGGCCACGTGTTGCGCGATGGCTTTTTCAGACAGGCCAGCGTCCAACGCCTGCAACAAACCGCCACCCAAAGGCCGGTCGGCCGCGATGCGGCCCAGCAGCACATTGGCATCGGTCACGGTCGGGCGGGTGTTGCCGCGCCCATAGCAGGCCGGGCCTGGAATGCTGCCAGCCGACTCTGGGCCAACCTGCAACATGCCACCCGCATCGACCGAAGCAATCGAGCCGCCACCGGCACCGATGGTCTCGATCTGGATCATGGGCGAACGCACAACCAGGCCAAATTCGATGGACGTTTGCGCGGCCAGTGCAGCCTCGCCGCCCGCCACCAGCGACACATCAAACGAGGTGCCGCCGATGTCGCCAGTAATGACATTCTGAAAACCCGAAGCGCGGGCGATCTCAGCGCAGGCCATCACGCCCGCCGCCGGCCCCGACAGTGCGGTGCGCACCGGTACATCGCACGCGGTCTGGCGCGACATGACGCCGCCATTGCTTTGCACGATCAGCAGTTCGCCGCCAAAGCCCTGGGCCCGCAGATCACCGTCCAGCCGCTGCAAATAGCTGCCCACCACGGGCTGCAAGGCGGCATTGAGTGTGGCGGTGGAGCAGCGCTCGAACTCGCGAATTTCGGGCAGCACTTCGCTGGCCGCCGTCACGTAACTGTTGGGCCAGATCTCGCGCACCGCCGCTACCGCGGCTTGCTCATTGCTGGGGTTGGCATAGGCGTGCACAAAGAAAACGCACACCGCCTCACAGCCTTCGGCCAGCAGGGCGCGGGCCTGTTCGCGGACTTGGTCCAGGTCGACCGGCGTGTGCAACTGCCCATCGGCCAACACACGCTCGTCCACCTCCAGACGCCAGGCGCGGGGCACCACCGGGGTATAGCTGCCGCGCAGGCCCCAAGTTTGCGGACGGTCGCGGCGGCGCATCTCCAGCACGTCACGAAAACCACGTGTGGTGATGATGCCGGTGCGGGCGATCTTGCGCTCCAGCAGGGCGTTGGTGCCCACCGTGGTGCCATGCACGATGGTGGCGATGTCTTGGGCACCATCAGCGCCTACATGGCCGGTGACCTTGGCGATGCCGTTCATGAAACCCCGGGCTTCTTCGCCCCGGGTCGATGGCACCTTGACGATGCGGGCCTGGCCGGTTTTCTCATCCAGCACGAACAGGTCGGTGAAGGTGCCGCCCACGTCCACGCCGACCACCCAGTGGGGCTGGCTCACTGATTGCTCGCTCATGCTTTTTCCTTGGTGTAGCCCAATGCGGTGTCGTTTTGACGGTCTTGTTCCGAGCGGTCTGCGGGGGCGCCCCATCCACCACCGCCCGGGGTTTGCAGGCGCACACGGTCGCCCTTCTTCAATTGGATGCCGAGCATCTTGGACACCATCGGTGGTGTCTTCCATTCGCCGTTCTGGCAATACTCGAACACGTTGGGCAGCGCAGGCTGGCCACCGTGAATGCCCTTGGGTGCTGACTTGCCAAGTTCGCCGAAGATGAAGGCCTCGGCACTGTCTTCGAGCAATTCAATCTCGTAAATCGCCCCCAGCCCACCCCGGTGCTGGCCGTCACCACCCGAGCCAGGGCGCAAGGCCCACTGTGTGAAGCGAACCGGATAGGCCGCTTCCAGAATCTCCATGGGCGGGATCGTGGCGGTCGAGATGGGCGCGTTGCCGTGCGACAAGCCATCGCCATCCGAGTGGCCGCCATGGCCGCCACCAAAAAAGCTGAACATCACCCAGCGCTGACCCTTGCGCTTGTCGTCGGTGCGGTGGCCCGCGATCGACAAGGCGTTGATGGTGCCGTAGGCATGGGCCACGGCACGCTGAGGATCGGCCAGGGCCGTGGCACTGAAGATCACGTCGATCATGCGCAAAATGGTTTCGGTGTAACCGCCCACAGGGCGCGGGCGCGAGGCGCTGATGACCAGACCATCGGGGATCACAAAGTCCACCGCATCGAGCACGCCCGCGTTGGCCGGAACATCGGGGAAGACATGCTTCAAGGCCACATAGCAAGCGGCCACCGCCGTGGCCCGTGAGATGTTCACGGGCCCTGCGCACTGCGCCGAGGTGCGCGAAAAATCCAGCGTCAGTCGGTCGCCAGCCACCGTCATGTCCAGCGCAATCGTCAGCAGTTCGTCTTTTACGCCGTCGTTGTCCAGCACATCTTCAAAGCTGTAACAGCCATCGGGCAGGCTGCCGATGTGTGAGCGCATGAGGCGCACAGCGCGGCTGCGCAGCTCTATTAGGGCTTGGGCCACTTTGGCGTCGCCGTATTCGTCGAGCAAGCCGTCCAGCCGACGTGCGCCCAACTCGAGTGCAGCCAACTGGCCATTCAGGTCGCCCCACAGGCTGTCGGGCAGACGCGTATTGGCCCGCAAGATAGCCAAGACATCCTCGTCCAGTACACCGGCCCGCAAAATGCGCACCGGCGGAATTTGCACCGCTTCTTGCCAGCATTCGGTGGCCGCCGGGTTGTAGTTGCCAGGCACCGCGCCACCCACGTCGTGCCAGTGCGCGGCCGAGGCCAAAAAGCAATACAGCTGCCCATTGCGAAAGCAGGGTTTCACCAGTTTGAAGTCGTTGGCGTGGGTGCCGCCCTCGTACGGATCATTGAACAGCCACACATCACCAGGCTGCATGCCGCCACGCTCTGCGGCCACGCGCATGGCCGCTCGCACAGCAAAGGCCATCGCCCCCACAAACACCGGCAAGCCCGACTTGCCCTGAATCAGGGTATCGCCCGTTTGTGCGTCGTAAAGGCCGTGGCAGGCATCGTGTGCCTCGGCAATGATGGGGTTGAAGGCGCTGCGGTACAAGGTCGCATCCATCTCGTCGGCGATTTGCTCCAAGCGACCGCGCAGTACGGCCAAAGTGACCGGGTCCATGGCGGCCGGGGTTTGTGAAACTGAAGCCATCGGGTTCATCCTTGCTTTCTTTTTTTGAGCAGGGGCAACAAGCCACCCGCGTCGACCATGTCCATCAAAAATCCGGGAATCGGCGCACAGACCAGACGTTGACCGTTGGGTCGCACCACACAGGGCGTGTCGCCTTCAAACTGCAACGCCACTCGCTCACCCTCTTCGATTTTTAAGGCCTCCGGGCAGGTCAGCAGCATCAAACCGAGGTTGAATGCGTTGCGAAAATACAGACCGCTGTAAGACGGTGCAATCACCGCTGCCAGGCCCAGATGCCGCAGCACACCAGCCGCCTGTTCACGCGAGGAGCCGATGCCAAAGTTGGCACCGGCCACGATCACATCGCCCTCGTGCACGCCAGAGGCAAAGTCGGTGCGCACCGCTTCCAGACAATGCCAGCCGATCACTTCGAGGCCATGCTTCATGTAGGCGCCGGGGGCCAGGGCATCGGTGTCCACGTCGGCACCCAAGCGCCACACACGGGCGTTTTGAAAGGTTCGTTTGTTCATGCCAGCAAATCCCGTGCGTCGCTGATGCGCCCGCGCAAAGCCGAGGCCGCCACCGTGTAAGGCGAGGCCAGGTACACGTTCACGCTGGCCGGGCCCATGCGGCCCTTGAAGTTGCGGGCGGTGGTCGAAATCACCGTGGCCCCTTCGGGGAAAGTCGCGCCATAGCCCGCGCATGCGCCGCAGCTGTTGGGCAGCACCGTGGCTCCCGCGTCTTGCAGAATTTGCATCACCCCTTCTTGCGTGGCCTGCGCTTGTTCGCGGGCACTGGCAGGGGCCACCATGAGTTGCACCCCCGCAGCAACCCGCTGACCCTTGAGCACCGAAGCGGCAGCCCTCAGGTCTTCGAGCTTGGCCCCTGTGCAGGCACCGATGTAGGCAATGTGAGGGGCGACATCGGCAAAGTCGCCCACATCCCGCGTGTTGGCCGGGCTGTGCGGCGCGGCCACCTGCGGGCTGAGGGCGCTGGCATCAAAGTTTTGCTGCTCACACTCGGCGTTTTCGTCGGTGAACCATTGCTCGACACCGGCCAATTTTTCAGGGGCAACACCAATACTGCGCAGATGGCTCAAGGTGGTCTCGTCGGCCGCGATCAAGCCCGCTTGCGCACCCATCTCGGCGCTCATATTGGACAAGGTCATGCGCTCGGCCATCGACAAGGCTTGCACAGCTGTGCCGGCAAACTCAACGGCTTGGTATTGACCCCCATTCATGCCAAACCGGCCAATCATGTGCAACATCATGTCCTTGGCCGACACGCCGGCCTGCAAGCGGCCAGACCAGTGCATGCGCAAGGTGCGCGGCACCTGAACCCAAATCTGGCCCGTAACGCACACGCCCAGCATTTCAGTCGCGCCAATGCCGAACATGTAGCAACCAAAGGCGCCGCCCGTGGGCGAATGCGAATCACCGCCCACGCAAAACATGCCAGGCTTCAAATGCCCCCGCTCAGGCAGCACCACATGGCAAATGCCCTCACTGTCAATGACGTGCGGCAGCTTCCATTGTTTGGCTGTGTCACGCGCGATCTGCACGATTTGCTGCGCGTCGGCGTCTTGTGCGGGCACATAGTGGTCTAGCACCAGCACCACCTTTTGGGTGTCCCAAATCTGCGCACCCAGCTCGTCGAGCATGGGTTTCAAGCGGCGCGGCCCAGACGAATCGTGGAACATGGCCAGGTCGACATTGCAGGTGACCACCTCCCCCACAGCCACATGGCTGCGCCCTGCGGCGCGTGCAATGAGTTTTTGGGCCAGGGTTTGCGGTTGGGACATGTTCGCGCTCATTCGGGCTTGGCTCCGGCGTACTGCACCACGGCCCGCCAGCGCACGATCTCGCTGTCCACAAAGCGGGCGAACTCTTCGGGGCTGTTGCCCACGGGCGTTGCGCCTTCATGCTCGATGCGGCGCTTGACCTCTGGCGACTGCACCGCAGCACGGGCTGCATCGGCCAGGCGTTTGCTCAACTCAGGGCTCATGCGCCCCGGGCCAAACAGGCCGAACCAAGCGCTCGATTCATAGCCTGGCAAGCTCTCGCCAATGCTGGGCACGTCCGGGAAAGCGGCCAGTCGCTTGGCACTGGTCACGCCCAAGGCCTTGAGCTTGCCGGCCTTGATGTGCGATTGCACGTTGCCAATGGCGGCAAACATCAACTCGACCTGACCGGCCAGCACGTCTTGCACAGCAGGGGCCGTGCCCCGGTAAGGAATATTGACGATGTAAGCGCCCGACTTCATCTTGAACGCATCGCCCGCCATGTGCAGCGACGAGCCCAATGCACCAATGGCAAAGTTCAGCTGTCCGGGCTTGGATTTGGCCAAGGCGATCAATTCATTGACGTTGTTGGCAGGCACCTTGGGATGGGCCACCAGCATCGAGGGCGAGGTGGACACCATGGTCAACGGTGTGAAGTCTTTCACCGGGTCAAACGGCAAGCTGGGGTAGAGCGAAGCGTTGATGGCGTGGCTGGTGAAGCTCATGAGCAGCGTGTTGCCATCGGGCGCAGCCTTGGCCACCGCATCAGCGGCCAGATTACCGCCCGCACCGGGCTTGTTTTCCACCACCACGGTGCGGCCCAGTTGCGTGCCCAACACCTGCGCCAACGTACGGGCCATGGTGTCGGTGGTGCCGCCTGCGGGGGCTCCCACCAGAATTTTGATGGGCGGCTGCGTCTGGGCCTGTGCCAGACCGACCACACCCGAACAGGCCAGCGCAGCGCTCAAAACCAGGGCTCTTCGCATGGGCATTTTTGTGTGTGTCATGGAAAATTCTCCGTTGCAATCATTCAATCCAACCCATGCGAGATGGGACAGGCGTGCATTCAGGTCTTGGGCATCACAGGCCGATCACATGCCCAGATAAGCTTGACGCAATGTGTCACTGGCCAACAACTCGGCCGGGGTGCCGGTGAAACGGATTTGGCCGTTTTCCATCACATAAGCGCGGTCGGCGATGTCCAGCGACTGACCCACGTTTTGCTCGACCAACAAGATCGCCAAGCCGCTGCTGCGCAGCTGAGAAATCAGAGCAAACAACTCCTCCACCAGCAAGGGCGACAAACCCAGCGAAGGTTCGTCCAGGATCAACAAGCGCGGTTCGGCCATCAGGCCGCGGCCAATGGCCAGCATCTGCTGCTCACCGCCACTCAGGGTGCCCGCCAGCTGGGCCACGCGTTCTTTCAGGCGCGGAAAGGTCTCATACACTTTGTCCAGGTTTTGCGCCCGGCGCTCACGACCCCGTGTAAAGGCCCCCAGCTCCAGGTTTTCGTGCACGCTCAAATTGGGGAAAACCTTGCGGCCTTCGGGCACCTGAATCAGGCCATGCGTGACGACCTTCTGGTAGTGCATGGCCGTGATGTCTTGGCCGTCAAACTGCACCTGCCCTGCGCGTGTGGCCACCAGTCCGCTGAGCGTGAGGTTGAGGGTGGTCTTGCCCGCGCCGTTGCTGCCCAACAGTGCCACCAACTCGCCGGGCATGACCTTCAGATCCACACCGCGCAAGACCTCGACCACGCCATAACCTGATTTGAGGCCTTGCACATTCAAGAGGGCATTCATGTCTGCGCCTCCTGGGCAGCCGCCGTTGCGCGAGCCGCATTTTTCTGCAAACGCTCTGCCGTGCCGTGGCCCAGATAGGCCTCCACCACGGCTTTGTTGTTGGTCACTTCGGCGGGGCTGCCTTGGGCAATGAGTTGGCCTTGGGCGAGCACCCAGACCTCTTGCGCCAAAGTCATCACGGCCTGCATGACATGCTCGATCATCAACACGGTCACTCCGCTTTGGGCAATGCCCTGCACCACCGGAATCATCTCGGCAATCTCTTGTGGGTTCAACCCGGCCAGCACCTCGTCCAGCAGCAACAGGCGCGGGCGCGTGGCCAAAGCACGGGCCAGCTCGAGGCGCTTGCGCCCGGCCACCGTCAGGTCGCTGGCCAATTTATCAAGTTGAGGCGACAGGCCCACCTGCTGCGCCACCGACTCAGCAAACCCGAGCGCTTGAGCGCGGCGCGGCAAATGCAGGTGCGCCCCTACAGCAATGTTTTCGCGCACGGTTTGCGCTGCAAAAGGCTGCACGATCTGAAAAGTGCGCGTCAGGCCCATGCGGGCGTTCAGGTGCGGCGCTTGGCCTGTGATGTCTTGCCCCGCAAACACCACCCGGCCTGTGTCGGGCGTCAGGAAGCCGGACATGAGTGCAAACAAAGTTGTCTTGCCAGCGCCATTGGGGCCGATCAAGGCGCTCAAGCGGCCTTCGGTCACAGACAGGCTCACGTTTTGTACAGCCTTCAAGCCGCCAAAGGACTTGCCCACGCCCTCGATTTGCAGCAGCGTGTTCATGATTTATCTCCATCAGACCGCTTGCTGCCACGCAGCCACTGCAGCGGCGTGATGGTGCCCAACCCGGCCATGCCACGGGGCAAGAACATCACAATGACGATCAGCACAACGCCATAAATGACCATGTTGATGCCGGGCAACTGGCCGAACAAATTGCGCGTGAGGTCAGCCAGAATGTGCAGGCTGATGGCCCCTAGCAACGGCCCCCACAAAGTGCCCAAGCCGCCCACGATGGCGCCCACCAGTGCCTCGACCGAAGTGTGCGAGCCAAAGGCAATGCCCGGGTCGATGTATTGAAACACCTGCACATAAAACGCGCCGCCTGCGCCCATCAGACCACCCGACAAAACCGTTGCGATCAATTTGACACTGAAGGGGTTGACGCCAATGGCGCGGGCCGCGTCTTCGTTGTCGCGCACCGCTTGCAAATAAGCGCCAAAGCGCGAGTGACGCAGCCAAGCGGTGATGCACAGCGCCAGCGTGACCAAGCCCAGCATCAGCCAGATGAACCCGGCCCGGTTGGCGAACTGCATGTTGGCGGCCGACTCCTTGAGCGGCAGCATCAGGCCCACACCCGCCCCGGTAAACGGCACCGAAGTGGCCAAAATGCGAAACACTTCGGCAAAGGCCAACGTGACCAACGCGAAATACGAACCCTTGAGGCCGTAGCGAAATGAGGCCGCGCCCACAAATGCGCCCACACCTGCTGCAAAGGCCATGGCCAGCGGCAAGGCCACCCAAGGGCTCAGGCCCCACTGCATTTGCGCAATGGCCTGCACATAAGCGCCCGTGCCAAAAAACAGCGCATGGCCAAACGAAAACTGTCCGCCAAAACCGCCCAATACATTCCAGGCTTGCGAGAGCAAACAGGCATACAGCGCGGTCATGACGAAGTTGAGCATCACACCCGACTGGGTGCAAAACGGAATCACCCCGATGACCAGCGTAAACAAGGCAATGCGGCGAAAGTCTTTCATGCCTTCGCTCCAAAAAAACCTTGTGGGCGCAGCATCAGCACCGCAATGAAGATCACAAAAATACCCACCTGTCCCAGCGATTCACCCAAAATCAAGCCGCCCAGCGACTCGACTACGCCAATCAGCAAGCCCCCCAGCAATGCCCCCGCAAAACTGCCCATGCCGCCCAACACCACAATGGTGAAAGCCACCAGCACAAAGCCATTGCCCACCTGCGGGTTCACGTAATAGGCTGGCATCAAAAAGCAAGCCGCAGCGCCCAGACTGGCCAAGCCCAAACCAAAACACATGGCATAGACATGGTCCACATCGATGCCCATCAATCGGGCACCCTGCTTTTCTTTGGACACCGCACGTATGGCGCGACCCAGATCGGTTTTTTGCACGATCAGCAGCATCACGACCGACACCACCAAAGCCCCCGCAAAGGAGACCAACTTGGGCAAGGCAATGAATGCGGGGCCGATCTCGACGGTGGTCAGGGTGTACGCAGTTTCGATGCTGCGTGTGTCGGACTTGAAAAACAAAAGCGCCAGGTTTTCCAGCACGATGGACACGCCCAGCGTGACCAGCAGAATGTTTTCATCCTTGCCATGGCTGGCGCGGTTGATGACACCACGTTGCAGCGCATAGCCCAGCACGAACATGGCGGGCACCATGATGGGCAAGGCCATGTAGGGGTCGATGCCGAGCTTTTCCTTGAGCATGTACACGCCGTACAGCGCCACCATCAAGGCCGCGCCATGCGCGAAATTGATGATGTGCAGTACGCCATAAATCAGCGTGAGTCCCAGCGCAATCAACGCATAAACGGCACCTGTGGTGATGCCGTTCAGCACAGACGGGAACAGGATGTTCAAGTCGAGCATCGGTGTTTTTTCTGCTCAGGGCAGATCAGGCCTTGAGTGGGAAAATCGGCTCAATTTCACGGTAATCGCGTGGCACGATGACCTTGATATCGCCTTTGTGAACTTGGGTCATCAACGGCTGTGCGCCCATGTTCTGACCATTGACGAACTGTGTCGGACCATAGGGCATGATGTGATTTTGGAACTTGCTCGAGGCCAGCGCGTCGATGATGGCGGCGCGGTCGGGCGACTTGGCGCGTTCGATCGCATCGGCCAGCAGCATCATGGCGGTGTAGGTCATGAACACTTCGTAGCTGAAGAACTGGCCTTGCGCTTCCACACGCTTTTTGAGTTCAGCCGAGCGCTTGTCCTTGGGGTTGAACCAGTGGTTGCAGTCGATGATGCCGTTGGCCGCTTCCGGGAACTCCTTGACAAACTTGTAGCTCGACGCTGCGCCACCCAGCACCGAATAAATGGCCTTGGGTGTGATCTTTTGCTGCTGCAAAGTGCGCACCAGCAATGCATATTCGTTGTAATAGTTGGCTGGAATCAGGATGTCGGGGTTGACCTGCTTGATGCGCAGCGCGATGTTGTTGAAGTCACGCGTGGGGTTGGCGTGCTTGATGATTTCTTTCACCTCGTAGCCGTAACCGGGCAGCTCTTTGGCCAGCAAGTTGGCTGTGCCTGTACCAAACAGCGATTCTTCATGCACGATCATCACGGTGCGAGCGGGCTTGCCTGCGGCAGTGTTCAGGGCGTGCAGGCTGGCCACAGCCACTTCGGCGCACTTTTTGTAGCCAGGACCGAAGCGGAAGGTGTTTTTCAGACCGCGTTCGACGATCTGGTCGGCCACACCGACATCGACCACATGGGGCAGGTTGTATTTGGCTGCGGCTTGCGTGGTGGCCAGACAAATGGCCGAAGCGAATGCACCCACAACGGCGCTCACACCGGCTTCGTTCATCTTCTCGATTTCTGCTGTACCCGCTTGTGGGCTGGACTGGGCATCACCCAACATGGCCTCGATCTTGGCGCCCCCCAAGGACTTGATACCACCCGCCTTGTTGATGTCTTCGATGGCCATCAAGGCGCCCATGCGGCACTGTTGGCCCGAATAAGCCAAAGCACCTGTGACGGGGTGCAAGACACCGACTTTGATGGGCTTGGGCTGCGCCCCGCCGACCAAAGGAAACGCGAGTGCCGAGGCCGCAACAGCGGACTGACCCATGAAATGGCGACGTGTGGTCATGAGAACATCCTTTAAAAAAATCAATGAAAGTTGGCGGACAGCTCTTGGCTTACCCACACCTTGGCATCAATGCTGCCAACGCGGGATAACTGCATCTGGTATTCGTACCGGTCCGGGCGGTACAAGCCATGCAGCCATTGGACGGGACGCTCGTCCTCGTCGTAAATCAAACGCCGCACCGCCAGCAAGGCCGATCCGACGGAAACATCCAAGTGCCGGGCCATGCCCACATCGGCCAGACGGGCCGAAATGGTTTGCTCGGCCCGACCCACCTTGACGCCCGATTCTTCGAGCAACACAAGAATGGGTTTTTGCGCCAACTCACGTTTGCCAAAGCCAGCAGAAATCGCATCCGGCACCCAAGTGGTGATGTGCGACAAAGGGCCTTCGGGTGTGCTGCGCACGCGTTCTGCTTTTTGCACCCAAGCAGTACCGGGTAAATTCAGGGCAGCGGCGACATCCACCGGGGCACGCATGCGCTCCACCGACAACACATTGACCTGGGTACGCATGCCCATGGTGACCAGGTTTTCGAGCAAACCCGTCAAACGGGCCTGCTGACCCGTGGCCATGGTCGAAGCCTGCGACTGTGCCTCTTGTGCACGCGCCGTCACTGGCCGCGTGCCACGTCCGGGTTCACGCCGAATCAGCCCCTCCTCGGCCAGCTGCGACAAAGCACGACGCACCGTGACCCGCGCCACGCCAAACTGCCCCATCAAAGCCAGCTCGCCGGGCAGCCCGGCGTCAAACCGACCTTCGCGCAACTGCTCACGCAGCACCAGATAAATCTGGTGGTATTTGGGCAAGGGCAAATGGGCATCCATGAGCGTCATCGTGAAACAGTCCCATTGTCCTGTCAATAGGACATTCAAGTCTTATGCATGGGACATTTAGTCGGGGATTTCCCTGATCGCTGCGCCAAAACCATGGCGCCCAGATCGCGTCAGGGATGAAGGGTCAAAGCAAATGTCACCCCGGGTCAAGCCCGGGATGATTGCAAGGGCTTCATGCGTAACGCAGCCGCAAATCCCGCTTGAGCAGTTTGCCGCTGGGGTTTTTAGGCAGAGTGTCGGTGAAGACCACGCGCTTGGGTGTCTTGAAACTGGCCATGTGTTGGGCGCAATGCGCGATCACGGCGGACTCGTCCAGCACCTGCCCAACTTTGAGCACCACCACCGCCGTCACCGCCTCCACCCATTGGGGGTCGGGCAGGCCAATGACCGCCACTTCGCTGACTTGGGGCAGGCGGTAGATCATTTCCTCCACTTCGCGGCTGGCCACATTCTCACCGCCTGACTTGATCATGTCTTTCTTGCGGTCCACCACGCTGATGTAGCCCTCTTCGTCGATGGTGCCCAAATCGCCACTGTGAAACCAGCCGCCCTCAAACGCGGCTTGGGTGCGCTCATCGTCGTGAAAATAAGCCAGCATCAGGTGCGGCGAGCGGTGCACGATCTCGCCGACCTCACCCACGGCCACGTCCTGCATGTCGTCATTGACCACACGCGTTTCAACGTTGCGCACCGCCTTGCCGCACGAACCCGGTTTGCGCAACTGGTCATCCGGGCCGAGCAGGGTGGCCAGTGGCGCGATTTCGGTCTGACCGTAAAGGTTCCACAGCCGCACTTGGGGCAGGCGCGAGGCCAGCTCTTTGAGTACCTCCACCGGCATGATGGACGCGCCGTAGTAACCCTTGGCCAGTTTGGCGAGCTTGTCCGCATCAAACAACGGCGAACGCAGCAGCGCAATCCACACCGTGGGGGGTGCAAAGAAGCTGGTGATGCCGCACTTTTCGAGCATGGGCAGCAGCTTGTCAGGCGTGGGCTTGGAGGTGATGACGTTGGTGCTGCCCATGTAAATGGCCGGGCCAAAAAACACATCGAGCTGGGCGCAGTGATACAGCGGCAGCGCGTGCAGGGCCACATCGGCCTCGGTGATTTCGGCGTCGATCACGCAGCTGACGTACTGCCACATCACCGCATCGTGCGTCAGCTGAGCGCCCTTGGGTGAAGATTCGGTGCCGCTGGTGTAGACGATCTGCGCCACATCGCCGCTGCCCAGTTGCACATCGGGCAGCGGGTCGGTGCAAGCGACCAGCACATCAAAGCGGTGCATGCCTGGGACTGGCTGACTCGGGTCTTCAGAAGGCAGCCAAATGAACTGGGCCACTGCCGTGTCCAATTGGGCCGCAGCCTGCGCCAGCTCGGCCAAACCGCTGTCGGTGGCCAGGGTTTTGGCGCCCGCATGGCGCAATATGAAGGCCACCTCTTCGGCCTTGAGCATGAAGTTGATCGGCACCATCACCGCGCCACGGCGTGCCAATGCAAAGCGCAAGGCCGCAAACCCATGTGAATTGCGCGCCAGCACCGCCACTTTGTCGCCCTCGGCCACGCCGATGCTGGCCAGGCCTGCGGCCAAGCGTGAAACCAACGCATCAAACTCGGCATACGTCCAAGTGGTGGCCCCGCAAACAATGCCGGTCTTGGCTGGCAAGCGGATGGCCGTGCGGCGCAAGGCATCGGCGATGGTCTGACGGCGGGCGGCGGGGTGGAGGGTGGATTTGGAAAAGAGGGACATGTTCTGGGTTCTTGCGTGGCTATGATTGAAAGATTGAACATCAGACCTGCGAGATTTCCATTGGCACTTCCACCCCCTACCCCCCGAAAACTGTCACATACGCGAACCGTGGTGTACCAAGGCTTTGACCGCGAAGACGGCCTGTGGGACATCGAGGCAGCGCTGACAGACGTCAAAACCTATGATTTTCGGGTGTCCACCGAACGCCCGTTCCCGGCCCAAGACCCCATTCACGGCCTGAAAATCCGCGTCACTCTGAACGACCACATGGTCATTCAGGACGTTGCCACGTCAATGGACGACATTCCGCACCCCGAATGTGCTGGTGCGCCGCACGGCATGCACAAACTCATCGGCTGCACCATGGGCCCGGGCTGGCGCAAGGTCATCAACGAACACGTGGGCGGCACCCAAGGCTGCACCCACCTGCGCGAAATGCTCTTCAACATGGCCACCGCCGCTTACCAGACCCTGCCGTCCGGCCAATGGCAGCGCCTTGAACTGGCGGGTATGCCCCAGCCCACCGTGACCAAGCCGCCTTTTCATTTGGACCAATGCCACAGCTGGGCCTATGACAGCCCGACGGTGCAAAGGGCGTATCCGATGTTTTTCAAACCGAAGGGGGTTGAAGGCTCTGGCCACTGAGCGAGGGCTCGCCTGCGATAATCTGCAGCTTCCAAAGCGCCGCCGCGCTTTTTCTTTTTCACAGCCTCTGGATCTACACCATGAACCGCTGCACTTTGGCCCTCTCCGGGCGTGCTTTACTTTGGCGTGCTTTGCTTTGCCTTGACTTCATCACCTCCCTTGAATCCATGGAGGCCGCATGAGCAAGAAGGTCTTCATCAAAACATTTGGCTGCCAGATGAACGAGTACGACTCGGACAAGATGGCCGATGTGCTGGGCGCGGCCCAGGGCTATGAGCCGACGCAGGACGTGGACGAGGCCGATCTGATTTTGTTCAACACCTGCTCGGTCCGCGAAAAGGCGCAAGAAAAAGTGTTCAGCGACTTGGGCCGGGTGCAACACCTCAAAGCCAAGGGCGTGCTGATTGGCGTGGGCGGCTGCGTGGCCAGCCAGGAAGGCGCCGAGATCATCAAACGTGCGCCTTATGTGGACGTGGTGTTTGGCCCGCAGACCCTGCACCGCCTGCCCGAGTTGTTGGCCGAGCGCGAGCGCAAGCAGCGCCCGCAAGTCGACATCAGCTTCCCCGAGATTGAAAAGTTCGACCACCTACCCCCCGCCAAAGTCGACGGCGCCACGGCTTTTGTGTCGATCATGGAAGGTTGCAGCAAATACTGCAGCTACTGTGTGGTGCCCTATACCCGGGGCGAAGAAGTGTCGCGCCCCTTTGACGATGTGCTGGTCGAAGTGGCGGGCTTGGCCGCGCAGGGCGTGAAAGAGATCACGCTGCTGGGCCAGAACGTGAACGCTTACCGGGGCAAGATGGGTGGAACATCAGAGATCGCCGACTTTGCGCTGCTGCTGGAATACGTGGCCGACATGCCGGGCATCGAGCGCATCCGCTACGTGACCAGCCACCCCAACGAGTTCACCCAGCGCTTGATTGACGCTTACGAAAAAATCCCCAAACTGGTGAGCCACTTGCACCTGCCGGTGCAGCACGGCTCGGACCGCATCTTGATGGCCATGAAGCGCGGCTACACCGCCATGGAATACAAGAGCACCATCCGCAAGCTGCGGGCGATCCGCCCCGACATGTCGCTCAGCAGCGATTTCATCGTGGGCTTTCCCGGCGAGACCGAGGACGACTTCAACAAGATGATGAAGCTGATCACCGATGTGGGTTTTGACACGAGTTTCAGCTTCATCTTCAGCCCCCGCCCCGGCACACCTGCGGCCAATTTGCACGACGACACGCCTCACGAAGTGAAGCTGCGCCGCCTGCACCACCTGCAAGCGACCATCGAAGAGAACGTGCAGCGCATTGGCGAGAGCCGCGTGGGCACGGTGCAGCGCATTTTGGTGGAGCGCCCTTCGCGCAAGGACGCCACCGAGCTGGCGGGCCGCACCGAGTGCAACCGCGTGGTCAACTTCCCTGGCGGCCCCCACATGGACCGCCTGATCGGTCAGATGGCCGATGTGCGCATCACCCAAGGCCTGTCGCATTCGCTGCGCGGCGAGTTGGTGATCAAGGGTTGAGGCCAGCGGATCGGGGCCACAGCTGCCGACCTGAAAACCATCAAGATTCGCGGCCCACTTCGCGGATGTAGCGGCGGTAGTCACCGTGCGCGATGGGTGTATAGCCGTCTACCGGGCGGTTGTACACATAGGTCTGCACAGACTGCCCTTGCAGCGTGCCGCTGAGCACTGTGACGGCTTCGCGCCAGTATTGCGAGGCCTCACGGTCGCCTCGCACCATGCCCTCCACCCCATCCAATCGGGCCAGGTGCGCGTCATCCACTTCATAGACTTCGCCGGTGACGGCCCCTGCACCCGCCAGCAAGCCCGGAAAACGCCCCACATCCACCAAGCGACCTGGCACTTGGGCTGTGTCCACAAAACGCGCGCCCTGCATTTCAGCTTGCAATCGGAGTCCGGGCAACAAAGTGCCGTAAATGAACAGTCGCGTCATCTTCTGATGGCCTGCCATGCTCAACGTGGCATGCCGGGAAAGCCCCCGCCGCCGCCCATCATGCCTTTCATGGCCCCCATGCGTTTCATCATTTTCATCATGCCGCCGCCCGACATTTTTTTCATCATGTCTTGCATTTGCTCAAACTCCTTGAGCATGCGGTTGACGTCTTGAACCTGAACACCGGCACCTGCGGCAATGCGGCGCTTGCGGGTGGCTTTGATCAGTTCGGGCTTGCTGCGCTCTTTGGGCGTCATGCTGTGGATGATGCCTTGCTTGCGGCCGATGTCTTTTTCGACCTTGTCCATGTCCATGGCACCGGCCTTGGCGGTCATGTGCGATGGCAATTTGTCCATCAGACTCGACAGGCCGCCCATTTGCTTCATCTGCTGGATTTGCGCCAAAAAGTCGTTGAGGTCAAAACCGCCACCACTCTTGACTTTGGCCGCCAACTTTTGCGCGGCTTCCATGTCCACGCCTGCGGTGACCTGCTCGACCAGCGCCACGATGTCGCCCATGCCCAAAATGCGTCCAGCGTGTCGCTCGGCATCAAACACTTCCAGCCCGTCAATCTTCTCGCTGGTGCCGGCAAACTTGATCGGCACGCCTGTGATCTGGCGCACAGACAGCGCAGCACCACCGCGTGAATCACCATCGAGTTTGGTCAGCACAATGCCCGTCAAAGGCAGTGCGTCGCTGAAAGCCCGAGCCGTGTTGGCCGCGTCCTGGCCTTGCATGGCGTCCACGACGAACAAGGTTTCGACAGGCTTCAACTCGGCGTGCAGCGCCTTGATCTCCGCCATCAAGGCTTCGTCAATGGCCAAACGGCCAGCCGTGTCCACCAACAACACATCAAAGAAATGCTTGCGGGCGTAGTCGATGGCCGCGCGGGCGATGTCGATCGGCTTTTGCTCGGGCGTGCTGGGGAACCATTCGGCCCCCGCTTGCGCGGTCACGGTCTTGAGCTGTTCGATGGCGGCTGGGCGGTACACGTCGCCTGACACCGTGAGCACTTTCTTCTTGCGCTTTTCAATCAGGTGCTTGGCCAGCTTAGCGGTGGTGGTGGTTTTACCCGCACCTTGCAAACCCGCCATCAAAATCACGGCGGGCGGTTGGGCGGCCAGGTTGATGTCTGAAACCCCCTCGCCCATGGTGGCGGCCAACTCGCGGTTGACCACGCCCACCAAGGCTTGGCCGGGTTTGAGCGACCCCATCACCTCTTGTCCAAGGGCTTTGTCTTTCACGCG
>OFRD01000131.1_pt1 | contig 27228 bp, 25 predicted proteins | sample 1543041 | NCBI WGS metagenome assembly OFRD01 (sample SAMN07774234, study PRJEB24372) | wastewater metagenome | isolation source: Exp Tend CN 100WW | collected 2016-02
GGCCAGGCCCACCAAACCGATGATGGTGGCGTCTTGCCGCAGGGGCACAGCGAGGGGCGGGAGGTGACTCACTCTCAGCGCCCCATCGCGGCAATACCGGCGATGGTGACGGCCCAGTTGTTTTTCACGGCTTTGGCGGCGGCAATGGCTTTGATGTCGGACTGTTCGAGTGTGAGTTTGTTTTTCATCATGTGAGCTTGTAATTTCAGGAGAAGTGAGCATAGCGCGAGTTAACCCCGGCTTTAGCCCCATTATGGGGAGAAGTGTCCTTACAAAAAGTAGGCGCCACGTGTCAATGGGCATGCGCAAAAGCGCTGATTCACCCTAGAATTCACCCCATCTGCAACCTGCAGAACATGAAGGAGTTTGACTATGACTGACAACGTTCAATCAATTAACACCGGCTACGGCTATGTCGCCTCAGCCGAGCAGCGCAACAAAGTATTGCGCAACACCTATTGGCTGCTGGCTTTGAGCCTGGTGCCCACCGTGCTGGGCGCCTGGCTGGGCGTGGCCACCGGCATCACCCGCGCACTGGGCGGCGGCTTGGGCATGATTGTTTTTCTGGGCGGCGCTTTCGGCTTTATGTATGCCATTGAGAAGACCAAGAATTCCGCCGCCGGCGTGCCCGTGCTGCTGGGCTTCACCTTCTTCATGGGTTTGATGCTGTCGCGCATGATTGCCATGGTGCTGGGCTTCAAGAATGGCCCCGACCTGATCATGACGGCCTTTGGTGGCACGGCAGGCGTCTTCTTTGTCATGGCCAGCCTGTCCAGCGTCATCAAGCGTGACCTCTCGGGCATGGGCAAGTGGCTGTTCGTGGGCGCCCTGGCGATCATGGTCGGCGGCATCATCAACATCTTCGTCGGCTCCACCGCAGGCATGATGGCGATCTCGGTCATGGCCATCGGGGTCTTCAGCGCCTACATGCTGTACGACCTCAAGCAGATCGTGGATGGCGGCGAAACCAACTACATCAGCGCCACACTGGCTCTGTACCTGGACATCATCAATGTGTTCCAGAGCCTGCTGGCCCTGCTGGGCATCATGGGCGGCGAGCGCGACTAAGGCTCTCTGTCTACTGACTAAAAAAAGACTCTGCGGAGTCTTTTTTTACTTGCTTTTCATCGGATCAGCACACGCAATGCAGTGCACAATGCCCGCATAAAAACATCACTTTTCGACCTGACGCCATGAACCAACGCCTGCTGATCACTGCCCTCGCCCTGCTCCTGGCGGGTTGTGAAATCCCCGGCATGGAGCCTGACCCCCGCATCGCCCAGCGTGAGGCCAATGCCAAAGCGATTGGTGGCGCCTGCCGCTTTGGCTTGCGCAGTATTGAGGACTGCTACCTTCTGAACGAGGCCGCGAACAAAGCCGATGTTTTCACCGGCTGGAAGGACATGGACCAGTACATGCGCGACAACAAACTCGAAGGTCAGCGTGCCACGGCGACCAAGCCACCCGCGCCGATCGAAGAAATCATTGAGGAGTCCAAGGACGAGCCCAAGTCCAAAGCGACCGGAAAAACCAGCGCCAAGCCTGCCGCGCACTGATTTCCCCCCGCGCGCGGCAGCTCCCGGTCAGCTCTCCAGGTCAAACACCGCCATGCTTTCCACGTGAGCGGTGTGGGGGAACATATTGACCATGCCCGCCGCCGAGCAGCGGTAACCGGCCTGATGCACCAGCACATCGGCATCGCGCGCCAGCGTGGCGGGGTTACAACTGACATAGACAATCCGCTTCGGCGGCGTCCATGCTTCGGAACCCGGCGTCACGGGATGGGCCACCGGATCGAGCTTTTGCTGATGCAAGTCCGCCAGCGCCTGCACCAGGGCAAAAGCGCCTTCGCGCGGCGGGTCGACCAGCCATTTGTCGGCTGAACCGTCCTGAATCAACAACGCCGGGGTCATTTCAAACAGGTTTCTTGCTACAAAATCAGTAGCTGCCAGCGGATGATTGGCGGGGGCCAGCGCCTTATTCTTTGCATAATTTTCGCGGGAACGCGCCACCAGCGTCTCGCTGCCTTCAATGCCCAGCACTTCACGCGCCTGCGTCGCAATCGGCAGGGTGAAATTGCCCAGGCCACAGAACCAGTCAATCACGCGCTCATCTTTTTTCGCGGCCAGCAGACGCAGGGAGCGCGACACCAGCACCCGGTTGATGTGCGGATTGACCTGCGTGAAATCGGTCGGCTTGAACGGCATATGGATGCCAAACTCCGGCAGGGCGTAACTCAGCTCCTCGCCGCCTTCATCCAGCAGATGCACGCTGTCCGGCCCCTTGGGTTGCAGCCACCACTGCACCGCAGGGTGTTTTTCGGCAAAGGCCCGCAACAGGGCCAGGTCACCCTGGCTCAAGGGCTCCATATGGCGCAGCACCAGGGCGGTCACCGTGTCGCCACAGGCCAGCTCAATCTGCGGCAGGGTTTCCATGGCTTCCATCGAGGTAATCAGCGCACGCAGGGGCACCAGCAAATCGCTCACATGGCGGGGCAGCACGTGGCACTCTTTCATGTCGGCGACATAGCCGCTTTTGCGCTCGTGAAAGCCGACCAGCACCGTGCCTTTTTTGCGCACATGGCGCACCGAGATCCGTGCCCGGTAGCGGTAGCCCCAGGCCGGGCCTTCAATCGGCCGCAAAATGGTGTCGGGCTTGACCTTGCCCAAGTGCCACAGATTGTCTTCCAGCACCCGCTGCTTCACCGCCACCTGGGCGCCGACGTGCAGATGCTGCATCTTGCAGCCGCCGCACGCGCCTTCATGCAAGCCAAAATTCGGGCAACCGGGCTTGACGCGCTGCGAAGACTCGCGGTGAATCGCGCTCACCATGCCCTGCTCCCAGTTGTTTTTCTTGCGGTGCACGTTGGCGCTCACCAGCTCGAACGGCAAGGCACCCTTGATGAAAACGACCTTGCCGTCTTCCCGGTGGGCCACGCCCTGGGCTTCCAGGTCCAGCGATTCGACCAGAAGCCAGTCGGGCGGATAAATGTCGGTTTTTTTGATTTCGTCAGTCATGGTTCTATTGTCTCAGGCTCATCAGGTCGGAAAACCCGGCCCTCATGGAGCCCCGGCGCGGCCAAGCAAACGATGCATTCGCTATCAAATTAATAGCTACTCACGCAATATCGGCAAGGGCCAGGGGCTGATTTAATGAATAACAAAGCGCCCGCACGGCAGCGGCGCGGCCGCTAGGCTGCACGCCTTCGCGCGGCGCCTTATTACGCAAAGTTACCGTTATTTGGCAGGCAGGTACTTGGCAGGGTCGACCGGTTTGCCTTGGCGGCGCACTTCAAAGTGCAGCTTGACGCGATCTGCATCGCTGTTGCCCATTTCGGCAATCTTCTGTCCCTTGCGCACCGACTGGTCTTCCTTGACCAACAACGCTTTGTTGTGCGCATACGCGGTCAGGTAGGTGTTGTTGTGCTTCAGGATGATCAAGTTGCCATAGCCGCGCAAACCAGCGCCAACGTAAACAACGCGGCCATCGGCCGCTGCCAGCACCGGGTCACCCAAGGTGCCGCCAATATCGAGGCCCTTGTTTTTGACCTCATCAAAGCCAGCCAGTACGCTGCCGTTGGTCGGCCAGATCCAGCCAATATCATCCTCTGCGCTCGCCGCAACCGGCACCGGGCTGGCAGGCGCAGCGGCAGAAGCTGGTTTGCTCGCCGCACTGGCGCTAGGCGCAGGAGCGCTTGCCACCGGCGTTGCTGTCGCCGATGTCACCGGCTTGCTGACCACCCCATTGCTTGTACTGCTGACCGGCGGAATCACGCGTAAAACCTGACCGACTTCGATCCGGTTGGGATTCTCCACCTCATTCCAGCGGGCAATATCTTTGTGTGACTGACCGTGATCCAGACCAATGCGGATCAGCGTTTCGCCGGGCTTGACGGTGTAGTAACCCGGTTTGCCCGCATTTTCAAAGCCGGGAGGCTGCTTGACCGGCGGGGTAGCGGGATCCAGCGCCACCGGGGTGGGTTTGTTGAATGCAGTGCCCCGATCCTCCACAGGCGCACGATTCAGCGAAGTAGAGCCACACCCGGCCAGCAACAAACCGATCGCCAAGACCGAACCAAGGCGAAAACTAAAACCATACATACGAAATCCCTTCATGCAACCCCTGATTTTAAAGGGACAAAATGGACTGCCTCCAGCACGGTTTGCCGCAAACCTTGCGGCGTTTTATCAATCACCACCAAGGCTTGCTGCCCGGCCGACGTGGCGCCTGCCGACACGGGTGCCACCAGGCGGCCACCCACGGCCAGCTGATCCACCCACGCCTGCGGCACGGCCTCCCCGCCCGCTGCGGCAATGATGGCCGCATAGGGCGCCCCCTGGGCGTAGCCCGCCATGCCATCCCCGAACAGCAGGTGCAGGTTGATCGCGTGCAAATAGCGCAAATTTTCACGCGCTTTGTCATGCAGGCCACGCAGCCGCTCCATGCTGTAGACCTCGTCTGCCAGCAGGCTCAACACCGCCGCTTGATAGCCGCAGCCAGTCCCAATCTCCAGCACCCGCCCCAGCCGACCTGAGGCCCCATTGCGCAGCAATTCCGCCATGCGCGACACCACACCGGGTTTGGAGATGGTTTGCCCCAAGCCGATCGGCAGACTCGTATCTTCATAGGCCTGGTTGACCAAGGCCGTGTCAACAAAGCGGTGGCGCTCAATGACGCCCATGGCCGACAGCACTTGCGCATCCGTAATCCCCTGACCGGCGAGCTTGCGCACCATATTCATGCGCACCGCATGGGAGTCCATGCCAACACCTTGCGAGATGGCGCCAGCAGGCTGCCTGCCACTCTGGGTTTGCGGTTTGTAGCCGACGGTGGGGCGGTTCGCCTGGGGTTTGCCAGTGGAAAAATCCAGTCGGGCGGGGAACGTTGGGCGTTCTTTCATGGCGGCTTAAGCGGGCGTGGATTGATGAGGGGCACCGGCTAAGCGAGCCGCCGTCTGCGCCCAATACCCCAGGTGATCATGGTCGGTTAAATCAACCTTCAGCGGGGTGATCGAAATATGGCCTTGCGTGGTGGCATGAAAATCGGTTCCCTCCGCCTCATCCTTGACGGCCCCCGCCGCACCAATCCAGTACATGGTGTCGCCACGCGGGCTGAGCTGTGTAATCACGGCCTCGGCCGCATGACGGCGCCCGAGTCGGCACAGCTTGACATGGGCAATGTCGTCGAAAGGCAAGTTGGGAATATTGACATTGAGCAGCCAGGGGCTGGTGCCAATCAGGTGCTGCTGCGACATCTGCAACACCAGCTCACGCGCCTTGCGAGCGGCAGACTCGATATGCCCCCAGTTTTTATCCACCTGGGAAAAAGCCATTGCCGGAATGCCAAAGAGATAACCCTCCATCGCGGCCCCCACGGTGCCCGAGTAAATCGTGTCATCCCCCATATTGGCACCATTGTTGATGCCGGAGACCACCAGATCAGGGCGGTACCCGAGCAAGCCGGTCAGCGCAATATGCACACAATCTGCCGGTGTGCCATTCACGTAGCGAAACCCATTGCTGGCACGGGTCACATACAGCGGGGAATGCAGCGTCAATGCGTTTGATTTGGCGCTGTTGTTGTGCTCCGGTGCGATCACCTCAACCTCGGCAACATCTTTCAAAGCCTCATACAGCGCCACAATGCCCGGCGCCTGATAGCCATCATCATTAGAAATAAGAATCTTCATATTCGAGCAGAGTTGACATTCATTGTAGGTGGCGGACTGTTCGCGCCAGCGCGCTTATGCGAGGGATATTGTCGATGGCAACTCACTTGGCACGGATTTATTATGACGTTTATTGCAGCCTGATTTTGCCCAAGGCACACACAGAAAAAAGCCCCTGAACCGCAAGGGTTCAGGGGCTTTTGATTAAATGAGTCGCTTAGCGGGTGATGCGTAAAGCAACACCCTTTGGCGCATCAATTAACGAATGACGGCGAGTTCAACGGCTTTGCCACCGCGATAGGTCTTCATCGTCAACGCGCCGTTCTTGATGTCACCCTTTTCGTCAAACGTAATAGGGCCGGTCACACCTTGGTAATTGGTGGTTTTAGCCAATACGGGCAGGTACTTGGCTGGCTCAGAGGAGTCAGCCTTCACCATGGCTGCGGCCAGCAGGTTCACAGCGTCATACACGTAAGGCGAATAGAGTTGCACCTCTGCACCGTACTTGGCCTTGAACTTGGCCTTGAAGGCATCCATGCCGGCCTTTTGTTGACCTTCAACGCCACCCGCTTCAGCACAATAGACTTGGTCGTCTGCCAGGCCGTCACCCGCCAGTTTTGGCAACTCGGCAGAGCAAATGCCATCACCGCCCATGAACTTGACATTCAGGCCGAGTGATTTCATCTGACGCAGCATCGGGCCTGCGACGGCATCCATGCCACCAAAGAACACCACATCAGGCTTCTTGGCTTTGAGGGTGGTCAAAATCGACATGAAATCGGTGGATTTATCGGTGGTGAACTCGTGCGCAACGACGTTGCCCTTCAAAGCTTTAACCGCTTTTTCGAATTCATCCGCCACACCTTGGCCATAAGCGGTGCGGTCATCAATCACGGCAATGGATTTGCCCTTCAGCGTATTGACTGCGTACTTACCCAGCGTGCCACCCAAATGCACGTCATCAGCGACCACACGGAATGCCGTTTTAAAGCCTTGACGGGTGTATTTTGGATTGGTGGCGGACGGAGAAATTTGAGGAATTCCAGCTTCGCTGTAAATTTTGGCAGCGGGAATGGTTGTGCCGGAATTCAAATGTCCCACCACGCCCTTGACTTTTTGGTCAGCCAATTTTTGCGCAACGGCGGTGCCTTGCTTGGGATCACCTGCATCATCTTCAGCCAGCAGTTCAAATTTGACAGCCTTGCCGCCAATTTTGATGCCTTTGGCATTCAATTCATCGATGGCCAGACGGGCACCTTGTTCATTGTCTTTACCAAAGTGAGCAATACCGCCCGAGGTGGGGGCAACGTGTCCAATCTTGATGACCTCTTGGGCCAACGTCATACCAGAAGCAACGGCAATGGCTGCGGCAACGGTGATCTTCAACTTCATTTGCATAGACAACTCCATCATAAGAAAAATGTGAATTAAATGGCTCTAAGCCTTGAACGATAACGCAATATTTAAGCCAACTACCTAGGGAAAGTACCAACAAATAGCCTGATGACTCATTACTTTCACTTATGAAGCACGACTATCTCTCAAAGAGGCGATGGTTTCAGAAACCACTTGCCGCACGAGGATCGCCATCTCTTGCCGCAAACAGGCGCTGACAACCGTCATTTGTTCATTCACCAGCGCGCGAACCATGGCATCGGCTTCTTCTGCCAGGCGGCGATCCATCATGGGCTCGACCGTCTGCAAGACGGCGCGCACGATGTCTTCTGTCTCTGGCGCTGCCCGTGCAGGCAGCGTGCCCAAGCTCGGTGCATGCACCACCTCGGTCAGGGTGGGTAAAAACCGGGGGGGATGTCGTGTTGATGGGCTCATCAATAGCCACTCTTTAAATTCAGGTCATGGCGCGTGATGGTGTAGCCCAGCCCGGTGTAATGCCGCCAGCGAGCTCGCGCAGTTTGAAGCTCGCCCTCATCCAGCCCCACGACCTCAATCACTCGCCCGAACTGATCAAAGCCATCGACGACAAAATGGCCGAGATTGAGCAACACCTGTTGATGCGGCGCAGACTGGATGGACGTCGCCAAGATCACCGGGGATGCAGCAAGCACCCGGGCCTCACTCTCCAGATAGCAGTGCGGTACAAAATCAGTCGGGGAAAACGTCCACAAGGCCGTATCCAGCTGCTGCAGCGTCTCCGGCAAGCCCGTGACCACCACCTTGGCGCCGCTGCTCACCGCTTTGCGCAGCAAACGACAGGCATAGGCCACCCGGTCGGGCGCGTTGAAATGAAAGGAAATCTCGGTCACAGCGACGGTCACTGATTTTATTTGACGCAGGCCAACAGGTAGTCCAGCAGCAGCGCCACCGGGCGGCCGGTGGCGCCTTTGGCCGCCCCACTCTTCCAGGCGGTGCCCGCGATGTCCAGGTGCGCCCAGGGAAATTTCCCGGTAAAGCGCTGCAAGAATTTGGCGGCGGTGATGGCCCCTCCCATGCGCCCGGCCACGTTGGCAACATCGGCAAAACTGGTTTTGAGGCCTTCCGCATACTCGTCATCAAGCGGCATGCGCCAGCACAGATCAAGCGAACTTTCACCGGCCGCCAGCAGGGCGGCAGCTAATTCATCGTTCGCTGAAAAAAGACCGCTGCGCACACTGCCCAGCGCCACCACGCAGGCACCGGTGAGCGTGGCAATATCCACCACGGCACGGGGGTTGAAGCGTTCAGCGTAGGTTAAAGCGTCGCATAACACCAGACGCCCTTCGGCATCGGTATTGAGAATTTCAATGGTCTGACCGCTCATGCTGGTCACCACATCCCCGGGTTTGACCGAGCGGCCATTGAGCAGGTTTTCACAGGCGGGAATCAAGCCGACCACATTGATGGCGGGCTTCAACTCCGCCAGCGCCCGGAACACGCCCAGAACGCTGGCCGCCCCCGACATGTCAAACTTCATCTCGTCCATTTCAGCGGCGGGCTTGATGGAGATGCCGCCGCTGTCAAAGGTGATGCCCTTGCCGACCAGCACCGTGGGCGCCTCGGACTTCTCTGCCCCTTCGTAGTGCAGCACAATAAAACGTAAGGGTTCTTCGGAGCCCTGGGCCACGGCCATGAACGAGCCCATTTCCAGCTTGGCCACCTCTTTGGGGCCAAGCACCTCGCATTTGATCTGCGGCAGCTTGGCCAAGGCGCGCGCCGCGCCGGCCAGCAGCGTCGGCGTGGCGTAGTTGGCGGGGCGGTTGGCCCACTCTTTGGCGAACTCAATCCCCGTCACCGCCGCCACGGTCTGTGCAAAAACGGACTTGAGCTTGGCTGAATTGGGCACGCCGACGAGCACGCGCTGAATCGTCCGGCCCTCGGGTTTTGATTTGGTCGTGGTGAACACATAACTGGCCTCGGCCACCGCCATCACAGCGGCACGTACGGCGTCTTGCTCGGGTGGCGTTGCAAAACAGACCACGATCTTTTTAAGCTGCGCCGATTTCACTGCGGCGACAGCGGCCGCCACCGCCTGGCGCACCTCTTTGGCCGAGCCATCACCGACCCCGGCCAGCACCGCGCGGGTACCCGCCACGCCGACGGGGCGGTATAAAACCAGCGACTTGCCGGCCTTGGTTTCCAGGTCACCCGCCTTGAGCGTCTGCGCCACCAGGGTGGACAAAACGTCCTTGCCAGGCTTGAAAGACGTGCCGAGCAGCACAATCAGGGCATCACATTTCTCGCTGGCAGCCCCGGCGAGGTCAAATGTCTTCAGTTCAAAGTTCATAATTCAGCTTTTCCAATTAGTTGCAACCAAGTGCCAGCGCGCATTGCGTTGCCGCAGTCTGCTTCGCCAATTTTCAACCAATGTTATTCCATTCATCCATCCGCAAGGAGCTGGCGCGCAGTTTTGGCGCGACGCTGATCGTCCTGGCGACGGTTGTCATGACCATGACCCTGATCCGCACACTGGGACAGGCCTCGCGCGGCAGCTTCAACCCGTCGGACGTGATGCTGGTCATGGGCTACACCGTGCTGGCCTACATGCCGACCATTTTGACCATGAGTCTGTTCATCTCCATCATTGCGACCTTGTCCCGCATGTACCGTGACAGTGAAATGGTGATCTGGTTCAGCAGCGGGCGTGGTTTGGCCACCCTGCTCGGGCCACTGTTCCGCTTTGCCTGGCCCGTCCTGCTGGTGGTCATGGCACTGGCCATGCTGGTGCTGCCCTGGTCGAACCAGAGAATTGACAACATGAAGGATCAATACGAAAAGCGGGGTGATCTCGAACGCATCGAACCGGGGCAATTTCAGGAGTCGGCAGGGGGCAAGCGGGTGTTTTTTGTGGAAAAAGACGCCGCTGGCAAGCGATCCGGCTCCAACATCTTTATTGCAACGACCGAGAACGGCAAGGAAACCGTCACATCGGCCCGTAGCGGACGTATCCAGACCATCGGCCAGGACCGGTTTTTGTTGCTCAGCAACGGGCAGCGGCTGGAAAACACCATCGGCCAGTCCGACCTCAAAATCAGCGAATTTTCAGAGTATGGCGTCAAGGTTGGCGTTGACATGCTGGGGGGCACGGATTACATCCCCACCAACACCCAACCCACACTGTCCTTGCTCAGGAACCCGACTCTGCCTCATCTGGCGGAGTTGTCATGGCGCATCGGCCTGGTTCTGGCCGCCATCAACTTTGTGGTTCTCGGTGTGGCGGTCTCCAGCGTCAACCCGCGCGTGGGGCGCAGTGCCAACATGGTGTTTTCCCTGTTTGCTTTCGTGCTGTACTACAACCTGTTGAACCTGGGTCAAAGCTGGATTGCCTCCGGTAAATTCACCTTTGGCGGCTTTATGCTGGCCTTGCACGGCAGCGCACTGCTGCTGGGCCTGCTCTGGCTGGCCAAAGGGCATAACAACTGGCACTGGCGCAGCCTCATCGGCCTGCGCAGCACCCCCACCCCTCTTTCGCGGAAGTCATCCACTTGAAAACCATCCGGCGCCTGATCTATGGCGAGGTACTGACGGCAGTGGCCTTTGTCACCCTCGGCTTCCTCTCCCTGTTTTTCTTTTTTGATTTTGTCGAAGAGATCCAATCCCTCGGCCGCCATGCGGCAGCCGAATACAAGCTCGTCCATGCCCTGATGTATGTGGCCTTGATGATTCCGAGCCACCTCTATGAACTGCTACCGATTGCAGTGCTGATCGGCACCATTTTTGTCATGGCGCGTTTTGCACAAAGCTCGGAATACACCATTTTGCGCACCAGCGGACTGGGTCCCGGGCGGGCGCTGAAAACGCTTTTATTGCTGGGCGCCGGGTTTGTGGTGGTGACCTTTGCCATTGGTGACTACCTCTCGCCTGTCGCTGACCGCACCGGGCAACTGCTGAAAGCGCGCTTTCAAGGCCGCATCACCGTCGGGCAGACCGGCGCCTGGCTGAAAGAAAAGCAGCGCTACTCGCAATATGCCGTCAATGTCAATGCGCTGGAGTCCGACGGCAGCATGCGCGGCGTGCGCATTTTTGAATTCGACAGCCAGGGCTTTCTGATGTCCATGGTGCAGGCCGAAACGGCCTACTACAACGAGGATGACTCGTGGGCACTGAACCAGGTGAGCCGGACCGATTTCCCGGCACGGGGCAGCGATGTCGCCCGCATTGACCGCGTCCAGCTCGACAGCTTGCGCTGGCCCAACCAGATCAGCGCCGAGATGGTGTCGGCCGCGCTGCTCAAGCCCGAGCGCATGAGCACGATTGACCTGTTTCAATACATCCGCCATCTCGACGCCAACGCGCAAAGCGCGCAGCGCTACGAAATTGAGTTCTGGAAAAAGGTCTTTTACCCCCTGAGCTGCCTGGTGATGGTGGTACTGGCCCTGCCCTTTGCCTACCTGCACTTTCGCTCGGGCGGCATTGCCACCTATGTGTTTGGCGGCGTCATGGCAGGCATCAGCTTCTTTCTGCTCAACAACGTCTTTGGCTACATCGGCAACCTGCAAAACTGGCAACCGTGGCTCACCGCCGCCCTGCCCGGCATGATTTACTCGCTCCTGTCCCTGACCGCCTTCGGCTGGCTGGTGCTGCGGCGTTAGCGTTCACCTGCAACTAAAACTAAAGAGGCTCAGATGCAAACTGATGCAACACGCGGCACGATCCTGATTGCCCATGGCTCACGCGACCCCTTGTGGCGCCAACCGATTGAGGCGGTTGCCCAGCATATCCGGCGCATCGCTCCGGCGGTTCAGGTGCGCTGCGCCTACCTCGAACTCACCACGCCCGATCTATTGACAAGCGCTGCGGAACTGGCGGCTCTGGGCGTGACCTCCATCACGGTGCTGCCCCTGTTTTTGGGCATTGGCAAACACGCCCGGGAAGACTTGCCACAACTCATGGCCGCGCTGCAGACCCGTCACCCCCAGATCACCTTCCATCTCAAACCGGCCATAGGCGAAGAACCGCAAATGATTGCACTGATGGCGCAAATCGCCTTGACCTGAGGCGCCTATAGATGACTGGGGCATAATAAATTTCACCGTTAGCTGAGATTTGATATGAACCTTCACCAATTCCGCTTTGTTCAGGAAGCCGTCCGGCGCAACCTCAACCTGACCGAAGCCGCCAAAGCGCTGCACACCTCGCAACCCGGCGTCTCCAAAGCCATCATCGAGCTGGAAGAAGAGCTGGGCATCGAGATTTTTGCGCGCCACGGCAAACGCCTCAAACGGGTGACCGAGCCGGGCCAGCATGTGCTCAAAAGCATCGAACTCATCATGCGCGAACTGGGCAACCTCAAGCGCATTGGCGAGCAATACAGCGCCGAAGACAGCGGCACCTTGTCCATCGCCACCACGCACACCCAGGCCCGCTACGTGCTGCCGGAGCCGGTGGCCAAGCTGCGCCAGGCCTACCCCAAAGTCAACGTCAGCCTGCACCAGGGCTCACCCGACCAGGTGGCGCGCATGCTGATTGACGAAGTCGCCGAGATTGGCATTGCCACCGAATCGCTGGCCGGTTACTCGGAACTGGTGACGCTGCCGTGTTATGAATGGCAGCATGTGCTGGTGCTGCCCGTGGGCCACCCCTTGTGCGCCAAAGAGCACCTGACGCTGGAAGACATTGCCCACGAGCCGCTGATCACCTACCACCCGTCCTACACCGGCCGCACCAAGATTGACCAGGCGTTTGCCACCCGCAAGCTGGCGCCCCGCATTGCGCTGGAAGCGATTGACTCGGACGTGATCAAGACTTATGTGCGACTGGGCCTGGGCATTGGCATTGCCGCTGAAATGTCGGTACGCGACGTGGTGGCCGAGGGCGCCAAAAGCGACCTGGTGGTGCGCCCGGCCGGGTTGTTGTTCGGCCAGAATGTGACCCGCGTCGCCTTCAAACGCGGCGCTTACCTGCGCAATTTTGTCTATAAATTTGCCGAGCTGTTGGGCGACCGCCTGAACCGAAACCTGGTGGCCCAAGCCATGACCGGCCACGTGGATGACTACGAACTATGACTACCCCCACCCTTCAAACCAAACTGCCTCACGTGGGCACCACCATTTTCACCGTCATGTCCCAGCTGGCGGCGCAACACAAGGCCGTCAACCTGGGCCAGGGCTTCCCGGACTTCAACTGCGACCCGGCGCTGGTCACGGCCGTGACCGGCGCCATGCAGCAAGGCCTGAACCAGTACCCGCCGATGCCCGGCGTATCGGTGCTGCGCGACGCCATTGCTACAAAAATAGAAGCACTGCACGCCCGTCAATACAGCGCTGCGAGCGAAATCACCATCACCGCCGGGGCCACGCAGGCCATCATTACCCTCATTCTGGCCGTGGTGCATGCCGGTGACGAGGTGATCGTGCTGGAGCCGTGCTACGACAGCTACGTGCCCAACATCGAACTGGCAGGCGGCGTGCCGGTGCGCGTGCCCTTGACGCCCGGCAGCTTTCGCCCCGACTTTGACAAGATTGCCGCTGCCCTCACGCCCAAGACCCGCGCCATCCTCATCAACTCGCCGCACAACCCGAGCGGCACGGTCTGGACAGCGGCCGACATGCTGCGCCTGCAGGAAATTCTGGCCCCGACCAACGTGCTGCTCATCAGCGATGAGGTCTATGAGCACATGGTGTTTGACGGCCAGCAGCACCAAAGCGCGGCGCGCTTCCCCGGACTGGCTGAGCGCGCCTTCATCGTGTCGAGCTTTGGCAAAACCTACCATGTCACCGGCTGGAAAGTCGGCTACGTGGCAGCGCCCGCCAGCCTGACTACCGAGTTCCGCAAGGTACACCAGTTCAACGTCTTCACCGTCAACACCCCGGTGCAATACGGTCTGGCCACCTACATGGCTGACCCGAAGCCCTATCTAGACTTGCCCGCCTTTTACCAGCGCAAGCGCGACCTGTTTCGCGCCGGACTCGCCCGCACCAAATTCAAGCTGCTGCCCAGCGAAGGCACCTACTTCCAGTGCGTGGATATTTCCGCAGTCAGCGACCTGGGTGAAACCGAGTTCTGCCAATGGCTCACCGCCGAGGTCGGCGTAGCCGCCATTCCGCTGTCGGCCTTTTACGGCAACGGCTTTGACCAGCGCGTGGTGCGCTTCTGCTTTGCCAAGCAGGATGCGACGCTGAACGCCGCGCTGGAGCGGCTGGCAAGCTTGTAGCACATGCTATCGAATTCATAGCTACCTGCGCAAGCAATACGAGGGCCAGAGGTCGAAAAGCCTCTAGAACTCAGCTGGACTGGCGAAACGCCATCACCGCCTGATTGCGCAGCGTCTGCAGCAGGGCCAGCTCTTTCTGGTCCAGCACCAGCCCGCCCTTCTCCGCTTTATCGGCGTAAATCAAGCCAAAGGGTCGACCCTTGATGTTGACCGGCAGCAGCAAAAAAGTCGGCGCATTGATCGACTGGCGGTACCAGTCGGGCAGGCGCTTGCTGATGTGCAGCTCGGTCGCGTCGCTGATCATGGCGTCGGCGCCCTTGAGGCAGACGGCGGCAAATAGATCCGGATTGGCGGCCTTGAGCGACACGGCAAACGCCTTGACGGTGGACGCCACGTCCTTGCCCAAGCCGAAACGCCCCGTCAGGGCGTCGGTTTTGGGGTCGCGCAGGCAAAAAATGATGCGCTGAAAGTCCATCGCCCGCAGCATGGTTTCCAGAATCATGCGCAGCACATCGCTCAGCTTGAGCTCCTCCACCAGGGCGTTGGTGATGTCCTGAATACCCGCCGCCAGGGTTTGCGCCACATGCTGCACATCCGGCAGCGACACTTCGCCTGCGGGCGTTGGCAGCGACACGGTTTGGGTTGCGTGCAACTCCAGCGGCGTCAGCGTGTCCGCTGGCTCTGGCGCGCGCACCTGACCCGCTGGTTCATCGGGCAGGAGCAATAATTTCGCGGCGGCAGAGCCGGGCAGCACATGAATGTCCATGGCAAACGCCATCTCGACCAGTTTTTTGCGTGCCACCGTGGTGGCCGCCGTCACCTCCCCGGGGCTGACGCCCAGGGTTTTGGCATAGTGTTTGGCGACTTGCGCCAGACGTCCGTCCAGCGCTTTGGGCTCGCTGTGAAGCAGGGTATCCGCGATCTCATTGGCCGCCTGCGCCATCCAGCGCAGGCGCTCCTGCATCTCGACCGGGACGCGTGACGGCGGCTCGCCGACGGGCTTGCGCATGCAGCGCTGAATGCCTTCTGGCAAGCCCCAGGATTTGGCCACCCCCAGACCCAGGGCCTCAAAACTCAAGCCCAGCACGCTGGCAGAGGCGGTGGCCTCGCTCACCGGCTGCCGGGTGGAAGAGACCAGGCCGCGTATGGTGCTGGCTTCTTCCGGAAAATAAAACGCCGCCAGCAGGCGACCCAGGTTGTGGAACATGGCGCCAATGAAGGCTTCTTCCGTATCCCGCGCCAGCGGGCACAACTCGCCCGCAATGGAGGCCGCCATCAGGGAACGCAAGAACTCTTCTTTCAGCACGCTGGCGTGGGCCTTGTCCTGCATATGCTCCAGCAACACCAGGCTGAGCGCCATGTTGCGAATACCGTTGAACCCGACCAGACTGACCGCCCGTGACACCGTGCTGATGCTGCTGCCCCGTGCGTAATGCGCGCTATTGACCAGCCGCAACAGCTTGTTGGTCAGTGCCACATCCTTCAAAATTTCATTGGTAACGCTGTTGATGCTCTCGGTCTCGGACGTCGCCATGCCCTGAATGCGCATCACCGCGTCCGACATCGCCGGGAAATCGCTTTTATGCCGCATGCGGCGCAACAAAAACTCCAGCGTGCTGTTGCCACTGGCCGCTGATTGGCTGTCCCCGGCGCCGGTTTTACCCGTCGCACCGGCCCACTTGGCCAGTTCATCACGAAACACCGCCGCACTCGCATGGCGCTGCAAGGGGTCGCGGGCGATGGCGCGCAGCACAATCGCCCGCAGCCCGTCATCAACCTCGGCACTCAGGCTGGCGGGCAGCGTGAGCTGCTCGTTGACGACGCGGTAAATGGCACGCATCGGATCGGTGTCGGTGATCAGCGGCTTGCCGGTGAGCATCTCGGCCAGCACCAGGCCAAGTGAAAAAATATCCATTTGCGGCGAAACCGGCGCCCGCTGCGCGGCTTCGGGCGACATGTAGCCCGGTGTGCCCGCATCCGGCACGGCACTGGTGTTCGCCCCTTGCATGCGTGCGGCAATGCCAAAGTCCATCACGCGCGCCCGGCCTGCGGCGTCAAGCATCACATTGGAAGGTTTCAAATCGCGATGCACCACGCCCGCAGCATGGGCCACCACCAAAGCGTCCAGCACCTCCTGCATCAGCGCGACCGCCTCAAGCGGCGGCAAGGCACCGCGCTGGGCCAGCACGCTGGCCAGGGTTTGCCCGGGCACATACTCAAACACCAGGTAGGGCTGCTGATCCTGCACGTCAGCCTCAAACACCGGCACGATGTGGGGGTGCGTCAGGCGGCTGACACTGCGCGCCTCCTGCAGCCACTGGGCAATGGCGGCGGCATCGGCGCCCTGCCCCACCTTCATCAGCTTGATCGCCACCTCGCGCTCCAGGCGCGGGTCAAACGCCAGCCAGACGACCGACTGCGCGCCCCGGCCCAGAATGCGGCGCAACTCGAAACGCCCCAGCATGTTGCTGTCGGGCGGGGTCGACAAGCTGGTCGAGAGTCGTTTGATGGTGGAAAGGGGTGAAAAAACGGCCATGAATCAAGGTGTGCAGGTAATCGACGCAGTAAGTTACGTCCAGGACGTGAGTATGACATTGCACCCCTGCTGAGGCAGCCCGCCACGGATCAAATTCAGCCCGGCAAGACGCCGACCATGAAACGTTTTATTTCAACTGAACCGAGCCGGAAACCGTCACCAGCACCGCTGTCTTGCCAGCCTCGACCGGCACCGGTGCCTCCGCCAGCATCGCCTTGGCCTGCATCGACTGCATGCGCGGGCGCGGGGCCAGGCCCTGCTCGTCGGCGCTGACGTTCACTTCGCGCAGCGTGTAGCCGCTCAAGCCAAAGCTGCGGGCAATGTCGCCCGCCCGGTTTTTGAAGCGTTCGATGGCCAGGCTTTGCGCCTCCCCTTCGACCTTGGCGCGCTGTTCGCGGCTCAGGCCAAAACTCACATTGGCGAGCGTGAGCGTCTGGATTTTGCCGGCCGCGCTGCTGATGCGGGCAAAATCACGCCCCTCCAGCACCAGCTCGGTCGTGCCTTGCCAGCCCGTTGATTTGCCGTCGCGGCCATAACGCGGGTACAGGCTGAAGTTGCCGGTACGCACGTCAAGTTGGCCGGGTTGAGCGTCCTTTTTGGCCTCCGCCAGCGCCGCATCCAGCGCGGTTTTGAGCTGGGTTTGCAGCGCATGGGCATCCGCCCCCTCCCGGCTCGTGTTCAGGGTGATGGAGAGCAAATCCTGCCCGACCTCCACCGAAGCACTGGCCGCGAGCTGCACCACATTCTGCAGGACGGGGGCCGGGTTTTGTTGGGCAAACAGGCTGCCAGCCAGCGTCAGCAGGGCGCAGGCAGCTATTGATTTTGTAGCAATTTTCAAAATACAAGCTCAAAGAATGGGACAAACCTAATCCGTCCGGGCATCGCGGCGCTGCAGGCGCAACTGCTGGCGCAGACTTTCGCGCTCCTGTGCAGACAGATGGCGATCCGCAGGCTTCTCCTCGGGCACCCGCTCACGCTCCTGGGGCTCGCGCCGGGTTGGCGCTTTCAGGGCCAGGCGCAACTCGGCGCGCCGTTGCTCGGATCCGGTCTGGCTGACGGCGCCACCCCGGCTATCGGGCGACTGCGCCCACGCGCTGCCACCGGCAAGCAAGGTTAAAAGAAAAAGTAGAAAATATTTCATGGTAATGAGCCTAACGCCCTATCCTATGCGACGGCTTACCGGATTATCCGCCGTGTCTGCACGCAGCGGAAACAGATGTAACAGTGTGTCAAAGCTTGCGAAAACCGCACCCATTTAAATAAACCACCCTGCAGAATCAGCTTTGTTACAAATTAAAGTGGTGCAATCATGAGCCAAGCCCCCCCCCGAAATGACAAGATCGTGGTCGTCGATGACGACGCCCGCATCCGCGACCTGCTGCGCCGTTATCTGACGCAGGAGGGTTTTGACGTGGTACAGGCCGAAGACGGCAAGGCCCTGACCCGCATCCTGCTGCGCGAATCGGTTGACCTGATCGTGCTCGATTTGATGATGCCCGGCGAGGACGGCCTGTCAATTTGCCGCCGCCTGCGCGCCGCCAGCGACCGAACGCCGATCATCATGCTGACCGCCAAAGGCGAGGATGTGGATCGCATCGTCGGCCTGGAGGTCGGCGCAGACGACTACCTGGCCAAGCCCTTTAATCCACGTGAATTGCTGGCCCGTATTCATGCCGTGCTGCGTCGACGCCCGGTGCTGGAGGCGCCTGGCGCGCCCTCCAACGAGAACGAGGTGGTGGGTTTTGGCCCGTTCAGCTTTGACCTCGGTGCGCGCACGCTGCGCAAAGACAACGAAGAGCTGGCCCTGACCACTGGCGAATTCGCCATGCTCAAGGCCTTGGTGCGGCACCCGCGCCAGCCCCTGTCCCGTGAAAAACTGGCCCAGCTGGCGCGTGGACGCGAGTTTGAACCCTTTGACCGCAGCCTGGATGTGCAGGTCTCGCGCCTGCGCAAACTGGTGGAAACCGATGCCGCCGTCCCGCGCTACATCCAGACCGTGTGGGGCGTGGGCTACGTTTTTGTGCCGGATGGCGCGGGTTGACTGCCTTGATCACCTCCCCCGGCGAAGCCCCTGCGGAAAGTGGTCCGATGCCGCTGGAGGCTGAGGCCAGCCCCGTGCGCCGCAAGGTGCGTGCGCGCTGGCGCCTGAATCTGTTCTGGCGTACTTTTTTCCTCTTGGCGCTGCTGCTGATCGGCAGCATTCTGGCCTGGCTGCAAACCCTGCGCGCCCTGGAATTTGAACCGCGCGCTGTCCAGACCGCGCAGCAAATTGCCTCGCTGGTCAATTTGAGCCGCACGGCCCTGGTTCACTCCGATGCCATCAACCGGATCTCGCTCATCAAAACCATGACCGAGCAGGAAGGCCTGCGCATCATGCCGCGCGAACCCGGTGACACGTTCGAGCCCTTTGATACCGATGCGTTGGGGCAACGCATCACACGCGAACTGGCGGCCCGGCTCGGTGCCGACACCGTGGTGGCCAACCGGGTCAACCAGGATGAGGGTCTCTGGATCGGTTTCACCATCGACGGCGACCACTACTGGATGCTGACCGATCGCGCCCGCTTCAGCCACCGGGCGGGCCAGACCTGGCTGATCTGGTTGCTGACGGCGGCCGCCCTGTCGCTGGCTGGCGCCGCCCTGATCGCCCGCCTGATCAACCAGCCCCTCAAGAAGCTGTCGTTTGCGACCGGTCGCGTGCGGGATGGGGACTTTGAAGCCAGCACGCTGGACGAATCCGTGGCCACCAGTGAAATCCGGGCCGTCAATATCGGCTTCAACCGCATGACCCAGAAGCTGGCCAAAGTGGAAGAAGATCGGGCCATCATGCTGGCAGGCATTTCGCACGACCTGCGCACCCCGCTGGCCCGCTTGCGCCTGGAAACCGAACTCAGCGTGGCCGACCCGGAAGCCCGCGCCTATATGGCGGCCGACATTGAGCAGCTTGACGCCATCATCGGCAAGTTTCTGGACTACGCCCGCCCCGGCAACGTCAACTTGCACAGCGTCTCCCTGCGCGCCGTCATTGAGGGCTGCCTGTTCAGCCTGCGCAACCGCACCGACATACGGATCAACCTGAATCTGGCCGACGGTTTGCAGGTGCTCGCCGATGAGGTGGAGTTGAGCCGCGTCATCACCAACCTGCTGGAAAACGCCGGGCGCTACGGTAAATCGGTCGATACCGGCATTGCGGTGGTCGATATTGCCGCCCGGGGACAGGCCAACGAGCCCTGGGTGCTGATGCGGGTGCGCGACCACGGCCAGGGCGTCTCGAAGGAGCAGATGGCCAACCTGACCAAACCGTTTTACCGGGGCGATGCCGCACGCACCGCCGCCAACGGCGCTGGCCTGGGGCTGGCGATTGTCGAAAAAACGGTGGAGCGCATGGGCGGCACGTTTGTGCTGCGCAACTCGTCAACCGGTGGCCTGGTGGCCAACCTGCGGCTGCAACGCGGCTCCATCGACTGAATGCGCAGGACCCGAAACACCAGGCCCGCAGCCTGGCCGGACGCGACCCGCCCAGGCGCCGCACTGACGTGGGGACTGCTACTCGCGTGGGCTGCCTTGCTGGGCTGGGGCCTCTGGGCCCAACGCCTGCCACTGGCCGTGGCGGGCCTGCTGCTGGTGTTGAGCTTGCTGACTTTTTGCGTGTACTGGCACGACAAACGGGCCGCGCAGAAAGGCCGGTGGCGCACGGCCGAAGACACGCTGCATCTGCTTAGCCTGCTGGGCGGTTGGCCCGGCGCCTGCCTGGCCCACCGCGTCTTGCGCCACAAGTCGCGCAAGCTGGCGTTTCGGGTCATTTATTGGGCGACCATGGCAACCCATTGCGCGCTTTTGCTGGGCTGGCTGTTCTGGTTGCAGCCCATTTCGCTACAAAATCAATAGCACTAAGCGCATATTCCACGAGGGCTGGCAGGTGATTTAGCTACCAGCCCCGGCCAATCAACGGGGTTTCTTCGCCACTTTAACCGGCGCACGGCCTGCGCCGTTGTCGCGTGGTGGCAAGCCGGTGTTCTGGGTCAGCATGCGGCCTTTCTCGATTTTCGGCGCCGCCGGGCGTGGCGTCACGGTGGTCGAGTTTTTGCGGCAGGCGCTGCTGTAGTTGCCGTCCGTCATGGGCTGGTAGGTCGGGATCAGGTGGTGCTTGCCGTTGCCGATCAGGTCGGCCCGGCCCATCGACTTCAAGGCTTCGCGCAGCAGCGGCCAGTTGTTGGCATCGTGGTAGCGCAAAAAGGCTTTGTGCAGGCGCCGGCGCTTCTCGCCGCGCACGATGTCCACCGTTTCGCTGTCGCGCGTGACCTTGCGCAGCGGGTTCTTGTTGCTGTGGTACATCGCGGTGGCGCTGGCCATCGGGCTGGGGTAGAAGGTTTGCACCTGGTCGGCGCGGAAGCCGTTTTTCTTCAGCCAGACCGCCAGGTTCATCATGTCTTCGTCGCTGGTGCCGGGGTGGGCGGCAATGAAGTACGGAATCAGGAACTGCTTTTTGCCCGCCTCCAGCGTGAACTTGTCAAACAGGGTCTTGAATTTTTCGTAGGTGCCAATGCCCGGCTTCATCATCTTGGTGAGCGGGCCCTGCTCGGTGTGCTCGGGCGCGATCTTGAGGTAGCCGCCGACGTGGTGCGTGACCAGTTCCTTGACGTACTCGGGGCTTTGCACGGCCAGGTCGTAGCGCACACCCGAGCCGATCAGGATCTTTTTGATGCCTTTGAGGGCCCGGCCACGGCGGTAGATTTTGATCAGCGGGTCGTGGTTGGTGGTCAGGTTCTGGCAGACACCGGGGTAGACGCAGCTCGGTTTGCGGCAGGCAGCTTCAATCGCCGGACTGCTGCAGCCCAGGCGGTACATATTGGCGGTGGGGCCGCCCAGGTCGGAAATGGTGCCGGTGAAGCCCTTGACCTTGTCGCGCACGTCTTCAATCTCGCGGATCACGGACTCTTCGCTGCGGCTCTGGATGATGCGGCCTTCGTGCTCGGTGATGGAGCAGAAGGTGCAGCCGCCAAAGCAGCCGCGCATGATGTTGATGGAGAAGCGGATCATCTCCCACGCCGGGATTTTGGTGGCGTGGTCGTGGCTGCCGTTCTCGTCGGCGTAGCTGGGGTGCGGGCCGCGGGCGTAGGGCAGATCGAACACATAGTCCATCTCGGCCGTGGTGAGCGGAATCGGCGGCGGGTTGAGCCAGACATCGCGCGCCGTGACGCCGTCGCCATGCGCCTGCACCAGCGCGCGGGCATTGCCGGGGTTGGTTTCCAGATGCAGCACGCGGTTGGCGTGGGCGTAGAGCACCGGGTCGGCCTTGATCTGCTCGTAGCTGGGCAGACGGATGACCGAGCGGCTCCGTGGCGGCACCTTGACGCTGCCCTTGCCGTACAGCGCGGGGTTGGGCACAAAGGTCAGCGGGCGAATCGCCGGATTGGCCTCTTTTTTTGCATCATTTTGACCCGCAGCCCGCGTAAAACCAGCGTCAGTAGCTCCGTTTTTTGTAGCATCTTCTTTGGCGCAGGTCGTGCCCTGCCCGGCCGCCTGCTCGCTGGTGGTCATGTAGGGGTTGATGTGGTCTTCGACCCGGCCCGGCTCATCGACGCTGGTGGAGTCGATCTCGAACCAGCCTTTGCCGGTTTCATCGTCGGGGCGGCGCACAAAGGCCGTGCCGCGCACATCGGTAATCTGGGCCACGGGTTCACGCGCGGCCAGGCGGTGAGCAATCTCGACCAGCGCGCGGTCGGCGTTGCCGTACAGCAGCAGGTCGCACTTGGCATCGACCACGATCGAGCGGCGCACTTTGTCCGACCAGTAGTCGTAATGCGCAATGCGGCGCAGCGAGCCTTCAATGCCGCCCAGCACAATCGGCACGTCCTTGTAGGCCTCGCGGCAGCGCTGGCTGTACACGATGGCGGCGCGGTCGGGGCGCTTGCCGCCGATGTCGCCGGGCGTGTAGGCGTCGTCACTGCGGATTTTGCGGTCCGCCGTGTAGCGGTTGATCATGGAGTCCATATTGCCCGCCGTCACCCCCCAGAACAGATTGGGCTTGCCCAGCGCCTTGAACGCCTCGGCGCTCTGCCAGTCCGGCTGCGAGATGATGCCGACGCGAAAACCCTGCGCTTCAAGCAAGCGGCCAATCACCGCCATGCCGAAGCTGGGGTGATCCACATAGGCGTCGCCGGTGACCAGAATGACGTCGCAACTGTCCCAGCCCAGCTTGTCCATCTCGGCGCGGCTCATGGGCAAGTACTTGGACGTGCCAAAACGCGAGGCCCAGTATTTGCGGTAACTGGTCAGCGGTTTGGCAGCGCGCGGGAAAAAGGAGACGTCAACGTGGGCGTTCATAAGGTAGGCAGGTGGAGAGCAACCTTTGATTTTAAGCTTTTAAGCTTGGCAACGCCTCTGGAATGGGTACTCAAGGGCGGAAATGGCAAGCTGCTTCGCAGCGTGATGAACGCGTAATAACCCGTAGCAGCCAAAGGGGTTCTGCATCAATCCTGAACACATCCCGGTGCTACGACTGTTACGCATCGGCGCAAATAGGGATGCTGTCGTATTTCCGTCGAAAACAAGCCTGTTTTTAACGAGCGACACACCTGCAAGAGTGAACTCTGCTGGTATCAGTCATGTTTTTTTGTGCGAACGGGGGGGTATCAAGGGCCTGTCCGGACGCCAAAACAAGCAGGCACAGTAATTGCAAAGTGGTAGTGCCGGATCAACTGGCGGATGACGTGTTGCGTCATTAAAACCACTCGGAGACTTGATAAATGAAAATGAAACTCTTTGCTGCGGCCATGGCGGCTGCCACCCTGCCTGCGGCCTACGCCGTTGACCTCAAGGCGGGCGACTGGACGGTATCCGTGGGCGGCAACATCAACGCCTTCTACACCAGCAGCGACTGCAAACAGCCCGCAGGCACGGTCGGCGGCTTTGCCATTGGCGATGCTTCGCTGGCATGCGGCGGCAAAAGCAAAAGTACCGTGGTGGGCAATGGCCTGCTGCCGTCCATGCTCAATGTCGGCGCCAAAACCAATGAAAGCGGCTACGACATCGCCGCCATGATTGGCATTGGCGTGGCCACCGCCACCAGCAGCTCGGTGGGCCAGAACAACAATGTGGACGTGCGCAATGCCTATCTGACCTTTGGCAACCCTGACGTGGGCACCTTCAAGCTGGGGCGTGACTACGGTCTGTTCAGCCTGAACCCCGTCCTCAGTGACATGACGCTGCTTGGCGTTGGCGCGGCCACCCAAGCCGTTCAAAATGGCCGCGTCTCACTGGGCCACCTGGCTTCGGGCTACACCTATGCCGGCACCTACGGCCAAATGACCTACTCCTCACCCAAGCTGGGCGGGGTCAGTCTTGACGCGGGCCTCTTCAACCCGGTCGATGCAAGTAGCACCAACAAAGCAAGCACCGGCCCGGCGCTGCAGCTGCGCGCCACTTATGCCGGACAAGGCTACAAAGCCTGGGTCGCCCACAAATCACAGGACTTCACCACCTTCAGCATGAATGCGTCCGAGATCGGTGGCTCTCTCACGGCCGGTCGTTTCGGTCTGGTGGCCAACTACCAGGAAGGCAAAGGCCTCGGCATCCTGGCTGACGGCGATCAAGGCGACATCAATGGCAAGAACACCTTTGTGCAAGGTACCTACCAGCTCACCGACCGCGTGAAACTCGGACTGGGCGTAGGCAAGAGCGAAAACGACAGCAATCCCGGCACCGGTCTGCGCTCCAATGAAAACACCACGGCAGCGGTGTACTTCAACCTGACCAAGAGCATCACGCTGGTGGGCGAACTGGGGCAAACCAGGTCCAAAGACTTCAATGGCAACGAAGCCCGGCAGGACAGCTACTCGCTCGGCGGAATTTTCTTCTTCTGATCGACCAACACCTCACGGGTTGAATGGGTTGACGATCGGCCGCCCGGCGTAGCCGATCGTTGCAAGCCCCGGGGCGCTCAAAAATGCGCTATGGTCTCCCCCATGCCCTCCATTGAAATACTTCAAGCCTTTTGGTCGGCCCCGATCGTCGCCACCAACACCCTCGTTTTCCTGAATCTCCTGGGCGCCCTGTTGCTGGGCTTGCTGGTGGGCTACGAGCGCTCTTACCATGGACGGGCGGCGGGCATGCGCACCTACGGGCTGGTCTGCATGGCCTCGGCCGCGTTGACCGTGATTGGCGGCTACTCCTCGTCCTGGTTTGGCGGGCATATTCCGATGCCCAGCGGCGTCGATCCGACGCGTGTGATTCAGGGCATCGTCACCGGCATCGGCTTTCTGTGCGCTGGCGTCATCATGCGCGAGGGCTTCAATATCAGCGGGCTGACCACGGCGGCCTCGCTCTGGGCCTCGTCAGTGATTGGCATCATGGTCGGGGTCGGCTTCTATGCGGCGGCCATGATGCTGGCGCTGCTGTGCGCCCTGTCCATGGTCTGGATGTCAAAACTGGAAAGCTGGCTGCCGTCACGCCAGGCGGTCGCCATCAGTTTGAAGTTCGAGAAAAATTTTCGACCGACCGTGCAGCTGCTCAACGAGATCGCGAATGTCCATGGCTATGACATCGCCAGCGGCACCATCAGCATCAGCTGCAGGGACGAGGTGCATGAATGGAGTTTTGTGGCGGTCGCACGCAGTCGGCAAAAAATGGGATCCTTGTCAGACCTGGCGCATGAACTCGGCCAGTCCCCAGGCGTCAACAGCTTCCAGCTGGCCTTCGCCCGCAACTGATGCCGAGTTTTTTGCCAGCTTCAAAGCGACTGTTGATCGCCGTTACTCATCGTGAGAAACGTGCCCGGTAGTCGATCGGATTAACCCCCAAGGTGCGCACAAAGGCACGCCGCAAATTCTGCTCATTGCCAAGGCCGCATTCAAGCGCAATACGCTTGAGCGGCAGCTGGCTGGTCTCCAGCAGACCACACGCGGCCTCCAGCCGCATGGCTTCCACGCTGCGGGCAGGCGTGCGCTTGACCTTGCTGGCATAAACGCGGGCAAAGGTGCGGGCACTCATGTGAACCTGTTCAGCCAAAACCTCAACACACAAATCGTCGCGCAAATGGCTGGCGATCCAGGCGTGCAGCTCAGAAAAACTGTCGTCCGCCATTTGCCGAATCAGGGGCACGCTGAACTGCGACTGGCCACCGGGCCGCTTTAAAAAGACCACCATTCGGCGCGCCACCTGCATGGCCAGGGGGTGTCCCAAGTCAGCTTCAATCAGGGCCAGCGCCAGGTCAATACCAGCCGACACACCGGCTGATGTCCAGATATTCTCATCACAGACATAGAGGGCGTCTTGCGCCAGACGCACCCGGGGTTCAACCCGGCGCAACTCGTCACTGGCCAGCCAGTGGGTGGTGGCGCGCCGGTGGGCCAACAGCCCGGCCTGCGCCAGCGCGAAGGCCCCGGTGCAGACCGAACACAAGCGCCTGACGCGGGGCGCCATGCTGGCGATCCAGTCCACCACCGAAGGCGGCGCGAACGGCTGAAAACTGGGGCCGCCGCCCGGGATGATGAGTGTGTCCACGAGCTCACCGGCCAATGCGCTGTGGGGCTCGGTGAGCAGAGACAGTCCTGAAGAGGTGCGCACAGCCCCGCCCGCCATTGAAATCACCTTCAGGCGATACGGTGCCTTGTCGGGCTCAGCCATGCGGCAAGGTTGCGAAAACACCTCCAGCGGCCCCGTGACATCCAGCACGTTGACGCTGTCATACAGCAAAAATACGATGAGTCGGGGTTTGGTCATCCGTCACGTCCTCAGAAATCAAGCCAGGGCCAGGGGCATGCGGCGCTCCTGCCAGGCCCACGTTAACGTGGCCGCAGTCGCCAATGCCAGCAAAGGGAGAACGGCCACGTTCATGCTGGCCCACCCCAGGCGGATCAGCAGCGGCCCCGCGCACAGCGATGCCAGCGCGGTGATGGCAAAGGTCGAGAATTCGCTGCACGCCTGGGCCTTGCCCTGTTCCGCAGGGCGATAGGCACGGGCCAGCAGCGTCGTACCGCCCACAAACATAAAGTTCCAGCCCAGCCCCAGGCACAGCAGCGCAGCATAAAAGAACACCAGCGTACTCGCCATACCGGCCAGCGCCACGCACAGTGCGCACAAGGCGGTGCCCGTCAGCAACACCAGCGTCACGCCGCAACGCTGGATCAGCCAGCCGGTAACAAATGAGGGTGCATACATGGCTACCAGGTGCCACTGGATCACGCCCACACTGTCGTCAACGCTGTACTGGCAGTGGATCATGGCCAAGGGCGTCGCCGTCATGATGAACATCATCACGGCATAGCCGACCAGGTTGTTGAGCAACGCGGCCATGAAAATCGGCTGGCGCAAAATTTCCCGCATCGGTCGTGCCGACGCCTGCTGCACGGCGCCCGTGTTTTGGGGGTATGGAGCCGGTGCGCAGCTTGTGCGTTGCGGATCCTGGTATTGCCACATCAGCAACAAGACGGACAG
>OFRD01000136.1_pt1 | contig 26770 bp, 25 predicted proteins | sample 1543041 | NCBI WGS metagenome assembly OFRD01 (sample SAMN07774234, study PRJEB24372) | wastewater metagenome | isolation source: Exp Tend CN 100WW | collected 2016-02
TCTCAGAATAAGAAAATCCCCGCACTATGTGGGGATTTTTAAGGTCGAATAACTTATCTGACTTAGATGATTATTTTGGTGAGAGTCATTGTCTAAAATAACCATACCGATATTCCTGCAAATAACACCAAGCCTCCTCATGCCTCAATTAACTGTAATCACAGCAATTTATGTTCTAAAGCCATAAACATGAATGGCTGAAAATAACGATATGTTATATCATAACAACAATACTCATTTATCTTTGGACTTTGCTCAATAATGAAATACAAGACCACTTTTCTACCTGTTTTGAGCTTCTCATTTATTTCCTGTTTTGCTTGGGGCGATGATATGACGGTGTTAGAAACCATTAAAGTTCATGCTGAAGCTTCATCGGAGCATGATTTGCAAAAAAATACTGCTGCGACCAAATTTTCACATGATGTATTAGATGTTCCCTTCAATCGTGCTTTTATTGATTCCGAAACGTTAAAGCAACAAAATGCTCAACGCATTGACGATGTGCTCACCTTCGTCAGTGGTGTTTTTCATCAAAACAACTATGGCGGTGGATTTTGGGATAATTACTCTTTCCGTGGCTTTAGTAGCGATCCAAATTTAGGTGCAGCAATCATTCGTAATGGCTTAAGTGTTAATCGTGGTATTAGTGCACCCAAAGATATGGTCAATATTCAATCTCTCGATTTTTTAAAAGGGCCTGCCGCAGCACTATATGGCCGTGGTGAAACAGGTGGGTTACTGAACATCAATAGTAAAAAACCGCTTTGGCAATCTGAAAGTGAACTGAACTTAAGTGCCAACACCTTCGAACAATATCGTTTCAGTGCCGAGCACACAGCACCTTTAAATGATGAAATTGCTTATCGTTTTGCAATAGCACATGAAAATAATCAGAGCTTTCGAGATCATGTATCTAGTGAACGCTGGTTCTTTTCACCTCAACTTTCTTGGAAAATTTCAGATCAAACCCAACTGGATTTCGACAGCGAATTGACCCAGCACATGGGTACATTTGATCGCGGGGTTAGCACCCTTCATCAACAATTTGTGATGGATCCTAAGACCTTTACTGGCGAACCCAGTGATGGAGACATGCGCGTAAAGGATCATTTTTTCCAGCTACGTTTAAATCATGCTTTAAATGATGCATGGCGCTTTAAAACGGCTATCAGCTATAAAGATGCTGAAATGGTCGGTTATTCAACTGAGCCACGTCGTATTCAGGCAGATGGACAAACTCTAGAGCGTCAGCGCCGTTATCGTGATTATCAAAGTGAAGATGTTCTATGGCAAAATGAGTTACTTGGCACAGTTGATCATACGTGGGCACGTCACGAATTACTGCTTTCAACAGAATTAGGACAACTCGATTTTAAACAATATCAATTACGCCGTAACCATAGTACGGGCTATTTAAATACCATCGATATTTATCAACCTATATATGGTGTGTATGCTCCTGAGCTGGCAGTTTTTACCAACACTCAGGAACAACAACGCTATGCTGCAATTAATTTGCAAGATCAAATATTCTTTAATGATCAGTGGAGTATTTTAATTGGTAATCGCTACGACTATATCCAACAAAATTTTGAAAATCATTTAAATGCAAAACAAGATCAACAGAGCCTACAACGCAATAGCCCACGGGTAGGTATTAATTTTAAAATTTCAGATCAAGCGTCTATTTATAGCAACTATGGACATTCTTTTGCAATGAATAGCGGTATCAATCGTTTAAGCGAGACTTTCGCTCCAGAACAAGGGCAAAGTTATGAATTAGGTGGAAAATATCGCTTAAATGAAGCAAGTTTAGTGAGTATGGCACTCTTTAAAATGAAAAAACAAAATGTGTTAACCACTGATCCGATTGACTCTAACTTTCAGACCACTGCTGGGGAAGTAAGCAGTCAAGGCATCGAATTTGATTTAAACAGTCAACTCACAGACCAGTGGACAATAGCAGCAACCTATAGTTTGACTGATGCTAAAATTGAAAAAGACCAAGATTTGGCAAAAGGCGCTCGTTTAAGCAATATTCCCAAACATCAAGCCTCTCTAAGTAGCCAATACGAATGGTTACTCCACGGTAGCCAACGTGCTGGAATTGGAGCAAATATCATTCATGTTGGGGAACGTAGTGGACATAACTTAGATAATGGCTTCAATCTGCCAAGTTATACCTTAACCAATTTAAATGCTTATTACTCACCCTCTGAGCAGTTACGTTATCAACTAAACCTAAACAATGTATTTGACGAAAAGTACTATGTTTCTAGTTATAGTGAATTATGGGTTCAACTGGGCGAACCTTTAAATGCTTCTGTTTCTGCACAGTTTAAATTTTAAATTATTTTATATGCACTCTCGTACTACTCGCCAAAAGTTAGATACCTCATCTGATTTTTGGCGGTGTGTTCTATAGAAAATAATAAGTTTTAAATGACGATAAGATCATTCTCATTTTTTAAAAAAATTATTGGAAATTTTAAACAACCCCATTATGCGCAAAAATAGGTTGGGCAAACAAAAAACAAGCAGACTGTTATCTCAAGATATTGCACTTTGAGATGCATTGGAAATGCTTTACAGCACTTAAATTATGCTTGGCTATATAGTTTAGTTTAAAAATAAACCTTATATAAATGACAATAAAGTGCTCATTCTTGATTGCTCTAAATATGCTGACGGTTAAATGGATAAATCTGCGTTAATTATTTTTCGAATCACTTTCAATACGCCCATCAACCAAATTAATGGTTCGATCACAGTTTTCTGACAGACGTGGATCATGCGTAACTAGCAGTACTGCACAGTCTCGCTCACGATTCACTTTACGGAATAACTCAAAAACCTCAGCAGCCGTCTGGGTATCCAGATTACCTGTAGGTTCATCGGCTAGAAGCAATGCTGGCTCAGTGATAAGTGCTCTGGCAATCGCGACCCGTTGTTGCTGACCACCCGAGATTTCATTCGGTTTACGATGAGCAAACTTTTCCAGACCAACTGCGGCAAGCAACTCATGTGCTTGCTGTATCGCAAATTTATCGGGTTTGCCTCTTGTCAGCATTAATGGCATCAACACATTATCCAAAGCCGTAAAAGCTTGAATAAGGTGGTGAAACTGAAAGACAAATCCGATACTGTTGCCGCGCAGTGCAGTGCGTCCAGCATCATCCATGCCACTTGTCGCCTGCCCCAAAAGATAAAGCTCACCGCTGCTGGGTTTATCCAGTAAGCCAAGAATATTCAACAAAGTACTTTTACCAGAGCCAGATGGACCAATGAGTGCAGCAAAGTCGTGGCGTTCAATACACAGATCAATGCCATGCAACACCTCAACCTCATTGGGTTGAGCAATATTGTAAGACTTGCGTAGCGCCTCTAGACGTAACACTTCATCGGACTGATCAGACATGACGAATCGCCTCCACTGGATCCAGTGCTGCTGCACGGCTTGCTGGTACAGCAGCAGCCAACACACCAGTAAGTATGGCCAATAATAATGCCAGCATAATCAGCTCGATAGACACGGGAATATAAAATAAACCCGGGCCAAAATTATTAAATACCCACACCAACGCGTAACTGGCCACACTGCCCAAAACTGAGCCAAGTAAGCCAAACATCGCACCCTGAAATAGAAAAATTCGTAAAATTTGCTGTCGGGTCGCACCTGTCGCACGCAAAATACCAATTTCTCGGGTGCGCTGTACGACACTGACCGACAATACACTGGCAATGCCAAAGGCTACCGAAATAGCCACAAAAACAATAATCATACTGGTCGATAGACTCTGCGCTGAAATCGCATTCATTAATTGCGCATTGGTTTTAATCCAGCTTTCAGCTTGCAGCGATGTCAGACGTCCGACCTGCGCAGCCACATTTTCTGCCTGAAAAATATCTGCGACGGTTAAGTCGATGACCGTGACCCCACCAGGGAGACCGAGTAAAGATTGTGCTTGCTTCAAATCTAGATAGACATAGCGAGCATCCAGCTCACGTACCCCCAGTTCAAATATACCGGCAATATTTACCACCGCACTGTTCTGCTGACCAGTATCCAGTCGCAGCTTATTGCCCACCTGCACCCCCAGATCTTCAGCCAATTGGCTGCCAATCAGTACATCATCGGCTCCCACACGTAGCTGACCACTGATCAGATACTGCTTAAGGGGGATGATTTTCTGATAACGCTCAATATCTATACCTACCAATGCCACCGACTCCAAGGCATCACCACGCTGGGCAAAGGCAGGCCCAGATACGACTGGTGACACAGCTGTCAGTAATGGCAACTGATCTAGAGTTGCTGTAATTTGCTGCCAATTGTTGATAGAGCGCAAGCGCTGTGGGCGTTTATCTTCCTGCAACAACTGTAGAGTACCCACTGCTGGTGGTACTATTTGGTTCACATCATCTGGTGACAGCAAACGGATATGGGCCTGAGTGCCTAAGGTACGCTGGATAATATTGGACTGTAAACCTTGCATTAAAGCCGTAACAAACACAATCACAGCCACACCCACTGCAACACCCACAGTAATCATGATGGACTGCGCACGCCCCTCGCGCAAAAAACTGATCGCAATAGTCCACTCGATCCAAAGTCGCCCGAAAAAATTTTTCAATCGAATTTCACCGGCAATTCATTTTTGCTGTTTGCTTTATTGGCATGATTGGCAAACGGTGTTTTTTGCAGCTTTAAGCGTACCCGCGTACCGTCCGCTAGTGAGGATTCAGCATCAGCCAGTACATGATCACCTGCACTTAAACCTGAAATCACCTCAGACATCGCCAAACCACGTAAACCTAGATTGACCTGTTGACGCTGTATTTTTCCATCCCGCAGCAACAGCACCAGCGCCTTATTTCCTTGCACACGACTTAAAGCATCATTTGGAATAACCAACGCTTGCTCTCGCTTGCCCGTTTCGATATTCACCGATACGGTCATATCCTGACGCAAAAATTCAGGCACTGGATTAACCGCCAACCGAACCTCCACCGTACCACGCTGTGGATCAATGCTGGGTGCAATAAAATTGATACGGGCAGGAAAAGGTTTATCTGGATAGGCATCGGCAATGACTGCCGCATTTTGCTGCAAAGCAAGCCGTGGTAAATTTCGCTCGTCAAATGGCACACGAATTTCCGTGCTGCCATCAAGCGCAATCGTGAGCAAAGTCCGCCCCGGCTGTACCAGATCGCCTGGCTCTACATTACGTGTCAGCACTGTACCTGCCACTTCGGCACGTACTTTTGTTTTAGCAAGTTGTGCCTGTAGCGCAGCAAGACGCTCACGGAGCAGAACTTCCTCAACTTTACCGGGTGCCAGTGCGGCCACTCTTAAGCGAGCCGACTCAACGTTATTGCGGGCAACCTTCTCAGCTTTCTCCGCCTGTTCCCTAGCTTCGGCCGACAACATTTCAGGTTCAGTCAAATTGCGTCTACGCTCCGCTTCACGGCGAGCCTGTTCAAACTGTACTTTCGCATTCGCCAAATCCACTTCAGCTTGTGGACGCCTGCTGGTCGCCAACTCGGTCAGCGCAGCCTCGGCCTGCCGTACCTGAGCAGTCAGCTCATCCGATTTCAATACCAACAGCAAATCACCGCGTGAAACCCGATCGCCTTCTTGCACAAGCCGCTCAAGTACCACCCCAGTAATTTCACTGCCAATCTGGGTGCGTGACACCGTTACTACTCGCCCAGTCGCAACCACTGTTTGTACCAATGGCATCGATGCAACGGTATAGCTCGACAACAGCGGCCCCTGCCACCAATGAAATATCGCAAAACCAGCTGTGAGCATAAGCAGTATAATAATAACCACAGATTTATAGCGAGCAGCGCGCAATGAGCTTCTCCAGTTCAAATTAAAAGCGTAGTACATCAATCAAAAGTACCATGCCTCTATAAAATTATATATTTTAGAGAGCATTCAAAAATCTGTCTCACTCACTCAACGAGAAATAAGACAGATTTTTTAAGTTAACAGTAACCCATTGAGCTTAGGTTACTTTTATAAATAAAATCCACATATTAAATAGAGATATATCTATTTTTACTCTTCTAAAAGACTTCTTAACATCCATGCTGTTTTTTCATGTACTTCAAGTCTTTGCGTGATGATATCTGCTGTTGGCTGGTCATTGACTTCATCGACAATCGGGAAAATAGCTCGAGCAGTGCGCGCAACAGTTTCATGAGCATTGACCAATAAGCTGACCATTTCCTGTGCTTTTGGAACGCCTTCTACTTCTTTAATTGCGGTTAATTTCACAAATTGTTTATATGTCCCAGGAGCAGGAAAACCTAAAGCACGAATTCGCTCAGCAATGATATCCAATGCGTTCCATTGCTCAGTATATTGGTTCATAAACATGTTATGTAAGCTATTGAATTGTGGCCCTGTAACATTCCAGTGAAAGTTATGGGTCATCAAATATAAAGTATAGCTATCAGCAAGTAGTTTGGATAAACCTTCAACAATTTTGGCACGATCATTATGAGAGATGCCAATATCAATTTTCATCGTTTTAGATTGTTTTTTAGAATTAGCCATTTAAAGACTCCTCATTATTTAAGTATTTGTTTATTCTATATAAAATTAAAATCCATCACTAAGACCATAAGTTCTGTCGAACAAAGGATATCTGTTGTTATACTCCCCTAACAGCATTTTGCAAACCTTTACAATCATTAGATCTTATTATCACAAGATCTGCCTTAAGCTGTATCGCAACAGAAATACAGCTTCCCCAAGCACTAGATTTTTAATGACTTTCGTTTCTATTTTAACACCCGCTATATGTGCAGTTTTGCTTGTTTCTGTTAACACGTCCTCTGCATTAGCATAGGCTTAAAAATTATTTCTATGCACAGATATAGTCGTAATAGAAGCCTACCTGTGTGAATAAATCTTTTAAAAGCATAAATGAACCAAGTGTGTTCATTAACTGAAATACATCCAAGCCTTAAATTAGTTGGAAATAACACGAAATCCAAGCATAAAAAAGGTCGCATTTAAGCGACCTTTTCTACAACAAAAACAAATGTGAGTCACACTGTGCGTAATCTTGATATAAAAGTAATATTTATAAAAAATTACAACAACAAGTATTACTCAAAGGCAGATTACATCATACCGCCCATACCACCCATGCCGCCCATATCTGGCATAGCAGCTTTGTCTTCTGGGATATCAGTGATCATGCATTCAGTTGTTAACATTAAAGCAGCAACAGATGCAGCATGCTCAAGTGCAGAACGCGTTACTTTAGCTGGGTCAAGAATACCCATTTCAAGCATATCGCCATATTCACCTGTTGCAGCGTTATAACCGAAGTTACCTTCACCATTTTTAACAGCATTGATGACTACAGATGGTTCATCACCCGCATTGGCAACAATTTGACGTAAAGGCGCTTCGATTGCACGACGTAAAATGTTGATACCAACATTTTGGTCATCATTCACGCCAACTAAACCATCAAGTGCAGAAGCAGCACGTACCAACGCAACACCACCACCCGCAACTACACCTTCTTCAACCGCAGCGCGAGTTGCATGAAGAGCATCATCTACACGGTCTTTCTTCTCTTTCATTTCAACTTCTGTTGCTGCACCAATTTTGATAACTGCAACACCGCCTGCTAATTTAGCCACACGTTCTTGAAGTTTTTCTTTGTCATATTCTGACGTTGATTCTTCAATTTGCGCACGGATTTGAGTAACACGTTCAGAAATTTGAGCTGCATTACCTGCACCATCAACAAGTACTGTATTTTCTTTAGAAACAGTCACTTTATGCGCTGTACCTAAATCTTGTAATGATGCAGTTTCTAAAGACATACCAACTTCTTCAGAAATCACAGTTGCACCAGTTAAGATCGCGATATCTTGCAGCATTGCTTTACGGCGGTCACCAAAACCAGGTGCTTTAACCGCACATACTTTAATAATGCCACGCATGTTATTAACAACAAGTGTTGCTAACGCTTCGCCTTCAACATCTTCAGCAATAATAAGCAGTGGTTTACCCGTTTTAGCAACAGCTTCTAACACCGCAATCAATTCACGGATGTTGCTGATTTTTTTATCAACAAGCAAGATGAAAGGATTTTCAAGTTCAGCCGTTAAGGTTTCTTGTTTGTTTGCAAAGTATGGGCTGATATAACCACGATCAAACTGCATACCTTCAACAACGTCAAGCGAATCTTCAAAGCCTGAACCTTCTTCAACCGTGATCACGCCTTCTTTACCCACGCGTTCCATTGCTTGTGCAATGAGTTTACCCACAGTGGTGTCAGAGTTTGCAGAGATTGAACCCACTTGTTCAATGGCTTTCGTGTCTGAAGCTGGTTTAGCGGTTGCTTTAATATTTTCAACCACTGCACGAACAGCAAGGTCGATACCACGTTTCAAGTCCATTGGGTTCATACCCGCAGTTACTGACTTGATACCTTCATTCAAAATAGCTTGCGCCAATACAGTTGCAGTCGTTGTACCGTCACCAGCGATGTCATTGGTTTTTGAAGATACTTCACGAACCAGTTGAGCACCCATGTTTTCGAATTTGTCTTTTAAAACAATTTCTTTAGCAACAGTTACACCATCTTTAGTGATGTGCGGTGCACCAAAAGAACGATCAATAACAACGTTACGACCTTTAGGACCTAAAGTCACTTTTACTGCATCTGCAAGTACGTTTACGCCTGCAATCATTTTGCTGCGCGCTGAATCACCAAATTTTACATCTTTAGCTGACATGACTTACTCCAAATATTTTTAATTTTTCAAGAATCTGATTCAATAAAACAGGTCTGTATTAGCCTTCTAAAACCGCTAAAATATCAGACTCTTTCATTACAAGAAGTTCTTCACCATCAACTTTTACTTTTGTTCCAGCATATGCGCCAAACAATACGTTATCGCCTACTTTAACATCTAAAGCACGCACGCCATTGTCTGTAATTTTACCGTTACCTACAGCAATGATTTCACCTTGAGCAGGCTGTTCAGCTGCTGAAGTGCTTAAGATTAGACCACCCGCTGTTTTGGTTTCCTTTTCAACACGGCGAATAACAACGTTATCATGTAAAGGACGAATGTTGCTCATTTGAAACTCCATCTACCTGATTGTAAGAACAGGTCTTTATACAGTGAATTGATAATGACTTAATTATTCCGTGGGTCATTATCAGAAAATAATTTCGATGACACTTTTGTGGGGATGGAAAAAAACGCTTCAAGGGTAAAATGAAAAAATATTTATGATTTTGGCTTTTTTTTATTCGATTCTCGATGTTTCTTGATTTAATCTGCATTTCTTTCATTCAGAACAAAATCACCTAACGCATTATCAAAATAATAATGTGCAATAGCACAATTAGAATGAATTACATTAAAACTGTTTGGCAAACCGCCATGTAAGCGATAGGAGGTTGCTGTTCCTGCATGAATTTCCAAAACAGCATGACTCATATTTAACTGATAAAGCTCATTGAGATCATAGACAGCAGTATGATGTAAATGACCATGTAATAAGCCATTTAGACCACTTTTACTCCACACTTCCAGCGCCATTCGCCCTAATATTGGACAATCTTTTACGCCATGTTCAGCATTTGGAGGCGTATAAAAAGGCTGATGCGCCACAATTAATTTAATTTTATTTGGCGGTGCCTGCTGCAAAGACTGATCAATCTGCTGAATTTGCTCCAGTGAAATATGCCCTTTGGTATGATAACGTCGCCGAATACTGTTCACACCCACAATAAAAAAGTGATCTGTTTCAAGTGTGGTTTCCATGTTGCCAAAAAACAACTGATAACGGGTAAATGGACTGAAGACACGATTCCATAAATGATACAGTGGAATATCATGATTCCCCGGCACGACCAAATAAGGCAGCTTCAAACTGTCCAAAAACTGTTTACAATCATAAAACTGCGTATAACGCGCACGTTGGGTTAAATCACCACTGACCACAACAGCTTCAATTTCATGTTCTAGACAAAATAGCCTGATCGCAGCCATACAGGCAGATTTCTCAGTGCCAAAATGTAAATCAGACAGATGCAGAATCATAAGGCACCATGACTTTTAACGCATTTTTCCGCACAGTAATTTTTAATGGTGGCTGCATTTCCACAATTTCTCCATCGATGGCAACGGTCAGCTTGTTGCGCTTCGAATGAACCTTGACTTCATCTGCGGCAAAACTGTAAACATCTGGGGCTTTTTCCAAATTCCCTTGAATCAATTGCCACACCATTTTAAATAAGGTCAGCTTATCACTTTTCGCGACCACCACTCCTGCAACCTGTCCAAGTTCTGCGCATTTGGCAATCTTCAAATTCATTTCCGCCAATTGCAGTTGATTATTGCCAAAAAAAATCAGCGGTGTTTTCACTGGATACTTTTTACCATCCACTTCAACCTCAAGCTTCAATTCCTTGCGATCACGAATTAACACATCCAGACTTGAGGTATAAGCATGCAAAGGAAATCGACCAAAACGCTGATTGTAAAGTTCGCGCTTCTGAATAAATAACGGATACAAGCCCAAGCTGGCATTGTTTAGGTAAATATGATCATTGATCTGTGCCACATGAATATTTCTGGTGGTTCCTGTAGCAATCACTTCTGCGGCTTCAAGTAAATCCAGTGGAATATTCAGTACCCGAGCAACATAATTAAAAGTACCTAAAGGTAAGATTCCCATCGGAATATCCAAACCCATTAAGCTTGCAGCGACAGCATTTAAAGTGCCATCCCCGCCTGCTGCAACAATCACGCCTTTATGTTCTGAGTAGCGATGCCGTGCCAATACCTTTTGCATCAAAAGATCGAAACTGCTCTGTGAACTGATTTCAAAAGACTGAATTTCAAAACCATGCTTAGATAATCGATCGATGATTTGCTCATAAAACTCAGCTTGGTTTGAAGCGTGAAATCCTGACTTTGCATTATAGATAATGGATAATGGTTTGTGCTGTTTAAACATTTTTATACACAATTAAAGCTTTTGTTCTAATTTCAACCAGTTGAGCTATTATTTAAAGCCCCTTTATGTAAAAATTGAATTAGCACCATTTATTTAATCAATAACAATTCTCATAAAGAATTAATACATAAACAATTGATTATTAAAAACATAATTAAAATAAATAACACTCATAAATACATTAAATAAAGAGATATGAATTAAAAAAACCTAATAAACAATTGTATTTTATGGTTTTTATAACAAATCAAGCTAAACCACCAATAGAAATCCAGCACGTCTTTGGTCTTATTTTTTTTATGATTTTATGCTTTAATACAGCCACTTTTTTTTCATATTTTATCTGAGTGATGTATTCCATTACTCAGATTGTACTTTGTACAGTTAAATTGTACACATTCGAGATAGGCCTCACCATGACCCAAGTGAACGCACCAGAATTCGTTCGTCACCCTAAGCTTATTGCATGGGTTGAAGAAATTGCAAAATTAACGAAACCAGCGAAAATTGAATGGTGTGACGGCAGCGAAGAAGAATATCAACGTTATATTAACTTGATGATCGCTAACGGCACTATGCAAGCGCTTAACCAAGAAACTCATCCTGGTTCTTATCTTGCTAATTCTGATCCTTCTGACGTTGCTCGTGTTGAAGGCCGTACTTACATTTGTTCAGAAAAACAAGAAGATGCTGGCGCGACAAACAACTGGGAAGAGCCTGCTGAAATGCGTGCCCGTTTAAACGGTTTGTTTGATGGTTCGATGAAAGGTCGTACTTTGTACGTTGTTCCTTTCTCTATGGGTCCTTTAGGTTCTCATATTGCGCACATCGGTATCGAACTCACTGATTCTCCTTATGTAGCAGTCAGCATGTCTAAAATGGCTCGCATGGGTAAAGCTGTTTATGACGTTCTTGGTACTGATGGTGAATATGTTCCTTGCGTACACACTGTAGGCGCACCGCTTGAAGCGGATCAAAAAGACGTTGCATGGCCTTGCAACCCTGAAAAATACATCGTTCATTACCCAGAAACACGTGAAATTTGGTCTTACGGTTCTGGTTACGGCGGTAATGCATTGCTGGGTAAAAAATGCTTAGCTCTACGTATTGCATCGGCTATGGGTCGTCAACAAGGCTGGTTAGCTGAACATATGTTGATCCTTGGTGTGACTAATCCACAAGGTGAAAAACATTACATCGCAGCGGCATTCCCTTCTGCTTGTGGTAAAACCAACTTTGCAATGTTGATTCCACCAGCAGGTTATGAAGGCTGGAAAATTGAAACTGTAGGTGACGATATTGCTTGGATCAAACCAGGTGAAGACGGTCGCTTATATGCAATTAACCCTGAAGCTGGTTTCTTCGGTGTAGCACCGGGTACAAATACCAAAACCAATCCAAACTGTATGGCTACTCTTCATAAAGACGTGATCTATACCAACGTTGCTGTAACAGACAACGGTGAAGTTTGGTGGGAAGGTCTAACCAAAGAAGCACCTGCTAACCTCACCAACTGGAAAGGTCAGCCGCACACTGGCGCAGAAAAAGCAGCACATCCAAATGCACGCTTTACTGTTGCTGCGGGTCAATGCCCTTCAATTGACGCTGACTGGGAAAATCCAGCGGGTGTTCCAATTTCTGCATTCATCTTCGGTGGTCGTCGTGCAGACACAGTGCCTTTAGTTTCTGAAGCGTTTGACTGGGTTGATGGCGTATATAAAGCTGCAACCATGGGTTCTGAAACCACTGCTGCTGCTGTTGGTCAACAAGGTGTTGTTCGTCGCGATCCGTTTGCGATGCTTCCATTTGCTGGCTACAACATGGCAGATTACTTCTCTCACTGGTTAGAACTTGGTGAACAAGTTGCAGCTAAAGCTGAAGTTGCAGGCAATAAACTTCCTAAAATCTTTAACGTAAACTGGTTCCGTCGTGATGCTGAAGGCAACTTCGTATGGCCTGGTTTCGGTCAGAACATGCGTGTTCTTGAGTGGATGATTGATCGTTGTGAAGGTCGTGCTGAAGCGACTGAAACACCAATCGGTTTAGTTCCAACTTACGAACAATTAAACTGGGAAGGTATTGATTTCTCTAAAGAGCAATTCAACACCGTAACAGCGCAAGACAAAGATCAATGGATCAAAGAGCTTGAAAGCCATACTGAATTATTCAGTAAACTGGGTGAGCGTTTACCCGCTGCTCTAACAGCACGTCAAAATGAACTTTTAGAAGCAGTTAAAAAATCTGCTTAATCTAAAGTGAATAAAAGGTCGCTTCGGCGACCTTTTTTTTAGAATTACACATTACAAAAAAATCTAAAAAACTTTATTACAACAAGGGGCAACTCATGCTAAAAACATTCACACTGACGGCCTGCTTACTCGGCTTATCTAGTCTAGCTATGGCGAAACCAGAGACTACCGAACAACCTGCTCTTCATATTTGTGCAATCAAAGGTACGCCAGATTCTAGCCAATTTCAGATTAAAAAGCGTATTAAAGTTGCCAAAGGTACATACGGCAGCGTAGTAGAGCTGTATCCGCGCTTTGCAGAGCGAGCACATCAAGTGGGTGGTAACGTGGTCATCAACTACAATGCTAGCCAAAGATTCGGTTTCTGGCCTTGGCGATTTGTACGACCAGTAATGTGGGGAACAGCCGTAAAATGGAATACCCCCGTTGACTGCAAAGCGTTGGGCGGCACAGAAATTTAATGATTTAAAACAGCTAAAAGGTCACTGCGGTGACCTTTTATGTATAAACGCCCGATCGATCACTCACAATAAAATTTATAACTACACTCTCGTCTATCCACTCAAAGCTGACATCGCAAAAACCAGATGGAATTGGATAAAATAATTGGCATTTCCACCCAAAAATTCAGAACATCCAATCAAAAAAATTAAGCTACAGCAGACATGGCACGGCGTTTATGTAGCTCAAGCAAATATCCATCCAAAACTTGAATTTCAGCTTCAGTAAATTCTAGACCTAATTTACTTCTACGCCACAAAACATCAGAACTCTTTATTGCCCATTCTTGATTTACAAGATAGTCCACTTCTTGCGCATATAAACCATGCCCAAAATCCTGCCCAAGCTCATGTAACATTGAAATATTGTTTAAAAATATCCATACCCTTGAGCCATAGGCATGTGCCCATCTTGAAGCCAATTGCAAAGGTACATCCTGAACCGCTTGTATAAGCTGCTGAATTAAAAGCTCAACTGAAACCAAGTTCTCGGCACCCGGCAATAAAGCCTTTTCTGTCCAAGGCTTTTTCATCGTTGGGAAAAAAGGCTGTAAGTGTGTCAGGGCAGATTCTGCTAACTTTCTATAGGTGGTGAGTTTCCCCCCAAATACCGAAAGCAAAGGTGCATCCTGCTCTTGCGAGAGAGCCAGAGTATAATCACGGGTGATCACTGATGGATTATCAGACTCATCATCACATAAAGACCTCACCCCTGAATAAGTATATAAAATATCCTGAGGACCTAATTGATGCTTAAAGTGATCATTATAAACATCCAATAAATAGTCCATTTCTGGCTGGGTAATATCAACTTTATTTAAATCACCTTGATATTCATGATCCGTTGTACCTATTAGGGTGTATTGATCTAAATAAGGAATCGCAAAAACAATCCGATGATCATCATTTTGCAGAATAAAAGCCCTATCCCCTGCATAAATTTTAGGGACAACAATATGACTGCCCTGAATCAGCCGAAGACCATAAGGGGATTTTTGTTTTAAATTCTGTTGAATAAATTGTGCCACCCACGGCCCAGCAGCATTCACCAACGCTTTAGCCTGAACGGTATAACTGCCTTGCGTATTTTCTAACTGAATCACCCACAAGCCATTTTCACGGTAAGCCGATGTACATCGGGTTTGGGTCGCAATATGAGCCCCTCGTTCCCGCGCCTGTATCGCATTTAACACCACTAATCGTGCATCATCTACAGCACAATCAGAATACTCAAAACCCTGAGTGATTTCTGCTTTTAAAGGGCTTGTTGCTGCATCAAAAGTAAGATGAGTTGAAGCTGCTAATTTTTCTCTTTTACCCAAATGATCATAAAAAAATAAGCCTGTTCGAATTAGCCATGCAGGACGCAAATGGGGCTTATGCGGCATAATAAAACGCAAAGGGCGAATAATATGCGGGGCTTTGGCCAATAAAATCTCTCGTTCGGCTAAAGCTTCACGCACTAAGCGAAACTCTTTATGTTCAAGATAGCGTAAACCACCATGAATAAGCTTACTGCTCGCTGAAGAAGTATGGCTGGCTAAATCATCCTTCTCACACAAAAACACAGACAAGCCACGCCCTACAGCGTCAACAGCAACACCAACGCCATTAATCCCACCACCAACAACAACTACATCATAAACAGGATGACTAACTTGCATGATTACCTCCCTTATATTATTAAAAAATTGGGCTTAAACTTCTTCTTATTTTAGGAAACTTAACACTATTTAAAGTTAAATGACACCGAGAAATCACCTATCAGTTTAAGGAAAATAAAATAACCATTTCACATCAGGACTTAAAGCATTTACAGCAGCAACTTATTCTCCTTTTCTTTAAACCGATTGCTTAAAAAACCAATACAGCACACTTTTTGTACAAAACTAAAAATCCATATGCTTATGTCGTTAAAACAATTGGTTTACCATTTAAAAAGAATAACAAAATGGACTTGTACAGATGATTGAACAAAATGTCCCGCAAGCAAATCTAGACACTAAAACACGGGTCAAATCCATTCTGGGTGGCTCAGCAGGTAACCTTGTTGAATGGTATGACTGGTATGTCTATGCTGCATTTACATTATATTTTGCCCACGCATTCTTCCCCAAAGGTAGTCAAACCGCACAATTACTCCAAGCTGCTGCCATTTTCGCTGTTGGCTTTTTAATGCGCCCGATTGGGGCTTGGATTATGGGCATTTACTCAGATAAAAAAGGACGTAAATCAGGTCTAACCCTTTCTGTGACACTGATGTGTATTGGCTCTCTGATGATCTCGATTGCTCCCACACATGATCAAATTGGAATATTTTCACCGATTATTTTAGTGGTTGCCCGACTCATTCAAGGCTTAAGTGTCGGTGGAGAATATGGTGCAAGTGCGACCTATCTCAGTGAAATGGCAGAAAAAAACCGACGCGGCTTTTTTTCCAGCTTTCAATATGTCACCCTCATTGCAGGGCAGCTTACCGCCCTCTGCGTTTTACTCATTTTGCAATTTGTGCTCACCGAAGAACAACTCCATGCTTGGGGATGGCGAATTCCATTCTTTATCGGTGCTTGCCTCGCTATTGTGGTCTTTTATATTCGTCGTGGACTGTTAGAGACTCAATCTTTTAAAAATGCACAACAAGATAAAAACCAACCTGAATCCAGCATGTTTTCCTTGTTTAAACATTATCCTAGACAAGCATTTACAGTTTTATTTTTAACTGCTGGTGGTACTGTTGCTTTTTACACTTACACGACTTATCTGCAAAAATATCTGGTGAATACGTCTGGATTTAGCAAACCTGAAGCTACGCAAATCACCACCTTAGCACTGTTTATTTTCATGTGTTTACAACCCTTCGCAGGCGCTTTATCCGACAAGATTGGTCGAAAACCACTCATGATTAGCTTTGGTGTACTTGGTGTTTTATTTACCTATTTCCTCTTTGACAAGTTAGGACAAACTCAAGATTATTGGTCAGCATTTTGGATTTGCTTAGCAGGTCTAGTGATTGTGACAGGTTACACATCCATCAATGCCGTGGTGAAAGCCGAAATGTTTCCTGCTCATATTCGTGCATTAGGGGTCGCCCTTCCCTACGCACTTGCCAACACCCTATTTGGGGGAACAGCAGAGTTTTTCGCACTCAGTTTTAAAGAAGCGGGACATGAGTCTTGGTACTTCATTTATGTCACTATTTTAATTTCTATCTCTTTGATTGTTTATATTTTTATGAAAGACACCAAACACCATTCAGAAATTAAAGAACATTAATTCAAGTGCTTTTTAAAAGGATTTGTTTTGCCAATATTCTTTTGCAGGACAACATCATTACTGATGACTAAGCCTATGCAATTTAGTTGAACAATCATCTAAAAAAGCTTTCTAAATACTCAGCATTGGAAAGCTTTTTTATGCAATATAGACCGATCTAAGATCGTTAAAAAAATAAGCTTATGGCATACTCAATAGAATAATAACGCTTGGAACTTTTGAAGATGAACAATACCTATAAATTGCTTGGCTTAGGTTTTATTGCGCTTGGACTTACTGCGTGTCAAAGCACTCCACGCCAATACAATGGCAATGTGGGCTATCAAATTGAAAGCCAGTCAAACAATACTGCTACACTGGCTTATACTTTGGCTGGTCGTCAAAACCAACAAATGGATGCAAAGAAATTACAACGTGCATGCCAAAAAGTTCTAGGTGCAAATAAACAATACACACTCAGTATTTTAAGTATCAATGAAATTGTAAACCCTGCCACTCAACTCGAAAAATCGGGTCGTCAAATTGGTAACAGCCGTACCAGTATTGGCTTGAGCAACACGCCCGACCTATACAACAGCGAAGATTATGCAACTCGCCAAGCGCTAAATACTCGCCCGAGCACATTGCGCGTGGTTCGTTATACCTGCTCTTAAGTAAAAAATTCTATAAGACGCTAATTACAGCGTCTTATAGAAACTGACATTACGAAATTCCTTCGACTCATCCAAATCAGGCCAAGTGGTGGCACTACGTTCATCCAATTTTTGGTAATTCGGATGACTAAAGTTTTTCACTCGGCTGTCTGCTACCCATACTTCTGGTGCAAATTTCAGAAATTCATCTAAGAAAAAACGATTGCATTGGTCATAAAGTACATCCGCAGCCAAAAGTACATCGACTTGCTCAGCTTGATACAGATCATCTAAATATTCGAGTTCCACAGCATTTAATTCTGCATTGGCACGACAGGAATCCAAACTAATGGGATCTATATCACAACAGATAACACGTTTTGCGCCTGCCATTTTCGCTGCAATCGCCACGACGCCCGATCCTGCACCAAAGTCTAGAATAACTTTATCTTTGACATGATGCGGCTCTGCAAGCAACCACTGTGCCATTGCCAACCCTGAAGCCCAACAGAAGATCCAATACGGCGTATCGTTCCAAATACGACGAATCACCTCATCATCCAAGCGATCGGTTGGAAATACAGGTGGAATCAACCACAGTGAAATGGGTGTCTCAGGCAGTTGCTGAGCTACAAGCTCACAATTTGGAATCACTTCATGTAAAGCTTTAAGCAAATGTTCTGGGGCTTGAGGAAATTGAAAAGTACAGCTCATAGATAAGCCTTGAAAACTTATTAGAATTTACAACGATAATTTGATACACGATATGCCATCTACAGCTGTTCGAGGCAGACCATCATTAAATAATTAATGTTTCTGCGACATATTAAATCAAAGATTAAATAAGTCGAGTTCTGTAGATGGCAATGGTTTTGGTTACTTTTGCCGAAACAAAAGTAACATACGAGCTTCTTACATCAATAGTTACAACGAAAAGACTCCGTCGAGACTCATATCAATCAAATTAACCTAAAGCTTTTTCAGCAGCTTCAACCGTTTGACGAATCAACGTGGTAATGGTCATTGGCCCTACACCACCCGGAACAGGTGTATACGCAGATGCCACATCTTCAATACCCACCAATTGAATATCACCCACACCACCGCCATCACGTGGATGGAAACCAGCATCAACCACCACAGCGCCTTGTTTAATCCAGTCTTTTTGGATCAATTCAGCTTTACCCACTGCACCAACAATAATATCCGCTTGTTTTACCAATTCTGGAAGATTTTTAGTACGTGAATGGCAAATCGTAACTGTTGCATTAGCTTGCAACAACATCGCTGCCATTGGTTTACCCAAAATTGCAGAACGACCCACCACAACCGCATGTTGACCTGCAATTTCAATCTTATTTTCTTTTAGAATGGTCATGATGCCCGCTGGTGTTGCAGAACCATACGCTGCTTCACCCATTGCCATACGACCAAAACCAAGGCAAGTTACACCATCTACGTCTTTTGCAAGCGAGATTGCATCGAAACATGCACGCTCATCAATTTGCTCTGGTACTGGATGTTGCAACAAAATACCGTGAACATCTGGATTGGCATTGAGTTTCTCAATTTCTGCCAAAAGTTGTTCAGTTGTGGTTTCTTTACCTAATTCAACTTTTAATGAATCCATACCGACACGACGGCAAGCATTCCCTTTCATACGCACATACGTTGCAGATGCACCATCATCACCGACCAAAATCGTGGCAAGGATTGGGGTACGACCTGTTTTTGCTTTTAACGCTTCTACACGTGTTAACAAGTCAGCTTCAATTTGTTTTGCCAATGCACGACCATCTAAAACTAATGCCACGGCACATCTCCAGAGTAGATATGAATCAATTTCGCAAATAATACATGATTATTTAGCCGATTTTATTCTATATGCCGATTTTATGTGCATATACACTATTTATAGTATTGTTTTTTTTTCAAAGGTTGCTAATATACGCATCAACAAGACATGGCGGGGTGGCAGAGTGGTCATGCAGCGGACTGCAACTCCGTGTACGCCGGTTCGATTCCGACCTCCGCCTCCATCTTGTTAAAATGCCCGAGTGGTGAAATCGGTAGACACAGGGGATTTAAAATCCCCCGCCCACAAAGCGTGCCAGTTCGAGTCTGGCCTCGGGCACCATTTTAATACTTCTTAAAATGGTGCAATAAAAATCCCAGCTTATGCTGGTTTTTTTATGTCTAAAATTTGAGTTTAACAATATTTATATCATAAAAAATTCAGCAATTTATTTCCGATCTTTATTTCTTATTTAAAATCCCCTCTTACGCAGCAGTACTTGTAGTGGTCTAATAAAACTGAACACTTTTAAAACAGAAAAAATCCCTCTTTATTACAGAGGGATTTAAGAAGACTTAAATTTTTAAATCACTTCCACCACAATCTTACCAACATGATCACCTATGTCCATCGCAATATGCGCATCGACAATTTGATCAAATTTAAAGGTCTTGTAGATCATTGGTAAGCATTCACCTTTTGCCCAAAGTGGTGCAACGGTGTCTTTTAAACCTTGAGCAATTTCAGCTTTTTCAGCCGTGGTACGCACTCGCATAGTTGAACCAGTAATGGTCAAGCGTTTCATCATAATTTGACCGAGTTTTACCTCTTTGGCTTTTGCTCCAGCCAAAAATGCAATATAGACCAAACGACCATCACGACGTAAAAGATTTAAATTACGTTCTAAATACGGTGCACCCACCATATCTAAAATAATATCTACACCACCATTGTCGGTTTTCTCATTAATCACTTGTTCGAAGTCTTGAGTTTTATAGTTAATGGCTGTCGTAAGCTGTGAAATAGCAGCAACCTTGTCGTCAGAACCAACCGTTGCAAAGGTTTTAAGACCAAGTGCTTTACACAACATCAGTGCAGTCGTACCAATTCCACTGGTTCCACCATGAACCAAAATGGTTTCACCTGCTTTGGCTTTCGCCATTTGAAACACATTCGCCCATACAGTAAAGAAGGTTTCAGGAATCGCTGCCGCTTGGCTAAAACTGACATTTTCAGGAATGTTCAAAGTTTGGCTTTCAGGCACAACGCAATATTCTGCATAGCCACCGCCATTAGTAAGCCCACAAACTTTATCACCCACTTTAAACTGAGTAACATGTTCACCGACTGCAACAATTTCCCCAGCCACTTCCAAGCCCGGTACAGGTGTTACACCTTTAGGCATTGGGTATAAGCCTTGACGCTGTAAGATGTCTGGACGATTAATACCAAAGGCATGTACTTTTACTAAAACTTCATCTGCTTGCGCAGTTGGAATAGCGACAGCTTCATAAGCTAATTTTTCTGGGCCACCCGGTTCGGTAATGATGACTTGTTGCATGGTTGCTTGTGACATGATTGCTTTCCCTATTCGTTACTTTTAATATTTTAAAATTCTATTTGAACATAGATAGCGGAAGGAATGAAGTCAGCTCGGACTTATGTCTTAAACGTTTTCATTATGTATGGAAATACTCAACTGAATGAAATTTAGAAATTTTTAGCACTTAAAGCTTTATTTCTATTTTTATTCAATTTACTGTTAGGCCAACACCAACAATAAAAATGATACATAGATATGGATTTAAAAATCGTATTTTTGTTTTGTACGCTTCCCTGTTTGGCGATTGTTTTTCTAACGTGGATTTTACACTTTCCGTGGACTTGGCTATTTAAAACCGTGATTACTTTTGAAATCATGGTTGCGATTATTGTTTTTATTATTGAGCTTGATGCAAGAAAAACGCCGGGAAATAGCGGTTGGATTATGATCTTTGCAGGTGTCTTTCAGATCTATTTTGCAGTACTGCTTATGTTGGCCCGTTTAGTGATCTGGCTGATAAAAAAATAGGGCTAAATCTTATGAATTCACCCCATCTTTTATATTCAACGTTTTAATAGTTTTTTTATTTTGGCATTTCTACAAATTGCATCAAGAATTTACGAACCAGAGGAATAAAGACCAGAATTAATGGAAAAGCCACCAACCAAGACAATGCCCACGTATGCAACCAGATCGAAATAAATCCATCGACCCAGCCTTTATTCATCAACAGATTAAAACATGATAGTGAACCACTCATGACACATGACAGGATTAAAGGCATGAGCCAAGCCATATGTTTAGGATGAAATTTTGGAATAGAATTTGACATAAAATACCTGAGGGATATGAATTAAATAAGCACTTAACTTTCTTTTGGAGCAGATTTTTTCAGTGCTTTCATAAACTGTACAAACTGAGGCATAAACGCTTGAAACAAAGGCACGTCTTTATTTTCCAGTAACACTTCACCAAACAGTTTTAGCCCAACTGCGAAAGCCTTTGCGGATTCATCATCAACCAGTTCTGTTTTCTGCACATACGCCAATACTTTAAAAATGTCGTCATGGTTATAGGCTTTAAACTGCAACGCTTCTGTATATGTAGATGGATTGCCTTGTGCATCTGCAATATGTTTTACAGTCACTTCATATTCATGTTGTTTCATATTTTCTCCTACAAGCGGCCAATATTTACAGCTGCTTGATCGATTTGTTCTGCAATTAGACGGACTTCTTCAGCATTGATTTCTGAATTTTTCAGCTTTAGGCGTAAAGAAGTTTTTAGATTCTCCATCGCACGATGAATGTCGATGTATTGCTGATTGTTTTGAATTTCGCGTCGGGTTTCGAATCGACCTAGAATATTTTCGACTTGTGCTTGCTGAGCATTTAAATGCTCTACGCCTGTTTGGGTAGTGCTGTATTGCTTACGATCACCTTCGATTTTTTCTGCGGAGATGAACTGCATATCTTCCAGATAATTCAGTGTCGGATAAATCGTGCCTGCACTTGGGGTGTAACCGCCACCAACGATTTCACCTATTTCTTTAATAATTTCATAGCCATGCTTAGGTGCGAGCGAGATAAGATACAACACCACAAGCTTCATATGTCCTGCTTCAAACAAACGGTTTTTGCGTGGTGTTTGGATGCTTTCGAAGTCTGTGAGCAGTTCTGGATTGGGAGTTTTAGACATAGATAAGATATAGCTTAATTAAATTAAGATATATCTTAACATATCTTTGTGTTGTTTAAAAAGCGCCTTTATCAAATTTAAAAACCATGTTGAGTCTAACTACTTTTATGTTCATTATTTTTATTACAAAAAACCACCATACGGTGGTTTTTAGAATTCCAGCTTCATATTGTAAGAAGATCATCCTTGTCCTTTAAATTCTCTAATCATCTGTGCTGTAATATCTTTCGCATAACAAATCGGTGCATAACCACCCGCCCGATTGTATGCGCTACGCTTACCACAGCGGCTACCATTACGCGCAGTATTGTATGGACAAGGACAATTCCCCGGATAACTTTCTATCGACTGCTGAATAATTTTCTGTTTAATTGCTGCGGTATTTTCAGCACCTTGCTTCGCTTCCGCCCCAAAAGATAAACACAAGCCCATTAAAAATAATAATTTTTTCATAAATCCCCCTCAATATTTATATTGTATCGAGAAGTAATTTAAGTGAAAGTTCAACTTTAAAATGACTGTATACTAATCAAACACTTAAAACTTACACAAATAAAAAACCCACCTAACGGTGGGTTCCTTTTAAATCAGCTCAACCTTAGAGACGAACCAATTCCACAATTTTTTCAGCAAGCTCTTCAACAGCATCTTGCGTAAACGTAACATCCGTACCTTCAGTCACAGAGGTAATCACCGCAATCCCTGTTTCACGAAGCAATGCGACTTGCGCAGCATCTAAATCCGCTTTCGCAATCGCAACAATACCTTGTTGAAGCAATAAGCTTTCAAGTGCTTGTGCATTTTCCAAAGCTTTGTTCGACACCGTAATAGACGCAGGTTTTTGACCCAAACGTGCTGCACGGTCTTCTGCTGTTACAGGGTTGCTATGCGCAGACCATTCAACAGATTCTTCCACCATGCCCGCACCAATCGTTACGTTATTTAAACGATCAATGAAGATAAACGAACCTGTATAACGGCTGTCTTGATAACGGTCAAATACCACTGGCGCATCAAATTCAACAGTCACATTGGCAATGGCATTGAGATCAAGATGATCTACTTGCATTTGCTCAAGCGTGTTCACGTTAGTACGGAAGTTAATGGCAGTCACTTTCGCAGGAACAGTTTGCGTACCCACTTTTAAGTTATATAACTTGCCAAGCACCAGCGGTTGATCCGCCATCCAGACCACAGTCGCTTTTACAGAACGGGAAATTGCAGGAACGCCCTGATCCGCACGTACCAACATATTACCGCGTGATACATCAATCTCATCGTTTAGCGTGAGTGTCACCGCTTGACCTGCAAATGCATGCTCAAGGTTGCCATCAAACGTGACTATTTCTTTCACCGTTGAAGACTTACCCGATGGTAAAGCTACAACTTTATCGCCCACGTTGATTTCACCCAGCGCAATAGTGCCTGCAAAACCACGGAAGTCGAGGTTAGGACGGTTCACATATTGCACAGGGAAACGGAAATCACGTTTCACGGTATCACGGTTAATTTGTACCGACTCAAGCGTACCCATTAAGGTTTCGCCTTTGTACCACGGTGTGTGTTCCGAAACATTCACCACGTTATCGCCATTCAATGCAGAAATTGGCGTAAAGATGATGTTGCTTGGCTTACGGTCGCCCAATTGAGCAACGAAACCTGCATATTCAGTTTGAATTTCATTGAAACGTGTTTCAGAGAATTCCACCAAGTCCATTTTGTTGATCGCAACAACAATGTTTTTAATACCCAGCAAGCTTGCAATATAAGTGTGACGACGCGTTTGCGTTTGTACACCATAGCGCGCATCAATCAGGATGATTGCAAGGTCACAAGTAGACGCACCTGTTGCCATGTTACGCGTATATTGTTCATGCCCCGGTGTATCGGCAATAATGAACTTACGTTTTTCAGTCGAGAAATAACGGTATGCCACATCAATGGTAATACCCTGCTCACGTTCTGCTTGCAAACCATCAACAAGAAGTGCCAAGTCAGGTGCATCACCTGTCGTACCCACTTTTTTAGAGTCACGAGTCACGGCTTGCAATTGATCTTCATAGATCAATTTTGAATCATAAAGTAAACGACCAATTAAGGTAGATTTACCATCATCGACATTACCGCAAGTCAAAAAACGTAATAAGTCTTTATTTTCGTGTTGTTTCAAATATGCCAAGATATCTTGGCTAATCAGTTCAGATTGATGAGACATTGCTCAAACTCCACAAATTCATTGAAATCGATTTTTTAATCTCCCTAAATCCCTCTTTAAGAAAGAGAGGCTGGGAGAGATTAATTAGAAATAGCCTTCTTGCTTTTTCTTTTCCATCGAGCCTGCTTCATCATGGTCAATCATACGACCTTGACGTTCAGAGCTTGTGGCAAGCAGCATTTCTTGAATAATTTCCGGTAAGGTATTGGCAGTTGATTCAACCGCACCCGTGAGTGGGTAACACCCTAAAGTACGGAAACGTACCGATTTCATTTGTGGAACTTCACCTTCTTTTAAAGGCATACGCTCATCATCAACCATGATGAGTGTACCGCTACGTTCAACCACAGGGCGTTCTGCAGCTAAATATAAAGGTACAAGTGGAATGCTTTCCAAGTAAATGTACTGCCAAATATCAAGCTCAGTCCAGTTTGACAATGGGAACACACGAATACTTTCGCCTTTGTTCACTTTACCATTGTAAAGATTCCAAAGTTCAGGACGTTGGTTTTTAGGGTCCCAACGATGCTTGCTATCACGGAAAGAATAAACACGTTCTTTAGCACGTGATTTTTCTTCATCACGACGTGCACCACCAAAGGCAGCATCAAAACCGTATTTATCCAGTGCTTGTTTTAAGCCCTGAGTTTTCATGATGTCGGTATATTTTGAACTGCCATGATCAAATGGATTGATCCCAGCGTCTTTACCTTCTTTATTTTGATGAACGATCAAATCGAAACCATGGGTTTTTGCCATGTTGTCACGGAATGTGATCATCTCTTTGAACTTCCAGCCTGTATCGACATGCAATAGTGGGAATGGAAGTTTTGCAGGATAAAATGCTTTTAAGGCAAGATGCAGCATGACTGCCGAATCTTTACCAATAGAATACAACATGACCGGATTTTCAAATTCGGCAGCCACTTCACGGATAATGTGAATACTCTCAGCTTCAAGCTGTTTAAGATGAGTAAGTCTTTCCTCATTTATGGACATTGACAACACCAGCTCAGATCAACGTGTACTTATTACACTTTTAAAATATATATATTCATTATAAAGATTTAGTTATATGAACTATTGCTTGTTTTATTATATTGATATGCAAAATTATCATATAGAGCTTATCTAATAATAAGTATAAGTTTTTATTAATGATCAATTTCAAATACGCTATAATTTTACTTAAATACAGCGAATACAATAACTTTCGCACAGGAATGTATAAAATATAAGCTGACCGATCACTTATCTAAAAGATCTATTTTATTCAGCTTAAAAATTTCATACAGTATCTAAATGCTCCCTATACCTTATGTTGTGTTGAATGATGCTTACGCTAGACCACAGGATCGAAACCGTTAAAGCCAGCCTAGAAGATGCACAACTGGCAGGCTATATCTATCAACATCATTCACATCTATTGGTACTACAAGAACCCTTAAATGACGATGGTTCAATCCTCAATAATTTTGTTCAACATGAGCTGACAGCTGACCAAATTGGTCTGCAATTTGGTCTACGACTTTCAAACAATACATTTGAATTTTTGCTTGGTTTAACCCACAGCAATCAAGACCGTAGCTATGAAATTGGCGCTGGGCATTTAAAAGCAGACCAGAAAGCCTTTAATTTACTTTATGCTTTTTATAATTATCCCAAAGCATTTTATTTGATCCATCTGCCGTTAATGACAAATAGCGCCCAATTAGAAGATGCCATTGAAAGCCAACTGTTTCACCACGAAAAGTTAGACTTTCTCAATAGCGCGATTAAAACCAATCCCATGGGGCAACAGTATAATTGGATGACAAGCTTTATTGTACAGCAAGCCTTAGACATGCA
>OFRD01000140.1_pt1 | contig 26719 bp, 29 predicted proteins | sample 1543041 | NCBI WGS metagenome assembly OFRD01 (sample SAMN07774234, study PRJEB24372) | wastewater metagenome | isolation source: Exp Tend CN 100WW | collected 2016-02
AGGCGAAGTGCTGCAACTGATGAACATGCACGACGCCTCACTCGACGAAGAAGGCTATTTGCGGGTGATTCGCTCTAAAACGGCCAAATTGTTCGAAGCCAGCGCACGACTGGGGGCAATTTTGGCAGGCAGCACCGCCTCTGTTGAAGCGGCCTGCGCTGACTACGGCCAAGCCTTGGGCACCGCTTTTCAGGTGATCGACGATGTGCTCGATTACGACGGCAATGCCGCTGAAATGGGCAAAAATCTGGGCGATGACTTGCGCGAAGGCAAAGCCACACTGCCGCTGATTTTGGCCATGCAACGCGGCAGCGAAGCTCAGCGCCAAACCGTTCGCGAAGCCATTGAAACCGGCAGCGTTGACCGACTTCCCGACATCGTCGCCATCGTGCGCGAAACAGGCGCCCTAGAGGCCACACGCAACGCGGCTGCATCCGAAGCCCAGCGCGCCATCGACGCCGCCATGCAACTGCCAGACAACGCGCACCGTCAAGCCATGGTGATGCTGGCGTCTCAGCTGCTCAACCGCAGAACCTGACCGTTTTTGCCGCTGATGAGCCGATCTCGGCTCCAGCGCAACAGCCGCCATCCAACGGTGGTTCATCACCCATACTGGGCTTTTCACTGGTCCTGAGCCAAAGCGCTGCAGCCAGCACCAAGTGGGAAGCCCTCACGCTCAATGACCAAGGCTTGTTCTACATCGACCCCAGCTCACCCATTCACACAATCGCCCATCGCATTTGTTGAATCGGGCACTTGCCGATCTTCAGGCCCGGGCCCTCAGTTGACGGCGTCACGCAAGCGAATCACCTCTTCGCGCAAGTCACTGGCCCAAGCGCGGCGATCACGGCCTTGGGCAAACTGCAATGGACCGAAATGGACCACCGCCGTGATGCGCGGCGCGGTCAGCGTGCGCCAAATAGAGCCCAGCAAGGTGTCGTCACCGATGTAGCAAGGCGCAAAACTCGGCTCACCGCTTTGGGCATCCACAAACTGAATCGACATCGGCTGCACAGGGGCGTTGGCCTGAATGGCTGACTGGATCAGGTTGGCGTGAAAGGGCAACAAATCGCGACCGTCACTGGTGGTGCCTTCAGGGAAAACCGCCACCACATCGCCGTTTTTCATGGCATCAGCCATGTCCTTGACCATGCGCAGGGCGTCTTTTCGACTGGTGCGTTCGATGTAGAGGGTGCCTGCGCCTGTGGCCAAGGTGCCCACCAAGGGCCAGTCGCGGATGTCGGACTTGGAGACAAAGCGACAATGCCGCGCCGCATGGATGACAGAGATGTCCAGCCATGAGATGTGGTTGGCCACAATGAGTGCCGGCCCATTTGGAACAGCTTGGCCCGTCACTTTGAGGTGAATGTCCCACAAGGCCAGCAACTGCAAGGCCCAAGCCTGCACACGCATTTCTCGTTGTTCAGGCGCCAACTGGGGAAATCGGACGTAAATCAGCCACATGCCGACCAGCACATGCCACACGCCGCGCAGCAGTTTCCAGATCGCACGCAAGGCGAGCGTCATGCCCTCAAGCTTCGAACGCCACATGCCCACTGACCACGGTGGCCAGCACGCGGCCAGGCAACTCATAGCCCGAGAATGGGGTGCTCTTGCCTTGGCTGCGCAACGCGGCTGCGGTCACAGGCCAGTGCCCTTCGGCTGACAACACACAGACGTCGGCCACGCCACCCACCGCCAACTGCCCCACCGAGGCTTGCAATGTGCCCAGCGACTTGCCCAACACACGCGCCGGATCGGCGGTGATGCGCGAGATGACCTGAGACAAGGGCACGCCAGCGTCTTGCCCCCACTTGAGCGCCAGACTCCACAGCAACTCCAGGCCGGTTGCACCCGGTTCGGCTTCGGCAAATGGCAATGCTTTGGCATCGGCATCGACCGGGGTGTGGTCAGACACCAACGCATCCAGAGTGCCATCGGCCAGGCCCGCACGCAAGGCGTCCCGGTCACGCTGCTGGCGCAGCACGGGCGTCAGACGCGCGCGGCTGTCAAAGTAGCCCATGTCGGCATCGGTCAAGTGCAAAGAATTGATGCTCACGTCAGCGGTGATGGGCAAGCCCTCGGCCTTGGCTTGGCGCACCAACTCAACGCCTTGGGCGCTGCTGATACGGCACAAGTGAACGCGGGCACGGGTGCTGCGGACCAGTTCAAAAATGGTGTGCAAAGCGATGGTCTCGGCAGCCACAGACACACCGGACAAACCCATGCGCGTGGCCAGAGGGCCGCTGGCGGCCACACCTTTGCCAAGATGCAACTCTTGCGGGCGCAGCCAGACGGTGTAGTCAAACGTGCTGGCATATTGCAAGGCACGCTGCAACACCTGTGTGCTCGGGATCGGTACCTCGGCTTGGCTGAAGCCAACGCAACCCGCCGCCGTCAGCTGACCCATCTCGGTCAGCACATCGCCTTTCAGGCCCAGCGTGAGTGCACCCAAAGGCAGCACGCGGGCTTGGTGCAATTTTTCGGCACGGTAACGCAGCATCTCGACCAGCCCCGGCTCATCGAGCACCGGGTCGGTGTCGGGTGAGCAAACCAAACTGGTCACACCACCGGCAACCGCTGCGGCCATTTCGCTTTCAAGCATGCCAGCGTGTTCCTGACCGGGTTCGCGCAAACGTGCGGCCAAGTCCACCAAACCAGGGGCCACGATGCAGCCCTTGGCGTCGATCACGCGGTTGGGGCCGAAGTCGGCAGGCGCTTGGCCCACCGCCACAATGCGTCCGGCCGCAATGGCCACATCCGCCGCTTGATCGATGCCGCGGGCAGGGTCAATCACGCGGCCGTTTTGAATGAGGATCTTCATGTTCTTGTCCTTATGCCTCGTTACCGGCCACGATGCTCATCACCGCCATGCGAACGGCAATGCCGAAAGTCACCTGCGGCAAGATCACGCTTTGTTGGCCGTCCACCACCGCAGAGTCGATCTCGACGCCCCGGTTGATCGGGCCAGGGTGCATGACGATGGCATCGGGCTTGGCCAGCTGCAGTTTTTCGGGGGTGAGGCCAAAGCTCTCGAAGTATTCCTGGCTGGAGGGCAGCAACGCGCCGCTCATGCGCTCATTTTGCAAACGCAGCATGATGACCACGTCGCAGCCCTTGATGCCTTCTTCCAGGTTGTTGAACACCCGCACGCCCATTTGCGCCATGTCAGCGGGCACCAGGGTTTTGGGGCCCACCACACGCACTTCAGCGCAACCCAAGGTGGTCAGCGCATGGATGTCAGACCGCGCGACACGCGAGTGCAACACGTCGCCCACGATGGCCACGGTGAGGTTGGTGAAGTCTTTTTTGTAGTGCCGGATGGTGTACATGTCCAGCAAACCCTGGGTAGGGTGGGCATGACGGCCATCACCTGCGTTGACCACATGCACATGCGGCGCAACGTGCTGCGCGATCAAATAAGGGGCACCCGACTCGCTGTGGCGCACCACAAAGATATCGGCCGCCATGGCGCTCAGGTTGGCGATGGTGTCCAGCAGCGACTCGCCCTTGCTGGCCGACGAGCGTGCAATGTCGAGGGTGTAAACGTCGGCCGACAGGCGGGTGGCCGCGATGTCGAAGGTGGTGCGGGTGCGGGTGCTGTTTTCAAAAAACAGGTTGAACACGCTTTTGCCGCGCAAAAGAGGCACTTTTTTGACTTCGCGGTCGCTCACGCTGACGAAGCTGGCCGCCGTGTCCAGAATGTGCGTCAGGATGTCCTTGGACAGGCCTTCGGTGGAGAGCAGGTGGATCAGCTCGCCGTTCTTGTTGAGTTGGGGGTTGTTGCGTTTGTAGAGCATGTTGTTTTCACCTCGTAGCTTGTGGCTGCGCTTTCAAGAAAGCGGGGCTTTGATCTCCACTTCAAAACTGAAATTGCCTGCCGCATCACGGGCCAGCGCCAGCGATTGCGTTTCGGGCAGTGCCACGCGGGCGGCAGCAAAATCGGCCTGGATGGGCAACTGGCGACCACCTCGGTCCACCAGCACGGCCAGCTGCACGCGGGCAGGTCGGCCATAGTCAAAAATCTCATTCAGCACTGCGCGGATGGTGCGGCCGGTATACAGCACGTCGTCCAGCACCAGAATGTCAGCGCCATCGACCTCAAACGGCAAGTGGGTTTGGCCCCCTGCCGAGAGGCCACGCTGCGCGAAGTCGTCACGGTGCATGACAGAAGACACCTGACCCGCTTCACCGCTCAGGCTCAGATCACGCTGCAGACGCTCAGCCAGCCAGGCACCGCCAGAGGTGATGCCCACCAGGCGGGTGTCGGGCTTGCACAGGCTGCGCACGCCGCGCAGCAATTCAAGGTACAAGGCCTGTGCGTCGAGGGCCAAAGCGCTCATGGGATATTCCTTAAAAACTGTTCCAGAATGATCGCAGCAGCCGCCGCGTCGGCGTCTTTCGCGCCTTGCGAATGGGCTTCGGTGGTGGTGTAACGCTCGTCAACCTCATACACCGCCAAGCCAAAGCGGCCCCGCAGCTGACGGCCAAACTTGCGGGCGCGCAAGGTGTTTTCGTGTTCGCCGCCATCGGGGTGGGTGGGCACACCAATCACCAACGCATCAGGCTGCCACTCTTTGATGCGTTCAGCGATCTTGGCAAACCGGGCATCGCCCTCGGCAGCAATCGTGCCTTGCGGGGTGGCCGTTTTCATCAAACGGTTGCCCACCGCCACGCCAGTGCGCTTGAGGCCGTAGTCAAACGCCAGAAATGTCTGCTGGTTGGCAGGAACAGCGTGGTCAGGCAACGCACTCATGCGTGCCCCGCTTCTGGCGAGAGCATCCAGCTTTTGAGGCCCAACAAGTCCAAGGCGCGGTCATAGCGCTCAGCCATGGGGACATCAAAAATCACCTCGGCCGACGCTGGCACCGTAAGCCAGGTGTTTTCGCCAAGTTCAGATTCCAACTGACCCTCGCCCCAAGACGAATAACCCAGCGTGATCAACACCCGACGAGGTCCGGCCCCAGAAGACAAGGCTTCCAGCACATCGCGCGAGGTGGTCATGTCGAGACCGCCCGGCACCGTGAGGGTGGAAGCGTAGACAGCGCCGCCCCCCTCTTCGGTTTTTTCGATCACCACGGGGTCGTGCAGCACAAAGCCCCGCTCGGTCTGCACCGGGCCGCCCTGCGAAACCGGGTTTTGCACCAGGTCTTCGCGGCGCAAAGGCAAATCCACCTTGTCAAACAAGAGGCGCATGCTGATGTCGGCCGGTTTGTTGATGATCAGGCCCATGGCCCCACGGGCGCTGTGTTCGCACACATAGATGACGCTGCGGGCGAAAGTCTCATCCTCCAACCCGGGCATGGCGATCAGGAAATGATGCTTGAGGTCGATGGAGGCACAATCTGTCATGCACCGATTTTAGCGGTCTGGCCCCTGCGGCTTGGGCTGAAGGTGCCTTGATTGATCCAACCCGGCAAACCCTGATGGAAACCCCTTTTTCTTGTGGTCTGGTCTGGCTGCGACGCGACCTGCGCGTGACCGACCATGCGGCCCTGTACCAAGCCCTGAAGCATTGCCAACGCGTGCATGTGGTGTTTGTGTTTGACACCGCAATACTGGACACCCTGCCCCGCGCCGACCGCCGGGTGGAATTCATCCGGGAATCTCTGGTCGAAGTCGATGCCCAACTGCGCGAACTGGCTGGACACCCCCAGGCGGGCCTGATCGTGCGACACGGGGTGGCCCAAGACAAAATCGTCAAACTGGCCCAGCACCTGCAAGCCCAAGCGGTGTTTGCCAACCACGACGACGAGCCGCAGGCGCTGGCGCGCGACATTCAAGTACGCGGCCATTTGGCTGACCACGGCATCGTGCTGCACACCTTCAAGGACCATGTGGTGTTTGAGCGCAACGAAGTGCTGACCCAGATGGCCAAGCCCTTCAGCGTCTTTACCCCTTACAAAAACGCCTGGCTGAAAAAAGTCACCCCTGAAGACCTGCAAGCTTTTGACGTGGCCCCACTGGCCAAGCGCCTGGCGCCGCGCCCCGACGATCTGGCCAAACCTGTGCCCAGCTTGCAAGACATCGGGTTTGAGACCACCAACCTCAAAGTCCTGAAAATCCCGACCGGCGAGTCGGGTGCCCAGGCCTTGTTGCACGACTTTTTGACGCGTATCGATGCATACGAAGACACGCGCAACTTCCCGGCCGTCAAGGGGCCCAGCTATTTGAGCGTGCATTTGCGCTTTGGCACCGTGTCGATTCGCCAACTTGCCCGCGAGGCACACCCGCGCATGCTGGCGGGCAGCGTGGGGGCCAGTGTTTGGCTGTCCGAATTGATCTGGCGTGACTTTTATGTGCAGGTGCTGCACAACTTTGCCCATGTGGGCCATGGCCAAAGCTTCAAGCCCGACTACGACGCCATTGCCTGGGAGCACGGCCCGCACGCCCACAAACTGTTCAAGGCCTGGTGCGAAGCGCGCACCGGCTACCCGCTGGTGGACGCGGCCATGCGGCAACTGAACCAGACCGGCTACATGCACAACCGCTTGCGCATGGTGGTGGCCAGCTTTTTGGTCAAGGATTTGGGCATCGATTGGCGCTGGGGCGAAAAATACTTTGCCACCCACCTGAACGACTTTGACCTCTCGGCCAACAACGGTGGCTGGCAATGGGCCAGCTCCAGTGGGTGCGATGCACAGCCGTATTTCCGCATCTTCAACCCCATCAGCCAGAGCGAAAAATTCGATCCCGAGGGTAAATTCATCCGCCGCTATGTGCCCGAATTGGCGGCTTTGCCGGCCAAAGACCTGCACGCCCCCTGGCTCGCCAAGCCACTTGAGCTGCAAGCGGCAGACGTGGTCATCGGCAAAACCTATCCGGCGCCCGTCGTGGACCACGCCGAAGCCCGCGAAAAAACGCTGGAAAGGTATGCCGTGGTCAAGAAAAAGCCGTCTGAATAAGACGGCTTAACTGGCAGAAAAAGGAACTGTCAGTTGACGGCTTTAGTCCCGACCTGCGGGATGCCATACCGATCAGATGGCCACCATCTCGAAATCTTCTTTGCGGGCAGCGCACTCGGGGCATGTCCAGTTCATGGGGACATCTTCCCATTTGGTGCCCGGTGCAATGCCATGCTCGGGGTCGCCCTCGGCTTCGTCATAAATCCAGCCGCAAATCAGGCACATCCAGGTTTTGTGTTCCATCACAGTGTCGCAATCAAAGAGTCGAATAGAATGAATTGATTGTATCGGGCCCCGCCGAGTGCCCGGCTGAAGGCCTTCTGAAGCCCCCTGCAATTCGCCTTTCATGACCGACCACCACCCCGAATCCCCCCCAGAAACCGAGATCCTCAACGCTGAGGAAGAATCTGTCGGCTTGGCCTGCGTGCTGTCGTTCAATGCGAACGATCCCAGCGGTGCGGGCGGCCTGAGCTGCGACGCCACAGCCATGGCCTCGGTCGGCGCGCATTGCCTGCCTGTGTGCACAGGCGCTTATGTGCGCGACACCAGCAGCATCACCGATTTTTACCCGCTCGACGAAGAAGCCGTGAACGACCAAGCCCGCGCTGTGGCCGAAGACGTGCCGGTGCAAGTCATCAAAGTCGGCTTTGCTGGAACACCTGAAAGCCTGGCCACCATTGCGGCGCTGGCCGACGACTACGACGGCGTGCCCGTAGTGGCCTACATGCCCAACTTGTCTTGGTGGGAAGACGACAAGATCGACGCCTATCTGGACGCTTTTCGCGAACTGCTGCTGCCGCAAACCAGCGTGCTGGTGGGCCACCACAGCACCTTACGGCGCTGGCTGCTGCCCGAATGGACCGGCGAGCGCAACCCCGGTCCCCGCGACATTGCCAAGGCCGCCGCTGAATTGGGCGTGCCCTACACCTTGGTTACCGGCCTGCCCCTGCCGGACCAGCACATAGACAACGCACTGGCCTCGCCTGAAACGGTGATGGCCCACGAAAAGTTTGAACGCATTGAAGCGGTTTTTGCAGGCGCTGGCGACACCCTGACCGCTGCGCTGGCTGCGCTGCTGGCCACCGGCATGGACTTGCCCGAAGCCACCAACGAAGCTTTGCATTACCTGGACCGTTGCCTGGACGAAGGCTTCAGGCCCGGCATGGGCCAGGTCATTCCGGACCGCCTATTCTGGGCACTGCCCGACGACGAAGACACCGACGCAGAAGACGGCCCCGAAGTGCACCCCGGTGCAGACTACTTTGAAGTGCCTTTCAACGAAACCAAACACTGAGCCTTGAGACCTGACATGACCGACCGCAACCAAACCCTTTTTGACCGCGCCGCCCTGGTGATCCCCGGTGGTGTCAACTCGCCTGTGCGTGCTTTTCGCGCCGTGGGCGGCACACCGCGTTTTGTGCAACGCGCCCAAGGTGCCTATTTTTGGGACGCCAACGGGCAAAAATACATCGACTACATCGGCTCTTGGGGCCCGATGATCCTGGGCCACGGCCACCCCGCTGTGCTCGAAGCGGTGCAAAAAGCAGCTCTCGACGGCTTTTCTTTCGGTGCACCCACCGAGCGCGAGATCGAGCTGGCCGAAGAAATCCTGAAACACGTACCTTCGATGGAAATGGTGCGCCTGGTCAGCTCGGGCACCGAAGCGGGCATGAGCGCCCTGCGTCTGGCACGTGGGGCCACAGGTCGCAGCAAGTTCATCAAGTTTGAAGGCTGTTACCACGGCCATGCCGACGCGCTGCTGGTCAAAGCCGGCTCGGGCCTGGCCACTTTTGGCAACCCCACCAGCGCGGGCGTGCCGCCCGAAGTGGTACGCGACACCCTCGTGCTGGAGTACAACAACATCACCGCCCTCGAAGAAACCTTTGCCCTGCACGGCAAGGAACTGGCCTGCGTGATGATCGAACCCATCGCTGGCAACATGAACTTTGTGCGGGCCAGCGTGCCCTTCATGAAGCGCTGCCGCGAGCTGTGTACCGAATACGGTGCCTTGCTGGTGTTTGACGAAGTCATGTCCGGTTTTCGCGTCGCATTGGGCAGCGCGCAAAGCGTTTATGCACAAGCCATCCCCGGCTTCAAACCCGACATGACGGTGCTGGGCAAAGTGATTGGCGGCGGCATGCCTTTGGCGGCCTTTGGCGGCCCGCGCGAGATCATGCGCCAGCTGGCCCCCACCGGCCCGGTTTACCAAGCGGGCACGCTCAGCGGCAACCCGGTGGCCACCGCCTGCGGCCTGACCACGCTGCGCGAGATCGCCAAACCCGGCTTCTGGGACGCCTTGAGCGCTCGCACACAAAGCCTGGTCGACGGACTCAAAGGCGCTGCTGCTGCTGCGGGCGTGCCCTTCAGTGCCGACTGCCAAGGCGGTATGTTCGGCTTTTTCTTGCTGCCTGAGCTGGCCCAAAACTATGCCCAGGTCATGACCAGCGACAGCCCCAAGTTCAACAAGCTGTTCCATGGTTTGCTGGATGGCGGTGTCTACATTGCGCCCGCCCTGTACGAAGCCGGTTTTGTGAGCGCCGCCCACACCGAAGCCGACATCGCTGAAACCGTGCGGGTGGCAGGCGACGTGTTCAAAACACTTTGATTGACTGACCGTTTGCCATCTATCGGCCGACCTTAAACCGGCGATAATCCGCCCCTGCATTCACGTCCGGACCGGGCGCTTGCCCACCCCTAGGACATCCCCATGAAAAAGAACTTTCCCCTGCAAGCTGAAGGCAAGCACCCCGACCGCGTGCTCGAAGCCGTCAAGCACGAGATTCGCAAATACTTCAAGCGCGAGCGCAACCGCGCCGTGCCCAAAGGCGTGGACTTTTGGGACTTTGACTGCAAAGTTGGTTTATCAGCCGACACCGCCGAAGTGGTGCGCGTGAGTGCCGTGATTGAAGCAGTGGACGCTGCGGCCAAGACAGGTGCGACCTCGGTGTATGTCGAGATTTTGAGCAAGCATGGCGTGCGCGTGCTCAAGGCGCAGGATCAAGGTGATGCTGATGCGCATTTCGACGATCTGAACAACGCCTGATTTTCCGGGCTCAGACCCCCACAAAGCCCCAAGAAATGGATGCCCGATCAAGTCGGGCATGACAAGAAAATGTCATACCTGCGCACGCGGGTATCCATAACCCATCACCCTGGATACCGTATCAAATCGGGCGTGGCAAGAAACTGTCATACCCGCGCACGCGGGTATCCATGACCCATCACCCTGGATACCGTATCAAATCGGGTGTGACAAAACCAAGGGGGCGATTTCTCGCTCTGATCGGGTTAGTTCGAACCCGCAGCAGCAGCCGCAGCCGCAGCAGCAGCAGCAGCCCGCAGTTTGTCTTTCTTGCTCAAACGTGAACCCTTGATACCACCGTTGCCTGGAGAAGGCGGAGGCGGGGTTTCGGTTTGCTCAAAGCCTGGCAATTGCTCCAGCGGCAGTTCCAGGCTTTCGCGTTTCTGGATCAGCTGCCAGTGCGCCAGCGCAGCGGCAGTGACAAAGCTCACTGCATCACCGTGCGCCCCGGCCCGGCCCGTGCGGCCAATGCGGTGGGTGTAATCGGTGGCCGAGCGCGGCAGGTCGTAGTTGACGACCACGGGCAGCATGGCGATGTCGATGCCGCGTGAGGCCAGGTCGGTGGTGACCACCACGTCCCAGCGGCCGGCTTTGAATTCGCTCAAAACCTCCTGGCGTGCGCCTTGGCTCATCTCGCCATGGAAAGGCGTGGCGAACACGCCCGCTTTGTAGAGTTTGTTGGCCACATGCTCGCAGGCGTAGCGCGTGGCGACAAACACCAGCACCTGCTTCCAGCCGTTTTCGCTGATCAGGTGGCGTAGCAAGGCGGTGCGGCTTTTCTCGTCCACGGCGATGGCGCGTTGGCTGATGTCGGGTTTGTGGCCCTCAAAGGCCTCCACCGTGATGCGCAGCGGATCGCGCAGCAACTTGGCCGCCAAAGCTTCCACTTCGGGCGCAAAGGTGGCCGAAAACAGCAAGGTCTGGCGCTGGGCGGGCAGCAGCGCCAGCACACGCTGCAACTCGTCGGCAAAACCCAGATCCAGCAAGCGATCGGCTTCGTCCAGCACCAAGTGCTGCACGTCGGCCAAGCGCACGGCGTTTTGCTCGATCAGGTCGAGCAAACGGCCGGGCGTGGCCACCACGATGTCGGCACCGCCGCGCAGCGCCATCATTTGCGGGTTGACCGAGACGCCACCAAACACGGTGTTCACCTTGAGCGACTGCGGCAGCTTGTAAGCCAGATTGGCCAGCACATCGCCCACCTGCACCGCCAATTCGCGCGTCGGCACCAGCACCAGCGTACGCACGGGACGGCGAAAGTTGGTCTGGCGCGGTGCGGCCAGCAAGTGCTGCAACAGCGGCAGCGCAAAAGCCAGCGTCTTGCCCGAACCGGTAGGCGCGGTGGCCCACACGTCGGCAGACTTCAGGACAGCGGGAATCGCCTCGGCCTGAATGGGGGTGGGGGCGTACAAGCCCATGTCGCCCACGGCACGCAAGAGCGCGGGGGTCAGGCCGAGTGATTCAAATGTCAATGCAATCTTTCTGTCAGTGGGAATAGAAGCGATCTTTCGCTTCAATGCCGGAAATGGCGCACGCCGGTGAACACCATCGCCACGCCACGCTCATTCGCCGCGTCGATCACTTCCTGGTCACGCATCGAGCCACCGGGCTGTGCCACGCAAGTCGCGCCTGCGTCCACCACCACATCCAAGCCGTCGCGGAAGGGGAAGAAAGCGTCGCTGGCCACCACCGTGTTTTGCAGGCTCAGCTTGGCCGCTTCGGCCTTGATGCTGGCGATGCGGGCGGAGTCCAAGCGGCTCATCTGGCCTGCGCCCACGCCCATGGTCATGCCGTTTTTGCAGAACACGATGGCGTTGGATTTGACAAACTTGGCCACTTTCCAGGCGAACAACAGGTCGTGCAGTTCTTCGGGGGTGGGTTGCTTGACCGTGACGATCTTGAGATCAGCCAATGCCAACTCGTGGTTGTCAGCGCTTTGCAGCAACAGGCCTGAGCCCACGCGCTTGGTTTCGAGCGCGTTGCGCACGTCACCATAGTTGGCAGGCAGCGCAATTTTCATCAGGCGCACATTGACTTTGCTCTTGAACACGTCGAGTGCTTCAGCGCTGAAATCGGGGGCCATCAGCACTTCGACGAACTGCTTGCTCACGGCCTCGGCCGCGGCTTTGTCGACTGGGCGATTGAAGGCGATGATGCCGCCAAAGGCGCTGGTGGGGTCGGTTTGGAAGGCCTTGCTGTAGGCCTCCAAGGCGGTCGCGCCCACGGCCACGCCACAGGGGTTGGCGTGTTTGACGATCACACACGCAGAGGTGTCAAAACTCTTCACACATTCCCATGCCGCATCGGCATCGGCGATGTTGTTGTAGCTCAGCTCTTTGCCCTGCAGTTGCACGCCTGTGGCCAGCGAACCGGCTGCGGGCGACAGGTCGCGGTACCAAGCCGCTTGCTGGTGGCTGTTTTCGCCATAGCGCAGGTCTTGCACTTTGACGTATTGCTCGTTGAATTGGCCGCTGAATTGGGCACGCTCGGGCACGTATTCTTCACTCAGTTTTTCAGCTTCAAAGTTCACGCTGGACAAGTAGTTGCTGATCGCGCCGTCGTATTGGCTGATGCGGTTGAACGCGGCCACAGACAGGGCAAAGCGCAACTTGTCACTGAGTTTGCCGCTGGCTTTGAGCTCGGCCATCACCGCCGGGTATTGGCTGGCGTCGGTCACGATGCCCACGTCTTTCCAGTTCTTGGCGGCAGAGCGCACCATGGCGGGGCCGCCGATGTCGATGTTTTCAATCGCGTCGGCCAGCGTGCAACCGGGTTTGGCCACGGTGGCTTCAAAGGGGTACAAATTCACAATCAGCAAATCAATCGTGTCGATGCCATGCGCCTGCAAAGCGGCCATGTGCTCGGGCGTGTCGCGGCGCGCCAGCAGGCCGCCGTGCACTTTGGGATGCAGGGTTTTGACACGGCCGTCCAGCATTTCAGGGAACTGGGTGACTTCGGCCACCTCGGTCACGGGCAGGCCTTGCTCGGCCAACAGTTTGGCGGTGCCGCCAGTAGAAATCAGGCTCACGCCCAAGGCATGCAGCTCTTTCGCCAGGTCGACGATGCCGGTTTTGTCAGAGACGGAAATCAGGGCGCGCATAAATAGCTTTCTCAATCAGGAATCAGGGCAAGAAATAGGCCGAGGTAAACGGTTTCGGCGAGGAGGGTGCGTATTTTTAAAAATCAGCGGATCGCGCAAGTCACAGGTTTTCGAACCGTGTTTTGCGCCGTTGTTTATTTCAGGAGATCGTGCTCCAGCAATTTTTTGCGCAAGGTGTTGCGGTTAAGGCCCAGCCATTCGGCGGCGCGGGACTGGTTTTGGCCAGACTGGCTCATCACCACATCAAGCAGGGGTTTTTCCACCAGCTTGACCAGCATGTCGTACAGGCCGGTCGGGTCGGTGCCATCCAAGTCGCGGAAGTAGTTGTCCAGGTTGTCCCGGATGCAGGTTTCAATCGATTGGGGTTCGCTCATTGCAATGTCTCCAAAACCGGTTGTGCACGCTGTGCGGGCAAGCGGTCCATCTGGTTGGCCAAGCCGTCCAGGTAATGGGCCACCGCAGCCAACTGCTGCGGGGCGGTGTTCAGGGTGTTCATGTGGTCTCGAAATGCGTCGCCACCGGGCAAGTGACGCACGTACCAACCGATGTGTTTGCGGGCCGAACGCACTCCGGTGTATTCGCCATACAGGCTGTAATGGTCTTGCAAGTGCTCAAGCAAAGCGCGGCGCACTTCGGCCACCAGCGGTGGGGCCAGGTGCTCGCCCGTGGCCAGAAAGTGCTCGATTTCGCGAAAAATCCAGGGGCTGCCTTGCGCGGCGCGACCCACCATCACGGCGTCGGCTCCGGTGAACTTCAGCACATCGCGGGCTTTTTCAGGTGAATCGATGTCGCCATTGGCAACGACCGGAATGCGCAAAGAGGCTTTCACGGCGGCCACGGTATCGTATTCGGCCAAGCCTTTGTAGCCCTGCTCACGGGTGCGGCCGTGCACGGTGACCATCTGCACGCCGGCACTTTCGGCGGCACGGGCCAGACTCAGGGCGTTCTTTTCGGCATCACACCAGCCTGTGCGCATCTTCAAGGTCACGGGCACGCCGTGCGGCTGTGCTGCCGCCACCACGGCAGAAATGATCTCCAGCGCCAGCGGCTCGTCTTGCATCAGGGCGGAACCCGCCCATTTGTTGCAGACCTTTTTGGCCGGACAGCCCATGTTGATGTCGATGATTTGCGCACCCCGGTCGATGTTGTAACGCGTGGCATCGGCCATCATTTGCGCTTCGGTGCCGGCAATCTGCACGGCAATCGGCCCCGGCTCGCCATCGTGGTTGGCGCGGCGCGATGTTTTGAGCGATGCCCACAGGTCAGGCCGGGAAGTCACCATTTCGCTCACGGCATAGCCCGCCCCGAACTGTCTGCACAGCTGGCGAAAAGGCCGATCCGTCACGCCCGCCATGGGGGCAACGAACAAGTTGTTCGGCAATGGGTAAGGGCCAATCTGCATGACTGGTAGGTGCTGGAATGTGGGGGGGTGCCTGAATAGGAGGCACGATTGTAGTTGCTTAATATTTCAGCAGCTGACATGTGAATGTGCTAAGCGCTGATGCAACGCAAACGCCCCGTCACTCAACGCCTTATGCACCCCGCTACACTGAGTCCGATGGAAATCTGGCTCAATCAATTGCTGCAATGGCTGGCTTTGCCACAGCACGGCCTCAGCACCGTGTTTGTGGTGTCTTTCATTTCGGCCACCCTGCTGCCCATGGGCTCTGAGCCCGCCGTATTTGGCTTGGTCAAACTCAACCCCGAACTGTTCTGGCCCGTCATTGGGGTGGCCACTGCGGGCAACACTCTGGGCGGCATGCTCAGCTGGTGGATGGGCTGGGGCACGCACCAAGCGGTGGACCGCTGGAAACAATCCAGCTCAGACCGGCAGGCCCTGAAATGGCTTGAAAAACTCGGCCCCAAAGCTTGTCTGCTGTCGTGGTTGCCGGTGGTGGGCGACCCGATTTGTGCCGTGGCGGGTTGGCTCAAGATGCCATTTTGGCCTTGCACCCTGTACATGGCCATTGGTAAATTCGTGCGCTATCTGGTCATGACGGCATTGCTGCTGTGGGTGTTCCCCGGATAGTTTCACGCGCTGTCAGCGCACCACTTGGTGCAGCGGTTGCCCCGATGCAAATCGGCGCAAGTTGTCCAAAAACATCTGACTGACCCGTTTTTCGTTGCCGTCCGAATGACCCGCGGCATGGGGCGTGACCATGACCTGCGGCATGGCCCACAGCGGTGAGTCGCGCTGCAAGGGTTCATGCTGAAACACGTCCAGAAACGCACCGCCCAGGTGCCCGCTTTGAAGCGCTGCAACCAAAGCAGACTGGTCAACCACCTCACCCCGCGCCACATTGATCAAATGTGCCCCTTTGGGCAAGGCTGCCAGCGCATGCGCATTGACCAGCTGGCGTGTTTTGTCGGTCAAGGGGCACGCCAGAATCAACCAATCAGTGCGGGGCAACACCTGCTGCAGCTGCTCAAACGTGACCCTCTCCACGGCATCGGCCTGCAACGGGGTTTGCGGCCCTGCCTGCTGACGCACCGCCACCACGTTGAGCCCCAGCGCCTGCAACAAACTGCTGAGCTTTTGGCCAATTGGCCCCCAGCCCACGATGGTGGCCGTCTGACCCGGCAGGTCGCGTGGCATGCGCTCTCCGAGCATGGGTATCCATTGCTGCGCCTGTTGCTCGGCCCACAGCATCGGAAAACGCCGCGCCAGAGCCAGCAGCCCCGCCAAAGCCATGGTCGCCACGACTTGCGCGTTGGCCCCGGATGAAGTGGCGATTTGCACCCCCCTGGCGCGCAAGTCCAGGTAAATCTGACGATCGGCTCCAGCCGAGTGAATGTGCACCCACTGCAAGCCTGGCGATTGGCTCAACAAGTCATACACCTGCTGCAGAGCCGGGTGAATTTCGTGCTTGGTCGAGGCACCCGTGACCTCGCGCGAGATGAAGGCCACATCGGCGTCGGTGCGCTTCGAAGCCACCGCGGCGTCAAGCGCCATCAACTCATAAGGCTGTGCGCCCATGACCTCAGCCACCGCTTCGCCCAGTTGCGCCATGCTGGGCTGCGACATCAGGATGCGCAGGGGTTGGGGGTGTTGTCGGTTCAACGGAGGCCTCAAGTCTTGTAGCTCGGGTCCATGCGGTCCAGCTTGCGCAGCAAGGCCGGCCACTCCATCAGGCCATAGGGCCTGCGGGTGCTGGGCTGGTAGTTGTTCCAGGTTTCTTCCAGCACATCCGGCGCCACTTTCACAAATGGGGTGTTGCAGCCCATGGCCGCCAACTGGGCGTGACACGACAACTCCAAACGGTGCATCCAATTGAAGGCCTCACCCACGCTGCGCCCCACGGTGAGTGCGCCGTGGTTGCGCAAAATCAGGGCTTCGCCCTGCCCCAGGTCTTGCACCAACGAGGCTTGTTCGTCCAGATTCAGCACCACGCCCTGGTAGTCGTGGTAGCCGATCTTGAGGAAGCGCATCGCGGTTTGTGTGATGGGCAACAAGCCGCATTCGAGCGAAGACACCGCCATCGAGGCCCAGCTGTGCGTGTGAATCACACAATCCACCTCGGGTCTGGCTGCATGCACCGCGCTGTGGATGACATAACCGGCCTTGTTGATGCCGTAGTTCAAAGCGCCGAAATCAGGCGTGGACAAGATGTTGCCATCGTGGTCGATCTTGATCAGGCTGGAGGCGGTGATTTCTTCGTACATCATGCCGTAGGCATTGATGAGAAAGGCACCGTCCTCTCCGGGCACCCGAGACGAAATGTGGTTGGCCATCATGTCGGACATGCCGTAAATGGCCACCAGACGGTAACAAGCGGCCAAGTCCACACGGGCCTGCCACTCGGACGGTGAGCAGCGCGGCTGCATCGATTCAATTTTCAGAAATCCGTTTTCGACCATGGCAACTCCTTCGGGTGTTTGTTTTGTGCGTCCGTCAACAGTGACAACGTTCAGCACGAGCACAAGCATGGGCAAACCTGTCTCGACTTGCCGCAGATTCCGGCACAAGCCGCCATGGTTTGCCACAAAGGGCGAAGTGTAATGTCCGCAAGACGGGCACATGCAGGTGATGCTGCTGCTTGCGGGACAGCGACAGAATCCTCATGGCATTCTGGGTTGGCTGAATACCAGCAGGCCCGTTCATCCACAAAAAAACCGCTCAGTTGGAGCGGTTTTTGGCTGAGCGGGGCTGAATCAAGAGCTGAATCAAGAGCTGAATCAAGAGCTGAACAAAAAGTTCATCACATCGCCATCTTTGACGACGTAGTCCTTGCCTTCGGCGCGCATCTTGCCCGCGTCTTTGGCGCCTTGCTCGCCCTTGAAGGCGATGAAGTCATCAAACGCGATGGTCTGGGCGCGGATGTAGCCCTTCTCAAAGTCGGTATGGATCACGCCAGCCGCTTGCGGGCCGGTGTCACCCACATGAATGGTCCAGGCACGGACTTCTTTGACGCCAGCAGTGAAGTAGGTTTGCAGGCCCAGCAGGGTGTAGGCCGAGCGGATCAGGCGGTTCAGGCCGGGCTCGTCCTGGCCAATTTCCTTCAAGAATTCCAGGCGGTCGGCGTCGTCCATCTCGGACAACTCGGCTTCGATCTTGGCGCAGATGGCCACCACGGGCGCGTTTTGCTTGGCGGCAAAGGCCTTGAGGCGGTCCAAGAAAGGGTTGTTCTCAAAGCCGTCTTCAGACACGTTGGCCACGAACATGGCGGGCTTGGCCGTGATCAGGAAAAACTGCTGCAACTGGGCGCGTTCTTCCTTGCTGAAGTCAATCGTGCGCACCGGCTGGGTGTCGTTCAGGGCCGTCTGGCATTTTTCCAGCACCGCCAACTGTTTGATGGACTCTTTATCACCCGAGCGGGCGGTCTTGCTCACGCGGTGCAGTGCTTTTTCGACCGCAGCCAAGTCGGCCAGGCACAACTCGGTCTGAATGACCTCGATATCGGCAATCGGGTCCACCTTGTTGGCGACGTGGATCACGTTGTCGTCTTCAAAGCAGCGCACCACGTTGACGATGGCATCGGTTTCGCGGATGTGGGCCAAAAACTTGTTGCCCAGACCTTCGCCCGTGCTGGCACCGGCCACCAAGCCCGCAATGTCCACAAACTCGACAATGGCAGGCACGATGCGCTCGGGCGTGATGATCTCGGCCAACTGCTGCAGACGCGGATCGGGCACCTCGACCACGCCGGTGTTGGGCTCGATGGTGCAAAAGGGGTAGTTTTCAGCGGCGATGCCGGCTTTGGTCAGGGCGTTGAAAAGGGTAGATTTGCCAACGTTGGGCAAACCCACGATGCCGCATTTGAGGCTCATGGAAGGCTTTCGGTGATTCGGGAAGTAACCAGTGATTTTAACGGCTGGGTGTACCCCGGGTGGCCACCTACAATGCGGGCATGGCAAACCCTCCCGATATTTGCATCCGTGGTGCCGGCATTGTGGGCCGCACTTTGGCCTTGTTGCTGGCCCGTGAACAGCTGAACGTGGCCTTGGTCGAGGCCCCTACCCCAGAGACCACCGCTGACGTGCGGGCTTACTCGCTCAACGGCGCAGCCATGGCTTTGCTGCAAGACCTGCGCTGCTGGCCAGAAAGCCCTGCGGTCACGCCCGTGCACCAAATGCAGGTGTGGGGCGATCATGGCGGCCAGCTGAACTTTGGCGCAAACGCGCTCGGTGTAGGTGAACTCAACTGGATGGTGGACGTGCCGGTGCTACAAGACCGGCTGGCCCAGGCCGTGCAGTTTCAGCCCCACATTCAACTGGTGAATGCCCCGGTGGCAGCGCCGCTCACCGTGGTGTGCGAAGGCCGCGCCAGCCAAACCCGGGCCGAGCTGGGGGTGGGCTTTGACATCACGCATTACGAGCAGCATGCCGTGGCGACCCGTTTGGTCTGCGAACAAGCACACCAGGGCATCGCACGACAATGGTTTGGCTGGAGCCAAGTGCCCGGCATGTCGCAAGCCCAGGCCGAAATTCTGGCTTTGCTGCCCATGGGCGGAGATGACGGCGGGCACGAGGTGGCCTTGGTCTGGTCGGTCCACCCGCTGCGGGCGCAAGAGTTGATGTCACTGCCCCCCGAAGACTTTGCCGCCGCGCTGGCCCAAGCCTGCGGACACGCTTTGGGAGGCATGCAATTGTCGGCATCGCGTGCGGTATGGCCGCTGCAACTGGCCCGCGCCAAGCGCTGGATCGGTGCCATGCCCGGCTCCGCCAAACAGTCTTTTGCCCTGGCTGGTGATGCCGCCCACACTGTGCACCCGCTGGCGGGGCAAGGCCTGAACATGGGCCTGGCCGATGTGGCCGAACTGGTGCGCGTGATCCGGGCCAAAGAATTTTGGCGGCCACTGCACGACCTGAAACTGCTGCGCCGCTACGAACGCGCCCGCCAAGCCGATGTGCAGGCCATGGGCCTGGTAACCGATGGTTTGCAACGCTTGTTTGCCCAACCCGGCCCAGTCTGGCAAAACCTGCGCAACTGGGGCATGCAGGGCTTTGACCGCAGCGGCCCGATCAAACAATGGATGACGCAACAAGCCATGGGCCAGTCGGCACCTGGTTCGCGTTGACCCTCTGAACCCCTCTCTTTTTGAATCCGAAAGAAATCCAATGAAGTTTGTCCGCTTGATGCAGGTGTCGCTGTTGGCGCTGGCATCCCTGTCCACCAGCCTTGTTTTTGCACAAGAAGCCACCATCCGTAAAAACCTGAGCGAGCGCTTGGCCAATCTGCCCAAAATCGACGAGATCAGCAAAACCCCCATGAACGGCTTGTATGAAGTGCGCATGGGCAACGAGGTGATGTACAGCGATGCCGAGGGCAACTTTTTGATTCAGGGGGCGCTGATCGACGTGAAGCAAAAGCGCAACCTGACCGAAGAGCGCATGGAGAAACTGTCGTCCATTCCGTTTGACCAATTGCCTTTGAAAACCGCCTTCACTCAGGTGCGTGGCAACGGCAAACGCAAACTGGCCGTGTTTGCCGACCCCAACTGCGGCTACTGCAAGCGCTTCGAGAAAGACCTGCAAAAATTGGACAACGTGACCATTCACCACTTTCTGTACCCCATTTTGGGAGAGGATTCACGCACCAAATCGCGCAACATTTGGTGCGCCAAAGACAAGGCCAAAACCTGGAACGACTGGATGATCAACGGCACCACACCGGCCACCGCCAACTGCGATGCATCTTCCATCGACACCATCGTGGAGTTTGGTAAAAAGCAACGCATCACCGGCACGCCGATGATCTTGTTTGCCGACGGCACACGCTTGCCGGGCGCCGTGCCCATTGCCCAAGTCGAAAAAATGCTGGCTGAAATCAAATGATGCAAACACCCCACACCGAAGATCCGACTTGGCACTTGATTCGCCGCCTCGGCTACGCCGGACTGATCCCGTTCGTCTTTTTGGCCTTGTGTCTGTGGCTGGTCGGCCCGGACCTGCACCCTTATGTGGCGCTGTCCATGCAAAGCTACGGCGCGGTGATCGTGTCGTTTCTGGGCGGCATCCATTGGGGCGTAGGTTTTCGCAATGCGCTGATCACCCCCAGCGCACCGCGCATCCATTTCACTTGGGGCGTGGTGCCCTCCTTGCTGGCCTGGGTGGCCGTGATGATGCCGGCCTTTGCCGGCTTGCCTCTGCTGGGCTTTGTGTTGATTGGCTGTTATGTCATGGACCGCCGCACCTGGCCTGCAGCGGGCCTGGCACCTTGGTTGCCCATGCGCTTGCAGCTGACCATCGTGGCCAGCCTGAGCTGTTTTTTGGCCGCGGGCGCAACCTGACCCCACAACACGCACGCAACAAGCATGACCGCCATCCACTACAGCGTTGAAGCTGCCGATCTGCATGCACACCTGTTTCGGGTGACGCTCACCATCACCCAACCCGCATCACAGCAAACGGTGTCGCTGCCGGTCTGGATTCCGGGCAGTTATCTGGTGCGCGAGTTTGCCAAAAACCTGCAAAACCTGACGGCAAAACAAGGCCGCCGCACATTGGCGTTGGCCCAACGTGACAAATGCACTTGGGACATCGCCTGCAAGCCGGGCCAGCCGCTGGTGCTGAGCTACGAGGTCTGTGCCTTTGACAACTCGGTGCGTACCGCCTGGCTCGACAGCCAGCGCGGCTTTTTCAACGGCACCAGCCTGTGCCTGCGGGTGCACGGGCAAGAAGCACAGCCGCACCAACTGCAGCTGAACCCGGTCAAGGGCCAAGCCGATTGGCAAGCGGCCACGGGCCTGAACCCCATCAAGACCGACAAAAAAGGCTTTGGCTTGTACCAGGCAGCCGACTACGACGAACTGGTGGACTGCCCGGTGGAAATGGGCACATTCTGGAGCGGCCAATTTGTGGCCTGCGGCATCCCGCACCGCTTTGTGGTGGCCGGAGCCCTGCCCTCATTTGATGGCAGCCGACTGTTGGCCGACACGCAAAAAATCTGCGAAGCCGAAATCCGCTTCTGGCACGGCGCAGGCAAACAAGCGGGCAGCAAGGCGCCGCACAAAAATTACCTGTTCATGCTCAACGCCGTGCACGACGGCTACGGCGGACTGGAACACCGCAACAGCACCGCCCTGATCTGCAACCGAGCCGATCTGCCGCGCCAAACAAACCAGCATGCCAGTCAGCACACCAACGAGGGCTACACCACCTTGCTGGGTCTGATCAGCCACGAATACTTTCACACCTGGAACGTCAAACAGCTGCGCCCCGATGCCTTCGCCCGTTACGACTACACACAAGAAAACCACACACAGCTGCTGTGGTTCTTCGAGGGTTTCACCAGCTATTACGACGACCTGCTGCTGCGGCGCGCAGGCCTGATCGACGATGCCACCTATCTCAAGCTGCTGGGCAAAACCATCGCCCAAGTTCAGCAAACCCCTGGCCGCCACGTACAGACGGTGGCACAGGCCAGCTTTGATGCTTGGGTGAAGTACTACCGGCAAGACGAAAACACCCCCAACGCGACCGTGAGTTACTACACCAAGGGCTCGCTGGTGGCGCTGTGCCTGGATCTGGCCTTGCGCAAAGAAGGACACACACTGGACGCCGTGATGCGTGGCCTCTGGAAACGCTGCAAAGCCGGCCCCATGCGCGAACAAGACCTGCTGGACGAACTGCACGCCCGCACCGGACGCAGCTGGCAACCCGAAATCCAGACCTGGGTGCACAGCACAGCAGACCTGCCGCTGCGCGATTTATTGTCAGGACAAGGCATCGAAGTCAGCGCCGAGATCGCCACCATGGCGCAGCGCCTGGGTTTGCGCGTGAGCGAAGCCGGGGGCAGCGTGCACATCAAAAGCGTGCTGCGTGGCAGCGCCGCCGAAGCGGCCGGGATGGCAGCGGGCGATGAATGGCTGGGGCTGGATGTGGGGGAAACACCGGCAGCCCGCGCCCAAGGCGGCAGCTGGCGTCTGAACAAACTGGACGACCTGCCCGCCTTGTTGGGCCGTGAACACCAACTGGTGGCGCTGGTTTCGCGCGACAAACGCCTGCTGCGCTTGCACCTGAAAGTGCCCGCACAGGCCAGCAGCTGGAAACTGGCAATGCCTGCGCAAAGAAAAGCGGGCCAGTGGCCCGCCGTCTGATCGGCTAGCTGAGCTTTACTTGCCGCGCAAATCAACCACGCGTTTGGCCTTGCCTTGGCTGCGCTCAACGCCGCCTTCGGCCTTCAGCTCGATCGCCACGCTCGAGCCAATGTAAACCTTGATCTCGTGCTGCAACATCTTGGCTGCGGCACGGGCTTCGATGCTGTCGGGTGACACGCCGGGCCGGGTTTCGATCAACACTTTCAAGTCGTCCATCGGGCCGTCACGGGTCAGCACACACTGGTAATGCGGGGCCAGCTCACTGCGTTTCAAGATCAGCTCTTCGATCTGGCTGGGGAACACATTCACGCCCCGGATGATCATCATGTCGTCACTGCGGCCAGTGATTTTTTCCATGCGGCGCATGCTGCGGGCGGTGCCGGGCAGCAGACGGGTCAGGTCGCGGGTGCGGTAACGGATGATGGGCAACGCTTCTTTGGTCAAGCTGGTGAAGACCAGCTCGCCCATCTCGCCGTCGGCCACGGGCTCGCCCGTTTCGGGGTGGATGATTTCGGGGTAAAAATGGTCTTCCCAGATGGTCGGGCCGTCCTTGGTCTCGATGCATTCGCTGGCCACGCCTGGTCCCATCACCTCAGACAAGCCATAAATGTCCACTGCATCGATGTTCATGCGTTTTTCGATCGCGGCACGCATGTCGTTGGTCCAAGGCTCGGCCCCGAAGATGCCGATGCGCAGTGAGCTGGTCTTGGGGTCGATGCCCTGACGCTCAAACTCGTCTGCAATCGCCAGCATGTAACTGGGCGTGACCATGATGATGTTGGACTTGAAGTCCTGGATCAGCTGCACCTGGCGCTCGGTCTGGCCGCCACCAAAAGGCACGACCGTCAAGCCCAGCTTTTCGGCGCCATAGTGAGCACCCATGCCACCAGTGAACAAGCCGTACCCGTAGCTGATGTGCACCATGTCGCCTGGCTTGGCACCGCCTGCGCGGATGCTGCGGGCGACTACGGTGGACCAGGTGTCGATGTCTTTGAGCGTGTAGCCCACCACCGTGGGTTTGCCGGTGGTGCCGCTAGAGGCGTGGATGCGTGCGCACTTTTCACGCGGCACGGCGAACATGCCAAACGGGTAGCTGTCGCGCAGGTCCGACTTGGTGGTGAAGGGGAACTTGGCGATGTCGGCCAGCGTTTTGCAGTCGTCCGGGTGCACGCCTGCGGCGTCGAACTTGGCACGGTAAACCGGCGAATTGGCATAGGCATGCTGCAGCGTCTGCTGCAGGCGCTTGAGTTGCAGGCTGCGCAACTCGTCGATGCTGGCCTTTTCAATCGGCTCCAAGGGGAAATCTTTTTCAGTCATGTGTGACTCCGAAATCAAAATTCAATAAGGGCGGTATGCAGGTGCGGGCGCTTGGAGGCATGGATTCCCGCCTGCGCGGGAATGACAAAGGACACGCGAGCATGACCAAGGACACGCGGGAGTGACTCACGTCATTCCGGCACCACGGTGCCCGGAATCTGCGCACTCTTGCCACGGAACATGGCGATCACTTCACCGTTCTGGTTCGTGACTTTCATGTCATAGATGCCATGACGGCCACTGAGCGTTTGCTCTATGCCTTCGCAGGTCAGCACATCGCCCAACTTGCCGGGCTTCAAAAACTCGATGCTGCAGCCTGCGGCCACCGCGTTCTTGTTGTAGCTGTTGCAAGCAAAGGCAAAGGTCGAATCTGCCAGGGTGAAGATGAAGCCGCCGTGGCAAATTTGATGGCCGTTCAGGTGCAACGCTTTGACGACCATGCGCATCACGGCGCGGCCGGGCTCGCAGGCCAACAGCGCCATGCCCATGGTGTCTTTGGAGGCCACATCGACGGCGAACATGGTTTCGCCCACCAAACGGGCCAAGGCTTTGGGGTCGTTCATCATTCGCCTTTGAATTGAGGGGCACGTTTTTCAAGGAAAGCGTTGACGCCTTCCATATAGTCATGCGTTTTGCCCAGAGCAGATTGCGTGTCGCGCTCGACATTCAGATGCGCATCCAAGGAACGAGTGCCCGCATCGCGCAACAGGTGACGGGTGGCGACCAGGGCCTTGGTCGGCATCACGGCCAGCTTATCGGCCAGCGCCAGAGCAGCGGCTACGCAGTCGTCGGCCACGTCCCAGATCAGTCCCCACTCTTTGGCTTTGTCTGCGCTCAGCTTGTCACCGGTCATGGCCAGCGCCAAAGCGCGGGGCAGGCCCAGACGTTCGACCAGCAGCCAGCTGCCACCCGCATCGGGAATCAGGCCGATCTTGCTGAAGGCCTGTACAAAGCTGGCCGTGGGTGCGGCAATGGCGATGTCGCACGCCATGGCCACCGAGGCGCCTGCGCCAGCGGCCACGCCGTTGACCGCACAAATGACCGGCATACCCAGCGATTGCAGGCGGCGCGTGGTGGGATTAAAAGCGTCGTGGATCACCGGACCGGGGTCAGCGCGTTCCAGCAAGCCGGGACCGGGCGTGAAGTCGAGTTCGGACAGGTCCAGACCGGCACAAAAACCGCGGCCTGCCCCGGTGAGCACCAGCGCACGCACGGCAGGATTGGCCTCAGCCTGGTCCAGCACCGACCACAGGGTTTGGTGCATTTCGCGGGTGAAGCTGTTGAGGGCTTGGGGGCGGTTGAGGGTGACCAGCGCCACCGCGCCTCGCACCTCGTACAACACCGATGCGGTCGATTCGGTCATGTGATGTCTCCTGAATCCGTGAATGTACCATTACCCGACCGCTCGGTTGGTTAATGTTTTCCCTCATACGGGAGCCTGAGTTGACAGCCTGAATTCAGGGCGCGTGGTTATAGTGAACACAGAATTTCACACCCTTTTGGAGAAGCACTTGAGCTACGAAACCATCGAAGTCCGCACCGAAGGCGGCAAAGTCGGCATCATCACCCTGAACCGCCCCAAAGCGCTCAATGCGCTGAACAGCCAGCTCATGGACGAGCTGGGCGCGGCTCTCAAGGCTTTCGATGCCGACGAAGCCATTGGCTGCATGGTCATCACCGGCAGTGAAAAAGCCTTCGCCGCAGGTGCCGACATTTCGGCCATGGCCAAGTACAACTTTCACGAGGTCTACAAACAGGACTTCATCACCCGCAACTGGGAAACCATCCGCAGCATCCGCAAGCCGGTGATCGCGGCCGTGGCTGGTTTTGCGCTGGGCGGCGGCTGCGAGCTGGCCATGATGTGCGACTTCATCATCGCCGCCGACAACGCCAAGTTCGGCCAGCCAGAAATCAAGATCGGCATCATCCCAGGCGCAGGTGGCACACAGCGCCTGCCCCGCGCCATGGGCAAATCCAAGGCCATGGACTTGGTACTGACGGGTCGCATGATGGACGCCGCCGAGGCCGAGCGCGGCGGTTTGGTGAGCCGCGTGGTGCCACTGGACAAGCTGATGGATGAAGCCCTGGGCGCGGCACTGATGATCTGTGGTTACGGCCAACTGGCCACCATGGCCGCCAAGGAGAGCGTCAACCGCGCCTTTGAAAGCGGCCTATCAGACGGCGTGATGTTCGAGCGCCGCATGTTCCACGGCCTGTTTGCCACCGCCGACCAAAAAGAAGGCATGGACGCATTTTTGAACAAGCGTGCGCCAAACTTTGTCAACGGTTAAGCGGTTTCAAAGTCCATACCCGGCCCGCCGTGCCTGCACGGCGGGCTTTTTTAATGGGCTTGGCGGTCAAGCCCACGTCCACGTTCGCTTCACTTTTGGCTTGTCGTGCCGATACATGAATCAAGCCCACTGAAAGCCGCTATGCGAATCACCCCCATCTCCATCAGCCAGACCATGCGCCCCATGTCGCCGGTGATCGACCAGGTCGGGCGTGTGGAAAAACGCAGGGCCCCAGATGCCGTGGCGGGGCGTGGTCGGTTATCGGCAGGCCAAAACGATGCCACCGCCAAAAACAGCCGCTTGGGCGGCAAGCGCCGAAAAATGAACTGGAATGGCTTGGGCGATGCGGTGGACGTTCTCGCCTGAACGCAGATCTGGCAGCGCGCTTAGACAACGCAGACACAAAAACCAAAAAGCCCACAGTCTGACGACTGTGGGCTTTTGATTTGGTGGTGATAGGTGGATTTGAACCACCGACATCAGCA
>OFRD01000141.1_pt1 | contig 26705 bp, 23 predicted proteins | sample 1543041 | NCBI WGS metagenome assembly OFRD01 (sample SAMN07774234, study PRJEB24372) | wastewater metagenome | isolation source: Exp Tend CN 100WW | collected 2016-02
AAGATTCTGGCGCTTCTAAAGGTGGCGTCGAACTGGACTTGTACGGTGGTTATAAAGGTGCTGTGGGTGATGTGGCTTATGACGTAGGTTTCTTGCGTTATGAGTACATTGGCAACAAGCTTGGCGAAGTCACAGGCTTCGCAAATGCCAATACGAGCGAGGTTTATGGTGCTGCAACCTTTGGCTTGGTGACTGCCAAATATTCCCATTCTTTGACCAATGTGTTTGGAACCCCCAACAGCAAAAACAGCTACTACCTTGACCTGAGTGCCGCATTTGATCTGGGCAATGGATTTACTTTGGTGCCGCATGTGGGCCACCAGATGGTCAAAAACACCGATGCAGGCACATACACAGATTACGCACTGACACTGAACAAAGATTTGGGTAATGGCCTGTCTGCTTCAGCCGCAGTCGTTGGCACAGACGCTGACAAAGTGTTCTACACCTTGAAAGACAAGTTCAACGGCAAGTCCGGCGTGACAGTTGGCCTGAAATACGCCTTCTGATTCCCACACAACAACACAAGGAGCCATCATGAAACTGGTGACCGCCATCATCAAACCCTTCAAGCTGGACGAAGTGCGTGAAGCACTTTCGGGCATCGGCGTTCAGGGCATTACCGTGACCGAAGTCAAAGGCTTTGGTCGTCAAAAGGGCCACACCGAGCTGTACCGTGGCGCTGAATACGTGGTCGATTTTTTGCCCAAGGTGAAGATCGAAGCGGCCGTGTCTGACGACCTGGTCGAGCGCGTGATCGAAGCCATCGAATCCGGTGCCCGCACCGGCAAGATCGGCGACGGCAAGATCTTTGTGTACGACCTCGAGCAAGTGGTTCGCATCCGCACCGGTGAAACCGGCGGCGAAGCCCTTTGACAGACAAGAAAGAGAGTCAAAAAATGAAAAAGCTACTCGCTACTTTGGCCTTGGGCCTGAGTCTGGGTTGGGGTGTGTTCGGAGCGGCTTCTGTCGCCACCGCGCAAACCGCGCCCGCCGCCGTGACGGCACCTGCTGCCGAAGCCAAACCAGCCGATGCAGCCGCTCCGGCTACGGCCCCTGCAGCCGCAGCCCCTGCTGCGGCAGAAGCAGCTCCAGCGCCCGTGCCCAACAAGGCCGACACAGGCTGGATGATGCTGTCCACCATCTTGGTCATCTTGATGGTGATTCCGGGCCTGGCCTTGTTCTACGGCGGTTTGGTGCGCAGCAAAAACATGCTGTCGGTGCTGATGCAAGTCGTGGTCACGTTCTCGCTGATCACTGTGTTGTGGTTCGTTTACGGCTACAGCCTGGCGTTCACCGAAGGCAATGCCTACATCGGTGGTTTTGACCGCTTGTTCATGAAGGGCATCTGGGACAACGTCGCGGGCACTTTTGCCAACGCCGCCACCTTCAGCAAGGGTGTTTACATCCCTGAGATCTCGTTCGCAGCCTTCCAGGCCACGTTCGCAGGCATCACTTGCGCCCTGATCGTCGGTGCTTTTGCTGAGCGCATCAAGTTCTCTGCTGTGCTCGCCTTCATGGTGCTGTGGTTCACCTTCAGCTACCTGCCTGTAGCGCACATGGTCTGGTTCTGGATGGGTCCTGACGCTTACGCCTCGAAAGAAGTGGCCGATGAGATGACCAGCAAAGCCGGTTTGTTGTGGCAGTGGGGCGCGCTGGACTTCGCTGGCGGTACCGTGGTGCACATCAACGCCGCTGTGGCTGGCTTGGTCGGTGCTTTCATGGTCGGCAAGCGTGTGGGTTATGGCCGTGAATCGATGGCCCCTCACAGCCTGACGTTGACCATGGTGGGTGCCTCCTTGCTGTGGGTGGGTTGGTTCGGTTTCAACGCCGGTTCTGCGCTCGAAGCCAACGGTTTCGCTGCACTGGCCTTCATCAACACCTTGATCGCGACAGCCGGTGCTGTGTTGGCCTGGTGTGTGGGTGAAGCGCTGATGCGTGGCAAAGCTTCCATGCTGGGTGCCGCTTCGGGTGCTGTGGCAGGCTTGGTCGCCATCACGCCAGCGGCGGGCAACGTGGGTCTGGGTGGTGCTTTGATCATCGGCTTCATCGGCGGCTTCGCTTGCCTGTGGGGTGTGAATGGCCTGAAGAAAATGCTCGGCGCGGACGACTCGCTGGATGTGTTCGGTGTGCACGGTGTTGGCGGTATCGTCGGTGCCTTGTTGACCGGCGTGTTCAACTCGCCTGCCTTGGGTGGCCCCAGCGCCGTCGGCGACTGGGTGACTGTGACCATGATCACACCTGATGCGTACTCCATCGCAACACAAGTGTGGACCCAGGCCAAGGCCGTGTTGCTGACCATTGTGTGGTCGGGCGTGGTCTCGGTGGTCGCCTTCAAGATCGTTGACCTGACCATCGGTCTGCGTGTCACCGAAGAAGAAGAGCGCGAAGGTCTGGACATCTCCTCGCACGGCGAGTCGGCCTACCACGGTTGATCCCATGTGATCGCTGGGTGGTGATGAAAATCACCACCCACAAAAAACCCCGCAGTGTGAAAACACTGCGGGGTTTTTCTTTGGGAGCGAATGTGTGCTCAGCCCAAGGCTAAAGCCGTCACACGCAAGTCGCCGATGTCCAGACTTTCCATCTGAAAATCCGCGCGTTCAGGCTGCGCGCAAAGCGTCGGCGGTGATGGGCAGACGGCGTACGCGCTTGCCGGTCAGTGCCGCCACCGCGTTGGCAATCGCAGGTGCAGCCACCGCGGTGCCTGGCTCGCCAATGCCGCCGGGCTTTTCGGTGCTCTTGACCAGCACGATGTCGATTTGCGGCGACTCGTGCATGCGCACAGGCTCGTAGCTGTTGTAGTTGGTCTCTTGCACGCGGCCATTCTTCATGGTGATCTGGTGCTTGAGCACAGCGCCCACACCGAAGACGATGCTCGACTGCAACTGGGCCTCGACAGTGTCAGGGTTGACCATGTGGCCCACGTCTGCCGCCACGGTGACCTTGTGCACCTTGACGCTGCCGTCAGGATTCAGACTGACCTCGGCCACCTGGGCCAAGTAACTGTCGTAACCCTCCATCAGCGCGATGCCATGGGCACGGCCTTTGGGCAATGCCTTGCCCCAACCGGCCTTGTCGGCTGCGAGCTTGAGCACATTGGCAAAACGGGGTTTGCCCGCCAGCATCTTCATGCGGTAGGCGTATGGGTCTTGCCCTGCTGCCTTGGCCATCTCGTCCACAAAACTTTCGTTGGCGAAGGCGTTCATGCTGTGGCTCACAGCGCGCCAGTAACCCACACGCACGCCGGTGTCGTGAATCACCAGATCGTGTTGGGTGTTGGGGATGTTGTAGCCCATCACGGCGGCTTCGGCCATGAAGGGGTCCAGCGTGTCTTTGGGCAAGCCGAAGGCGCGTTGCGTGACCGATTGCGAAGCCACCTTGAAGTGCAGGGCGGTCGGCATGCCGTTGGCATCCAGTCCGGCCTTGAGCTGGTTGACGCCGGCAGGACGGTAGTAGTCATGCATCATGTCTTCTTCGCGTGTCCACAACAGCTTGACGGGTTTGCCCACGGCTTTGGAAATTTCGGCCGCTTGCACAATGAAATCCAGCTCCAGGCGACGACCAAAACCACCGCCGAGGTACGTGGTTTTCAGGGTGATGTCTTCGGGCTTGACCTTCAGGGCGGCAGCCACGGCACCTTGAGCGCCTTGCTGAAACTGCGTTGGCCCGATCAGCAGCACCTTGTTGCCTTGCACATGGGCGGTGAAGTTCATGGGCTCCAAAGGTGAATGCGACTGCATGGGCGAGACGTATTCGGCTTCGAGTACTTTGGCGGCCCCTTTGAGTGCCGCGGCCACATCGCCTTGCGGTTTGATGATCTCGATCACTTTGCCGGACTTGGCGGCTTGGCGCGTGCCCTCGATGACGCCGGCATCGCTCAAAGCGGCACCAGCCCCTTCGTCCCACTGCACCTTGACGGTCTCGCTGGCCTTCTTGGCGCGCCACCACGAGTCGGCCACCACGGCCACGCCGTCGCTGATCTGCACCACCGCCTGCACACCGGGCATGCCCTTGGCTTGTGCGGCATCAAAGCTCTTGACCTTGCCGCCAATCACCGGGCACTGCTGAACGGTGGCGTAAACCATGCCCGGCAACTTGACGTCGATGCCGAATTCAGCGGTGCCGTTGGTTTTGGCCGGCGTGTCGACGCGCTTGGTGCGTTTGCCAACGATGCGGAAATTCTTGGGGTCTTTGATCGGTGGCTTTTCGGGCATGGGCATGCGTGTGGCCGCCTCGGCGAAATAGCCGTAGGTGGCTTTTTTGCCTTTGGGCCCCAGCAGCATGCCTTTATCGGCCTTGATCAGATCAGGGTCCACATCCCAATGTGTGGCGGCGGCGGTGATCAGCATTTCGCGCACTTGGGCACCGGCGATGCGCAATTTTTCCCAGCCGCCACGCACCGAGGTCGAACCGCCCGTGATTTGTGCGCCCAGCAAGGCGTTCACATACGCCGCGCCTGGAGGGGCGTCCACCACTTTCACCTGGTTGAGGTCGACGTTGAGCTCTTCGGCCACCAGCATGGGCAAAGCGGTGTGGACACCTTGGCCCATTTCGGAATGGGAGCTGTAAATCGTGATGCTGTTGTCTTCACCAATGTGCACCCAGGCGTTGGGGCTGTGCACTGCGCCAGCGGCCATGGCTTGACCCAAGGAGCCGGGCAAATGCAGCGCCATCAGCAAGCCGCCAGAAGCCGCTGCACTGGTTTTGAGGAAGGAACGGCGGGAGGTTTGGATTTCGTTCATGTGTGTTCTCCGGCGGATCAGGCTTTGCGCATCATGGTGGCGGCATCTTTGATGGCCGCACGGATACGGGGATAGGTGCCACAACGGCAGATGTTGCCGCTCATGGCGTTGTCAATGTCGGTGTCGCTCGGGTTTTTGTTTTTGCTCAGCAAGGCCGCAGCGCTCATGAGCTGGCCCGACTGGCAATAGCCGCACTGAGGCACGTCGTGTTTGATCCAGGCCACTTGCAAGGGGTGGGTGTTGTTCTTGGACAACCCTTCAACGGTGGCCACTTTTTTGCCGGCGACCGCATTCAGGGGCGTTTGGCAAGAGCGCACAGCCTCACCGTTGACGTGCACGGTGCAGGCGCCGCACAAGGCCGCGCCGCAGCCAAATTTGGTGCCGGTCATGCCGAGTTCATCGCGCAAGACCCACAACAGGGGGGTATCGGTTTCGGCGTTGGCCTGTGCAGGCTTGCCATTGACTTGGAAATTCACGCTCATCAAAGTCTCCTCAAAGCGGGTTTGTAACGGATACGCATACCTTCGGCGAAAGGCCCTTGTTCCGTGCTTCGTGTAAACCCTGATGTGATCGGTTTCGCGCCCTCTTTTTCTTGAAATCTGTCACCTGTGTGCCAACCGTCAACGCCTGAAAACGCAGCGCGGGTCATGCAAGCGAAAACGACGGGTTCTTTCGGGTTACCAATTGGCGCATTTCGAACCATGGACATCACCTGCGGGGGCACAATCCAAGACATCTTTTTCAGCCCGAGTTCCGCATGACCCACACCCTGGCCCCTGAGTGGCAAGCCTTGACCACCGAACCCGACGGCCTGAGCGAATCGCCCTTTTGGCACCCCGAAGAAAACCGGCTGTACTGGGTCGACATTCCGGGGCGACGCATCGGGCGCGTGCGGGTGCAAGGCGTGCAGCCCCAAGGGGCGGTTGAATACTGGCCCCTCACGCAAGAGCCGGGCTGCATCGCGCCTGTGCAAGGCGGTGGTTTGGTCATGGCCTTGCGCGACGGCATCTACCTGGCGCGTGAATGGGGCGGGCCTTTGCAAGCGCTGGCAGCCGCGCCCTACGACACCAGCAAACTGCGCTTTAACGATGGCAAATGCGATGCGCAAGGGCGCTTTTGGGCGGGCAGCATGTACGAGCCCCGCGATCAGGCGCTGGGCGTTTTGTATGCGTTGCAGGACCAAGCTTTGCAGGACAAAGCCCACGCCGCCACCACCGCCAATGGCTTGGCGTGGTCACCCGATGGCCACACACTTTATTGGTCTGACACCGCGTCGCACTGCGTGCGCGCCTGGAACTTTGACCCGGCCACGGCCAGTTTGTCGCACGAGCGCGTGTTCCAGCAGTTTCCGATCAAACCCGCAGGCTGGGTCTGGGGCGATGCGGCGGCCCCCGCCTATGGCGGACGCCCCGACGGCGCCACGGTGGACAGTGAAGGCGCTTACTGGTCGGCCCAATACGAAGGCAAGCGCCTGGTGCGCTTGTCGCCTGCGGGCGAGGTGCTGGCCGTGGTCGAAACGCCTGTGCAATGCCCGACCATGCCCTGTTTTGGGGGCGCAGACCTCAAAACCCTGTTCATCACCAGCTCGCGCCAAGGGCGCAGTGCCGCAGAGCTGGGGCTGTACCCGCTGTCAGGCTGCATCTTTGCGGTACGGGTAGAAGTAGCAGGGTTGCCTGTGAACTTTTACCGTTGACCGTTCGCGAATTTCCCACAACCCCCCCGTTCAAAAAATTCACGCAGCCGCCAAAGGGTGGGGGTTACCATCCTTTCCCATGGAAGTTCAACTCAATACCCTGATCGACGCCGTACGCCAGGCGGGTGCAGATGGCCGCGTGCTGCGCTTGCGCGGCGGTGGCACCAAAGACTTTTGGGGCCAAAGCCTCACAGGCGATGTGCTCGACACCCGCGCTTACCGGGGCATCGTGAGCTACGAGCCCAGTGAACTGGTCGTCACCGTGCGCGGTGGCACGCCACTGGCTGAGCTGGAAGCCGCGTTGGCAGAAAAAGGCCAATGCCTGGCGTTTGAGCCGCCGCACTTTGGCCAAGATACGGCCACTGTGGCCACTGTCGGCGGCATGGTCGCCTCGGGCCTGAGCGGCCCGGCCCGCGCCACCGCAGGCGCTGTGCGCGACTATGTGCTGGGCGCACGTTTCATCAACGGCTTGGGCGAACACCTGACTTTTGGCGGTCAGGTCATGAAAAACGTAGCCGGGTACGACGTGAGCCGCCTGATGGCGGGCAGCTGGGGCACGCTGGGCTTGATCACCGAGGTCAGCCTGAAAGTGCTGCCTGTGGCCCCGGCTGAAGCAACTTTGATGGTCGCGGGCTTGGCGCAAAAAGGGGCGCTGGATTTGTTGCACCGCTGGGGCGGTCAACCGCTGCCGCTGAACGCCAGCGCCTGGGTGCGCGACACCACGGCCCAGCCCGTGGCCGACTATTTGTTTGTGCGCTTGCGCGGTGCGGTGGCGGCTGTGCAATCGGCCATTGGCAAGATGAGCGCCGATGCGGTGGCCTTGGGTGCCCAAGTGCAGCAGATGGACAACGCCGAAGCCGCGCAAGACTGGCGCGCCAGCGGCGAGCAAACGTTGCCGTTCTACGACGCCCCGAGCCCCGACGCCTGTCTGTGGCGTTTGTCGGTGCCACAAACTGCACCCGCACTGGATTTGCCTTACCCCGCTTACATTGAATGGCAGGGTGCGCAGCGCTGGTTGTGGGCACCGGCCTCGGCAGCAGTGGCTTTGCGTGAGTTGGCACAAACGGTGGGGGGTCATGCCACCTTGTTTCGCGCCAGTGCCGCCCATGCCGATGTAGACAAAGCCGCTGGCGTCAACACCCCGCTCGATGCAGTGCAACAACGCATTCAGCAGCAACTGCAAAAGCAGTTCGACCCCAAAGGTGTGTTCGCCACAGGTCGTATGCACCCCCACACGTCAGCCATTTGATCCGGGACGAAAACCATGCAAACCCAGCTCGCCCCCGAATACCAAAACACCCCCGAAGGCCAAGAGGCCGAAGCCATCTTGCGCAAGTGCGTGCACTGCGGGTTTTGCACCGCCACCTGCCCCACCTACCAATTGCTGGGCGACGAGCTGGACGGCCCGCGTGGCCGCATCTATTTGATGAAGCAGGTGCTCGAAGGCGAAACGCCCACGCGCAAAACCCAGCTGCACCTGGACCGTTGCCTGACCTGCCGCAACTGCGAAAGCACTTGCCCCAGCGGCGTGCAATACGGCCACTTGGTCGACATTGGCCGCAAGCTGGTCGACGCCAAAGTGGAACGCCCCGTGGGCGAAAAAATGCTGCGCTGGGCACTGAAAGAAGGCTTGCCTTCGCCCCTGTTTGCGCCTGCCATGAAGATGGGCCAGATGGTGCGTGGCCTGCTGCCCGCCAGCCTCAAGGCCAAAGTGCCTGCGCCGCAAAACGCGGGCGCATGGCCCACCGCGCAGCATGCCCGCAAGGTGCTGATGCTGGCCGGTTGCGTGCAGCCGAGCATGAGCCCCAACATCAACACCGCCACCGCCCGCGTGCTCGATGCGGCAGGCATCCAAACCGTGACCGCCCCGAAAGCCGGTTGCTGTGGCGCGGTCAAGTTTCACCTGAACGACCACGACGGCGGCAAAGACCACATGCGTGCCAACATCGACGCTTGGTGGCCGCTGCTTGAATCAGGCGAAGTCGAAGCCATCGTCATGAACGCCTCGGGCTGCGGCGTGATGGTCAAAGACTACGGCCATGTGCTGAAAGACGACCCGGCTTATGCCGACAAGGCCGCTCGCATCGGCGGCTTGACGAAAGACCTGAGCGAGCTGCTGCCCGAATTGGTTCCCCTGCTGCAACCTCGTTTAAAGCCCGAAGCCTTGGAGGCCGCAGGCCTGCAGGCCTACCACCCGCCCTGCACACTGCAACACGGCCAGCAACTCAAAGGCGGTGTCGAAAAGCACTTGGGCGATCTGGGTTTCCAGATCAAGGTCACCGCCAATGAATCGCACCTGTGCTGCGGCTCGGCGGGCACCTACAGCGTGCTCAACCCCGAGCTGTCCAAACAACTGCGTGACCGCAAGCTGGGGCACCTGAACGCGCTAGAACCCCAAGGCGTGCTCAGCGCCAACATCGGCTGCATCACCCACCTGCAAAGCGGCAGCGGCCTGCCGGTTCGGCATTGGGTGGAGTTGTTGGACGAAGCCATTGGCGTTTCATCGTAAGAACGTTAAACGACACAAAATTCAACGCCTGTTAAATTTTGTGTTGTGCCAAAACCTTCTCTTGCTGCCGACCAACAGCCTGCTTCAGCCGCCAAAGCGCTAAGGGATTTGGGCGAAAATCTGGCGCTCGCCCGTCAGCGCCGCAAAGAAAGCCTGCGGGCCTGGGCCAGCCGCATGGCCGTTTCGGTGCCCACGCTCATCCGCATTGAAAAAGGCGATCCTTCGGTCGGTATGGGTGTGTATGCCACCGCGCTGTGGCTCATGGACCGACCACCGCCTTGTCCGATGTGGCCGCGCCAGCGCAAGACCTGCATGCGCTGGAGCAAGCCATTGAAGCGGTGCGTCAACGCGCGAAACGCATGTCACGAAAGTCGGTGGAGGCGCAGTGAATTGGCCGCACCAGCCCGGAACATTGAAAATATTCTGTCACGCTTCATCAGGCATTTCCAACCTTCACAACTTTGGCGCTTGATTCAGAAATGGGTCGGCGTGTTCTTGAGAAATTCAGCTTGAGCGCCCTTTAAGAATGTGGGCTGCGCCGTCACCACGCCAGAACCCCTGCGATATCGCTGACGGGAATCACCTCAACCCCTTCGGCGAACGGCCAACGGTGCTGCACGGGGGCCACGATGTAGGTTTTTTCGGGTTGTACGTCTTGCAGGGATTGCCAGAAGCCTTTGGTGACTTTGGGCGCAACGCTGAACTTGATTTCGAAACCGATTTTTCGCTGCCCAGCTTCCACCACCACATCCAGCTCGGCACCCGCCGCTGTTCTGTAAAACGACAGACTGGCCCCGGCGGGCAAGTGGGCGGCAATCTGGTCGATGACAAAGCCCTCCCAGGATGCACCCGTCATGGGGTGGCCTTGCAGGTCGTCCGAATGGCTCAAGCCCAGAAGGCTGTGCAGCAGACCACTGTCACGCACGTAGACCTTAGGCGCTTTGACCAAACGCTTGCCCAGGTTGGCGTGATAGGGCTCTAGTTTTCTGACCAGCAGCGCACCCACCATGTGATCTAGCCAGCGACTGACCGTGGGGGCGCTCACGTCCAATGAGTTGGCGATGGCCGATGCATTGAACAACTGACCATGCACATGCGCCAACATGCGCCAAAAACGGCGCAGACTTTCGGCATCCACGCGCAAGCCCAAAGCGGGCAAATCGGTGTGCAGCAGGTGGCGGATGAACGCATCACGCCAGGCCCAAGAAGCGTGTGAATCGACGGCGGTGAAGCTGGGCGGAAAGCCACCGCGCACCCACAAGTCCTGCACGGTGTTGAGGTCCGAGCCGACTTCATGGACGAGGAGCGGGAACATGTCGATCAGACTCAGCCGTCCAGCCAAGGATTGGGATTGACGCAGCAATTCAAACGAAGCCGAGCCCAGCAAGACAAAACGACCGGGGCGACGGATGCGGTCGATTTCACCGCGCAACACCGAAAAAAGTCCCGGTGCATTTTGAACTTCGTCCAAGATGACCAGCCGGTCTGCATGGGCTTGCAAAAACAGGGGGCCTTCGCCCAGGCGTGCCTGATCTTGTGGGGATTCAAGGTCCAAGTAAATGGCATTTGGATGGGTGTCCAGCAGAGCACGGGCCAAGGTGGTTTTGCCAATCTGGCGCGGTCCCAAAATGGCAACGGCTGGACTCCATGTGAGGTGTGAGGCCAGTGTGCTTTGAGCGATACGTTTGAACATCCTTGTATTTTAAATATACCGAATTCAAAATACAAGGATAAATGGACTGTCTACAAGCATTTGGCCCAAACCCGCCTGAAATCCCGCGCCGAGGCAAAGCCGCAGGCTTCGGCCAATTGCTCTTGCGTCAGCGCGGGTTGCTGCGCGAGCAGTTCGCGTGCCCGTGCCATGCGCAACTGTTGCTGGTAGTCCAGCACGCTGATGCCGGTGTGCAGCATGAACAGGCGCGACAAATGGCGTGGGCTCACGCAGGCCACCTCGGCCAGTTCGGGCAGCGACCAGCGGCGAGCCGGGTCTTGGGCCAGGCTTTGCGTGATGGCGTCTTGCGCCCGGTGTACTGCGGGGTGCATGTGGTTGCGGTGCGCCAGCCAAGGCGACAGTTGCGGGTCATGCGGGCCGCGCCGGGTGTACATCACCAAGCGCCGTGCCACTTGCGCCGCCAGCGCGGCACCGGCGGCTTGCTCCACGATGTAAAGCGCCAAGTCAATGCCAGTGGTGATGCCTGCGCTGGTCAGCACTTGGCCGTCATGCACAAAAATCCGGTCGGCCTGCACTTGGGCACGGGGTGCCAGGGCCTGCAGGTCGGCAATCAGGCTGTGGTGCGTGGTGCAGCGCAGGCCGTCAAGACGGCCCGCCATGGCCAGCAGCAACGCGCCTGAGCAAATGCTGGCCAAGCGCGTGTCGGGCTGCATGGCGGTTTGCAGCCAGCGCACCACCGCTTGTGCGGCGGGTGTGGCGTAGTCTTCGCGCTCGTGGCTGTTGCCGGTGACCAGCACCAGAGAGTTCGGGGGCAAGCTTTCGGGCAAAGGCCCCAGCCCCGCCAACTGCGTGCCCAGCGAAGTCGTCACGCCAGCGCATGGCCCGCAAGTGTGCAGCTCCAGTGGCGCACCCATGTCGCGAGCCATGCGCAGCGCCTCGGCGGGGCCTGCATAGTCGAGCAGCAGCACGCCGGGGGTGACAACGAAGTAAACCGTCAGTTGCGTATCGATATTCACGGCAATCAGACCTGTGTGGCACAGCCTTGTGGCTTGAACACCCGTTGAGTGGATGCCGGGTTGGGGCGCAGTTCGAGCATGGTGGGGCCGTTCAAAGCTTCAAAGGCTGGACAGGCAAGTATCCACGTTCACGATGCGCGCAAACCGACCGGCCAAGACCAGCTCGGTGCGCGTGGTGATGTCTTGGGCACTGAAGGTTTGGCCCGTGCTTTGGTGCGTCATGGGGAAAGTCAGCGTCGCCTCGGACACAAAGTCCACCGCATAGCCCAGATCCGAAGCCACGCGGGTGGTGGTCTCGCAGCATTGCTCGGTGCGGATGCCGCTGATGATGAGCTTTTGCACACCGCGCCTGCGCAGCCACAGGTCCAGACCGGTGTCGGTGAAGGCGTTGTGCACATGCTTGTCAAAGCGTGCTGCGGGCTGGCCCGGCAGCCAGTCCATGGCTTGGATGAAACCCGAATCGGCGGCAAAAGGCCCATCGTTGTCGATGTGAAAAACATGCACCACCGGCACACCCGCCTGACGGCAACCGGCTTCCAGTTTCAAAAGCGCTTGCTGAAATGGCGCTTGGCCTTCAGACGACCAATACGGCATGTGCATGAAAGAGGGCTGCACATCGATGATGAGCAAGGCGGATGGGACAGGCGTGGTTTGGGCGGTCATGGTCGGTGGCGCAAAAGGGTTGAACACGCGGTCATTGTGCGAATTCGCCCCCGCATTGCACAGGGCTGGGCGGGACCAGAAAGGGACGAAAAAGGACATGCCCATCACTCTCCTGACACCCCGTTGTCAGTACCCCTCAGGCAAAGTCTGCCCCAGTGCACAGAAGGTCTGTGCGCATTCAGGTGGAAAGAAAAAAATGCAAAAATGATCGCCTGGGTTGAGATCCCGGTGAGTGACTTGCCGCGTGAGTCGTATCCCAATGGGGCCCCGTTGCAGGCGTTCACGGCTTTGGGCTTCATCCGCACCGAGGCGGTTTACGAATGCGACATGACGCCCGACGGTGTGCCGGGGTTTGTGCCTTGGCGCATCGATGTGGATTACCAGCTTGTACAGCCGATACCCATCAAGCCTTTGATTGCGCAACTGGCGTTCATCACTGACAAAACCCATTGGGGTGCGTTTTTTCGGTTTGGTCAGCTTGGGATCAGCAAAGTCGACTTCGACACCATCGCGCAAGCCATGGGCGTGCCTGTCTGACACCACTGAAGTTTTAACGTGTGACCTTAGGTTTTCAGTGGTTGACTGCCCGCTGCTTGCCTGACTGTTTTCAAACGGACACGGCCTTGCCCAGATGCTGTTTGGCCAGTTCCACATACCAGTCCAGACAAGCCGGGTTGGCCATCGCATCCTTGTTGACCACTTTTTCGAGGGGCTGACCCAGCATGAGTTTCTTGATCGGCAGCTCCTGCTTTTTGCCGGACAAGGTGCGCGGGATTTCGTCGACCTGAAAGATCTCGTTGGGAATGAAGCGCGGGCTCAGCGCCACTTTGATGGCGTTGTTGAGCTTGGCTTTGATCGCATCGTCCAGCACCGTGCCGGGGCGCAACACCACAAACAGCGGCATGTAGCTTTCTTTGCCCAGGTACTCCAAGTCCACGACCATCGAGTCCATGACTTCGGGCAGGGCTTCGACGGCGCTGTACAGCTCGCTGGTGCCCATGCGCAGGCCATAACGGTTGATGGTGGCGTCGCTGCGGCCAAAGATCACGCAGCCTTCGCCATCGCCTTTTGTTTCGGGATTGCCGCTGCCGATGCGCAGCCAGTCGCCATGCCGCCAGACGCCGCCCATGCTGGCCGGGCCGTCGCCGCCACCGGGCTGGCGGCCGTGGCCTGCGGGGTACATCTCAAAATAACTGCTCAGGTAACGGGCGTTCTCTTTGTCACCCCAGAAGAACAGCGGCATCGACGGGATGGGCTGGGTGCAGACCAGCTCGCCCACTTCGCCCTTGACCGGCTCACCGGCTTCGTTCCACGACTCGACCGCCGCGCCCAGCATGCGACATTGCATGACGCCGGGCTCTTGCGGCAGCTCGCGGTGGCCGCCCACAAAGGCGCCCGCAAAGTCGGTGCCACCTGAAATGTTGCACCACCAGATGTCGGTGCCGATTTTTTCAAACTGTGCTGTGCCCCAGCTTTGGGTCTCGGGCGACAAAGGCGAGCCGGTGGTGCCCAAAGCACGCACCCGCGACAGGTCGCCGCAGCGGCCAATGTCCAGATTGGCCTTTTGGCAATTGGCAAAGTAAGCTGCGCCCGCGCCAAAGAAGGTGACTTTTTCTTGCGCCGCCATGCGCCACAAAATGCCCCAGTCGGGCTTGTCTTTGCTGCCACCAGGGTTGCCGTCATAAATCACACAGGTCACGCCATTGAGCAAGCCAGCCACTTGGGCATTCCACATGACCCAGCCAGTAGAGCTGTACCAATGAAAGCGCTCGCCGAAGCTGTTGGGGTGGTAGCTGCAGCCCACGTCGTTGTGCAGTATCTTGTTGGCCAGGGCGACGATCACGGTGCCGCCGTGGCCATGCACGATGGGTTTGGGCAGGCCGGTGGTGCCGCTGGAATAGACGATCCACAAGGGGTGATCAAAAGGCAAACTGAGCGGCTCAAAGGCTTGCACCTCGGCATCGTCACGCGCGGTGATGGCCGACATTTGCATGCTGGCTGCCACATCGCAGCTGGCCAGGTCGAGCGTGCCCAGGTTTTCATGGACGATGACGTGCTGCACGCTGGGCAACGCGTCCTTGAGCTCCTGCACCACGCTCATGCGGTCAAAGTCGCGCCCGCCGTAGCTCACGCCATCCACCGCAATCAACACTTTGGGCTCAATTTGTTTAAAGCGGTCCAGCACGGCGTGGGTGCCCATGTCGGGCGCACAAATGCTCCAGACCCCCCCCACGCTGGCCGTGGCCAAAAAAGCCACCATGGCTTCGGGAATGTTGGGCAAATACGCGGCCACCCTGTCGCCCGGCTGCACACCCTGGGCTTGCAGGTGCAAGGCCAAAGCGGCCACTTGGCGGCGCAGCTCGGGCCAACTCATCTCACGGCGCAGGCCTTTTTCGTTGTGGCTGATGACGGCCAGCAACCCCGCCTCATGCGCTGGCTTGACATGCCGCAGCACTTGATGGGCATAGTTGGTTTTGGCACCCGGAAACCACTGCGCCCCGGGCATCACGTTGTTCGCCAGCACAGCGGTGTGCGGGGTGGGCGACACCAACTCAAAGTAGTCCCAAATGCTCTGCCAAAAGGCATTGAGGTCGGTCACAGACCATCGCCACAGGTCGTTGTAGGTGGCAAAACTCAGGCCGCGTTGGTCTCGCAACCAGTTTTGGTACAGCCTGATTTGGGGCAGATAGGGGGCAGTGCCTGAGGGTTGTGTCGCTGTGTTCATGCTGTGCAGCGTAGCAGCGGCCATGCTGCGCTGTCACGCGCAACAACCCTGAAACATGCACCTAGGTGACAGCATCCACCACCGTCATCCCGGGGCCGTTTCGCAGCGGCCCTGGCCCGAGGCTTGTCCCCTAAAATCACTTTGCCATTGCAGCGTCACCCAGTCGATCTGGATGCGCTCGTTGTCTACCGCCGTCATGACACCGCCCGGCAAAAGCGAAAAACCATACGGCTCAACTCCGTCAATGCGCAAACGGCGAACGGCTTTGCGGTCCCAGTCAATGCGCACCTCACGCACCCAAGTGCTGCGCTGCGGCATGTACACCACGGCGCAGCTCAAGACCACCGAAGACGGTGACGCCCAAGCCGGGCCAAGCGCTGCGAGGGCAAGCCCCAGACCCGTCAGCGTCCGCAGGCCAGCAATGCGTCGGCACCAAGACATGGCAGCTCAGACCGACGCGTCTGGTTTGTCGCTCTGGTTCATGCGCTGGCTTTTCCAGTACACGTCATCGCCACCGTTCATGCGGTTGAGCACGCGGGCCAAGACAAACATCAGGTCAGACAAGCGGTTGAGGTATTGCCGAGGCATTTCGTTGATGGCTTCTTCGTTGCCCAAGGCCACGCAAGCGCGTTCGGCGCGGCGGGCCACGGTGCGGCAAACGTGCGCTTGAGAAGCCCCGCGTGTGCCTGCGGGCAAGATGAACTCTTCGAGCTTGGGCAGCTGCGCGTTGTAAGTGGCCAAGGCCTCGTCGAGCGCGGCCACGGCCTCGGCTTTCAACAGCTCAAAACCAGGAATAGACAACTCACCCCCCAGGTTGAACAACTGGTGCTGCACTTCCACCAATACATCGCGCACGCCCTGCGCCATGTCTTCGCACAGCAACAAGCCGATGTGGGAATTCAATTCGTCCACCTCGCCCATGGCATGCACGCGCAAGCTGTTTTTGGACACACGCTGGTTGTTGCCCAAGCCGGTGGTGCCGTTGTCGCCGGTGCGGGTGGCGATTTGTGTAAGTCGGTTGCCCATGGTGTTGTCCTTTTTGCAGCGCAGATTTTGCGTCCAGATTGTCGAGCAAGACCCCTTTGCTTGTCTGACACCGGACAACAAGCCCCGGGTTTGCGGCGTAAACTGCGTTTTCGCATGTTTGGCGGGGTCTGCTCGCCACCTCAGGAGACTCCCATGAACGCCCCCACACCCGCAGCCCATCTGGCTCCCGAAATCGCCCAACGCGATGTGCCCGAAGCCTTTTTGACCGCCCTGAAAACGCGCTTCAAAGACAACTGTTCCACCGCTTTGGTGGTGCGCGAGCAGCATGGGCGTGACGAGTCGGCCTTCACCCATGTGCCGCCACCCGCCGCCGTGGTGTTTGCCGAATGCACACAAGACGTGGCCGATGCGGTGGCACTGTGCGCCGAATACAAAGTGCCCGTCATTCCATTTGGCGTGGGCTCTTCGCTCGAAGGGCATTTGTTGGCGGTGCAAGGCGGCATCAGCATCGACCTGATGCGCATGAACCAGGTGTTGTCGATCAACGCCGAAGACCTGACGGTGACGGTACAACCGGGCGTGACGCGCAAGCAGCTCAATGAAGAGATCAAGTCCACCGGCCTGTTCTTCCCGATTGATCCGGGCGCGGACGCGACCATCGGCGGCATGAGCGCCACGCGGGCCAGCGGCACCAACGCCGTGCGCTACGGCACCATGCGCGAAAACGTGCTGGCCATGGAAGTGGTCACCTCGGCGGGTGAGGTCATCCGCACCGGCACCCGCGCCAAGAAGTCGAGCGCCGGTTACGACCTGACGCGCCTGATGGTGGGCAGCGAAGGCACGCTGGGCGTGATCACCGAAATCACGGTGCGTTTGTACCCTTTGCCCGAGGCCATTTCAGCGGCCATCTGTTCTTTCCCGAGCATCGAAGCGGCCGTGCACACCGTGATCCAGACCATCCAGCTGGGCGTGCCGATTGCCCGTGTGGAGTTGATCGACCACAACACCGTGCGCATGGTCAACGCTTACGCCAAGCTGGGCCTGCGCGAAGAGCCCATGTTGCTCATGGAGTTTCACGGCTCGCCTGCGGGCGTGAAAGAGCAGGCCGAGACCGTGCAAGAGATCGCCAGCGAGTTCGGTGGCAACGCCTTTGAATGGGCGGTCACGCCCGAAGAGCGCACCCGCCTGTGGACAGCGCGGCACAACGCTTACTTTGCTGCCATCCAGAGCAAGCCCGGCTGCCGCGCCATCAGCACCGACACCTGCGTGCCGATCAGCAAGCTGGCCGATTGCCTGCTGGACTCCATCACAGAAACCGACGCCAGCGGCCTGCCCTACTTTTTGGTGGGCCATGTGGGCGACGGCAACTTCCACTTTGGCTACCTGATCGATCCGAACAACCCGCAAGAGTGCGAAACCGCCGAGGCGCTGAACCAGCAGCTGGTGCACCGCGCCCTGCGCCTAGGCGGCACCTGCACCGGCGAACACGGCATTGGTTTGCACAAGATGGATTTTTTGCGCACCGAAACCGGCGAGGGTGCGGTCGACATGATGCGCACCATCAAGCGGGCGCTGGACCCGCACAACATCATGAACCCAGGGAAGATTTTCTCGATGTGATGCGCCCCTAAAGGCTCACAAGCGCTGCAGCAACAACTGCTCGACGCGGTTGCAAAGCTGGACGGGCTCAAACGGTTTGAGCATGACGGTGTTCAGCCCCGCTTGCCGAAAGGTCTCCAGGTCTACCGGGTTGACGTTGGCCGTCAGGCCCATCACCGGCAATGTTCGCCAAGCGTCGTTTTGGCGCAGGCGACGGGTGGCTTCGATGCCGTCCATCTCGGGCATCACCATGTCCATCAGCACCAGGTCCACGCTGGACTGCGCCAGCAAGTCGAGGGCCTGCTGGCCATTCACGGCTTCAAGCACCTGCGCCTTGGGCCAGGCGTTTTTCAGGACCTGCTTGACCAGCAAGCGGTTGATCGGGTGATCGTCCACCACCAAGAAACGCCAAGCCACCTGCGCGGTTTGCGTGGGGCCCAGCGTCTGTTCTGCCTGCAATGAGCGCTCTGGCGATTCGCACGCGGGTAAAGTCAGACGAAACCAGAAACGCGAGCCCTGACCAGGCGCACTTTCAAAACCCATCTCACCGCCCAGCAACTCGACCAACTGACGCGAAATCGCCAAGCCCAAACCATTGCCGCCATAACGGGCCTGGATGTTAGCGTCGGCCTGCGCAAAGCGGCGGAAGATGCGGTCTTGCTGCTCTTTGGGAATACCGATTCCGGTGTCCTGCACCGAAAACAGCACGCCCGGGTTTTCCCATTTCACCCGTAAAACCACCGAACCCTGATGCGTGAACTTGAGGGCATTGCCCAACAGGTTCACCAACACCTGCATCAGGCGGTGACGGTCGGTGCTCACCCAAGTCGGCAAGGCATCGTCTTGCTCGATGCGGTAGTCCAGTGACGTGCCGCGCACGCGCGACAAAAACAACTCAAACGCATGCAAGGCCACATCGCGCAAGACAAAGGTTTCGCGCTGCACCATCAATTGCCCAGCCTGCAATTGCGAATAGTCCAGGATGTCGTTGATCACGGTCATCAGGTGATCGGCCGCACGCCCGGTGTGTTGCAAGGCCTTGACTGCCTCGGGCCGGTCTTGCACACGCGATAGAAGCAAAGCATTGAAGCCCACAATGGCGTTCATGGGGGTGCGCAATTCGTGGCTGACGATGCCAATGAAGTGCTCGCGCATGCGCAGCGCATGCTCCAGCTCAAGGCGCTTGGTTTCCAGCTCTTGCTGGTAGGCCCGGATGACACGCAAGGCATTGACGTACATGCGGTCGTAGATCATGGGCACGACAATCATGACCATCGTCAAAATGCTGTACGTGGTGTAAGCCTGTCCGACTCTGAACTGCTGCACGTCGTACGCTGGCGACCACTGCATGTAGCTGCCCAGCCCCAAGCCGGAAATGACCAGCAACATCACCACGTACCAAGCCGCACCCGCCCGCCAACTGACCATGTAGAGTGGCGTCAAAGGCAAAATCATCAACCATGCGATGTTCCTTGAATAGATGCCGCCCGTGAACCACACCAAAACGATCAGCAACAGCGTGCCGATCGATGTGCCCAGGTTCACGGCCCACGGCAATGGCAAGCCTTTCTGGAACGCGGCCAACAAGGCCACCAAAAAAACCACCATGATCAGGTACATCCACCGGAACACGGGCAGCGCCGGGTACAAGGAATACCCAAGCAACACCCCAATGATCAGCGCCACAAAAAAGAAGGCGTAGGGCATGCGCCCCGGTCGAAAACGCGAGGGCAGGCAGGCCACCACGCGGTCCGCCAGGTCTCTGAACAGCTTGGGCGTGTTCATGCCAGCAACCCCCGTGCTCGGCGCACATGCGTGCTCACTGCGGCCACTAATTTGGCGGTGTCCATGGGCTTGCTCAGCACGTCGTTCATGCCGGCATCCAGACACTGCTGGCGCTCGTGCGAATGGGTATTGGCCGTCAAGGCCAGGATCGGCATGTGCGCGGTCTGCGTCGGAAAGTGGCGCCGGATTTGGCCGGTCAACTGCATGCCATCCATCTCGGGCATGACCATGTCGATCAGTGCCACGTCGAAGACCTGGGCCTCTAGGCGACGCAAGGCCTGAGCGCCATCGGTGCACTGGGTGATGCTGGCTTTGGGCCAAATTTTTTGCAACTGCAGCCGCGCCACCATCAGGTTGACCGTGTTGTCATCCACCAGCAAGATGCGCAACGGCTCACTGGCCAACAAAGCTGGCACCGGTACCGTGGCAGGACGGTCAGGCAACACGTCTTCCAGAGGCAACTCAAACCAGAACACCGAGCCTTGGCCCAAGCTGCTGCGCACACCAATCTCGCCCCCTTGCAGGGCCACCAGCCGCTCGCAAATGGTCAAGCCCAGCCCTGTGCCGCCAAACGCCCGGTTGGTTTGCACGTCGGCATGCTCGAACTGCCGAAACACATGGGCTTGCTGCTCGGGCGCAATGCCACGACCCGTGTCCTCGACTTCAAAGCGCCAGCGCGGTAACGCGGGCATGACCCGCAAAATGACGTGGCCTTTGTCCGTGAACTTGATGGCATTGCCCAGCAAATTGCCCAAGATTTGCAACAAACGCTGACGGTCCACACGCACCTGGGCGGGCATGGCCGAATGCAGCAACAGCTCGCAACTCAGCCCTTTTTCTGCGGCCAGCTTGCGAGGCGAGGCAACGGCCTCTTCCAGCAGTTGGCGCAAATCCACGTCTGCGGGCACCAGCTGCAACTGGCCCGCCTGCAATTGCGAGAAATCCAGAATGTCGTTGACCACTTGCAACAGGTGCGTGGTGGAATGGCGGATGTGGTCCACCACCTCGGTGTGCTCGGGCCGATCGGCCAACTCTTGGCGCAAAACGCCATTCAAACCCAGAATGGCATTCATGGGCGTGCGCAACTCGTGGCCCACCGCCGCAGTGAACTCGTCCTTTTGGGCTTGCGCCTGCATCAAGGCGTCATGGATATCGCGCAATTCACGGTTGCGGTTTTCCACATCCCACAGCTGGCTGGCGTGCATATTTTCACCCACGAAAACCCCCAGCATCAGACTACTCAAGGCCAACAAATGGTTGACCAGCGTTTGTACAAAAATGGTGCTCAAATCGTCCGGCAAAGGCGTCGGTCCGCCCGCGTTGGCGGCCACGTACATGCCCAACAAACACAGCAGGTTGATCCCAATCCAGGCAAACGCCGCCCGTGGCCCCAATATCAGCAACACCGGCACAGACAGCACGCCCAACCACTCCATGGCACCCGAGTTCAGGCCCCCGGTGTGCCACGCAATGTGCAGCGCCGAGCCCACGGCCAAGGCGGTGGTCGTGTGCACGATCACCGGATACCACCGTGGAACACCCAAGCCCAACCACATGGACCAGGCCAATGCGGTCACGACCAGGTTGACCCGCGTGTCATAAGCCCCCGCTGGAAACAGCCAATAAAACAGCGAGAGGAGCCCCAGCAAACCCACGTAAATGGACAAAATCAGCCGATGGGTCAGGATCAGGCCCAGAAAACGCTTCTGCTTAGGGCGATGGGAAGCCGTGACGAAAAGCGGCATGGTGGCAGCTCTCAGGTCAACCGCGCAGCTTGTCGATCAGGCCGTTGAGCTCGTCCAGCGAGCCGAACTGGATGCTGAGTTCGCCCATCTCTTCCATCTTGCCCAGACGTTTGACGCGTTTTTTGACACGCACCTCAACTTGTGCCATCAACAGATCAGACAACTCCTCTTCGACCCGGCGCACGTCGCGCGACTTTTCTTTCTTGGGCTTTTGCGTGACCAGGTTGAATTCGGCACCGAGCTTTTTGGCCAGACTTTCGGCCTCGCGCACCGACAGTTTTTTGGCGGCGATTTGGTTGGCTGCGGTGATTTGCGCCGCTTTGTCGAGCGACAGCAAAGCGCGGGCGTGGCCCATGTCCAGATCGCCCGCCATCAACATGGTCTGCACCGGGTCGGCCAGGTTCAACAAACGCAACAGGTTGCTGGCAGCGCTGCGCGAACGGCCAACCGCTTGGGCCGCCGTTTCGTGAGTGAGCCCAAACTCTTTGATCAGGCGTTGCAAGCCTTGCGCTTCTTCGAGCGGGTTGAGGTCTTCGCGTTGGATGTTCTCGATGAGGGCCATCGCCGCAGCGGCCTCGTTGGGCACATCGCGAACCAAGACCGGAACCGATGTCAGGCCCGCCAACTTGCTGGCCCGAAAACGCCGCTCGCCCGCGATGATCTCGTATTTGCCCGCGTTGTCGCCCTCCGTGAGCTGGCGCACCAGGATCGGCTGCATGATGCCTTGCGCTTTGATGGATTCGGCCAACTCGTACAAAGCGCCCTCGTCCATGCGGGTGCGCGGCTGGTACATGCCGGCCACCATTTGGTCGAGTGGGAGCTGGGTGGACACGCCCGTATCTGCGGTCATGTCGGCCGCAGGGGCGTCCTGCACTTTGGGGCCCAGCAGGGCTTCGAGTCCACGGCCAAGGCCTTTGGGTTTTTTGGTGACCATGGTCAATCCTTCAGTAATGTTTGCAACAGCGCATGGCCCATAGGCCAATCGCCCAGCGATGAATCGGCATTGATGTGGCCGGCAGCGCCCAGATCTACCCAGCGTGCACCCCAGTCTTGGGCCAACCCTTGCGCCCGAGTCAACGTGCAATAAGGGTCATTCTGGCTGCCCACCAGAATGCTTTTGAACGGCAAGGCTTGGCGCACGATGGGCGACCAACCGGGCAAGCGGTTGTTCAGCTCGGGGTCTTCGGTGTCACCCGGCGCCACCAGCAAGGCCCCGCGCACACGGGTTGTGTGCCGGGACACGGTGGCCCAAGCGGCCACCAAAATACAGCCCAAACTGTGCGCCGCAAAAACCACCGGGCCGGGGGCGTCGATCACGGTGTCATCCAAGCGCGCCAACCAATCGCCACGCAAGGGCCGCATCCAGTCGTTTTGCTCGACCACGGCATAACCGTGCAGACGCGCCCATTGCATTTGCCAATGGTCCGCGCCGCTGCCTTGCCAGCCCGGCAGGATCAACACCGTTGCGGGCTGAGCCAATGTGGCGTCAAAGTTCGCAGATGGGGCCAAAACGGTTATCTCTGTGATGTGCAGGCTTGTGGCGGCTCAGAGCGTGGGCGCGCGCCGCACCAGCTCTTGCGCAAAATCGACATAGGCCTGACTGCCTTTGGCCGAGGCGTCAAACACCACGCCGGGCAAGCCATAGCTGGGCGCTTCGGCCAGACGCACGTTGCGCGGAATCACGGTGTCAAAAACCTTGTCGCCAAAATGGGCCTTGAGCTGCTCGCTGACCTGCATTTGCAAGGTGATGCGCGGGTCAAACATGACGCGCAACAGGCCAATGATCTTGAGGTCTCTGTTCAGGTTGGCGTGCACCTGCTTGATGGTGTTGACCAAGTCGGTCAGGCCTTCGAGTGCAAAGTACTCGCACTGCATGGGCACGATCACACCATGGGCCGAACACAGGCCATTGAGCGTGAGCATGGACAAAGAAGGCGGGCAATCGATCAGCACAAAGTCGTAATCGGCATCGACCACGGACAAGGCATTTTTGAGGCGCTGGTCGCGGTGCTCCAGCTGCACCAACTCCACCTCGGCCCCGGCCAGCTCACGGTTGGCGCTCAGTACGTCATAACCGCATTTGTCGGCCTTGATCACGGCTTCAGCAATGGTGGCTGACTCCAGCAGAACATCGTAAACACTCAACTCAACAGCACGTTTGTCGATGCCCGAGCCCATCGTGGCGTTGCCTTGCGGGTCCAAGTCCACCAACAGCACACGCTGCCCGACTTTGGCCAAACCAGCGGCCAGGTTCACGGTGGTGGTGGTTTTGCCCACCCCGCCTTTTTGGTTTGCAACGCAGAAAATTTTGGCCATGAGGATCTGCCCAGGTTATTTGGAAATGGCCAACTTGATGCCAAAGCCGATGAGAAACACGCCCGCCAATTTCTCCAGCACGCGCCCGATCACGGGGTTCGCGCGCATGCGTTCGGCCAGGTGGTGGGTGAGCAAGGTCATGCCCACGCCGTAAAGCAAGGTCAAGGCCGCAATGGTGGCGGCCATGACGCCAAAACTGAGCAGACCCAAATGGGTTTGAGGGTCAACGAACAAAGGGAAAAACGCCATGTAAAACACAATCGCTTTGGGGTTGAGCAAGGTGATGGCGAAGGCTTGCTGCAGATACTGACGAGGCCGGATGTTCATCACCGGCGCGTCGCCCGCTTTGGCCGACAGCATCTTCCAACCCAGCCAGGCCAAGTACGCAGCACCCGACCACTGGATGGCGGCAAATGCGGTCGGGTAAGTGGCCAGCACCGCGGCCACACCGGCCACAGCCAACCACATGAGCACCTGGTCACCCAAGATCACGCCCAAGGTGGCCATCAAGCCGCCCGCCACGCCGCCCTTGCTGGTCGACGTGATGAGCGCCAAATTGCCGGGGCCGGGAATGGCCAAGAACAACACAATGGCGGCCACGAACGAGCCGTAATCAGAGATACCAAAGAACATCAGCAACTTTCATGGGTAAAAAGGAGGGCCAAGCGATCGCTCATTTGGCAAGCACCATCTTGAGGCCAAAGCCGATCAGGCACAGGCCCGCCAGCTTTTGCAAAAAACCCGAAAACCGGGGATTGGCCCGGATGCGCTCGGCCATGAAATGGGTGACCACGACCACACCCAAGCAATAGGTAAAGCCCAGTGCCGCAATCGTCAGGGCCATCACCGCAAAGGTGATCCAGCCTTGGTGATTCACCGGATCAATGAACTGCGGAAAGAACGCGAAATAAAACATGATCGCCTTGGGGTTGAGCAAGGTGATGAACATGGTTTCACGAAAGTAATGCCCGGGGGTGATCTGGATGCTGGGGCCCTCACCCGCTTTGGCCGTGATCATTTTGTAACCCAACCAGGCCAGATACGCAGCGCCCAACCACTGCAAAACCAGGAACAACGTCGGGAAGGTTTTGAGCACCGCCGCCACACCCGCCACCGTGAGCCACAACAAAATCTGATCACCCACAAGCAAGCCCAACACCGAGGCCAAACCGCCCGACAAACCACCTTTGCTGGCCGAGCTGATCAAGGCCAGGTTACCGGGGCCAGGCAAGAACAAAAGCAAGACAAAAGCTGCGGCAAATGCACCGTAATCCGAGATGCCAAACATGGGTTTTCTTTAAAGGGAATGGGCTGAGTGTAAGTGATGCCCGACCGGCCACACCCAAGGCAGCCAAGGCGACCATGTGTTTCACGTGAAACAGCTGTTCAGGCGTGGCAAAGTGCCGTGTGTGCCGTGTGTGCGGGGTGCTCAGGCGGCACACAAAGGGCGACACCAACCCAAAGGACATAGCCCCAATCAGACCGGGCTGGCAGCCTCGGGCTTCATCCAGACCATGCAGCGCTCAACGTCCAACCCCGGCACAGCCAATGGTTCCACGTGAAACACTTTCACATCAGAGGGCAATGCCTTGATTTCATCCTGCGGATGCTTGCCCTTCATGGCCATCCAGACACCGCCCTCCGCCAAAGCCGAACGTGACCAGCTTACAAAGTCTGGCAGCGATGCAAAAGCGCGGGAGCAAATCACCTGATATGGATCGGTCAAAGACTCGACCCGTGCATGAATGCCACGCAAATTGGGCAACTTCAGGCTCACCGCCACCTGCTGCACAAATGCGGCTTTCTTGGCGACAGTGTCTACGCAAGTGACATTCAGCTCAGGCATGCAAATGGCCAACACCACGCCAGGCAAGCCGCCACCCGAACCGACATCCAACACCCGAATGGCTTGACCCTGGGTATGCCGAGCCAAGGGTGCCACCGCCGTCAAGCTGTCCAGCAGGTGGTGCGAGAGCATGTCTGCCGGGTCGCGCAACGCCGTCAGGTTGTAGACCTTGTTCCATTTCTGGATCAAGGCCACATAGTCCAGCAAAAGCTTTTGCCGATCATCAGACAAGTTCAGGCCCAAGGCCTGGATGCCGGCGCTCAGGCCGGAGGCCAAATTCACACTCATGCGGATTGACCTTCTTCAGTCGGCTGCATGAAACCCTTGAACCCGCCCTTTTTCAGGTGGATCAACAGCAAGGACACGCTGGCGGGCGTGATGCCCGAAATGCGCGAAGCCTGACCAAGGGTTTCAGGTCGGTGCTTGGCCAGCTTTTGCCGGGCTTCGATCGACAAAGCCGAGACCTGCATGTAGTCCAGGGTTTCGGGCAAGCGCAAGTGTTCGTAAAACGCAGCCCTTTCGACCTCACCCTTTTGGCGGTCGATGTAGCCAGAATACTTGGCGGCAATCTCGACTTGCTCAATGACCGTGGCACTCAGCTCACCCAATGTTTCACGTGAAACATCAGGGCGGGCCATGCGCCCCTCGTCCAAAGACATCAGCGCTTGGTAAGACACATTGGGTCGGCGCAACAAATCAAACAGGTTGTGTTCGTGTTCAATGGCTTTGCCAAGTACACGCGCCGATTCTTCGGCTGGCAAATTGCGCGGGTTCACCCACACAGACTTGAGACGCTCTGTTTCACGTGAAACAGCGTCGCGCTTGCGGCTAAAAGCATCCCAACGCGCATCGTCGACCAAGCCCATCTGACGGCCCACTTCGGTCAATCGGGCGTCGGCATTGTCTTCGCGCAGCTGCAAGCGGAACTCGGCCCGGCTGGTGAACATGCGGTAAGGCTCGGTCACGCCCTGGGTCACCAGGTCATCCACCAAAACGCCCAAATAGGCTTGGTCACGCGCAGGCGTCCAAGAGGCCTCGCCACGGCATTGCAACGCGGCGTTGATGCCAGCAAACAAGCCTTGCGCGGCGGCCTCTTCGTAGCCGGTGGTGCCATTGATCTGGCCGGCAAAAAACAGGCCGTTGATCTGGCGTGTTTCAAAGCTGTTTTTCAAGGCTCGCGGGTCAAAATAGTCGTACTCGATGGCGTAGCCTGGACGCAAGATATGGCAGTTTTCAAGGCCCTTCATCGAGCGCACCAGGTCGTACTGAATGTCAAACGGCAGGCTGGTCGAGATGCCGTTGGGGTAGTACTCGTTCGTCGTCAGGCCTTCGGGCTCCAAGAAAATTTGGTGGCTGTCTTTGTCGGCGAAGCGGTTGATCTTGTCTTCCACGCTGGGGCAATAA
>OFRD01000143.1_pt1 | contig 26568 bp, 22 predicted proteins | sample 1543041 | NCBI WGS metagenome assembly OFRD01 (sample SAMN07774234, study PRJEB24372) | wastewater metagenome | isolation source: Exp Tend CN 100WW | collected 2016-02
GTGCCGGACAACTACGATCGCAAATTTCACGGCCCGCAAAGTTTGCGCTCCGCGCTTGCCAACTCCTATAACATTCCCGCCGTGCAGGTGATGAGCTGGGTAGGCGTGCAAAATGTGGTGCGCGCTGCGCACCTGCTGGGCATCAACACCCTGCAAGCGGAGCAGGCGGGCGCTGGTCTGGCGCTCACACTCGGCGGCGGAGAGGTGACGTTGCTGGACATGACCTATGCCTACGGCGTGCTCGCCAACAACGGCACGATGGCGGGCTACCGCGTGCCGCCCGCGCAGCAGCGCGCCGGCTTTCGCACGCTTGATCCAATCACCATCCTGCGCATTGAGGATCGCGCCGGCAATCTTGTGCAAGCATGCGGTGCGGACGGCGCATCCGCTTGTGACTTTACGCAGCCGCAGCAACAGCCCGTGCTCAGCCCCGAGCTCGCCTATCTGATCACGGATGTACTCTCCGACGAACAGGCACGCGTGCCCGCCTTCGGCACGGGCAACGCGCTCGAGATTGGCCGCCCCGCAGCTGCCAAGACCGGCACCACCAATAATTATGTGGATGGATGGACGATTGGTTACACGCCGCAGCTGGCGGTGGGCGTGTGGGTTGGCAACTCAGACAATTCCCCCATGGATAAAACTTCCGGCCTGATGGGGGCGGCTGCCATCTGGAACGCGGTGATGCGCCATGCAGTGCGCGTGCTGCAGTTGCAGGCTATTGGCTGGGACTCGCCGCCCGGCATCGTGCCACTGCGCGTGTGCTTCCCATCCGGCTTGCTCCCTACTGATGATTGCAAAACAATGGTGCGCGAGATTTTTGTGCAAGGCACGCAGCCCACCACGCCGGACAACGTCTGGCAAAAATTTCGGGTGAACCGCGATTCCGGGCGGCTGGCCACAGTGCAAACTCCGGCCGAGTTGGTTGAGGAGCGCGTCTACCAAATTTTGCCGGCAGAGGCGGCGGACTGGATTGAGGCCATGGGCATGGCGCAGCCCCCGCGCGAGTTTGACACGCTGCCCGCAGCGCCGGACGAAGCCCCCAAGGTGCAGCTAACCGCGCCGGGCGCCTTCACCTATGTGCGCCAGATTGTGCCGCTGATCGGCACTACTCAAATTGACGGCATGCAGCTGTGGCGGGTGCAGTTTGGTGCGGGGCTGAATCCGGAGACCTGGTCCACAGTGGGTGGTGACCGCACCGACCCGGTGCGGCTGGGTGAGTTGGAGCGCTGGGACACCACCGGGTTGAGCGGTCTTTACACTCTGCAGCTAATGGTAGTGCGTGGTGACCAGCAATTTGAAAACTCCACGGTGCAAGTTACAGTTGACAACCAGCCGCCGGAAGCCAGCCTAATCAACCCGGGGCAGGGCGAGGTGTTCAGCCTCAATGATGAGTCAATTATCATTGAGCCGCGCGTGCGTGACGATTTGTCGCTCGCGTTTGTCGAAATTTTGGTCGATGGAAAAAGTTTCGAGAAACTTACCGTGGCGCCATACACCACGCGTTGGCGCATGCGGGGTGCGGGCGCGCACACCATTGCCGTGCGCGCGGTGGATGCGGCCGGCAACGAAACCCGCAGCTCACCCGTTACCGTAACAGTGCGTTAGCGAAAGCCATCCGCGCCGTGCGGGCGCGGTCTCACGCCACGATATTCTCGATGAATAAATCTTGGGCGAGGTCTGCGCCCACAATGTGCTCTTGCCCGGCTGCTTGCAGGCGCACGGGCCCGCGCAGCGGAGCGCGCCCTTTGATCTCCAGTGCCACACCCGGCCGCAAGCCGAGTTCCCCCAGGTAGCGCAGGCGTTCCGGCGTGTGATTGCGGATGCGGCTCAGGTCGCCGCGTGTGCCCACTGGAAAATCGAGCAAGCTCTGGTCGTTCATTTCGGGCATGTGCCCGGCGCGGGTGGGGATGGGGTCACCGTGCGGGCAGCGTGTCGGGTAGCCGGATAGTGCGTCGGCGCGGTCCTCAAACGCTGTGTTGATCGCGCCTTCGAGTGAGTGCACCATGTCATGCACTTCGTCCCAAGTGAAGCCCATCACCTTTACCAGAAATGTCTCGATCAAGCGGTGGCGCCGGATGGCGCCGAGTGCCACTTGCCGGCCTTCCGCCGTGAGGTTTACGCCGCGGTACGGCTCACGCTCCAGAAAGCCTTCGCGCTCGAGGCGCTGCACCATCTTCACAACAGCCGGCGGCGAAACTTGCAGGCGCTCTGCCAGCGCGGAAACAATCACGGGTGCGGATTGTGGCTGCTCCAAGCGGAATATTTCGGCGAGATACTCGCGTCTTGTGTCAGTTAGAACGGCGCACGCCTGCATCCGGCGCGGAGCCTGGTCAGTTGATTTTTCCATCAATGTTTTTCATTCGGTAATATGTAAGTGCAGAGTATATTATATTGCCTGCAAGGCTGCGGATGGCCGCAATTACCATGGTTAACTTTAGAGTTTCCAAATTGCAGATCGGTTGTTAACCGGCGAGCCTAGACTTGTGAATAGTGGTGCCGTAATGTGTGGCAAACCACGCAGGAGAACTTTTATCACAATGGACTGGAAGTATTTTAGAGCGATTTTTTTGGCTGGCGTGTTGCTGGCTGGATGCACACCGAATGGGGCGACGGCGCAGCCAGCGGCTGCAGTTGGCAGCGCGCCTCAAGCCGGGCAGGGGATTGGCGGGGAAGTAGTGCTGTATTCCGGCCGGGAAGAAAGTTTGGTGGCACCGCTGTTGGTGAAATTCACGACAGCAACTGGCTTAGCGGTCAAAGTGAAGTACGGTAGCACGGCTGAGTTGGCGGCAACGCTGCTCGAGGAGGGCAGCCGGTCCCCGGCCGATGTGTTCTGGGCGCAAGACCCCGGCGGGCTCGGTGCAGTTGCAGCTGCCAACATGTTAGCCGCGCTGCCGCAGTCAACGCTTGCTGCCGTTGGCGCTAACTTTCAGTCTCCGCGTGGCGACTGGGTGGGTGTCTCTGGCCGGGCGCGCGTGGTGGTGTACAACACCAACAAGGTGCAACCGGCTGATCTGCCGGCGGACATTTGGGGCTTCACGGAGCCGCAGTGGCGGGGGCGCATTGGGTGGGCGCCGGCCAATGGCTCTTTTCAAGTGATGGTGACCGCCATGCGCAAACTGTGGGGCGAGGACAAAACCCGCAGCTGGCTGACGGCCATCATTGCCAACAATGCCAAAGAGTACCCCAAGAACACGCCGCTGGTGCAGGCCGTTGCAAGTGGTGAAGTTGAAGTGGGGTTTGCAAACCACTATTACCTGCTGCAAATAAGCAAAGAAGAGGGTGTCCAACTGGCAGCGGCAAATTACTTTTTGCCCGGTGGCGGGCCGGGCTCGCTGGTGATGGTGGCGGGTGTTGGCAAACTGGCAACCGCCCCGAACGCTGCGAATGCGCAGCGCTTCATCGAATATTTGCTTGAGCCCGAGGCGCAGCGCTACTTTGCGCAGGACACTTTTGAATACCCTGTGATTACGGGTGTGGAGATTGCAGCCGGCCTGCAGCCGCTTTCCAGTTTGAACAGCGCTGCTGTGGGCGTCAGCGACCTGACTGACACGCGGGGCACTATCAAATTATTGAAAGAAGTGGGCGCACTGGAGTGATGCCCGACCAGCGGCGCAGCTCAATCCAGCCGACGTTTGCACGCCCGCAGAGTTTTTGGCGGGCGAGTGGCGGGCGCTGGTTGTTGCGCGGGGCAGCAGCCGGTGTGCTTAGTCTGGTTCTCTTGCCGCTGATTTATCTGGTGGTGCGCGCCAGCGAAGCGGGCCCGGCGGCACTGCAGCTTTTGGTTGAGGCGCGAACTATGCGGGTGCTGGCGCGCTCTGCGGCACTGGCGCTGGCGGTGCCACTGGCCAGCGCGATATTGGCCGTGCCGCTGGCGTGGCTCACCACACGCACAGACTTGCCGCTGCGCAAGATGTGGGCGGTGCTGACAGCGCTGCCGCTCGTAATCCCAAGTTACATTTTTGCGTACTTGCTGGTTTCAGTGCTGGGTCCACGCGGTTTGCTGCAGCAGTTGCTGCAGCCGTTGGGTGTTGAGCGGCTGCCGGATATTGAAGGATTTCCCGGAGCATTGCTGGCGCTTACACTGCTGTGCTATCCATACCTGCTGCTGACGGTGCGGGCTGCGCTGCTTACTATGGACCCTGCGCTGGAGGAAGCCGGGCGCAGTTTGGGGTTGACTCCCTGGCGCACATTTGTGCGCATCACGCTGCCGTTGCTGCGCCCCGCACTGGCAGGCGGTGGCTTGCTCGCAGCGCTTTATACACTGCGGGATTTCGGCGCAGTGTCCGTCATGCGCTTTGGCACTTTCACGCGCGTCATCTACATCCAATATCAGGCTGCTTTTGACCGCACTGGTGCAGCGGTGCTGGCGCTGATGCTGGTGGCGCTCACTGTGGGATTGCAGGCACTGGAGTTGAACACGCGCGGCCGTGCGCGCTACCATCGCGGGCATGCGGCTGCCAAGCGCAAGCCAATGATGGTGCGCCTTGGGCCGTGGCGCTGGCCGGCACTGCTGTTTTGCGCAGCAGTGGCGCTGCTGGGTGTTGGCATGCCCGCGGCCGTTTTGCTGTTTTGGCTGGTGCGCGGCCTGGCGTTGGGCACACCAATGCCGGCGCTTTGGAGCGCAACTGGCAACTCCGTGTTTGTGTGTTTGGTTGCAGCGCCACTGGCGCTGCTGGGTGCGCTGCCGCTGGTACTGCTGGCGGGGCGGCAGCGCTCGGGCAGCGGCCGGCTGCTGGAGCGGGTTGCTTACGCGGCGTTTGCGCTGCCGGGCATTGTTGTTGGGCTGGCGCTGGTGTTCTTTGGTGCGCGTTATGTGCCGGCAATTTATCAATCAGTGTTTCTGCTGCAGGCGGGCTATCTCATCCTGTTTGTGCCGGAGGCTTTTAGTGCGTTGCGCGCAGCGCTTGGCAGCGTGAACCCGAGCCTGATGGAGGCCGGACGCACGCTTGGGCGCGCGCCGGCGCAGGTGCTGCGTTCCATTACGCTGCCGCTCATGCGCAACGGCGTATTGGCTGCGCTGGCAATCGTGTTTCTGACCGCCATGAAGGAGCTGCCGGCAACCCTGATTTTGGCACCGCCCGGCATGGGCACGCTCGCCACTTCAATTTGGGGTGCAGTCACCCAAGCATATTTTGCCGCTGCGGCGCTGCCTGCGGTATTATTGATTGGGATCTCTTCTGTGCCACTGGCAATTTTCACCCTGCGCGAAACATATCAATGAGTGAATTCGCTGTTGAATGCCGCGGCTTGGCCAAGTCTTTTGACGTGGTCAGTGCTGTGCACCATTTGGATCTGGCGGTGGAGCAGGGCGAGATCTTGGTGCTGCTGGGGCCAAGCGGTTGCGGCAAGACCACCACCTTGCGCTTGATAGCCGGGTTGGAAGTTCCAGATGCCGGCTCCATCCGAATCGGCAATCAGCCGGTTGCCGGTGATGGAGTTTTTGTGGCGACGGAAAACCGGCGCGTGGGCATGGTGTTTCAGGATTACGCTTTGTTCCCGCATCTAAGTGTTTCGCAAAATATTGCGTTTGGCGTGCAGCGCCGCGCCAGCGAGACCCGCGTGCAAGATGGCCTGCGCGTGGTGGGATTATGCGGTGTGGGCGGACGCATGCCGCATGAGCTCTCCGGCGGGCAGCAGCAGCGCGTGGCGCTTGCACGGGCGCTGGCGCCGCACCCGGCTGTGCTGCTGCTGGACGAGCCATTCTCCAATTTGGATGCGGGCCTGCGGCAGCAGGTGCGCGCGGAAATTCGCGACATCCTCAAAGCCAACCGCCTCACGGCAATTTTTGTAACGCACGATCAAGATGAGGCGCTGTTCATGGGCGATCGCATTGCAGTATTCAATGCGGGGCGCCTTGAGCAAGTGGGCACGCCGGAAGAACTGTTCTTTACACCATCTACGCGCTTCGTGGCGGAGTTTATGGGTCAGGCAGATTTTATTCGCGCAGAGATAAGTGAGCAGGGCTTGCAGACGGAAATTGGGCTAGTGCGGCAGCCGGTGGCGCTGCCAGTGGGCCAGCGCGTGGAGGTGGCTATCCGCGCGGATGATGTGAGCTTGGCTGCCGACCCGCAAAGCAAAGCGAAGGTGCTTGGGCGCAGCTTTCGGGGCGCGGTCAACGTTTATCGTGTGCGCCTGCCATCGGGCCGCATTGTGCACAGCCTGCAGCCCCATACGCTCAAGCTGGCGGACGGTTTGCAAGTGCGCGTGCAGGCAGAGCCGGGCCACCCGCTGGCGCACTTCGCAATCTAAGCGGCACGCATGCAAACTGAGCGGACCGAGCATCCGCCGGCCATCAATGCCATCCTGCTCGACGCGTTTGGCCGCATTCTTGCGGTCAGTTACCCCATCCTTGCGCTGTCCACCGGCGTGCGCGCACTCTATCAACTGCTGTTCAAAGCTGGTGTCACGGATTATTTACCGCCGGCGTTGAGCGCACTTGCGGCCTGCCTGTACTTGCTGGCCACAATCGGGTTTGTGTATCGGCGCGCTTGGGCGTGGCGGCTCTCTGTGGCGGTGCTGGCATTGGAGACGGCACTGACGCTGCTGGTGGGTGGCTTGAGCCTTGTGTATCCGGCGCTGGTGGGCGCAACTGTGTGGCGCCACTTTGGCGCGGACTACGGTTACTTCCCGTTGTTCCAGCCGCTGCTGGGGCTGGCTTGGCTGCTCTGGCCGGAGACTCTGCGCCGTTATGGCATTCGCCCGCAAGCGGGCAGCAGTTAGCGCGCTGCGCGCATGACATCGCACAGCGTGCTGCGATCGCGTCCCCTATTTAATTTGCTGCGCCCGCTGCCACTATTATTGGCTGCCTACATTTGCGCTGGCGTGCTATACGCACTTGCCACGCCAACTTTTGAGGCGTCTGATGAGGTGTGGCACTACGGCTTTGTGCGCGAGCTGGCGGATGGGCGCGGTTTGCCGGTGCAGGTGCCGGGTGTGCGCACAAGCTACCGGCAGGTGGGCAGCCAGCCGCCGCTGTATTACGCCGTGGCCGCGTTGCTAACGCGGTGGGTGGATGACGCTGATTTTCCTGCGCGCTATGTATACAACCCTTTTGCGCAAGCGGGTGTGCCGGGCACGCTTGTGAACGCGAATATGCTGCGCCATAGTGCCGCCGAGAGTTTTCCGTGGCACGGCACCACGCTTGCGGTGTACTTGCTGCGCGGCTTCTCGCTGCTGTTGGGGGCCGGCACCGTTGCGCTGGTGTGGCAGCTGGCGCTGGAGTTGTACCCGCAGCGTGAAGGCCTGGCTTTAATGGCTGCCGCACTGGCTGCATTCAACCCCATGTTTTTGTTTATCAGCGCCTCGGTGAACAATGACAATGCGGTGTGGTTTGTATCCACAGCGCTGTTACTGGCCGTGGCACGCGCCGTGCGCGCAGAAGCTGGCGGGCCGCCCGCCAGCAATATTTTGAGCCCGGCTGTGCTGCCCCACACGCTTGGCATTGGAATTGGAATTGCAATCATGTGCAAACTGTCCGGGATTGTGCTGCTGCCGGTAGTTGCAATGTTTTTTTTGTGGCGGGCATGGCGCAGCGGACAGTGGGCAGAGCTGCTGCGCGCGGCGGGTTTATGCGCGCTTTGGATTGCAGCGATTGCAGGTTGGTGGTTCTACCGCAACTGGGCGCTGTACCACGAGGTGCTGGGTGAGCGGATGATGCAGACAATGCTCGGCGCACAGAGTGTGCGGGCGGGCTCCGCGCTGGGGTTGTTGGCGGAGTTCCAAGGCTGGTGGTTTTCGCTGTGGGGTGTGTTTGGCGCGTTTAGTATTTTGCCCGGCCGCTGGGTCTATGTGGTGTTTACCGCTGTGGTGCTGCTGGCAGTGGGTGGCGGCATGCGCGCCGTCTTGGAAGTGCGCGGCCAGCCCGGCCGCGCGCGCACCCCGTATGCGCCACACGCGTTTGCGCTGCTGTTCCTGATGCTCACTATGGGTGGCGTTGTATATCGCTCGCTGGCGCAGGTTGCGTTTCAGGGGCGGCTGGTGCTTGGCGCGATCGGGGTGATTGCGGTCATGCTCGCAGCCGGCGTCATCAAGCTGGCGGGCTGGCCGCACGAGCGCCGGCTCGCGCGCGTTTCCGCACTTGCGTTGTTCGTGCAGGCGTTGGTGATACCGCCGCTGTACATTGCGCCGCACTATGCCGCGCCGGAGCCACTTGCAGCTGTGCCGGCTGGCAGCCAGCCCGTGCAGCTTGTGTTCAATGCGGAGCTGGAGCTTGCGGCTTACCGCATCGGGCAAACCAAAGTGCACGCCGGCGATCGCGTGCGCGTGACGCTCTACTGGCGGGCACTGCGCCCGCTGAATGCCGACTACAACCTGGCGCTAAATGTGCACGGGCGCGCAATGCAAAATGTTGGCAAGCTGGACACATGGCCCGGTGCTGGCCTGCTGCCTACTTCCAACTGGCTGGCGGGCGCTGTGTACGCGGACACCTATGAGTTGCGCGTGGCACCCGATGCGGCCGCGCCAACGCGCTTGCGCTTGGATGTGTCTTTCTGGCTGGATGTGCTGGACAACCGCTTGTCGATTACCGCAGCGGACGGCAGTCCGGTGTCCTCGGTGCTGCTGGATGTTGGAATGTTGGATGAGCTGGTGCCGCGGGAATATGCCATCAGCCAGCCAGCGGGCAGCAGCTTTGAGGGCGGCATGCGCTTGCGCGGCACAGACGGCATCGTCGCAGTTAACAACAATTTGGATGTCACACTTTATTGGCAGGCGGACAAGACACAGGCGGCTGATTACACCTTGTTCTTGCATGTAATCGACGCGGATGGAAAGCTCGTGGCGCAAGCTGATGGCCCGCCATTGCAAGGCGACTGGCCAACCAGCGCATGGCAGCCCGGGCACACGCTGCAGGATTTGCGCACGGTGGTACTTCCGGAAACGCTTGCGGCTGGTGCCTACACGTTGCTGGCCGGCTGGTACGATCCGGCGAGCGGAGCGCGCTTGGGCGCAACGGATGCGGCCGGCACGGCTTGGCGTGATGCTGCGGTGGAGCTGGGCGGCTTTCGCGTTCCATAGCGGGCCGCAGGCGTGCTCAGGTATACTGCGCGCGTAATACAAGCAGCGTTGGCATGAAGTCCACAATATTTTTTCGCGCTGCGATTGTTGCGTTGCTGGTCTTTATCGCGACGGGCTTTGCTGCCGCACCGGCGCGCGCAGAGACTGACACGCCTACGCCCGGCCCGTCCGTTACGCCCACATTTGTGCCGACGGCCACCGTGGGCGGCCCGTATGTTTATGTGCCGGAAAAAGTTAATGTGCGCACGGGACCGGCCACTTACTTTGATCAGGTGGGCGTGCTTGTAGCCGGGCAGATGGCACCCGCATTGGGGCGCACCGAAGTTGGCGAGTGGATCCAAGTAGAGTATCCCGGTGCACCCGGCAGCCAAGCGTGGATTTATGCGGCGCTGGTTACAGTGCGCGACGCGGAACTGATGGACCTTGCGGTAGTGGTGCCGCCGCCAACGCCGACGCTCAGCATCAGCACTACGCTCATTTACGACACCGAGTCCGGTGGCCCGGCAACCGCCGCCGCCACACGCCTGCCCACCTTCACGCCCGCACCGCCGATTGTGATTCCAACTTTTGCGCCCGAGGCGGCCGGGCCGGCGCGGGTGCCGCCAATCTATTACATCGGCGGACTGCTGGCGTTGAGTCTGGTGTTTGCAATCATTGCGGTAATGCAGCAGCGCGGCTAGGCGCTGCGCTCTGCACAGCCCGCTGCAAGACTGCGGGCGGCAAAAGCTGCGCTGCGCAGCGGCTACGTTGCGCATTCGCCGCTAGTGGAGAACAAAAAAGAGGCGGCTCGGCCGCCTCTTTTTTGTTTTGGTTCAAAGTGTGCTGTTAGTGGCCGCAGCCGCCGCTGCCACAACCACCGCCGCTTGCTTCGGCGCTGTCTTCCGTGCGGAACGAATGTCCGCAGCCACAAGTGGTTTTTGCATTCGGGTTGTCAATGCGGAAGCCGCCGCCCATGATATTGTCAACGTAGTCGATGGATGCCTTTGAAAGGTACATCATCGAAGTCGGGTCAACAAAAACTTTTACGCCCGAGTGCTGCACCACCGTGTCAAATTCTCGTGGCGCGGGTTCGATGGCCATGCCGTACTGCATGCCGGAGCAGCCGCCGCCACTTACAAACACGCGCAGTCCGCTGTCTAGCATGTTTCGTTCAGTCAGCAGGGACTGAATCTTGACGTGCGCAGCGCTTGTCAAGGTGATGGCCTCCTCGACTGTGTCCAACTGGGAATCAGGTGCGAATGAAATTGAAGCTGACATTGGGTACTCCGTTAGTAGTTATCGGTTCAGACGTGATTATACTATAGGCTGGTAGTTTTGTTTACCCAGCGGCTTGAACTGCGCCAATTGCTGGCATGATCAGGTAGGAGCAAGTGGCATCACCCTGAGGCGCGTGGCAGACCCGTTTTACATCGGCGCCGGTCACCCGGGTGATCAGCTCAAGGTCCATTTTGCACAGTTCGGGATGTTGGCCTGCCAGCCCATCGTAGGGGCAGTTGTTGGTGTGCAGCAGCGGGCCCGCCGCAGATTGCTCCCAGCTGGCAACATAGCCTTTGGTGGAGAGGAAAGTGGCTGCCCCGTCCAAGCGGCTTTCGATGGTCGCAGTTTGCGCAGCACATGGTGATTCAGCGGAGAGTTTGTTCACCAGCTCGGAAAAAACTTTTTCCGCATTGCCCGCTGCGGATTTAATGGCGTCAATGAGATGGCCAGCCAGTGCGGCGAATTCTTTCGGCGTGTCGGCGGCTGCTTTTGGCGAGAGCTGGTAGGCAAAACGCGGCCGGCCGGGCGCAGCGCGCCTCACAGTTTGCGGCGGGCGCACAAGCCCTTCGCGCTGCAAAAACTGCAAGTGATGGCGCACGGTCATGGCTGAGATCCCCAAAAGGTTCTTTAGCTCCGGAACCGTCCGGGCGCTTTGGCGCAGAAGCCCTACAATCTGGGCGCGTGTTTCGTGCATTTGATGGCTGATCAAACTCTTTGTACAGGCATTTACTGGCTGTATTGTAGCAGGCTAGGAACGTTTGTCAAATACAGCCGAAACACCAAATTGGTTGACAAACGCTGTCCCAAATTCTATAATTAAAAGTCTGGTGAAGTTTTGGAGTTTGGTTCCGCGGTGTCGAATTGCAATGCCCAAGGCTGCTGACAAATTGTGGCGGAATTGAAGGCGCGGCGCGGCGCTCAGGATCTTTTCTGGGACCAGAGTTTCGCAATTTCGCGCCGTCTGCGGGCTGAACATCCGGACGTTGACCTTGCCGCGGTGGGACTTAGCCAGGTTTTTGATTGGGTGGTTGCGCTCCCGGATTTCGCTGATGACCTGGAGCTATGTAACGAAGGCCTGTTGGCCGCAATTTACCAAGATTGGTATGAGGAGTTAGATGCTGCATGATTGACGAGCTCAGTAACCCAGACATTCCCGTGCCTGACGAACTCAAGGCGTCGGTAACGATTACGACACTGGACAAGATCTACAACTGGAGCCGGCGGTCATCGATTTGGCCGATGGTATTCGGGCTGGCGTGCTGTGCCATTGAAATGATTTGTACCGCAGCCAGCCGCTTTGACATCTCACGCTTTGGCATGGAGGTGTTCCGTGCCACTCCGCGCCAGTCAGATCTGATGATTGTTTCCGGGACCGTGACTAAAAAGATGGTGCCGCAAATTGTGCGCCTGTACAACCAAATGCCGGAGCCGCGCTATGTGATTGCAATGGGTGCGTGTGCCAGCGGTGGCGGCCCGTTCAAAGAAGGCTACAACGTTGTAGCGGGGATTGACAAGTACGTGCCGGTGGACGTGTATGTGCCGGGCTGCCCGCCAACGCCGCAGGCGCTGCTCCACGGTCTGATCAAGCTGCAGGAAAAAATTGACAGCCAGTCGCTGCGCGATGTGCGCTGGTATAAGTCCGAAACCAATGAGCCGGTTCCCGTACCATTGCTTGGCCCTGATCTGGTCGATCCGCGCCAATATCAACTGATCAAGCAGCGCGCGATGCAAGCTGCTGCGCCAGCCGAGGCCTAAGCCATGAGTGCAACTGCACCAGCGGCGGCCGGCGCGCCTGCAAATCTGGCTGAGCACTTTCCGGAGGGTGTTGCGGCCGACACGCGCAAAGGCTATGAAGGCTATGTGGTTGGCGCTGGGCAGCTGCTGCAGGTGGCCGGTGCAATCCGTGACAAGCTTGGCTACGATTATTTGTCCTCTGTCACCGGTGTTGATTACCCGGACAGCAATCAAATTGAGGTGGTCTACCACGCTTTCAAGACCAGCGGCGGCCCGGGGTTAAATTTTAAAGTGCAGGCGGATCGCAACGATCCCGTCGTTCCTTCGCTGGTAGGCCTGTATCCCGGCGCTGAATTTCAAGAGCGCGAAATTTTTGACATGTATGGTGTGCGCTTTGACGGGCATCCGGACCTGCGGCGCATTTTGATGTGGGACGGCTTTGCAGGCCATCCAATGCGCAAGGATTGGAAGGAACCTTTTTTTGAGGAAGACCTCAAGCCGTTTGGGTCGCGCTGGCCGGGCGGAGATGTGCGCCGCAGCGAGGAGTTGGATCCATTTGGTGCCAACGTGCAATACCCGCCGGACTTTGACCCGTACGAGTGGACCCCGGAAACTGAGAATGCAATTTACAAGCTGATGCAGCCCAAGGCTGACAATGGAAACGGCGGGCACCTCAAGACCGACAAGCTGGTTGTCAATATTGGGCCGCAGCATCCCTCCACCCATGGTGTGTTCCGCATGGTTGTGGTGTTGGATGGCGAAACGGTGGTGGACTTGAAACCCGTGATGGGCTACCTGCACCGCAACCACGAAAAAATTGGCGAGCGCAACACCTTCCTGCAAAACATGCCGTATACCGACCGGCTCGACTATCTGGCATCGATGAGCAACAACCATGCTTACGCATTGTCTGTGGAGCGGCTAATGGGCGTGAAGGTGCCGGAGCGCGCCGAATATCTGCGCGTGTTGATGGTTGAGTTGACGCGCATTTGCAGCCACATGTGGGCGATTGGATTTCTGCTTAATGACTTGGGTGCATTCCAAACGCCGGCACTGTATGCCATCAAAGAGCGCGAGCTAATCCTTGATTTGTTTGAGGCAACTGCGGGTTCCCGCATGATGTGCAACTACATGCGCTTTGGCGGTGTCTCACGCGATCTGCCGGCCGCGCTGCGCGATGAGAACACGATGGACTTTCTGCGTGAATTGGTGGTGAACCGGCTGCCCTATGCCATCGATGAGCTGGACCGCTTTCTGACGCACAGTGAAATCCTGCGCGCGCGCTGCATCGGGGTGGGTGTGCTGGCAGGCGAGAAGGCAATTGCCTACAGCGCTGCCGGCCCGCTGTTGCGCGCTTCGGGCGTCAACTATGATTTGCGCCGCGCCGATCCGTACAGCATTTATGACCGCTTTGACTTTAATGTTTGCACGCGGCCCAATGGCGATGTATACGACCGCTATCTGGTGCGCATTGATGAGATGCGTGAGAGCGTGCGCATCTGCCAGCAGGTGGTGGCGGGCATGCCAACCGGCGGCGAGATTTTGGCGGGCAAGCCGCAATACAACGTGCGTGTGCCCGCCGGTGAGTCCTACGGGCGCGTTGAAAATCCCAAGGGCGAGCTTGGCTTTTATGTTGTTTCCACCGGGAAGACCAACCCCTGGCGCTACCATGTGCGCGCGCCATCGTTTGTGAACCTGACGCTGCTGGGCGAGATGTGCAAGGGCCACAAGATTGCAGATGTTGTTGTTATTCTCGGCTCAATTGATATTGTGCTGGGCGAAGTGGATCGCTAGGAGCCATTGATGTACGGATCAGGAATTTTGGCTGGTTTGGGTGTGACGCTGAAACACTTTATCGACTCGTATGTCGATGACCTCAAGTTTTTGGGCCAGCGCTACTACAACCCCGCCGCACTTAACAAACGCCAGGGCACGCGCGGCAAGGGCGTGTTCACCGTTCAGTTCCCGGAAGAGAAACTGCCGACTCCGGAGCGCTTCCGGTTTATCCCGTTCCTGCTTTACGATGAGAAGGCGGATGGTACTCATGACGACCGCTGCACATCGTGCGGCATTTGCGCCAAAGTGTGCCCGCCGCAATGCATCTGGATCAAGCGCTCCAATGATCCGGTGACCGGGCGGCCAGTACCGCAACCCGCTGCTTTTTATATCGACATTGATATTTGCATGAACTGCGGTTACTGCGCGGAGTACTGTCCGTTTGACGCGATCAAGATGGACCATGACTATGAGCTGGCTTCATTCGACCGGACCTCCGCGCATATCTATGACAAGCAAAAGCTCGACAAGCCGGTGGCCTATTACGCCAGCTTGCGGCCCACAGACTATGCCGCTGAAGAGAAGGCGCGGGCTGAAGAAGAAGCCAAGAAAGCTGCCAAGAAGGCGGATGCTGCTGCCAAGGCACCGGCTCCCGCCGCTGCGTAACTCCCTGCTATGACTAGTTTGTTCGTTACTCTGTTATCTCACGGGAGCCCGCAAGCGGCAGGGGCGCTATGAGCAGTGCCAAGCCGGTTGCGATTGCAATCGCTTCTGGCAAGGGCGGAGTTGGCAAGTCCACAGTTGCCGTAAACCTTGGCGTGGTTTTGGCGCAGCGCGGCAGCCGCGTCGGGCTGCTGGATGCCGATGTGTACGGTCCCAACTGCCACATCATGCTTGGGGTGGATCGCATGCCACCCAGTACCGGAACGCGCATGCACCCCGCAATCGCGCACGGTGTGCGCGTGATGAGCATGGGCTTTCTGGTGAAGCCCGGGCAGCCGCTGGCATGGCGCGGCCCAATGCTGCATTCAGCAATTCGCCAATTTGTGAATGATGTGGAGTGGGGCGATCTCGACTATCTGCTGGTTGATCTGCCGCCGGGCACGGGTGATGCGCAATTGAGCGTGGCGCAAACACTGGCACTGGTTGGCGGAGTAATTGTTACCTTGCCGCAGCAGGTATCCGTGGCGGATGCGCACCGCGGCCTTGAGCTGTTTCGGCAGCTTAAGGTGCCCGTGCTGGGTGTGATTGAGAATATGAGCTACCTGAGCCTTCCCAATGGTGAGCGGATGGAGGTGTTTGGCAGCGGCGGTGGCGCACGGCTGGCGGATGACACGGGCGTGCCGTTTTGGGGTGAGATCCCGATGGACCCGGCAGTGCGGGCCGGCGGAGATTCTGGAACCCCGATTGTTATTTCGGCGCCCAACTCCGCCACGGGCATGGCATTGACGCAGATTGCGCTGCGCATGGTGGCAGCAGCGGATGCGCAAATTGCGCAGCAGGCCAATGAATTTATCCCAGTAGACGTGGTAGAGTAGAACATGCGAGAATCACCAACAGCTACGCGCGTGCTTGGCGTGCGCTTTTATCAGGTCGGCAAGGTTTATCATTTTGACTCCGCAGCGCATCCGCTGCTGGGTAAGGGTGACCGCGTGATTGTGGATACCAAACGCGGACGGCAGCTCGGCGAGGTTGTGAGCATTGTGGATGCGGCCGGGCCGGCACCGCGCGGCATGACATACAAGCCAATTGTGCGCCCCGCGAATCCTGCGGACTTAATGATGCGCGAAGAATGGCAGGCTCAGGAGCTTGATTGTCTGATCAACTGCCGTGAGAATGCAGCTGGCATCGGCATCAAGGGCGTCAAGTTTATTAAGGCTGAGTACAACTACGACGGTTCGCAGCTTTCCATTTTTTACAACGAGGACGAGGACAAACCGCCGGTCAAGCTGGACCGGCTGGCGCAGAACTTGGAGCAGATTTATCCGAATGCAACGGTGTACATGCAGCAGATTGGCCCGCGCGATGTTGCCAAACTGCTTGGCGGTTATGGCGCGTGCTCCGGCCCGCGCTGCTGCTCCACCTTCCTGACCGAGTTCAGTCCGATCTCGATTAAGATGGCGAAGGCGCAAGGCATATCACTTAATCAAGAAGACATCACCGGCATGTGTGGCCGGCTGCGCTGCTGCCTGATTTATGAGTATGAGCAGTATGTGGAGGCGCGCAAGGGCCTGCCAAAAATGGGCAAGCGCATTGGCACGCCGCATGGCATTGGGCGCGTGATCGACGTGCAGCCGCTGCGCGGCCTGGCCGTGGTGGATGTGGAAGGCGAGCGCTATGAAGTCACCCGCGAAGATCTGCAACCGCTGGAGGAACTCGAGGCACTCAAGCGCAAGGCGGCTGCGGGCTGCTCCAAGCATGAGGGCGGGGGCTGCGACTGCGGCGCAAAGAAAACCAGCTAACTAATTTCACCCGCCTATCGCGTCCAATTGGTTCCGGCTTCTTTCGTCGAAGCAAGCGAGCCAACTCAGCCTCCGGTATGAGCATCGGCCTAATCTGTTTTACGCACCCTGCGCATTATCATCGATAACCGTCTCGAAAATTCACTTTATCCAATTTAGCGTCGGCAATTGCTTGAAATCGGCGGTAATCTAGCCTCCGATTTGGCATTTATCTGGAATTGACAAAGTTTTGTTCGGTGCGTAAAATTTGATTAGATTTATAAATGGTAATCATTTGATGATTAGCAATCAGACCGCTACGCACAGCCACGTCGCAGATCGGCTGGACTCGGAACTTCTAAAGTTCATCTCTACCCATGCCGCCACCCCGGGCGACCGAGTGCCGCCGCTGGACGTACTGAGCCGCGAGCTGGGCTTGAGCGTTACGAAACTGCGCGAGCAGCTTGAGGTGGCGCGCCAGCTTGGCCTTGTGGAAGTGCGCCCGCGCTCCGGAATAAAAAGTGTCGAGTACAACTTTTTACCCGCAATCAGGCAGAGCCTGCTGTTTGGGCTGGCGCTCAACGCCAATTTGTTTCAGGCATATGGCGAATTGCGCAATCACACGGAGGCTGGCTTTTTTAAAGAAGCGGTGGCGCGGCTGACGACTGCAGACAGGCAGCAGTTGCGCTCTCTGGTGGCGGCTGCCCAAGAGAAGCTGCAGGGCCATCCTGTTCGCATTCCGCATCAGGAGCATCGCCAGCTGCACATTGGAATGTTCCGCCGGCTCGAGAATCCGTTTGTGATTGGCCTGTTGGAAGCGTACTGGGAAGCGTACGAGGCAGTTGAGCTAAATGTGTTCTCTGACTACAAGTATTTGGAGCGCGTCTGGGACTACCACGCGCGCATTGTTGAATGCATCTGTGCGGAGCGGTTGGATGAGGGGCTGGCGCTGCTGGTGGAGCATGCGCAATTATTGCGCGACCGGGTTTGATTCGCCGTAATGAACACCAGCACCGGCAGTTTTGCCTGCGGACGCCAGCACGTGCCTTGCGGCGCAACTGCCCGCAGCCGCGGTTAATATATTATCTTAGACGGGAGCGGAGATCATGAGCGTGATTCAATCGAAGGTGGTGGACATTCTTTCCGGCAAGAATCTGGGCGAAGTTGTAAACGACTTCTCGATCCAGATTGGCTCTGCAAATGGTTCCGGCAGCCAGACGTCCAACATGGTGCTCGTGCGCGCCCTGTTCCGCATGGGCATCCCGGTCAGCGGCAAGAATTTGTTTCCGTCGAACATTCAAGGGCTGCCCACTTGGTACACAATCCGCTGCAGCCGCGCCGGCTATGTTGCGCGCCAGCCCAGCTCGCCGGTGGTGGTGCTGATGAATCCGGAAACAGCCGTAAAGGATTTGGCAGGCCTTGAGTCCGGGGGCGTGTGCTTTTATCCCGATGACCTCAAGCTGGATTTGAGCCGGCAGGATGTGACCTACTATCCAATGCCGGTAAAAATGCTCACTTCTGTGCCGGAAGTGCCGCGCCATTTACGCACCTACATTGGCAACATGGTTTATGTGGGCGTGCTGGCCCAGGTGCTGCAGATTGAGATGAGCGCGCTTGAGGCAGCGCTTGACTGGCAGTTTGGCGGCCGCACCAAACTTGTGAATGCCAACTTGCCGACAATCAAAGCCGCGTTCGACTGGGCAGCCGCCAATATTGCGAAGCGCGATCCGTATCGCGTGGAGCGCATGAACGCCACGGCTGGTTACATGCTCGTAGATGGCAACACCGCCGGCGGGCTGGGCAGTGTGTACGGCGGCATGACGGTGACGGCATGGTATCCAATCACACCATCCACCAGCTTGGCAGATGCGATGTCCGAGTATGCGAGCAGCCTGCGGCGCGATCCAGATGGCAAGGCCAACTATGCGATTGTGCAGGCCGAGGATGAGCTGGCTGCGATTGGCATGGTGCTTGGAGCAGGCTGGGCCGGTGCGCGCGCCATGACCACCACGTCCGGACCGGGCATCAGCCTGATGCAGGAGTTCCTTGGGTTCGGCTATTACGCGGAAATTCCAGCTGTGATTTGGGACATTCAGCGCGTGGGGCCAAGCACCGGCATGCCAACGCGCGTTTCACAGGGTGACTTGTTCGCATGCTATTACGCCAGCCATGGCGACACAAAGCACATCTGCCTGCTGCCGGGCACAGTCAACGAGTGTTTCGAGTTCGGCTGGCGCTCGCTCGACATTGCTGAACAATATCAAACTCCCGTGTTCGTGCTCAGTGATTTGGATTTGGGCATGAACCAGTGGATGACAAAGCCGTTTGAATATCCAGCCGAGCCCATCAATCGCGGCAAGGTGCTGACGGCTGCGCAGGTAGAGCAGAACGGCTTCCGGCGCTACGCCGATATTGATGGTGATGGCATTGCTTATCGCACGCTGCCCGGCACCAATCATCCGCGGGCCAGCTACTTCACGCGCGGCAGCGGCCATGATTCGGATGCACGCTACACGGAAGACCCTGACAAATATCGCGATAATCTCGAGCGCCTGCGCCGCAAGATTGAGCTTGCGCGCGAGCATCTGCCCGCCCCGGTAGTGGAACTGACGGCCGGTGCCAAAGTTGCAATCATCGGCTTCGGCTCAACTGACCCGGCCATCATAGAGGCGCGCGACTTACTTACGGCGGGCGGCTTGAAAACAAGTTACCTGCGCATCCGCGCGCTGCCGTGCGCGGCCAGTGTGTTGGAATTTGTGCGGAGCCATGCGCGCGTGTATGTTGTGGAAATAAATGCTGATGGCCAGCTGCGCCAGGTGCTGCAGCTGGAGATGCCTGAACTGGCAGCGCGCTTGCGTTCGGTGTGCATGCTGGACGGCATGCCATTTACGGCCGCATGGATCATGGGCCAGATCAATTCACAGGAGCAGAAATAATATGGCTACTGCGACGGTTGCAACCTCCAAACTCAATCTGATTGGCCTGGACAAGAGCGACTACAAGGGCAATCCCTCGACGCTGTGTGCCGGCTGCGGCCACGATTCGATCTCGGCGCAAATTATTCAAGTTGCGTTTGAGCTGGGGCTTAAGCCCGAAAACGTGATCAAGCTGAGCGGCATTGGCTGCTCCAGCAAAAGCCCGGCGTACTTCTTGAATCGTTCGCACGGGCTGAATGCAGTGCACGGGCGTATGCCCTCGGTTGCCAGCGGCGCCATGCTGGCAAACCGCACTTTGACTGCGATTGGCGTGAGCGGCGACGGCGACACCGGATCGATCGGCCTCGGGCAGTTCAAGCACATCATCCGGCGCAACGTGCCGATGGTTTATGTGATTGAAAACAACGGCGTCTACGGTTTGACCAAGGGCCAATTTTCCGCGACTTCGGATGAAGGCCAGAAACTCAAGTACTATGGAGACAATGAATATCCGGCGGTGGACCTTTGCATGGAAGCGATTGTGAGCGGCTGTGGATTTGTGGCGCGCTCATTTGCAGGCGATCCCAAACAGGTGCGCCCGCTGCTTAAGGCGGCGTTTAGTTTCCAGGGCACAGCGGTGCTGGATATCATCAGCCCGTGTGTCACGTTTAACAACAATCCGGAATCCAACAAGAGCTATGAGTGGGTGCGCGACCACGACTCCCCGCTGCACGACATCAGCTTTGTGCCGCAGCGCGAAGAAATCACGGTTGATTATGAGCCCGGCGAAACCAAGGCAGTGACCATGCATGATGGCGCGCAGATTGTGCTGAAGAAGCTGGCGGGAGAACACGACCCCACGGACCGCATGGCAGCCATCATCCTGCTGGAGCGCGGCCGTACCGAGAATGTGCTGACCACCGGCCTGCTGTACTACAACCCCAACCGCGATACCGTGCAAGATTCGGAGCGCATGGTTGCCACCGCGCTGGCTTTACTGCCGGATGAAAAGCTGCGGCCGGCGCGTGCCACGCTTGACAAGATTGTGGCAGGTCTGTGCTAGTAATACCAACACCAGCATGACCAGCAGACTTTCACAAATCAGCGGGTGGGTCGCAATCGTGATGCTGTTTGCAGCCGGTGCGGTTACTACTTTTATGTTTGGCAAGCAGTTGCCGGTGCCAGCGCCCAAAGTTTTGCCGGCAGTGTCTGTAGCGGCAGCTTCTCCATCGGTGGCTTGGCTGCCGCCAATCAATCTGCCGGACGTTTCAAAATGGCTTGCAAGCCTTGCACCGGCTACCCTCGTGTCACTGCTGACGGTGGCCGCAGGGGCTGGAATTCTGATTGCGGTGGTTGCCCTGGCGGGCGGTTTGGCAATTTTGTTTGTAATCCTCGACCGGCAGGTTAAGGGCACCAGTTCTGATTCGAAATCATAGTTGCGGCGCGCTGCATGCCAGACTGGCATACTGTGTGCTAGTTGGTTGAGTGCTTGCTTGTGGCTGGCGCTTAACCTGGGCTGGTTTCACTTTTACTCGGGCCTTCGAAGGTCTTCTTGAATACAGAGCAATTTCTTATACAGCTGGAGCAGTGGCGTGCTAGCGTAGAACCGCGGCTTGCACTGCTGTCCGCCGCTGAACTGGAGCACTCTGTCCCTGGCGAATGGAGCCTGCTCGACAAGCTTGCCCATTTGGCAGCGTGGGACGCAGAAGCCGTGCTGGCATTGGCGCGCGCAAAGCAAGGCGGCAAACCGCGCTACCTCAACGTTACTCCGGCAGAAACAGACGAGTTGAATGCGCAGTGGCACGGGGAAAACAAGGGCCGCGCATCGGAGCGCGTGCTGGGCGATTTTCACGGCGTATGGCGCCAGCTAGTTCGCCAACTGCACGGTTTTGCGCCGGCTGATTTGGAAGATACCAAGCGATATCCATGGCTTAAAGGCATGGCGTTGATTGACTTCGTGGACGAGTGGGCTCTGCAACATGAGATGGAGCATTTGCAGCACTTGCTTGCGCGGCCGCCCGAGTAAAGAGTTTGTTCGCAGACCGCGTGGCGTGAAGTTTTACAGACAAGTTTTTGTCCCAGACATTTAGATGAGTACACCGCTGATTGCTGGCGAACTAGATGCAGCCGTGCATACTGGGTGCGTCATATTTGAGCGCGGAGCCATGGGCCGGTTGTGGGCGCAGGGGCGGGATCGCTTGGATTTGTTGCACCGCATGTCCACCAACGATATGACAGGCATGCCGCTCAATACAGTGCGCCAAACAGTGCTGACAAATCACTTGGGGCGCATCGTGGATCGGTTGGATGTACTTAACCTGCCTGACGGTGCGCTGCTGCTTACCAGCCCGGATCAAGCCGGCGCTGTGCGGGCGTGGCTGGCGCGCCATGTTTTCTTTCAGGATGATGTGCAGCTGCGCGATACAACTGCGGAGATGGACCAGCTGTTGCTGCTGGGTGGTGCTGCAGCCAAAATTGCTGACGCTCTGTTTGCGGGGGCAGGTGCGCTGAGTTTGCAGCAATTGCTCCAAGTTGATGCAGTAATTGTGGCACGCATCGATGCATACGGGCATGCTGGCTTTGAAATCATCGCACCCGCGGATGCAATTAATGAAGTGCGCGCGCGTGCGGTTGCTGCTGGCGCGCTGCCCGCACCACCTGCTCTCCTGCATCTCTTGCGTGTGGAGGCGGGCGCTGCTGGTGCGGGTGCGGAAATCAGCCCGGCGTATATCCCACTGGAAGTTGGATTGTGGGCTGCGGTCAGCTTCAGCAAGGGCTGCTACATTGGACAGGAGATTATTGCGCGCATGGAAAGCCGGGGCCGGCTGGCCAAGACGCTCGTGGGGCTTCAATGCCAAGCGGAGCTTTTGCCGGGCGCGGAGCTGTTGGCGCCGGACGCAACGCGCGGCATTGTTACCAGCAGTGCGCGTTCTGCGCGTTTCGGCTGGATTGCGCTGGCGTTGCTCAAGCCCGCTGCCGCCAATCCCGGCACGCTGGTTACAGCGCAGCAGGGCGCGCATCAAATTTCGGCGCAAGTAGTGCCAATTCCGTTTGGCAGGTAACTTGCACCTATGAGCCCGCATGCATATTATTACGCGCCTGCTGGCTGTGCCATTGGTGCACGCAACCGCATTGTTGCTGGCACTCTGCGTTCTGGCGCGGGGCGCCGAAGCCAGCTTGCTGCAGGCTTCCACCCTTAAGGCCCTGCTGATAGAACAGCAATTTCATACTCAGATTGCGCCACAGTGGCTGGCAGACGCATTACTGGCCGCGCCTGCACCGGTTGCGGCCGCCACAGGCGTGCCAAGCACCAGCTGGCAGCAGTGCGCGGGTGAACTGCTGGATGCCGGCATCGCTGCTGTGGCCGGTGGCAGCAGCTGGCCGCAAGCATCAGTTTGGCAGCGCGGCTTCACATGCATGCTGCCCGCCGCAGATGGCACCGCGGTGCAGACGCAATCCGGCGTTCAATTCCAAACTTTATTTCGTAATCTTTCAGCAGCAGACCGTACTGCAATTGCCACTGAATTGCTGCCCCCGGCGCGCATAAAACCGCAAGTGGAAGGGATGGTCGACGCGCTTTTTTTTTGGCTGCAAGGCCAGGCACGGGAACCGTATTTAGTGCTGGACCTGCGCTTGTTGAAGGCGGATCTTGCGGCTGCGGGCGGCAGTGCGATGGTGCGCAAACTGGTGGCGGGCTTTCCCGCTTGTACGCCGGCAGCTGCCGAATTGCTGTTGCACGCAGCGCTTGCGGGGCAGCTGCCACCGCAGCTCTGCCGCTTCCCCGCAGCGCTGCCCGCCGGCGATGCTTTGGTGGCAGCCGTATTGCAATCACAATTGCAAGCCTCCATCGGCAGTGCATTGCCTGACCAATTAAATCTTGTGACCGGCGTGGATGACCAAGTGAGCATGGCAAGTACGGGCCTGCTGGGAATTTCAATGGTGCACCTGGAACGGGCCAAGTGGTGGATTGACCGGGTGCACTGGGTTGCGCAGCACGGTGCCTGGCTGGTGGGTGGCGGCCTGCTGCTGATAGCGGTGCTGGCTGCCGGTACGCTGGCGCAACTGAGTTTGTGGTGGGGACGCACATTGTTGCAGGGCGGCACTTTGGCAAGTGTGCCGGCTGTGGTTGCATATTTTCTGGCGCACAGTTTGCCGATGGCTGCTAGCCTGACCCAGTTGGGCAGCTCGCCAAAAATTCTGGCGCTGCGCCTGTTGCTGGGCGCTGCGCCGGGTTTGGCGCTTGAGACCCTGCCGGCTGCCGTCGCGCTGCTGGCAATTGGTGCAGCCTTGTGGGTGGCGGGCGGATTGTCGCGGCGCCTGATGATGCTGGCAGTCTGATGCGAAGCAACATTTGCGCACTGCTGGAGTTTGTCCCACGCAGTCTCAGGCAAACTTTTGCGGAGACTTTGGTTTTACATGCCGGCTCTTTCGGCTGGCATTGAACAAGTAAAATTTTGGAGGCTTGAACATGGACCCAAAACTATTTCAGCAATTGAGCGCCTCGGTAAGTGCCGCATTGGGCACAGTGGCCACCGGGCTGGCCACAGCCGCAATCCCAATTTTGGTTGCGTATATTGGCTCGTGGGTGCGCAACCGCACAAACGACATGCGGCAGAGCATGAGCACGCGCCAGCTGCAAATGGCGGAAAGCGTGGGTGCAATTGCCATCAACGCCGCGGAGCAGCTTAGCCGCTCCGGGCAGTTGGTGGATGGCACAAGCAAAAAGGACTATGCGGTGAGGATGGCGCAGAGCTACCTGAGCCGGCTGGGCGTGCGCATGGACGCCCGTGATGTTGCGGCCCTGATCGAAGCCGAGGTGAGCCGCACCTTCGGGCGCGGGGCGCCCTCGATGGAACTGGCTGCGGCGCAGTCAGAGTTGCTGCAGCGCGGCGCCAAGACGGCTGTGCTGGCTGCGGAGCAGGGCGCAGTGCGCCGCATGGCTGTGGAGCGCGGCTTGGATCTGGGCGAGCAAAAGAAGATATTTGCGATGAATGTGGCGGCGCGATTTTTGGCTGAGCACGGGCTGCGCATTGATGCGCAGGTGGTGGACGCCATGATTGAGGCGCAGTTGATGCAATTTAGAATGGAGGCGGCGCAGCAGCTTGCGCGTTAGCAGCAGACCGCATTGCTAAATAAAGAGCGGGCACCGTGAGATGCCCGCTTTTTTAATCCGGATTGCAGCAAGCCGCGCGGTGTGCACGGTACCGTAATATTTCTAGCGTTTGTCGCCCAAGACATGCACCATGACAATATTTGCCGGGCGCATGTGCTCCACCGGCAGTCCGACGATGATGACCACCTGTTGTCCCAGCTGCAGGCCCACCTCGTTTAGCAGCAGGTGCTCGGCTGCTTCCACCATCTCATTTAGCGAGTGCGCCTGCGGCACCATGTGGGGCGTGGTGCCATGCATGAGCGCCATGCGGCGGCGAGCGCGTTCGTGCGCTGTGCATCCGATGATGGGCACGGATGGCCGTTCCTTGGACAGCACAAGCGTGTTGTTGCCGGTACGCGTGAATACAACGATGGCAGCGATTGGCAGCGTGTTTGCCAACTTGGCGGCGGCGCGCGCGAGCGCCACGGATGTGACGCTGGTGGGAGTCAGCTGGTCGTGGTAATGCCCCCACTCGCCCACATGCTGCTCGGCCTCCTCAATTATCCGGCGCATCATGCGTACAGCGCCAACGGGATGCGCACCATTGGCAGTCTCAGCCGAAAGCATCACGGCGTCACTGCCATCAAAGATGGCATTGGCAACATCAGAGGCTTCCGCCCGGGTGGGCCGCGGATTCTCAATCATGCTCTCGAGCATTTGCGTGGCAGTGATGACTATGCGGCCGGTGGCATTTGCCCGCTGAATGATGTGCTTTTGAATGGCCGGGATGCGGTGCGGCGCCATCTCCACCCCCAGATCCCCGCGCGCCACCATTACCCCTTCGCAAACGGCCAGCAGCTGCTCCAGATTTTCAACCGCGGCGGGCCGCTCCAGTTTGGCGATGATCGGCGTCTCGGCTTTGTCCGGCGCAGTCAAGGCAATAAAGTCGCGCACTGTGCGCAAGTCGTCTGCAATTTGCACAAACGAGACGGCCACAAAGTCCACATCGTTCGCCAGACCAAACACCAAGTCCTGCCGGTCTTTGTCAGTGAGCGATTCAATGTTGGTTGTCAGCCCGGGCAAATTAATTCCCTTTTGCGGAAACAGCGCGCCGCCGGTGACTACGCGCGTGCGCACTTGATCGCCGGAAGTGGCCAGCACCTGCAGTTCGAGATTGCCGTCATCCATCAGAATTTGGTCGCCCGGCTTTACTACGTGCGGCAGCTCCGCAAATGTAGTGGACACCATGTGGCTGTCACCTGGAACCGGTGTTGAAGTGATGATGAATTCCGCGCCCGCCACCAACTGCACGGGCCCGCCGCCGGCAATACCGCCAATGCGAATTTTGGGGCCTTGCAGGTCTTGCAGGATGGCGATGGCTACTTTTCGATCTTCGGCAACTGCGCGGATGCGCGCAATCAAGCTGCCATAGTACGCATGCGTGTTGTGCGAAAAGTTTAGGCGCGCAACATTCATGCCGGCGTCCATCAATTCGCCGAGGCGCTCGGCGCTGTCGCACGCCGGGCCAATCGTGCAAATAATTTTTGTCTTTGTGGTGTTCATGCCGACTGGTGCACCGAAATGTCAAATGCGCCGCGCACAACCAGCAGCAATTGCGTTAGGCCGGCCGCCAAACTTGTTGTGTCTATGAATTCGTCCGGGCGGTGTGCATTGCCGCCGGTGCATAAGCCGATGCAAACAGCAGGGCGCCCGAGACTAAGTGGAATGTTGGCATCGGTGCTGGAGGTACAGAGCTGGCCGCCCGCATGGCCCGCAAAGTTCAAAGCTGCAAGGGCGAGTTGCGGCAGCGGGTGCTGCGCAGCAATCGCGCCCGTCGGCCGGTTGCCGCAGGCTTCGCAAGTGAGGTTTACGCCGGCGGTGCGTGGCATGGCTGCGATTATAGCTTCGGCCCGTGAAGCAACATCTGCCAGCAGCGCACTGTCTTCGGACCGCAGGTCTAGCTCCAGCTGCGCATGGCTAGCAATCGTGTTGATGCTTGTGCCGCCGCTGATGCGCCCGATGTTGAGCGTGACACGCGGCGTGGAACTGAGTTGCAGTTGCAGCAGTTGTTGCGCGCATTCCACCAGCGCGTGGATTGCGCTGGGCGCTCCGGCGTCGTTCCAGGAGTGGCCGCCCGCCGTTTGCGCACTGATACGGTAGCGCCGCGCACCCACTGCACGATGGATCACGCGCCCGTAGGCTGCGCCCTCAACCACAATTGTGGCGCTGATAAGTTTGCCAGGGTGCACTTGGAGCTGGCGCATGCCCCGCAAGTCGCCGAGCCCTTCTTCGCCGACGTTCGCCAGCCACAAGTCGCCGGGCAACTGCAAGCCGT
>OFRD01000145.1_pt1 | contig 26388 bp, 14 predicted proteins | sample 1543041 | NCBI WGS metagenome assembly OFRD01 (sample SAMN07774234, study PRJEB24372) | wastewater metagenome | isolation source: Exp Tend CN 100WW | collected 2016-02
CAACAGGAACCACAGGAACCACCGGCCAAACAGGACCCACGGGTAACACAGGTGACACTGGCTCAACCGGCTCAACTGGCCAAACGGGCCAAACCGGTCCAACCGGTCAAACCGGATCCACCGGTCAAACAGGTAATACAGGTAACACAGGTAACACAGGTCAAACAGGACAAACAGGACCCACAGGTCCAACCGGCGACACAGGCAACACCGGATCAACTGGCGCAACTGGCACCACAGGCCAAACTGGCCCAACGGGTTCAACCGGTCAAACTGGAACAACCGGCCAAACCGGAACAACCGGTCGAACCGGTCAAACCGGTCAAACCGGCACCACAGGCGACACTGGTCAAACCGGCGCAACCGGCACAACCGGCAGAACCGGATCCACAGGTTCAACTGGTGCTACCGGCGACACGGGAACAACCGGAAACACAGGCACCACCGGTCGAACTGGCCAAACAGGCTCAACTGGTTCAACCGGCCAAACAGGCCAAACTGGTGCAACCGGTCTAACAGGTCAAACAGGATCCACAGGCGCAACCGGCTCAACCGGCACCACAGGAAACACCGGCACAACTGGAGCAACTGGAACAACGGGTCCAACCGGCACAACCGGAACCACCGGCCCCACCGGTATTCCAGGATCCATTGGATTCACTGGTTCAACTGGCCAAACCGGTCCAACAGGTGCAACCGGCGATACAGGAAACACCGGCACAACAGGTAGAACCGGTCCAACCGGCCAAACAGGATCCACCGGTCAAACAGGTAACACAGGTGCGACAGGTAATACCGGTAATACAGGGACAACTGGAGCAACCGGACAAACGGGTAACACCGGAGACACGGGAAACACCGGCACAACAGGACGCACGGGATCCACCGGTCAAACAGGTCAAACGGGTCCAACTGGAGACACGGGTCAAACCGGCGCAACCGGCCAAACCGGACGAACCGGAAACACAGGTCCAACGGGTCCAACCGGCCCAACAGGAGCAACCGGTCCAACAGGACGCACAGGTTCAACTGGCGCAACAGGTCCCACCGGTTCTGCAGGCACAACAGGAGATACCGGCCCAACGGGAGCAACCGGTCGAACCGGTCAAACCGGCACAACTGGCCAAACGGGTTCCACAGGTATTACAGGAAACACGGGACAAACAGGTTCAACCGGCACAACCGGCCAAACAGGCACCACAGGCTCAACCGGCAACACAGGCACAACGGGGCCAACCGGCCGCACAGGTGCCACGGGTCAAACCGGCACAACAGGAGATACAGGAACAACGGGCACAACCGGACAAACAGGACGCACCGGTCAAACTGGCCCAACTGGAATTGGATTCACAGGCAACACGGGCACAACTGGTGCAACTGGACGCACGGGTCAAACCGGTCAAACCGGTCAAACGGGTCAAACCGGCAACACTGGAACAACGGGTGATACGGGCCCCACTGGAAACACGGGCACAACAGGAACAACGGGTCAAACAGGAACAACCGGTCAAACCGGAAACACAGGTCAAACGGGAACAACCGGCACAACTGGTCAAACAGGAACCACCGGCCAAACCGGTCAAACTGGCCAAACCGGTCAAACGGGCCAAACTGGCACCACGGGCAACACCGGTGACACGGGACAAACCGGAAACACAGGTATTACAGGTCCCACTGGTCCTGCAGGTTCAATTGGTTATACAGGACCCACTGGCGCTGTTGGATTTACGGGTCCAACCGGCGCAACGGGCGCAACCGGATATACTGGATTCACTGGCTCAACAGGAAACACGGGTCAAACCGGCCCAACAGGTTCAACGGGTGGAACTGGAACCACGGGAACAACGGGAGACACGGGCTCAACTGGCCAAACCGGCCGCACTGGCCAAACAGGCACAACCGGTCAAACCGGTGCAACCGGAGACACTGGCACCACAGGCTCAACGGGCGCAACCGGTAATACCGGCCAAACAGGCTCAACTGGCGCAACCGGCAACACAGGAACAACCGGCCAAACCGGCACCACCGGACCAACAGGTCAAACCGGTCAAACTGGAACAACCGGTCCAACCGGCGATACCGGCGCAACAGGAACCACCGGCACAACGGGAACAACCGGACCCACGGGAACAACCGGCAATACTGGAGAAAGGGGTCCCACCGGCCATACAGGTCCCACTGGCCAAACGGGCGCAACCGGTCTGGATGGCCCCACCGGAATTCCAGGAACAACCGGCGAAACGGGCACAACCGGTCGAACCGGCTCAACTGGCTCAACCGGACCTGGCACAATCGGAGACACCGGAAACATGGGGCCTGCTGGAATAACTGGGCCTACTGGCAACACGGGCACAACGGGCACAACAGGAACAACCGGCACAACCGGCACCACCGGCCCCACCGGCAGAACGGGACCTACTGGTAACACTGGATCCACCGGTGCCAGTTTAACCGGCACCACAGGCACCACAGGATCCACTGGCCCCACCGGCAACGCAGGCACAACGGGAGACACAGGCCCCACCGGCCCCACGGGCCCCGTCGGCCAAACCGGCAACACAGGCACAACCGGACCCACTGGAATCGGCCCGCAAGGTGATACAGGTAATACCGGACCAACTGGCATCACCGGTCCCATCGGACCCACCGGCATAACCGGTCCCACAGGTGTTCAAGGCCCGCCCCTCACCTTTACCACCGACTTAGTAACCTTTCCCGTTTCAACGTTTGAAATCAGCGACCGCCACGACCCTACCAACAATTTGTATTCGCGCACAGTCACCACCAAATCCTATATCCATGATGACGCCGCGTCCTATTCGGCCAGAACCAGCGGATACACGTCGATGACCACCACTTACACAGTGGGTAAAAACGTGAGACCCACTTTCATTGTGGGCGGAAATTCGCTCACATTCAGCAACAACGGAATCAACTGGTACCAGTCCGCAACCAATATCCCGCTCACCGCCATCAATACACTGGAATACAATGGAACAATGTATGTGGCAGGAGGTGTCGGCGCATCTGATTCAATGGCTTACAGTGATAATGGCACCACATGGTACTCCGGTGGAAACACAATCGCAACCTGCAACCATATCAAATGGGGCGGATATGGCCCTCGCGGTGCATCCATGTTTGTAGCAGTAGGAAGCGCTACCAATGGCAACTCCATGGCCTACAGTTTAGGAGGTCTGCACTGGACAGGATTGGGGAACACCATGTTTGGCGGAAGCACGGCGACCGTCCAAGGTCAAGCGATCGAATGGAACGGCCAATACTGGCTGGCGGGTGCGTCCAACGGTCCAACTTATAATTTGGCTCGAAGTGTTACGGGCACAACCGGATGGGTCGGCATTGATACGTCCGCCAACTCCATCTACGACATTTTATGGAATGGATGCCAATGGATCATCGCCGGAAACACCACAGCCGGCGCGGGTTTCATCGCGTTCTCCAACAATGATATTGCCACGCAATGGACGGTTACAACCTGTCCCATTAATACGCGCGTCACCGGCTTAGCATACAATGGCGGACGAACCGTGGCAATCGGAAATGGAGCAGGAAATACCATTGCATACAGTGACGATTTCGGCGCAACCTGGACTGGACTCGGTGTAACCTTGTTGCCCAACACCTCGCCCACGTCCATCCATAAAGTGGCGTGGCATATCAACAAATTCATCATTGCGGGAACCAATGCTTCTGGAACAATCCTTTACAGTTTGGATGGATTGAATTGGAAAACAACGACCGGAGCAGGTCTTTCTTCCGCAAAAGCCATTATCTCATCTTCCGCATTACCCAATCCGCTGAGATTCACATCGAATGCCGTCATATCGGGCAACTACGTGTCGTTCAATGGAGGAATCGCCTGGAACCAAATGTTTTCGGACAATATTAGTGTAGCGGTCTATAACGGCAAATACGCGGTCTTTGCCCAAGGCGAAAACGGAAACACCTATGTCGCTTACGATTTAATGTCGGCATTCAAGATAACAACCGCAAATACGGACCCATCAGGTGTCAGAGCCCTGGAATGGAACGGAACCCATTGGCTGATGGGCGGTGTAACCCATGGACCTACGTCCAGACATCTGCTCCTCAGTTACGACGGGTACAATTGGAAACCGGTTGCAACCAATTACATGACGAGTGGATATTATGTGACAGGAATGGACTGGAGCCCCTCCTTGAGCAGATGGTGTGTCTCCGTGCAAACGGGCGCCACAACCAGTCAAATCATTTACAGCAGTGACGGACTCACGTGGTCACTCGCCTCAACTGCAGTGGGCGGCGGACCCGTCCGATGGTTGAACAACTATTTCATGGCGGCAGTCAATGATGTTTCGACCACCAAAATCGCAGTCAGTCAGGACGGAATCACCTGGGTCACCCGACTCATTGGATCGTATGGCCAAGTGCAGTCCATTGTAGCGGACGAAACCGCCTCCACATTCATTATTGGAACATACCCCAACTCAACATCGGTCGAAGCCCTTCTGAAATCGTCGGATGGAACCACCTGGACACCCGTGGGCGGAACCAATCAGAATTACAGACATACGGGTGCGGTCTGGGACGGAATCAGATTCTTGGTAAAAACGGACAACTCTGCCAATAGCATTCGCGTCAGTTATGATGGAACCAATTGGACCAGTGTAGGAGGCAATATCCCCGGCCAACAAATATCTTGGACCAAACCGCATGTAGGCGCACTCACCATTTACCAGCCGACCATTGCCTTGGGCAAAGACACGAGTGGAAATAGCACCATGGCTTTCTCGAAAGACGGGATTTTCTATAAATCGCTGGGCAACACGCTATTTACAGATCAAGGCAACCATGTTGGCTGGAACGGTCGCATGTGGATCGCGTGCGGTAAAGGAAACAATACGCTGGGATACAGTTATGACGGGTTGGCATGGACCGGACTTGGTGCGACCATTTTCTCAATTCAAGCGAACCATGTCAGGTGGAACGGCATAAGATGGGTCGCGGCAGGCGAAGGCACAAACACTTTGGCCACGTCCCAGGACGGAATCAACTGGTCGGGACTCGGCACAACCGTGTTTGATGCATCAGGACTCACAGTCCAGTGGAACGGCGATACATGGCTCGCTGGAGGCGCCGGAACCACCAATACGCTCGCTTATTCGGCGGATGGCCTCTCCTGGACAGGACTGAATAAACCTTTGGATGCCGTCAATGATGTAGAATGGGCCGGAACCCAATGGATTATCGCGGGCAAATCGACAACGAGTAACAAGATCCGATATGCATCCAATCCTTTGGGAACATGGACCGCATCGGCGTCCCAACCCTTCACGACCAGTGCGAATTCCGTTTTCTGGAATGGTCAAGTCACGGTAGCGGTGGGTGAAGGTACGAACACCATTGCGACATCGACGGACTTAGGGATAACATGGACCGGTCAAGGCACCGCGACATTTTCGACAAGAGGCAACAAAATCGCATGGAACGATCGGCGCTGGATCGCAACAGGAACAGGAACCAATACCCTGGTTTATAGCAACGATGGAACGACATGGTTCCCCACCATTGGAAACACCCTTTTTACAGAAGGCATTGGAATCGGAACCAATCCCAAAGTGGGGACAGTACCCATTCGGAGTGCAATCACGCTGAACAATCGAGAGAAGGTGTGCATCAATACGCCGCGATACTATGACAGCGATTTGGCGGATGATACGAGTTTGGTGTTTAATTTGAATCTATAAAGGGAACTACGTATTCAGAGAAGCTTCGCTTCTCTTACGCCTTTTGATCCCTCCTTCTTTTTTTGAGATGGTATAAGTAAAGTTTATTTAATAATTTATTTGTAAAAATTATTAAACTACTGTGTTGTAAAAAAGGAGGGTTAAGCAAAGCGGAACGTAGTTCTCCCTATTTGTTGATTCGGTCTGACATCATTTTCTCTAATGCTTGGATTCTTTGTTCTTGATCCACAGCTTTTGCTAAGGCTTTTGCCTCCTGTTCAAAAACTTTCTTCTTAAGTTCCTTGATTTCCTTGGTTAAAATACCAATAAAACCGTTATAGTTCAGCGACTGATTGTGCGGTCCGTCTTTTTCTCCATTCACCAAAAATGGATATAACTCCTGAACTTCGTGAGCGATAAACCCAACATCTTGTTTTCCGGTTGCCTTGAACTTGTATGTGACGGGGTTCAGGCTATCCACTGTAAAAGACATATTCAGTGGAACCACTTCATCTTTGGCTCTATAGTCAGAAGTTGCGTTGTAAGAATACGCCTGTATTCCCCCGCTGACATCCAAAGTGGTCTGTGGTGTCTTCGTATTGATTCCAACATATCCAGTACCACTATTTGGCCACAATGCAATTCGATCATTATATAAAGTACTATTTTCAATACCAATTGTCATTAAACTACCTTCGGTTGTTTGACCATAGCTTGGATTATTATACAAATACAAAATATTACTATCAGATAATGTTAGGTCAAAAATATTTATAAAATTCATATATCCACGAAAACCTTTTCGATAATTTGCACCATTGGTACTATCCCATCTTGTTCCAATAAGAAGATTACCATACGTGTTTAATGATCCAAATGCTGTATAACCAGTTCCTTGTATATTTTCATCTCTTACGCCATTTATATATATATATCCATTGTTAGGTGATGCAGAATATGTAAATGCAACATGTGTCCAAACGTTATTAGTTATTGATGAATTTGTTATTTTAAAATTTGAAGCATTACCATTAATTAATACAAACAATTTTTGGTCAGAACCACGTATAAAAATTTCGATAACATTAGTTCCAGAATTAGAAAAATGTGCAAGGTAATATGAATAATAATTACCTCCAATATTAGTAGTATCCCAAGTGATATTTGGTCTTATCCAAAAAGAAATTGTTATGTTTTCTTGCATCGCTGCAACACCAGTCTGTATGTAATTAATATTACCAGACCCTGGGAGACCGGTTTGATTCGTCTGATTGAATGAAATACAATATGTGTTTGAAGGAAAAGTAGATGGAGGTGATGGAGCTAGAACAGAGAAAACTGTAGTATAATTTGATGTAGCTAATATTGCTGATGTATTTGAACCAACACTTGTATCAATATTGGTGGAGGGACCGTATGTAATGTTTGCACCTGGCGATAAATTCCATTTATAAACAGATTGAACTAAACTGACATTATATTGCACGTAAGCATAGTCATTTGTAGAATTGACAGATTTGAACATGATTGACGAAGACCCACCCGCGTCGCCGTGCAACAACGTCAAAGTGCCGGAATTCGCAGTTGCGACGGACCCAGTGGCTTCATAAATGACCGAAGGCCCATTCGCCAAAAAGCCGCCGCAGATATCCAATGTGTAAAAGTTGTTGTTATACAACTGATATATCTCGGCATAACTTAATGCCTTGTCCTTGTAGTAGCGGAAATCGTCCAAGTTTCCAGAAAAGTCGCGACTGTTCAAACTTGTAACAGTTGAATGACCAATTGTCAAAGACGTTCTTACCGAAGAAACATCAAATGGATTTAGACCTGTAATCGTATCTTGCTGTGTGTTCGAACCATTCACGTAAATAACGGACGAGGAACCATTTATACTCCAAACAATATGTTTCCAAGCATCATCACAAACGTTATAACTAATTGGAGTCGATAATGTTCCAAAACAACTTGCAGTACTGTTTGTTAAAACCGGTAAAATGATACCAGACGAACTAATATCAAGTGCAATTGAATTATTTTCACCGACTGCGCCCACAGAAGCATTCGTTGAAAACTCAAATATTCTGTCAAATGTTGTAGCTGGCGGTGTGCTTTTTTTTCTTAACCAAAATGAAATTGTCATGGTTCTACCAATCGGAACCGCAGTAGAATTTACTTTTATTCCTTGGTTCAACAAAGTAAGTGTATCATTTTTCAAACTTGTAGTACCATATTTGAAATTTACATCATCTATCATTCCTGTTGTTGTTCCTTGCAGTGTCGCAGTAAAACCGGCACCACCGTTCCCTTTGTTTGCAATGGTGGTGGTTTCTGGAACTTTTGCAACAACCACTCCCCTCCCGGCTGTATTTAAACCGGTTGTTCCACCCCCGTTCCAAATAGTTCCATCAACCGAAGAAGCATATGAGTTTCCTCCTTCGCCAACCGCAATCCATAAAGAACCAGTATATATTACATCCCAACCGGCAGTAGCAAAGACAGGTTTGCCAAGTCCGGTCCAAACGGTTCCATTGGTACTTTTTGCAATGGTGTTTACTGACCCGGTACCAACCGCAATCCATAATCCATTCCCTACACCATCTTTGCCATAAGCTACGCTGTATCCACTAGAAAAAATAGTAGCAGTATTAGTACCACCTACAAAATTAGTACCACCAGTCCAGGTTGTTCCGTCCGGTGATGTTGCAATCGCATTCACACTGCCACCGCCAACCGCGACCCACAAACCATTTGCATAAACAACATTTCTGCAGTTATTATCGAAAACAGTTGAACCAAGTCCCGTCCAGGTCACACCATTATCTATTGAAGTTGCAAGTGTGTTTCCACCTCCGCCAGAAAATCCACCCGCAACCCATCGACCATTTACATAGGCTGCGCCGTATCCATTACCGCCAGTTGTAAAAACAGTAGCGCTTCGTGGAGTCCAAGTAACAAGGTCTGTACTTGTTCCAATACAACTAGCAAATCCTCCTCCTCCAAAGCCAAGTGCAACCCATATACCATTTCCATATGCAATTCCATATCCAGAACCACCTACAGCAGTTGTACTACGTCCTGTCCAAGTAACACCATCAGTCGATGATGCAATGCTATTTCCACCAGTTCCAACCGCCACATATGTACCATTGCCATATGCTATGTGTCTTGCCTGAGTCGTAATAATAGCAGAACCGCCGCCAGACCACGCAGTTCCATTAGAACTTGTTGCAAACGTGTTTGTACCATCACCAACAGCAACATATAAACCACTAACAACAAAATTAACATCAAAATCGTAGTAAATTGCGAGAGAAGGGTCTGAATAAAACTGCGGTTTATCAATGCTGACGAATCCGCTGTTTGACCCGACCTGCACGTTGCCCGTCAATGAGCCGCCCCCTCCTGAAACGGGCGCGCCATTCACCGTAAAGGTACCGGACACATCCACGTTACCTCGGAATTTGCTTACACCACTTACGTCCAACGCAAATGCAGAAGAAATGTCCTTGTTGATAGAAACGGATGAGGAACCCGACCCAATATCCAAATTTTGACTCATCGATACGTCCAATGTGAAAACCGAGCGTTTCACAACATACAAATTGCCGTTCAAAGACAAATCATTATTAACATAGAGATTGGTATTCAAAGAAACATCAGAACCAACATATAAAGTGTTTCTAAGAACAGTAAGTCCGCTCACATCCAATGCAAAAGCAGATGAAATATCCTTGTTTACCGAAACCGATGTGGAACCAGAACCAAGTTTAGTATTCCCGTTAAAAGAAGCATCCAAAGTAAAAAGACTGCGTTTCACAACATACAAATTGCCGTTCAAAGACAAATCGTTATTCACATAGAGATTGGTATTCAAAGAAACATCAGAACCAACATATAAAGTGTTTCTAAGAACAGTAAGTCCGCTGACATCCAATGCAAATGAAGATGAAATGTCCTTGTTTACCGAAACGGATGTGGAACCAGAACCCAGTTTTACATTTCCATTCATAGAGACATCCAAAGTAAAAAGACCGCGTTTCGAAACATAGAGATTGCCGTTCAAAGACAAATCGTTATTCACATAGAGATTTGTATTCATAGAAACATCGCCACCAAAGAAAGACTTTTTCGCAACATAGAGATTGCCGTTCAAAGACAAATCGTTATTCACATACAGTTTTCCATTGAATGAAACATCGCCGCCAAAGAAAGACTTTTTCACAACATACAAATTGCCGTTCAAAGACAAATCATTATTCACCGAAAGATTTCCATTCATGGAGACATCCAACGAAAATACACTTCGTTTTTCAACATACAAATTTCCACCGACTGACAAATTGTTATTCATTGACGAATCCCCCGCAACAAAAAGATTATTGTTCAGCGAAACGTCACCATCTACTTCAAGCCCATAATGTCCCTTTATAAGACCATACACTTGCAAATCCGATTTTTCGTCATCATTGCCAATTTCTGTAAAATTTGTGCCGGTAGTTATATATTTAACTCGGTTAGTGATATCAGTAGTACTGTTTTCAAAACTTACACCAAGAAACCCGATGGCTGCTAAGGCAGAATAACTAATATCAATCGCACTTGTAGTAGTTACCGTAAAATATTCTGGTTTGAACTCGATCACTGGATGGTCGCTGTCGTGCGCCATTACCTGTAAGCTAGATGATTTTTCTACAATCAAAGGACCGCCACTTACATCCAAAAACCCTTTTATATAAGTATCTTTAATCCGATTTGCATTTCCATTTGTTCCCCATCCTGACATTTATATTATAAAATAGATATTTATTAAATAATGATGGAACGTAGATTATCATATTTATCTTTAAGAAATATGATATTGAATTTGGTGCAATTACCAAAACTTATAAATATATAAAGCAAAGCGGTCCGCTTAATATTAAAGGAGTAAGCGAAGCTAGGGGGGTAAGCAAAGCGGCGCTTAAAATTAAAGGAGTAAGCGAAGCAACATAGAGGAACCTTGGTTCCCCTACTACCATTGAACAATCCTCCCGTACAAATTAATATTGTTCTGCACAGTGAGAGAATTACTCACATCCAGATTATTGACAATTCGCGCATTGTTATTCACTTCCAGCGTATAGTTCGCATTTACAGCACTTGTTCCTAAACCAAGCCTGGATATGAATACATTGCCCGAAATATCCATTTGCGAATTTGCAATGTAATTATCAACCGGCTTGCCAACATACAACCCGTTTACCAAAAGGTTTGTCCCAACTACTTGGGTAGTTGCAGTGGTGTCCGAAGTTCTATCAACCCGGCGGTTCAAACTGAGATCAAGCTGTTGGATGTCGGAAATATTCACAAGCCCCGTTGTAATTGTGTAGTCCGCCGAGATATCGATCGAGGAATTTGCCCTCAATACAACAAACCCTTGGGTTAATCCATTGGATAATCGTAATCCACTCACGTCCAAATTGACACGATTTGCATTTTGACTGCTTTTGAACAAAAAACCGTCAGAACGACCATTGGTTAAAAAATATCCTTTGTTATCTACGCCATCGTCTCGAATTTGCAATCCAGAGAAGGTTGAAACATTGTTTCCAACTACTTCGTCATTCAGTAAAATGGTTTTGTTTTTAATTTCAAGATTATTGACATTGGTAGATGTGACACTTCCGGGCAAAGTTAAGTTGCCTAAAATTCTCACATTTGACCCGGCATCGCCAAGTGTCAAAACGTTTGTAGAACCCGTGGAAGTTTTAATAGTTATATTTCCGGCATTGGTTCCGCCAATCAGGAGAGAATTTCCAGGTCTTGAATCGAAAGTGTTGGCACGCACAATCCCCGTAAAATCCGCATTTTGCGCACTCAAGTCAAAAATCACGGTTTTGCCAGCCACAAACAAATTGGAATTGAGAGAAACATCGCCCCCAACATTTAGTTTTGAGTTCAAAGACACATCACCTACGACATTTAGTTTTGAGTTCAAAGACACATCACCTACGACATTTAGTTTTGAGTTCAAAGACACATCGCCTACGACATTTAGTTTTGAGTTCAGTGAAACATTGCCTTTTACAAAAAGCATGGAATTGAGAGACGCATCGCCCTTTACAAAAAGGTTGGAATTCAGCGAAACATCGCCTCCTACATTTAGTTTTGAGTTCAGAGACGCATCCCCATACAACACCATGTTTTGATGTCCAGTGATATTCAAAGTTACATCCAAATTTGCTTTGACGTTTGTATTTCCACCCACCACCGTGTTTCCAATATTGATTTCTTGTACCACCGTCGGCAAAATATTGAAACGAGTCATATTTGATAACAGTTGTCCCGCATCATTAATTTGCAGGTCGCCGGACATCACCATATTTCCAGATGCTTCCAGCACTGAATGGTTTGACCGGTTCAAGAAATACGGTGCATACAAATTAAACATTTTGGTTCGACCCAAAATATTCGGATCTACAAAATTTTGAATTGTTCCGGATACTACAAAATCGTTCGCATTTAATATTGAAATCGATGACAAGTTGATTCCAGTGATTAAAGAACTGTTATCCAACATCCCTTCACTTACGGTGTTCCAAGTTGCATACCCGTCAATCGAATACATGATGAGACCGTTATCGCCCACTGCAATTGCACGCAACGTGTCGAGCACTTGGAGAGACCTTAACACGCCCGAAAAAGCGGCGGCTTGGTTCCATGTGACTGTGTATGTAGTCCCGTTCCATGATAAATCGTGCGCATACCAGATTACACCGGCCCCAACAGCAACTACATGGTTTATCCCATTATTAAAGACTTTCACGTCGTAGAATGTAGATGTGGTTGCAACGCGTGTTCCAAAAACAGGAGGATCTGGAAATGTTCTAAATGTTCGATACGGAACAATTCCACCCTCGCCAACAATCACCGTATCCAATCCAAATCCATGAATTGCATTTACGAACGATAGTCCTGTTGGAATATAAGTACTTGGAATCAAATTAATGTTTGAACTGTTTAAAATAATGCCATTGCCAACTCCAGAACTATTCGTACCCGTTCCTACAATCAGTCGAGTATCCGATAAAAAGATGGCTGTGGTATTAATACTTTCATTCGTATTCACAAATGGAATTGTACTCCAAGTTTGTCCTCCATTTGTAGAGCGGAAAAAGTATTGACTGTCGCCGGCAATGAGTATATCCGACTCACTTATTGCATAAATCGCACTAAAAAAATGGGCGGTAACCTCCAAGTTGTTTGGGTTTGGATTTCCAGTTGAACCCAAAATCCGACTGCTTGTCCATGTGTATCCGCCATCCACCGTTTTCAAAAAGTATTGGGTATATGGATTCGCGGTGAAAGGACTCCCGACCGCATACCCGATGTTGCCATAAAACGCGGTTCTATAAACCTGGAACAAAACGTCGGTGGCCACAATGAGTTCTTGGTGCGCCAGCCTCATGGGTCCATTCACATCCATCGCATAGCGGTTCGCGCCATTGAATGTAGAGACATTGTATTTATTGACGGCAATCGAAGTTTTCAAATTGCTTGTCAAATTGCCGGAAATGATGTTCATCGCCGGATACTTCGTATTGGATGCGTCCGTCAGTGCAACGACGCCCATTATTTTATTGTTGGGGAAGTAGCCGCCGCCCAAAGTGAGACCGCTGCCTTTCTCTGTTCCAAGTCGGAAAAAAACGTTGGATGAATTGTCGCCCGCGACCAAGTAAGCCGCCGTCCCCGTCTTAAATGTAGTATCTCCATAAATGGTTGGAATGTACGGAACATCTGCCAAAGGATTCCCGTAAATGATGACACGCTCATCTGCAATCACATTTTTCGACAAGTCTTGAGAGAAAATGACGCGGGGTTTGAATTTGACAATGTTACTCACGTCAATGGTGAAATTGCCTCCTTGTTCATAAACCAGACGGCCATTGTAATTCTCGGTTGCCAAATTCATGGAATTGTCTACGTAAAAATCAATGTAAGCGCGACTTGGATCTACATTCACAGTTATCCCTTGATTTGTCACATTTCGTGCAATCACGTTTTTATTGGTTGCAGTCGAAGTGTGGATGTCAATGGTACGAACTAAATCACCTGAAATATCCATCGTGGCTTGGGGCGAAACGGTTCCAAATCCAAACCGGCGGTTTTCGCCGTGAAGCATGGTTCCGCCCGACAAATCCATAAATATATTTTGTCGGACAAAGGCGTTCTCTGCAATAAAAACGTTGCCAATAATGTTTGTATTCAATACGTTCAAGGAGCCGTCAATGGTAACATTACCTTGACAAGAAATATCACCGGCAACATACAAATCTCTCATCAAATAAGTATCATCTTTGGCTCGCAGACCGCCGCAAATATCCCAGTCACCGACGTAAAAATTCTTCAATGTGAATTTGTCCGTGACTACGGTATTTACACTAATATTATTGATTTTATCTAATTTATTGGTTCCTCCATATTTTTTCCATGACATTATTTATATGTATATGGTATATGCATATAAAATAAGGGAAACCTACGGTTATTCAGCAAAGCTTTGCTTACGGCTTACGCCCTATGACCATTCCCTTGCGTAGTTAGCTTTACTAAATATACCGTCAAAGAAATCTAGAACCAAGACGTTTTCTTCTGGGTTTTTCGGTGAGAACGAGTTCGTCCTCTTGTAGAACACTTTTTGGAGAGAAATCTGCGAATGCTTGGCTCCTCTTTCAAAATAAGATCCACCACGTTTCTGTAAAAATTTCGAAACTCGTTTCTGCGTTTTTTCATTTCTCTCAACGAAAACCATTTGATTTCTATTTTTTCAAACAGTTTGGTGTTTGTCAAAAACTTCTTGTTCATTCTTTGCCACAAAAATCGGTGATTGTCGTTGTAATGTTTTACCAAATCCAGATTGTATGGAAGATTAAAAAGATGGATGTGATAAGTTTCATATTGCATCTTGTAGACACCGCCCGCCTTCTGAATCAACGCCTCGATTTGTTTTCCATCCCCTAAAAATCCGGTGAGTTCTTCGCCGCCTTCTCTCAATGCCGTGGCATAAATACTTTCACCTTTGTCAACGCCTCCGCCAAAATCGGACCATCCCGGCGTGTCTGCCAAACTGTTCTCTTTACCAAACAAAAAATAAAGCTCGCCTTTGTAGAAGCAAGCCGGCAAAATACTGGAACCGACCATTTTATCTATATCTAAAGAATATATTATTCATGCACGAGCTTCAAACAGAGAGAGAAGTCGGTGCCATTCAATTGGATGACTCTGCCGGCATCATCCAACAATTGTAAATTCATTCTCTGTATATTGACTTTTTCTAAATATTTTCGAACCTCGGAAACCAATAAACCATTGGCTTTATTGACACACAATGTGTCGCCAAACTTAACCGTAGAAGGGATGCATATTTTTGCAATAATGTTTTTGCTTTGGTTTGTTTTCTCTAAGGGTGAAACGAAAGAATTGGAATTACCTTGAGAGAATTCGTTTAATGCTAAAAACAAATGACGCGGAGTCTTCAAGCTCAAAATACATTCGGATGCAATACCCGAAGTTGTCAAATTGTAAGAAGTATCTCTAAATCCCATCACCCATCCAAGATTGTTTTGAATATTTGAATCGTAGACATTTCCACACATATCCACGTTGGTTGCGAGAGAATAAGTACTTACTTTGGATTTGAAAAAAGACTTATTATTTACAACGCTGTAAGAGATGTCGGTTGACAAACTCAGATTTTGCAATTGATTGTTTATCTCTGCAACAAATGAAATGTCTGTGTAGTAATTGGGCGTGATTGTAAGAATTTTGGATGTGCCTCCGTTCTTAATTCTGAGATAATTATTTCCGTTTTGTAGACAATCGTTGTTTTCAAAAATATTGTAAAAGGTGATGGGGATGTCAAGAGAGACAATTTCCATGGAACGAACTTCGGACAATTTCTCTCCGAAAACCATATTGGCGGATGCATAAGATCGATAATCGTAGTCCGTTCTGTATTTGGTATCAATATTTACAATTTTTTCCTTTAACGGTTTGCTGACGCCCTTCATAATCATATGGCTCCCCTGTTGTTGCACACTTGGTTCTAAAACATCATAATAATAACTCATTTATATTATTAAGATACAAAAGTTGGAGAGAAATAACTATTGCATTTGGTTCATAACGATTGTGCTGGTTGCTTTTTTGGGAGGAGTCTCTTCCGCTTCTGCTTCTGCCGCTTCCGCTTCTGCCGCTTCCGCTTTTGCCTTCATTCCTTCGTACAACCCGTATCGATTCAAAATAAATATGCCGCCAAGTATAACTAAAGCGGCAAAGAAGGCATAAAAGTTTTTTTTATTGGAAAAAAATACTTTAAAATTTTCAAACATTTTTATATATATTTAAAATGATTTTATTTTTTGTACAAAAAAAATATTATTTTGCACCACTGCATTTCCCGCAATTTTTAGAATTTGCCAATCGACTGATCATGTTATAAGATAAATATGCAATCACATTGGTTACAGGAGTAACCAATGCCGGTTTGTGCGCTGTTCCCTGTTTCGATTTACTGAATACAAGTGTCATATATTTTTATAATATAAATTATACGGGTCCCTAATCGAACTCATACTCCACAATATTCTTCATATTCTTCTCGAGTTTGGTTTTCAACAACGAGCGAAATTTACTATATTTATTGTCGTCGCTCATGGACGTCCCGAGCACTTTTCGAAACAATATCATTTTTTGTTTCTGCACGTCTTCGGTCTCTACATTGAATTCGGGTCTGGACCGTTCCCATCTGCGATACGCGTGCATAATTTTATTTGATAAGTCTTCAAACATTGAATTGATGGACACTTGGGGGTATTCGTGCCACGATGTTTCTTTATAGACGTAAAACGGACTCTTGTGAGAGAACGCACTAATTGGAATGGTCTGGGGGTCCAAATCCGCAAATAAGGCAAAGACACCATCTACAATACTTCCTTCGAAAACCGCTTCTAAATGTTTTGGCTGAACAACCAGGGATTTTATGAATTCGGGATGCTCCAAAGACGGAAAGTGATAATTGTTCAAGTAATCAATGACGTTGATTTTGATTTTCTCTCTTTCGACAAATTTGCGAAGTTTCTCAACTTCATTTTCCAATAGTTGGTTTTGTTTCATAAGTTGTTTTACTACTTCATAGATATCTCCTTTTTTCTTATTTACAAACTCACAGCACACGATGTGCGTGGTGAGCTTGGTTTTGGTTTTAAATTCAACTTCGCAAAATCTGCAAATGTTTTTTTCCGTCATTATAATAGGTTTGTTTAATTAAACCAATCATGGATTGTTTTTTTTCAATTTTATAGCATAAAAAAATGTATCATTCCTCTAATCAAACTCGAGCAAATTTTTCGTAGAAGCCACTGGTTTCTGCAATTGCGCTGTCAAATAAGTGATTGTCTGGCGAAGATTGTGGATTTCGGTTTCGGACCGGGCAATGATGAGCCGCTGATTCTGCACAGTCTCCTTCAGCTTCTCTTTCTCAATATAATGGTTGGCTTTGTTCAAATTCAGGTTTTGCAACCAGTTCTGATGGGTTTTGGTTTTGATGTGTGCAGAGAAAACCGCGCTGGTTTCATACACCTTGTCTTTGCGCGAACCGCATGGGCACATAAGGCCCTTTTTAAACGTGGGACATTTATCCACGTAGTTTCCAAGTTCATCCACACTTGGCATATACATATCGGGTTCAACTACCAATTCCATATTATTTGGTTTATTCATTCATGTAAATAAATAAATCAATTTTATTCCTTGATTTTATCCACTACATTTTTTGCAGTTTTCAATGCACCTTCGATCCATTGCTGCGAATCTGCCGAGTAATGTTCTCCACAAATGTAGAGAGAAGTGTTCGCAAACGGTTGCAAGAAGAGTTTTTCCAATGCGGCACTGTCGGCACCCACTCCCCAATACCCGACTCCGCATCCCCAGTGAAACACCTTGGTGGATATGGGCAAAGGAATGTCGATGCCAAGGGTTTCTTTGTACAACTTGACCAATTCAAGATTGACGCCTTTGACGCCTTCCGATTCATAGAGTCGCAGCCAGAAGTTCGCGTATTTGTGGTCGGTGTATGAGGCCATGATGACCCCGGCTTTCGAATCAATGGGAATGATAATGCGTAAATTGTTATTGGTGGTGATTTTCGGCAAATTGCGGATCCACGCATTCTCTCGATTGGTCATGTCAAATTTGCAGTAAATGCGACACAAGGGGAAACAACCAATATAACCCAGCTCCTTGTAAATGGGTTGGAACAATTTTAATTTTTCCAAGGCTTGCTTGGGAACCGCAAAAATACAGTTCAAAGAACGATACTCACGTGTCTTGGTTTTGATTACAAAATGATTTTCTTCATACGTTGCAGAGAAAACCTCGAATCCCGTGAAAATATGTTTCCTAAGAATTAAAACCAGTTTGTTGATAAGCTGGGTCAGACCGCCCGCCAACACAAAAAACTTTTGCCGCGGATTCAATCCGCCTTCCAATAATGCAATGCAATCGTAAGCATTCATCTCAACCAGTTCTGTAGAATAACCAAATGCGTCGTGAATGTGTTGGATTTCATTTGTGGAGAGAACCTCTTTTGCAAAATCGGTGAAAGTGTGGGAAATCAAGTTCTCTTTTGTTTCCAATTTACTTGCAAGAATCACACGAGCAAGTAATGCGGCAATGGGAGTCGGACTATTTACATAGGCCTCCGTTAATAAATCAAACAGTTGGGAAAAGGGGTTCGAAGAATGATCCTCAAAATCAAATACGGAATCGCAGAGAAGAGGTGTGCCATCGGCCTCGGAATAAAAAGCATCGGGAGATGCATCGACGATTTTTGAATCTAGGCCCATTTCTCTCAACAAATCCAATAATAAAGTGTGGTTTTCGGAGAACCGGGCTCCGCCCTTCTCTACCGTCATGTACTTATCGGAATAGGTAAGAAGCCGGCCGCCTAAATATTTTTCCTTTTCCAAAATAATAAATCGATGCGTTGGATCACGCTTTTGCAAGAGGTAGCCAGAATAAAGCCCGGCGATTCCGCCGCCAACAATCACAGTATCGTACAATTGCATTATAATGATATAATATATCTATCATTATATTCTTTGGTTATAACGACCGCCTGTTTATAACGACCGCCTGTTTATAACGACCGCCGCCTACTTCTTTTCCTTTTTTTCGGAGAGACGATGGAATTAAATAATTTTTGCCTCCATGTCCATGGATAACAACGGACATAACAAGCTCGTCTTTCACCAATTTCATATATTGATATATATATGTATCAATATATTCTTGGCGCATCTCTTTTCAAATCCGCGGTTCCCTATATGCGAAAACACGTTTTAAACACATTGGATAGCCACGATTTACTCTATTTAGACGCATTTATCTTTTTCATTATTGTTCTCTGCATTTTTTGTTACCGATGCATTTTTGACAGAACCCATATCGTGAATACACTGTCAAATTACAAACAACTCTCATACTACCAAATACTTTGTGTGGTTGCAATCTCTCTCATCTCGGTGTTAGTTGTTTATATGGTTTTACAAATGGATAAATTCTACAACACACCGCTGATAAATTATATATCGCGCGTTTCTCTCACATCGATTTGTGCAATCATTATTGGAGTACTGTATTTCAAAGAGAAATATAATTTTCAACACCTCATTGGTATTTTGGTCACCATTGCCGGAATTTATTTGATGACAACGAACAATATTTTATTTTGATTTTGATTTGAATGGATCGACGCCGTATTTTTTCATAATCGAAGACAAAAGAGAAACTTTGGTTGCATCAAAACCAACTCCGTAAGCAGGCATACCATACAATTGAATGTAGTAACTGTAAATGGGCGCCAACTTGAATGTTTTGGTAATTGAGAATTGACCGCTTGTGCTGCCGAGTGCTTTAACCTCGTTTTTACCCGAGAGAATGTCGTCGTTCTTCTTGTTCAACATGATTACACGCATATCAAGGTCTGTATTGTTAATAAAAAGTCCCCTGGAATGTAGAGCGCCGTCCATCCCATCTCTCGCAATTTGGAACAATAAACGCAAATTGGTGTTTTTTTGTTTCGAAATGGCACTCAACATGACGTCATTGAGCGAGATAAATGCAGGAACAGATTCGGGAATTTCCAAATATTTACGAGGCGGCATTTTCCCTACATAATAAGTTTCAATTCGTTGCAGCGTATTTGTAAGTTCGGTTCCGAACTGCAATTCTTGTTGCGAACTTGTGCTCACAGGATTAATGAGAGATTTGCTGGTGTTTTGGGCGCCAGTCATGAGCGATTTTCCTTTGAACATGTGTCTTAATATAGTAGTTGAAAAGTGTAATAAATAAAAATCGACAAACAATATAATGGACGGATTGGATTTAGATATCAATAATTACACAATCAAGGATTTGGAACGATTTTTCCAGATTGCGCCCAACAAAAAGTACTCGGCTGCGGACATTGAATTGAAAGAGGCACAACTCAAAGAAGTGTTGTTGTCAACCGGCCACATTGATAAAAAGTTCAAAAGAGATTTGATGGCGTTTTTAGATACAGCTAAAGATTGGTTAATTACCGTGAAATGCAAGAATGAAACGAAAAATCCCACCAGTTTTCACAATGTTCCTAAATTGGAAAAGTATCCCAATGTGCCGGCATCGAGAGAAGCCATGCCGAGAATGGAAGAACTGATGGAGAGACCGGAGACGCCCTACGTGAATACATTTTCGAGTGAATACTTCCCTGGAATCATGAACCCGCTCAAGACCCGTGTCATAACCAAATGCCTGAACATCGATACCCGTTTTAGAGACAATATAACGCTCACCAGCAGTTCCGATTTCTTGGTAAATTTGCCCATCCGGTTGCAGAAAGTGGTTTCCATGCAAATCACGGCCATTGAGATTCCGGTGTCTTTTTATGGAATATCCGCCAAGTACGGAAACAATTATTTTAATATTAGTGCGACCCAGCAACTTACGGATGAAGCCGATATTTTTGAAGAATCGAAAGTCATCATTGTGCCGGATGGAAATTACAACGCAACCGATTTGATAGACACGATTAATACACTGATTTCGGGGACAAATTCCGACGGTTCGCCCCTGGACCCCAACAGTTTGTTCAATTACGTTATCTTACGTCTAGACGTCTCTCAAACCGGTTCGGGAACCGCCAAAGTATTCATAGAGACCACTGGAAATTTGGCTTATACCATCAAAACGATTGACGTTGATTTCTCTCTTGACATCAATGGAAATCCCGATAAAACACCGGTAACATCCAAAATCGGAATGAATTTGGGGTTTTTGAAGAGGAAGTATCTAGGGGCAACCCAGTATGAATCCGAAACGCTTGTAGAGCCGGCAACTGTGCGGTATATCTATTTAGCAATAGATGATTTCAACAACAATGTCAATAATCATTTTATCTCTGCGTTCAATAGCTCCATCCTGAGTCCCAATATTTTGGCAAGAATCTCGATCAAAGGATCGTATTTCAGTTTGATGATGGAATCGGACTTGAATACGACATCGGAACCGCGGAAATATTTCGGCCCTGTGGATATTCAGAAAATGCATATCCAAGTATATGACGATCATGGGCGTATTTTAGATATGAACAACTCCAATTTCTCTTTTTGTTTAATATTCAAAATGTTATATGATCTTTAGAATTATATTTTTTGTAAAATAAAATATAGTTTAACAATATATAAAATGGCAACTACCGACCCTGAGAACCCTAGAAATACCCTTGACCTATCAAACAATCCTATTGAGGATTCCGTTTATGCTTTCAATGCAACTGGAGGTTTCGAGATGGAGCGTGGATTTGACACGATCAAACAACACGAGCACGAAGCCCCCGTTTATGTGGATGTGACCGATTCGATCCAAGTCCTGATGAATTTTGAGACATTCAACGGATTACTTGGTACATTTGATCCAATTACTGATACTTTTCCAAATGACGAAATCGAGATTAGTGCTGAGGCATTCACTGCAGCAATTGATAGTGCTGAAAAAGTATTTTCCGTTGGAAAATATGCGACTTTGTATTCTGATTTCCAGGACTATGTTAGTAAGTATTTTGACGCTGCTGGCGGATTTTCGTCTTTATTTGCAGGCGCTTCTGAGTTTGAAATTGACCCAATTGAAGGAGAATCTTCCAATCAATTTACCGGAGCTTCGTTTGTTGCTCTCTTGACTGGTTCTGTTCAAGATGCCTCTGGACGCTACATCAGCGATTTGTCTGGTGCTATCACCATTAGCAACATTTCGAAGCTTCTCAAGTACGTTGTGGATGGTAACGTCTTTGGAAACAGAAACCCTGAAGACAGCAATTGGGGTGTTGGACAAGGCTTTCAACCCGGTGATCTTATCTGGGTCCCTGCAGGAACCCAAGTTGTTTTGAATCTTGCCATTGACGCGGAGGCCTTGAATCCGATTAACAATGTTGGTCCTTCATCTACATTTGGTGGTAGTGCTACCACGAGCGAGTCATGGACAAGTGATAATGAGCTTTTTACTCGTGAAACTGTAGCTACCACTACGTTGATTACCCGCACTGTGAAAGCTCCTCTTCTCATCAAGTTGATTGAGGTATAAGCAACCCTCTATAAATAAAAATTATTTATTTTTTATTTATTTCTCGTGCAAACAAAACATAAAGATTCTGTATGTAAATTATATACAAATGTTAAATGGGGTTTTAGATTACAAACGTTTTAGAAAAACACCATTACCGGATACACCACCACCCATTATGGTTCGAGGAACAAAAGGCCCCACCGGTCCTATCGGAACACCCTATCGCCCCCAAGATGTGTTCACAGGACCCACCGGCATTACCGGCATTACCGGACCCCAAGGACCCACGGGAACATTTTTTGGGCAACCATTTTATGAAAATCTGTTGCCTCAAGTTCCCAACAATACGTTTTCATTTGGTACCAATTCACTCCCTCTATCGTCGGCCAACATCCAATTTGGAAGATTTGGCCCCCTCGATTTAAGCGTAAATGGCGTTTTTCCAATCGGAACAGTTGATTTGGGGTCCGAAACCAGAAAGTTTCATGACTTGTTTGCAAAAAAAGCAGTCATTGAAAACACGAGTTTGGTAATTCGCGACCAAAGTGGAAACAAAATTACAATGTCGTTTGATCTTGAAAACTACAAAATTGTCTACGATGTGACAACTCAAAGTGGAAATAATTTTAAACTTTATAGCATAGAAAATATTGAAAATACATTGGATGTGAATCTTTTTCCATACACCGGTCTTACATTTTACAAATCGGTGGAGCCAGTTTATAATGTGATTGATACAATGACAACCGAAATTTATACGAATTTGCAGACCATGGATAATTTGGAGCTGGCAACCACCGGTTACTATCTTATTATAGGTGCCGATGGACGCATTGACACCCCATCCACCGTAACCATTGAAAGAGAGTCGATCACCTACACCTTCAACCAGGAAATACAGAATTTGGCGCCGGTCGTTCTATCCATTGACGTATTGGCGGGTGACATGATGATTATGACGGTTTATAAAGTGATTGACCAACCCAATACTTTCAATATCAAATGGTCGCATTACGAAATGTCCTATCCAGTGGATTCCGTATCAACCAATTATTTCGTAACCAATTCGGTGACCACGGACAAAATTGCGGATGGTGCGGTCACCAATGAGATGATTTCCGACAATACCATCACCAACGAATATTTGGCCAATGCGGGCGTAACATTTGACGATTTCTCTCTGAATTCCGTTTCGGGAAGCAAACTCATCAATAATTCGTTGCTTGGTGAGGACTTTTTGCCGGGGTCAATTGAGGGGTCGATGATAACGGGTTCCATCACAACCATTTATTTAAATGGAAACGTGCTTTTCAACAATTCTTTTTTCCAAACCGCTGGAATCACTCATGTCAATATCGCACTTGACACTTTCAATGCGGCCGAGGATTTCAGCAACAATATTATCACGATGGCCAAATTAACATCCGAAGTAAGACAACTTTTTGGAATTGGCGCAGAAGGTAGCACTGGTACCGATGGAACCATTGGATACATTGGAAAAGAAGGCAAGATTGGAAATACGGGTTACATGGGTCAAACTGGTGTCACCGGTGCAACCGGCCCAACAGGTAAAACCGGTTCAACAGGCGCAACCGGCCCCACAGGTGACACGGGTTCTACGGGTTCCACTGGACCCACGGGCCGAACCGGCACAACAGGTCAAACTGGATCAACTGGTGATACGGGAGATACAGGCACAACGGGTTACGCCGGAACAACGGGTTCGCAAGGAGATGCTGGATACACGGGGCAAACCGGCCAAACCGGGACCACTGGACAAACAGGTGCAACCGGCCAAACCGGAACCAGAGGTTCGATCGGCGCACCCGGCGATACAGGCGACACCGGATACACTGGATTTACTGGCTCAACCGGTTCCGCCGGAAACATCGGCCAAACGGGGCAAACAGGTGCAACCGGGCAAACAGGCTCAACGGGGCAAACAGGCTCAACTGGCTCAACGGGTTCAACTGGCACAACCGGCACAACTGGTCAAACTGGTTCCACGGGGCAAACTGGCTCCACCGGTCAAACTGGTTCCACCGGTGCAACCGGCCAAACCGGCTCAACTGGACAAACCGGCCAAACAGGTCAAACAGGTTCAATAGGCCCAACCGGCCAAACAGGACAAACCGGCCAAACAGGCACCACGGGTCAAACCGGTCAAACAGGCTCAACTGGTCAAACCGGTTCCACAGGTTCAGATGGTTCAACGGGCAACACCGGCGCAACTGCTAACACCGGCAACACTGGTTCAACTGGTTCGCAAGGTTCGCAAGGTTCAACGGGTGCAACCGGGTTTCAAGGACAAATTGGTTCAACAGGCTCAACCGGCCAAACGGGTCAAACGGGTGAAACGGGCCAAACTGGCCAAACGGGAACCACAGGCACAACCGGTGCAACTGGATCGCAAGGAGATACTGGCTCCACCGGATCCACAGGAACCACTGGTCAAACTGGCGCCCAAGGTTCGCAAGGTTCGCAAGGTTCGCAAGGAGATACTGGACAAACTGGTGAAACCGGCGCCACAGGCACAACGGGTGCCCAAGGTGACCAAGGTTCTCAAGGAGAAACGGGTCAAACGGGTGCCACAGGCACAACTGGCGCCCAAGGCGCCCAAGGGTCTCAAGGGTCCCAAGGTTCAACCGGCAACACGGGCAACACCGGCGCAACCGGAGCCCAAGGTTCTCAAGGTGATATCGGCGACACCGGCCAAACGGGCACCACGGGTGAAACCGGCGCAACCGGCTCAACGGGTTCTCAAGGCAGTCAAGGCTCCATGGGGCAAACCGGCACCACGGGTGAAACCGGCACCACAGGACAAACTGGATCAACTGGAACAACCGGCACCACGGGTGAAACCGGCCAAACCGGTAATACCGGATCCACGGGCACACAAGGTTCGCAAGGTTCGCAGGGTTCCACCGGCACCACCGGCACAACCGGTGATACCGGCGCCACGGGCGCCACAGGCGCACAAGGCCCCGACGGCAGTCAAGGTTCAACTGGCACAACTGGAACAATGGGATCCGATGGTAAGGATGGAATATTGGGTACAACGGGTAAAACAGGCACCACCGGCCAAACCGGGACCACGGGTTCAACCGGCGACACAGGCACAACGGGAACAATGGGTTCCGATGGTAAAGATGGAATATTGGGCACAACCGGATATACGGGTTCAACAGGCGAAACCGGATATCAAGGTTCAATGGGCACAACGGGCGAAACCGGCATAACTGGACCCGCAGGCAAAGATGGCATACTCGGAACAACCGGTACCGACGGATTTATTGGTGAAACTGGGCGAACGGGTGCAACGGGTGTAACAGGTGTCCGCGGCGACACAGGTGCAACGGGTACCACTGGCCGAACTGGCAAAACCGGCGATACAGGCGACACCGGTCCAACGGGTGAAACAGGTCCAACAGGTTCAGATGGTTCAAAAGGACCCAATGGTGTCCCCGGTAATACTGGAACAACGGGACCAACTGCTAACACTGGCAACACGGGTTCGACCGGAACCTATGGGCAAACCGGCTCCACCGGTTCCACTGGATCCACTGGCAACACGGGCACAACCGGCTCCACAGGAACCACCGGCTCCACAGGAACCACTGGCTCCACAGGCATTCAAGGAACCACTGGTCAAACGGGCGCCACGGGAACAACGGGTGCAAAGGGTCAAACTGGCGCAAAAGGCGAAACTGGAGATACGGGTTCCACTGGCACTACTGGCTCCACTGGTTCAACTGGGTCTCAAGGAAACACGGGGCCACAAGGAGCACGAGGATTGCAAGGAACCACCGGACAAACGGGTACTCAAGGTTCTGAAGGTTCGCAAGGTGACACGGGTTCCACCGGTTCTCAAGGTTCGCAAGGAGCCACCGGGTCACAAGGATATATTGGTTCCACTGGATTCACGGGTTCCACCGGATCCACGGGTTCCACTGGATCCACGGGTTCCACGGGTGAAACAGGCCCAATGGGTTCGCAAGGTTCGCAAGGTTCGCAAGGAGAT
>OFRD01000147.1_pt1 | contig 26249 bp, 16 predicted proteins | sample 1543041 | NCBI WGS metagenome assembly OFRD01 (sample SAMN07774234, study PRJEB24372) | wastewater metagenome | isolation source: Exp Tend CN 100WW | collected 2016-02
TGGAGCAGCGTTACCGCCCGTTTGAAGAATCACGCGATTACAGCCTGAATGACGCGATTGCCGACGGCGTGGACGAACTCTGGCAAGGCGGGGCAGGGGGCGACATCCTGATCTTTTTGCCGGGCGAGCGCGAAATCCGCGAAGCTGCCGACCACCTGCGCAAACACCTGGCGCACCAGCCCCTGACGCGCAATGCCGAAGTGCTGCCGCTGTTTGCCCGCTTGTCGCAAGCCGAGCAAGACCAGATTTTTGAAGCCTCCAATGGCCGCCGCATCGTGCTGGCCACCAACGTGGCCGAAACCTCGCTCACAGTGCCCGGTATCCGTTATGTGATCGACGCCGGTACCGCCCGCGTCAAGCGCTACAGCCTGCGCAGCAAGGTCGAGCAGCTCATGGTCGAGCCCATCAGCCAGGCGGCAGCCAACCAGCGTGCGGGCCGTTGTGGCCGAGTGGCCAATGGCATCTGTATTCGTCTGTACGACGACAAAGACTTTGCCGGTCGCCCGCGCTTTACCGACCCAGAAATCCTGCGTTCGTCTTTGGCGGGCGTCATCTTGCGCATGAAGTCGCTGCACCTGGGTGTGGTGGAAGACTTTCCCTTCATCGAAGCGCCGTCTAAACGCGCCATCACCGACGGCTATCAACTGCTGGCCGAGCTGGGCGCGGTGGACGACGACAACGAACTCACCCCCATCGGCAAAGAGCTGGCCCGCCTGCCGCTGGACCCGCGTGTGGGCCGCATGATTTTGGAAGCGCGTGGCCGCGAAGCGCTCGATGAAGTGCTGGTGATCGCCAGCGCCATGAGCGTGCAAGACGTGCGCGACCGCCCCATGGACGCCCAAGCGCAGGCCGACCAGCAACATGCCAAGTTTGACGACGATAAAAGCGAATTCACCGGCTACCTGAAACTGTGGAAATGGATTCACGATGCCCGTGGCGGCCCAACAGCCCATGGACACCCGGTCAAGCCGGGTGTGACAAATAGGGGGCAGCTGGGTGTGACCAAAGGATCTGTCATGCCCGCGAACGCGGGTATCCATGCCCCCGCTTCCACCCACAAACTCAGCAACCGCCAATACGAGCAACTGCTGCGTCAGAACTTCATCAACATCCGCCGCGTGCGCGAGTGGCGCGACACGCACACCCAGCTGCTCACCGTGGTGGCCGAGCACAAGTGGCGCATCAACACGCAGCCTGCCAGTTACGAGCAATTGCACCTGTCCATGCTGGCGGGCCTGCTGGGCAACGTGGGCTACAAGCTCGAAGACGAAGAAGCCTATTTGGGCGCACGCGGTATCAAATTCCACAAGCACCCCGGCGCGCACTTGAGTAAAAAACCGGGCCGCTGGATCGTGGTGGCCGAGCTGGTGGAAACCACGCGCCTGTTTGGCCGGGGCATTGCGGCCATCGAGCCGCAGTGGCTGGAGCAAGTTGGGGCGCACCTTCTGCGCAAACAAGTGCTCGACCCGCATTGGGAAAAGAAGTCGGCCGAAGTGGTGGCGCTGGAGCGGGCCACGCTGTATGGCCTGGTCGTCTACAGCGGGCGGCGCACGGCTTACAGCCGGGTGGACTTGCACGGCGCACGCGAGATTTTCATCCGCGAAGCGCTGGTGGGCGACCAGTGGGAGACCAAGCTGCCTTTCCTGGCCGCCAACCACAAAATGATCGCCAAGGTCGAAGAGCTGGAGCACAAGTCGCGCAGGCAAGACGTGCTGGTGGACGACGAGCTGATCTACGCCTTTTACGACCAGCAGATTCCGCCCGAGGTGTGCAGTGGCCGCCTGCTCGAAGACTGGTACCGGACCGAGATCGCCAAGCAGCCACGCTTGCTGTTGCTGACCCGCGAAGAGCTGATGCGCCACGAAGCGGCAGGCATCACCACGCTGGCCTTTCCCAAGCAAATCCGTTTGGGCGGCACCGACTGCCCGGCCGCCTATCTGCACGAGCCGGGCGATGCCCGCGATGGCGTGACCGTCACGGTGCCGCTGTTTGTGCTCAACCAAGTCAGCGAAGACCGCTGTGAATGGCTGGTGCCTGGTTTGCTCAAAGACAAGATTCAGGCCTTGCTCAAAAGCCTGCCCCAGCGCCCACGCAGCCGTTTTGTGCCACTGCCCGAATCGGCTACGCGCCTGGCCGCCGAGCTGTCGGTGCCCGAGCTGTTTGGCAGTGGCTCGCTCACCGATGTGTTGCTCAAAAAAGTGCGCGACGAAACCAGCTTGGACGTGAAGCGAGGCGACTTCAAACTCGACATGCTCAGCCCGCACCTGTTCATGAACCTGTGCGTGGTCGACGAACACGGACGCCAACTGGGCATGGGCCGCAACCTGGGCGCACTCAAAGGCGAGCTGGGTGCCAAAGCCCGTGGCGCGTTCCAGGCGCTGGCTCAGCTGAAGGTGGCTTCTTCTGTCATGCCCGCCTCCAATGTCATACCCGCCTCCAATGTCATACCCGCGAACGCGGGTATCCACTCCCCAGATGGACACCCGATCAAGTCGGGTGTGACGAGAGGACAGTCGGGTGTGACAAAAGAATTTGTCATACCCGCGAACGCGGGTATCCATGCCCGCACAGGCACAGCGCCCGCCAAAGCCACAGCACCGCCCAAGCCCCTGGCCCCCCAGCGCTACACCGCTTGGACCTTCGGCGAACTCCCCGAGTTGATGGAAATCAGCAAAGGCGGGCAGACCCTGATCGGATTCCCCGCGCTGGTGGACATGCAAGACGCCGTGACCATCGAAGTGTTTGACGAGCCCGAAGTCGCCGCCCACAAAAACCGAGCGGGCCTGCGCCGCCTGTTTGCGCTGCAGATCAAAGACGCGCTCAAGTACCTTGAGAAAAATATCCCCGACCTGCAAAAAATGGCCGTGGCGTACATGCAAGTCGGGCGGTCGCCTGACGGGGCAGGCGGTGGCACGGCAGACGAGTTGAAAGCCCAAATCATCGATGTGGCACTCGACCGCGCCTTCTTGCTCGACCCGTTGCCCAATGACGAAGCCACCTTCAAGCGCCGCATCGAAGAAGGCCGGGGCCGCTTGACCCTGATTGCCAACGAAGTGGCCCGGCTGGCGGGCACCATCTTGCTGGAGTTTGGCGCGGCCACCCGCAAGATCAAAGACACCAAAAATGCCCCTGATGCCACGGCAGACTGCGCCCAGCAACTGCAACGCCTGATGCCCAAAAACTTCATGGCCGCCACCCCATGGCCGCAGCTGCAGCACTACGCCCGCTACCTCAAGGCCATCACCCTGCGCCTGGACAAATACCGCGCCGACCCCGCCCGCGACGCCCAGCGCCTGACCGAGCTGAAACCGCAAGAACAACGCTATTGGCGCTTGGTGGCCGAGCGCAAAGGCGCACAAGACACCCGCATGCTGGAGTTCCGCTGGCTACTGGAAGAGCTGCGCGTGAGCTTCTTCGCGCAAGAGTTGCGCACCCCGCAACCGGTCAGCATCAAAAGGCTGGAGAAGGCTTGGGGGCAGTTGACTTATTGAGATTGCGCACGTTTAGTCATTCACAGATAAACATGGTTTTCAAGAACACTTTTGAGAGTGCAGGTTAGAAATCGTGATTGATGAATTTTTCAGGTGTATCAGTTGTCGTGCAGGTGTTAATAAAGTCGGTTATTTTTTGGCCACTTTATTTCCATCAGCCGCGAAAAAATGGATCCGAAGGTGCCTCGGCTTCATTTGTGTGGCTGCTTAAACCTGCATTGGCTGCGCCACCAGCTTCACTCCCAGTGCTGTGCAGACGCGGGCAATCGTGTCAAAGCGCGGGTGCGATGTGGGGCGCAGGGCTTTGTAGAGGGCTTCGCGGGTCAGGCCCGAGGCGCGGGCCACTTCGGTCATGCCGCGTGCGCGTGCAATGGTGCCCAGCGCGTGGGTCAGCTCGGCAGGGTCGTTTTCTTCCAGCACCAGCGTCAGGTAGTTGGCCACGTCCTCGTCGGTCTTGAGGTATTCGGCCATGTCGAAGTCGGGCAGGTCGGCGGCTTTGATTTTTTGGGTCATGGTCAGTCACTCCGTGAGGGTTTGGCTCAATGCAATGGCTCGGGCAATGTCGTCAGACTGCGTGGACTTGTCGCCACCGCCCAGCATCACGATCAGCATGCCGTTTCGCTCGATGTAATACATGCGCCAGCCGGGTCCAAAGAATTCCCGCATTTCGCTGACGCCTTCGCCTACAGGGGCCACATCGCCCAGTAAGCCACGCTGGACTTTTTCGAGCCGTCGGGTCAGTCGGATGCGTGTCATGCCGTCCCTAAGCTCGGCTAACCACTCATCAAACTCGGGCATGCGCTTGATCGTGTACATTGTGATTGTAATCAGTTGTTCACACTTTGCAAGTGTACTGGAGACAGCAGTGTTTCAATGGGGTGATTTGCATCTGCGGACCTTAAAGGGTTGGCAGGTGTTGCACTTCACTTTTGAATCCGCCCCGTTTTGTTGCAGCCACTTGATGATTTTTTCTGGTCTGCGCGGATGAGTCGGTTGGAGGCCAATTTTAGTGGGGATGGGGAGTCAAGCGCACTGCCGAATAACGCGGGTTTGCACCGCTCAGGCACACTACACACCATTTTTCACATCCCCAGCTGCTGGGGTGCCGCCATTCCCAGGGACCACCGCATGGAAATCAAAGTCAATTTTCTCGACAAACTGCGCCTAGAGGCCAAGTTTGACGACTTCACCTTGCTGGCCGATCAGCCCATTCGTTACAAGGGCGATGGCTCTGCGCCGGGGCCGTTTGATTATTTTTTGGCCTCGTCGGCTTTGTGTGCGGCGTATTTTGTGAAGCTGTATTGCGAAACGCGCGGCATCTCCACCGAGCACATTCGCCTGTCGCAAAACAACATCGTCGATCCTGACAACCGCTATCTGCAGACCATCAAGATTCAGGTGGAGTTGCCAGCGGACATGTCCGACAAAGACCGCCAAGGCATTTTGCGGTCCATCGACCGCTGCACGGTGAAAAAAGCGGTGCAAACCGGACCGATCTTTGTGGTGGAGGCGGTGGACAACCTGGACGCCGACGCACAGGCCTTGCTCACGCTCAAGCCCGATGCGCTCACGCAGACCCGCATCGCGGGCAAGGACTTGCCGCTGGAGCAGACCATCGCCAACATGACGGCGGTGTTGGCCAACTTGGGCATCAAGATCGAGATCGCGTCTTGGCGCAACCTGGTGCCCAACGTCTGGTCGCTGCACATCCGCGACGCGCATTCACCGATGTGCTTCACCAACGGCAAGGGCTCCACCAAAGAAAGCGCCTTGGCCTCGGCGCTGGGCGAATACATTGAGCGGCTGAACAACAACCACTTTTACGCGGGCGTGTTTTTTGGCGAAGACCTCGCGCAGGCCGACTTTGTGCACGACCCCCAGGAGCGTTGGTTCCAGCCGGGCAAGCGCGATGCGCTGCCCAAGGGCTTGTTGGACGCGCATTGCTTGCGCATTTACAACCCCGATGGCGAGCTCAAGGCCTCGCACCTGTTCGACACCAATTCGGGCAACACCGAGCGCGGCATTTGTGCGCTGCCCTATGTGCGCCAGTCCGACGGTGAGGTGGTGTATTTCCCGTCCAACTTGGTGGAAAACCTGTTTGTCAGCAATGGCATGAGCGCGGGCAACACCTTGGTGGAGGCGCAGGTGCAGTGCCTGTCGGAAATTTTTGAGCGGGCCGTCAAGCGCGAGATCTTGGAAGGCGAAATGGCCTTGCCCGATGTGCCAGCTGCCGTGTTGGCCCAATACCCCGGCATCGTGGCAGGCATCGAGGCTTTGGAGGCGCAGGGCTTTCCGGTCTTGGTCAAAGACGCTTCGCTGGGCGGTGTGTATCCGGTGATGTGCGTGACCCTGATGAACCCGCGCACGGGCGGTGTGTTCGCTTCATTTGGCGCACACCCCCGTATGGAGGTGGCGCTGGAGCGCAGCCTGACCGAGCTGCTGCAGGGCCGCAGTTTTGAAGGGCTGAACGACTTGCCTGCGCCCACCTTCATCAGCAACGCCGTGACCGAGCCCAACAACTTTGTCGAGCACTTCATCGACTCCAGCGGCATCGTGTCGTGGCGCTTTTTCAGCGCCCAAGCCGACCACGATTTTGTGGCGTGGGACTTTTCTGCGCAGGGCAACGATGCCACCGCCAAGGAGGCCGCCACGTTGTTTGGCATCTTGCAGGCCATGGGCAAAGAAGCCTATGTGGCGGTGCACGACCAACTCGGCGCCACCGCCTGCCGCATCTTGGTGCCGGGCTATTCGGAGGTCTATCCGGTCGATGACCTGATTTGGGACAACACCAACAAAGCGCTCTTGTTCCGCGCCGATGTGCTGAACCTGCACCGCTTGGACGACGAGGCCCTGGAGGCCTTGTTGGACCGCTTGGAGAACAACGAGCTGGACGACTACCTCGACGTTGCCACCCTGATCGGCATCGAGTTTGACGACAACACGGTGTGGGGCCAGTTGACGGTGATGGAGCTCAAGCTTTTGATTCACCTGGCTTTGCAGCAGTTGGAAGAGGCCCACGAACTGGTGGGTGCGTTCTTGCAATACAACGACAACACGGTGGAGCGCCGTTTGTTTTACCAAGCCTTGAACGTGGTGCTGGAGGTGACGCTGGGCGAGGACTTGGCTTTGGCGGATTACGCCGTCAACTTTCGGCGCATGTTTGGCAACGAGCGCATGGATGCGGCCATCGGCTCGGTGGACGGCAGCGTGCGCTTTCATGGCCTCACGCCCACCAGCCTCCAGTTGGAAACGCTGGACCGGCACCAGCGCTTGCTGGACAGCTACAAAAAACTGCACGCTGCGCGTGCGCAGGCGGCAGCAAAGCAGGCTTTGGCTTAAACCAGCGCACCGGCCCAGCGGGCAGCCATGCTTGGCCGAAGTGGCCAAATTGGCCGCCCATGAAAAAGGCACCCGAGGGTGCCTTTTTCATGGTGTTGGCCTTGGCCAGGTGGCGGCGCAAGCCTGCTCACTTGCCAAACAACTTCATCAAGTGCTGCCACCCGCGCAGCAACAGGCCCGAGCGTTCCACTTCGGTTTGTGCCACCAGCGGGGCTTCGCCCACGGGTTTGCCGTTGGCCGTGGCGATCACTTTGCCGATCACCGCGCCTTTGGCCACAGGCGCTTGCAGGTCGGCAATCAGTTCCACCGTGGTTTGCACTGACTGGCCACGCGGCACTGTCAGCATCCACGGTGCGCCCAGCACGGCGGGGGCGGTGTCGGCTTTGCCAAAGCTGATTTTGGCTGTGCCCACGACTGCACCAGGCTGGATGGGGGTGGTCTTTTCAAAGCTGCCAAAGCCCCAGCCCAGCAAGGTGCGCGATTGGTCTGCGCGTGCTTGGGGGCTGTGCGTGTTGAGGATGACGGTGATCAAGCGCATGTCGTTGCGCTTGGACGAGGTGACCAGGCAGTAGCCCGCTTCTGCGGTGTGGCCGGTTTTCAGGCCGTCCACGCTGGGGTCGGTGTAGAGCAGGGCGTTGCGGTTGCCTTGTTTGATGCCGTTGTATTTGAATTCGCGTTCGGCGTAGATGGGGTAGTACTCGGCACCGTCGCGGATGATGGCGCGGGCCAAGATGGCCAGATCTCGCGCAGACGATTTGTGTGCTGGGTCGGGCAGGCCGGTGGGGTTGGCGAAGGTGGTGTGCGTCATGCCCAAGCGTTGGGCTTCGGCGTTCATGAGCTTGGCAAAGCCCGCCTCGGAGCCCGCCATGTGTTCGGCAATGGCCTTAGAGGCATCGTTGCCCGACTGGATGATGATGCCGCGCAAGATGTCGATGACCGTGGCCTGGCTGTTCAGGGGCAGGTACATGCACGACTCGGCGCTGGTGCCTCGGCACCAAGCGTTTTCGCTGACGGTGACCAGGTCGGTGGGCTTGAGTTTGCCCGAGCGCAGCGCTTGCTCGACGATGTAGCTGGTCATCATCTTGGTCAGCGATGCGGGGGGCAGTGCTTCGTTGGCATTGGCCGAGGCGAGCACTTGGCCGGAGTCGTAGTCCATCAGCAGCCAGGCTTTGGCGGGCAGCGCGGGGGCGTTGTCGGCCAATGCGGTGTCTGCGGCCAGTGGCGGCAGCGCGTTCACAGCAGCCGCAGCCTTTTTAGGAGACGTGGCCTTTTTAGAGGGCACAGCCTTTTTGTGAGGCGCGGGCTTGGTGGCTTTGGGGCCAGCCGCAAAGGACGAGGCACTGGGCGCCAGAGCGCCTGCAGCGATGGCGAAGAGGACAGGAAGGAAATAGGAGATTTTGATTTGCATGGGGTTTATACCGACAGAGCGCCGATTGTCGCCGATGGGTGTTGCTGATTTACCAGGCGCTTTAGCCCTGCGCACCCATCAAATAGTCCACCTTGCCCACGTCCACGCCGTTGTGGCGGAGGATGGTGTAGGCCGTGGTGATGTGGAAGTACATGTTGGGCAGCATCCAGCCGGTCAGGTAGTCCTGACCTTTCAGGGTGCGGGTTTTGCCCGGACCTGCGGGGAAGGTGATCTCTTTGTCTTCGGTGCCGTCCAGCGCGGCAGCGGGCACGGTGGCCATGAAGGCCAGGGTTTTTTGGATGCGCTCTTGCAGTTGTGCCAAGGTGGTTTCGGTGTCATCAAACTTGGGCGCTTCGATGCCACTCAAACGGGCCACACCGTTTTTGACCGCATCGCAAGCGATCAGCACTTGGCGCGTGAACGGAAACATGTCCGGGGCCAGACGGTAGGTGGTCAGTGCCATGGGGTCGATCTTTTTGGTTTCGACGAACTGCTCGGCTTTGGCCAAGATGTGGCTCAGGTTGGTGAGCATGCGGGTGCAAACGGGCAAGCTCGCGCTGGACATGGAAAGGGTCATGAGGTGTCTCCGGATTGGAATCAATGAGGTTCGGGCGAAAGGCCCGAGCGCTCTTTTTGGAATTGGTCGTAAGGGGGCAGCTTGTTGTCAGGCGTGGTGCCGCTGCCCACGGCTTTGGCTTTTTGCTGGGCACGGATTTCTTCGTACACGGCTTGCGTTGACACCAGACCACAACCAGACAGGGCCGTCAGCAGCGCCAATGCCAAGAGGGGCTTGCAGGTCGATGGCATGGGGACTCGAGACAGGTTGCAGCGCTCAGCTCTGACTGCGGCCATCAGCCGATTTCGGCGATCAGTTCGATCTCGACACAGGCACCCATCGGGATTTGTGCGACGCCAAAAGCGCTGCGGGCATGGGCGCCAGCTTGTGGGCCAAACACCTGGCCCAGCAGCTCGCTGCAGCCGTTGGTGACCAAGTGCTGCTCGGTGAAGTCGCCGGTCGAGTTGACCAGGCTCATCACTTTGACGATGCGTTTGACTTTGTTCAGGTCGCCGACGGCGGCGTGCAGCGTGCCCATCAGGTCAATCGCCACGGCGCGGGCGGCTTGTTGGCCTTCGGCGGTGCTGATGTCTTTGCCCAGTTGACCGGCCCAGACTTTGCCGTCTTTTTTGGCGATGTGGCCCGACAAAAAGACCAGATTGCCCGTTTGCACAAAGGGCACATACGCCGCTGCGGGGACAGCCACGGGAGGCAATTCGATGTTGAGGGATTTCAGGGTGTCGTAAACGCTCATGGTCGTGCTTTGTGTTGTGGGGATGGGTTCCTGCGTTCGCAGGAATGACAAATCAGCGGGAATTGTCGCTGAATTCAAGCGCTGAGGTGAGCTCGCATCGGCCAGTCCGAATCAGTGAGTCGCTGTTCGCCTTTGGGAAGCCCGCATGCGCGAGTCGGTGCTCATTCGTCCAGTGGTGCCACCGTCACGGCCACTTCGAGTGTGTGCGCCCCGCCGCCTTGGAGCACGCCGCGAAGAGGTGACACATCGGCAAAGTCGCGGCCCACGGCCAAGCGCACATAGTCTTCACCGGGACTGGCCAAGCCGGTGCGGTCATTGGTCGGGTCCAGGTCCAGCCAGCCCTGGCAGGCGTGGCTGGCCAATTCGGGCAAATAGACCGAAGCCCAAGCGTGCGAGGCGTCGCTGCCCACCAAGCGAGGTTGGCCTGGTGGAGGCTGGGTCAGCAGGTAGCCGCTCACGTAGCGGGCGGGCAAGCCCAGCGAGCGCAGGCAGGCCAACATGATGTGGGCAAAGTCCTGGCACACGCCGCGCTTTTCGGCCAGCGCTTCGAGCGCCGGGGTGTTGATGTCGGTGCTTTCCGATTCGTAGCGGAAGTCGCGGTGCATGCGTGCCGTGAGTTCTTGGGCGGCTTGCACCAAGGAGCGGCCGGGCGTGAAGCTGCTTTGCGCGTAGGCCAAAAACGCTTCGTGTACCGGCGCATGGTGCGAGCCGAAGACAAAACCGCTGTGCACATCGCCCGGTTGCCCACCCCGGTAGCGAAAATGCTCGCGCACCGATTCCCAGCTTTGGCGGGCGTTCGTGGCGCTGGTGGTGCCCGTGGCGATGGCCGAGGTGATGATTTCGCTGTGCGCCCGAACCATGAGGCCATCGTGCGGCTTGGTCAGCGCCCAATACGAGCGGTGGTTCAAAAAAGCGTCGATGTTGTGTTGCACCGTGGCCGCTGGCTCTACCTGCATCCAGTGGCTGATGACTTTTTGGCAAGGGGTGTCAGCCGGTTGCAGGTGGGCCACATGCTGCGCGGTTTGCACCTGCGGGCTGTAGTGGTAGCGGGTTTCGTGGGTGATGGCCAGGCGCATGGTGGGTCAGTCGGTTCAAGCGCCAACGCTGTAGCGGGCTTCGCCGCTGTGCGTGAAAAACAGGCCGCACAGCTGGTCTGACACATCGCGGGCTGCCGTTTGGCAATGCGCCAGTGCGGTGTGCAGCGGCAAAGGGCTGTCGGCTTGGATGGGTTGACGGCTCGCCAGGCTGGTCAGCGGCCACAACGCCTCGGGTGTCAGCTCGATCAGGTGCGGCACCAGCTCAGCCAGGGGCAAAGTGGCACCGTCGGCCAGCTGGCCCATGCGCCGCAAGCGTGAGCGCAGGGTGTGCGCCACCCAGCCGAGGGATCGGGGGTTGTCGGAGTTGGTGACCAACAAATCCATCAAGGCCTGGGGCGTGCGGCTTTGCTGGTACTGGGCATGGAAGCTGATGGTGCTGTCAAACAGGTCGAGCACGGCGTCAAACCCAGCTTGCTCGCCGATCAGGCCCAGTTGGACAGCCTCGCTCAAGGCGCTGGACAAAAATTCCAGCCGTTCAATGTGGCGGCCAATTGAGAGCAAACGCCAGCCGTCGTCGCGGCTCATGCGGTCGGTTTGCGCCCCGGTCAGGGCGGCCAGCATCTGGCTGGTGTCGGCCAGCAGGCGCTGCACTGCCACGGTGTCGGGCGTGCTTGGAGCGCTGGACTCGGCGTCTGTGCGGTCTTGGGCAGGCTTGAAAAAACGCGATTCGGCTTGTTCGAGCAAGCGCCAGTGTTCGGGCGACAGGCGTTCGCGCACCGACGCAGCTGCCAGCCGCACCGCACGCAAATTGAAGCCGACGCTGGTGGCCAGTTCTTTGTCCCACAAGCCCGCGATCAATGAGCGCTCAAACACCCGGTGCGCTTGTGATGCGGCAGGCACGCCTGCCCGCACCAGACCATGGCGCGTGGCCATGCGGGTGATGAAGTTCAGCAGGCAAGGCAGGTTCTGGTTTTCGCTGCCCAAAATTTCCAGGCTCAATCGCACCAGGCGCATGGTGTTTTCGGTGCGCTCGGTGTAGCGGCCCATCCAGAACAGGTTTTCTGCTGCGCGGCTGGTCACCAGCCGCTGGCGCTGCGACGACGTGTCGCCCGTCAAAGGGCTTTGGCTGGGGGATGGGGGCGGGCTTGTCGACTGAGATTGAGACTGGTTTTGTGATTGAGACTGACTTTGTGACTGTGACTGTGACTGCGCGGGCGATTGCACCCAGACATCGGCGCTGCTGCCCCCGCGCTGCATCGAGGCAATGCCTTCGCGGGTGCCCAGTCGTGCCAAACCGCCGGGCAACACTTGCCAGCCACCTTGCGCGTTGGCCACAGCAAACACCCGCAGCACCACAGGACGCGACTGGATGGCGCCCGCAGCCTCAGCGCCACTTGCGTCATTCGCGGTGTTGGCGCCAGCTTGCCAAGTGGGCTGGTGCGACAGCGGCAACCAAGATTGCAGGGTGTGGGCGTCGGGGTCACGCAAGATGCGACCCGCCCATTCGTTTTGTTCTTGCCGCGACAAAGCATGGCCCAGCACGGGCTCAAAGCTTTGGCGGTCGGTGTTGTAAGGGTAGGTGGGCTTGATCACGCAGCTTTGGATGCGTGGCAACACGTCTTGCAGCGCAGCCGCTTCGCCACACCACCAGCTCGGGATGGCGGGCAGCTGCAGGGCTTGCCCCAGCAGATCTCGCGCCAATGCCGGCATGAAACCCAGCAAGGCGTTCGATTCGAGAAAGCCCGAGCCCGGTGTGTTGGCCACCAGCACATGGCCGCTGCGCACCGCTTGCAACAAGCCGGGCACGCCCAGCGTGGAGTCGGCACGCATTTCCAGCGGGTCGAGCCAGTCGTCGTCCACGCGTTTGAGCAAGCCGTGCACGGGCTGCAGGCCTTGCAGCGTTTTGAGGTACAGCTTCTCGTCACGCACGGTCAGGTCGTTGCCTTGCACCAAGCTCAGGCCCAAATAACGGGCCAGATAGGCGTGCTCAAAATAGGTTTCGTTGTAAGGGCCCGGCGTGAGCAGCGCGATGTGGGCCCCAGCGCCTGCCGGGCTGCGGGCCTTGATGCCGTCGATCAAGGTGCGGTAGGTCTCGGCCAGACGCTGGACCGGAAAGGCCTCGAAGGCCTGCGGGAACTGGCGCGACACAATTTGCCGGTTTTCCAGCAAATAGCCCAGACCCGAGGGCGCCTGCGTGCGCTGCGACAACAACCACCAGCAGCCGTCAGGGCCGCGCGCCAAATCGAAGGCCGCCAAAGACAAATAGCGGCCTCCCACGGGCGGCACGCCATGCATGGCGGGCAAATAAGCGGGGTGGCCTTGCACCAGCGCAGCGGGCAATTGCCCATTGAGCACCAATTGCTGAGGCCCATAGGCATCGGCCATGATGCGTTCGAGCAGCTGCATGCGCTGCATCACACCCGCCTCGATTTGTTGCCAGTCGGCGTGTCCCAGCATGAGCGGAAACAGGTCGAGCGACCAAGGCCGCTGCGGTTGGTCAGAGGCGGCATACACGTTGTAGGTGATGCCGTTGTCGCGCACTTGGCGCTGCAGGTTGGCCATGCGGGTGTTCAGCTCGGCTGTGCCCGGTGTGGCGGCTGTGTTTTGCTGTTCAATGAAGGTGAGCCATGCGGCGCTGAGCGTGGCGGGTTTTTCGGTGCGCGTGCTGGCGTTCGCCGCCGATGTCGTGCCCTGACCTGAAACCGCCCCGCGCAGTTCGTCCCAATGCCCGTCAGGCGCACGCTCTTGCTGAAGCGCCGCCCATTTCATGGCGTGCGCTTGCGTTGTGCTGTCAGCTTGGGACGATGGCTCATTCATCCGGTCAATTGTCGCTGATCACACCCGCCTCAAATCCAGCGTGTACGGGAACTCGGGGCTGGCGTGCAGTGTGGCGTTGGGGCCGAGTGCAGCCAGTTGTTTCATCGCGCCGGGGGTGTGCCCCATGCGGAAGAAGCGGGCCATGCGGCGGCTTTCGGCCTCGTAGGCGTTGACCGGGAAGCCCTCGTAGCTGCGGCCGCCAGGGTGAACCACATGGTATTGGCAACCGCCCAAAGAGCGCTTCATCCAGGTGTCCACCAAGTCCACGGTCAGCGGGGCGTGCATGCCAATGCTGGGGTGCAGCGACGAGGGCGGGTTCCAGGCCTTGTAGCGCACGCTGGCCACGTATTCGCCCACCACGCCCGTGGGCTGCAAGGGCAGGGGCTTGCCGTTGACCGTCACGGTGTGGCGGCTGGGGTTCATGCCCGTCACATGCACTTCAATGCGTTCGAGCGATGAATCGACATAACGGGCCGTGCCGCCTGCGCTGCTTTCTTCGCCCATGACGTGCCATGGCTCCAGCGCATTGCGCAGGGTGAGCACCGCGCCATCGACACGCAGCTCGCCCACCAGCGGAAAGCGGAACTCGAAATGGGGCGCAAACCAACCTGGATCGAAGTGAAAACCCGCATCGCCCAGCTCGGTGAGCACGTCGTCAAAGTCTTTGTGAATCCAGTGCGGCAGCATGAAGCGGTCGTGCAGCTCGGTGCCCCAACGGGTCACGGGGGCCACATAAGGCTCGTCCCAGAAACGGGCCACCAGCGCACGCAGCAGCAGCTGCTGCACGATGCTCATGCGGGCGTGGGGCGGCATCTCAAAGGCCCGCAACTCCAGCAGACCCAAGCGGCCTGTGCTGCTGTCGGGTGAGTACAACTTGTCGATGCAAAACTCACTGCGGTGGGTGTTGCCGGTCACGTCCACCAGGATGTTGCGCAGGGTGCGGTCGACGATCCAGGGGGGCATGTCGGTGCCGTATTTCTGCCGGTTTTTCAGTATTTCGCGCAGCGCGATTTCGAGTTCGTAGACCTGGTCGTTGCGTGCTTCGTCCACGCGCGGGGCTTGGCTGGTGGGGCCGATGAACATGCCGCTGAACAAATAGCTCAGGCTCGGGTGGTTGTGCCAGTAAAGGATCAGGCTGGCCAGCAATTCGGGACGGCGCAAAAACGGGCTGTCTGCTGGCGTTGCCCCGCCCATCACCATGTGGTTGCCACCGCCGGTGCCGGTGTGGCGACCGTCGGTCATGAACTTTTCGGCCGACAGGCGCGTCTCGAAAGCCGCTTGGTACAAAAACTCGGTGTGGTCCACCAGCTCGGTCCAGTTGTGGGCCGGGTGGATGTTGACCTCGATCACGCCGGGGTCGGGCGTGACCTGCAAAAGTTTGAGGCGCGGGTCACGCGGTGGCGGGTAGCCTTCCATGACGATTTTCATGCCCAGGGTTCGGGCCGTGGCTTCGACGGCGCTGACCAAGGCCAAGTAGTCTTCGAGCCGAGCCAGGGGCGGCATGAAGACGTACAACACGCCAGATTTCTCACCTCGCTGTTGCGCCTCGGCCTCGGCCTTGGGGCCATTGGCACGGCGCGGGTCACGCACTTCCACGCACAGGGCGGTGCGCACCACGGAGGCATCGGACTCGAACTTGGCTGCAGGTGCTGCTGGAGCCGTTGCCGGAGGCTTTTGGGCATGGCGCGGCTGCATCGTCACCGGGGCGGCAGCTGGCAAGGCGCTGCGGGGCGAAAACGGGTCTTGCTCGATCATGTGCCAACGGTCGGTGGGTGCGGCCCACGGCAAGGAGTCGAGTGGCAATCGCCAGCCCATGGAGGAGTCGCCGGGCATCAGGTACATGCGCTCGTCGCGCAGGAACCAGCGGCCGGTTTGCCAGGCTGCCGCGCTCAGATCGGGGGCCTTTGACGAGGCGGCTTGCTCAACGGCTGGTTCAGCAGGCTGCAGAGGCAGCACATAACCCACAGGCTGGTCCAGCCCTTGGCTGAAGATGCGGCGCAAACGGATGCGCTCCATCTCGTCGTCCAGCTTCGCGTCAAACGGGTCCACGTTCACGGGCAGGCGGCGTTCGCGCCACAGGTAATACCAAGTGTCCTCGTAGCCGGGCAGCACGGTGTCGCTGGGCAGGCCCAGCTGCGCGGTCAGCCCTTGCATGAAGCGTTGGGCATCGGCGCTGGTGTAGTGGCTGGGTTCGTGCTCGTCGGCAAACACATCGGGGTCTTGCCAGCAAGGCGTGCCGTCGGCACGCCAGTAAATGCTGAGCGCCCAGCGCGGCAGTTGTTCGCCCGGGTACCACTTGCCTTGGCCAAAATGCAAGAAACCGCCTTGGCCGTATTGCTGGCGCAGTTTGTGAACCAACTCGGTGGCCAGGCCCCGTTTCGTGGGTCCCAATGCATCGGTGTTCCACTCGGCACCGTCACGGTCATGGGTGGATACAAAGGTCGGCTCGCCGCCCATGGTCAGGCGCACGTCTTGCGCCACCAATTGCGCGTCCACCTGGTTGCCCAGGGTCAGCACATCGGCCCATTGTTCTTCGCTGTAGGGCTTGGTCACACGGGGTGATTCGTGGATGCGCGTGACGCTCATCTCGTGGTGAAACTCGACCTCGGCCTTGTCCATCACGCCCTCGATGGGGGCGGCGGCTGAGGGCTGCGGTGTGCAGGCCAGCGGGATGTGGCCTTCACCGGCCAAGAGGCCCGAGGTCGGGTCGAGCCCGACCCAGCCTGCGCCGGGCAAATATACCTCACACCAGGCGTGCAGGTCGGTGAAATCGACTTCGGTGCCGCTGGGGCCATCGAGCGATTTCACATCGGGGGCCAGCTGGATCAGGTAGCCCGAGACAAAGCGGGCCGCGATGTTCATGTGCCTGAAGAGTTGCACCAACAGCCAAGCCGTGTCACGACAGGAGCCGCTTTGGAGGGTCAGGGTTTCTTCGGCGGTTTGCACGCCGGGTTCCATGCGGATGGTGTAGCGGATGTCCTGGTGCAGGCGTTGGTTGATCTGCACCAAAAAATCAATGGTGCGCTGGCGCTTGCGGTCCATGCTGGCCAGGTATTTTTTAAACAGCGGTGTTTTATGGTCTTTGTCCAGATAGGACTGAAGCTCTTCCTTGACCATGTCCGAGTACTTGAAGGGCACTTCTTCGGCCGAAGGCTCTAGAAAGAAGTCAAAGGGGTTGAACACCGCCATCTCGGTGACCACGTCCACGGTGACTTTGAAAGCCGTGGTCTTTTTGGGGAAGACCAGCCTGGCTTGGTAATTGGCAAAGGCGTCTTGCTGCCAGTTGATGAAATGTTCGGCGGGCTCGACCTTGAGGCTGTACGACAGGATGCGGCTGCGGCTGTGCGGGGCCGGACGCAAGCGGATGACTTGCGGGCCGAGTTGCACGGGGCGGTCGTATTCGTAATGGGTAACGTGGTGCAGGGCAACGTGTATCGACATATTTCTAACTGCGCAACAGGGGCTGCACGCATGACAAATGCAGCTTGGGCGGTTACAACTAGCAAGACACGCGCCAGGATGTGGACCCGGCCAAGCCAGCCAGTGGGCGTGGTCGATTGCAGGGCCCGAATCAAAAGAGCGCCAAAGCGACTGTTCAGAAAACCGGCCAAATCAGGGAGGCTGTCATGAAGCGATGCTGCACGCAGGTTGCTGGCCGGGCGCAAGCGTGTGCCATGCGGAGCCGCCCATGTTGTCGATGACATGGGCCCGTGGCCTGGGCTTGGGGCTGTTGGCCTGGTGTGCGGGGGTGGCGCTGCAATTGCAACAAGAGGCGCTGTGGCCGCTGGGGGCTTATGCGGGCTTGTGGGTGTTGGCGCTGGTTTTGGCGTTGTCGCTAAGTGGTCTCTTGCTTCGCCTTGGGGTTTGGCCTGTCGGGTGGCGCGGCCTCACTTGGCGCTTGGTTTGGGGTCCTGTTTGGGTCCCTGTTTGGTGCACTGTTTGGTTTGTGCTGGCTTTTGCTGCCACTGGTTTGCATGCCTGGTCACGGTCTGACGCCATCGACCCGGCGCTGGAGGGCCAAGACCTGGATGTGGTGGGCGTGGTGCAGGCCATGCCGCAGCGTCAAGACCTGGGTTGGCGCTTTCGCTTTGAGCTGGAACAAGCCTGGCGGGTCGACAAGGTGGGCGAATGGCATGCTGTAGATTTGCCTCAATCCGTGCCCTCGCAGGTTTATCTGGGTTGGTACGGGCAAGACGGCACACACGACAGCGGCTGGAACACCTCGCCCTTGCCTGAGCCCGTGAAAGCGGGTGAGCGCTGGCGCTTGCGGGTGCGCCTGAAGGCCCCGCATGGCAACCTGAACCCACGGGGTTTTGACTATGAGTTGTGGCTTTGGGAGCAGGGCATTCGCGCCACGGGCTATGTGCGCACGGGGGCCAAAGACCCCATCCCGGTGCGCGTGGGCACCACCTGGGCGCACCCGATTGAGGGCTGGCGGCAGTCGGTGCGCGACCGTTTGCTGACCCATTTGTCGGCGCAGAGCAGCACTGCAGATGCCGTCTCGGCCAAACAAGTGGGTCAATGGGCGGGTGTGTTGGCGGCTTTGGTCACGGGCGACCAGGCCGCGATCGACCGCAGCGACTGGGACGTGTTTCGGGCCACAGGCGTGGCGCACTTGATGAGCATTTCGGGACTGCATGTGACGATGTTTGCCTGGCTGGCTTCGTCCTTGGTGGCGTGGTGCTGGCGAAAGTCCGCTTTGTGGGGCTTTGCGGGCGCTTTGCGCTGGCCTGCTGTGCATGTTGGGTCGGTGTCTGGCTTGGTGTTGGCGTGGTTTTATGCCTTGTTCAGCGGTTGGGGCGTGCCAGCGCAGCGCACGCTCTGGATGCTGTTGGTGGTGGTGTTGCTCAAAATCTCGGCCCGTCAATGGCATGGGGCCTTGGTCTGGCTGCTGGCAGGTGCGGTGGTGTTGGCGCTGGACCCTTGGGCTTTGTTGCAAGCGGGCTTTTGGTTGAGCTTTGTGGCCGTTGGGGTGTTGATGGCCTCCCAGCGGCGCACCGACTTGGTGCCCAAAGAACCGCTGCACCGATCGGGTGCGAAAAAAGTTCCCATTTGGGGAATTTCTGGACTGCATGCTGCTTGGGGTTTGCTGCGCGAACAAGCCGTCATCACTTTGGCCTTGGCACCGCTGACCTTGCTGTTTTTTGGCCAAGTGTCTGTGGTGGGCCTGCTGGCCAATATGCTGGCGATTCCATGGGTGACTTTGGTGGTGACTCCGCTGGCGTTGCTGGGGGTGGCTTGGTCCGGGGCCTGGGACCTGGCGCTCTGGGCGCTGCAGCCCATGACGGCTTGGCTCGGCTGGCTGTCAACCTGGCCCTTGGCCAGCGTGTCCACCGCCATGCCGCCTTGGGGTCTGGCCATGCTGGCGCTGGTCGGTGCCGTGGGCTTGGTGCTCAGGCTGCCGTTGTCCTTCAAAGTGTTGTGCCTGCCGCTTTTGTGGCCCGTGTTGTTTTGGACGCACCCGCGCCCGCCAGTGGGCGCTTTCGAGCTGTTGGCGGCCGATGTGGGGCAGGGCAATGCGGTGCTGGTGCGCACCGCCACGCACAGCCTGCTGTACGACGCGGGGCCGCGCTATTCGGCCGAAAGCGACGCTGGGCACCGGGTGCTGGTGCCCCTGCTGGCACAAATGGGCGAGCGCCTTGATGTGCTGATGCTCAGCCACCGTGACAGCGACCACACGGGCGGCGCAGCGGCGGTGTTGGCCATGCAACCCCAGGCGGCTTTGTGGTCCTCGCTGGAAGATGAACACGCTTTGCACGCCGTGCGGCCCGGCTGGACGCGTTGCCAAAGCGGGCAGTCCTGGGTGTGGGATGGTGTGCTTTTTGAGGTGCTGCACCCGCCTGGCAGTACGCAGATTTCGGGTGCAGCGCCTTCTTCTTCTTCTTCTTCGGGGCCCTTTGGCCCACGAGAAGCCTCTAAAAAGCCTAAACCGAATGAAGTCAGTTGTGTCTTGCGCATCGGCAACAGGCAGGCTTCGGCCTTGTTGACGGGCGACATCGAGGCGGCCCAAGAGCTGGTTTTGGTGCGCGCGGGCCTGCAACCTGTCGATGTGCTCTTGGTACCGCACCACGGCAGCAAAACTTCGTCGACGCTGCCTTTTATACAGGCGCTGCAACCCCGGCTGGCGCTGGTGCAGGCGGGTTACCGCAACCGCTATGGGCACCCGGCAGAACCGGTACTCGATCGCTACCGCGCCGAGGGCATTGCATTGGCGGAGTCCGCCCGCTGCGGCGCCGCTCGCTGGCACAGTGCTGCACCCGCGCAGGTGCAATGTGAACGGGTCCTGTCCAAGCGCTATTGGCACCACGTCATCGCGCCTTGATGCATCTGTCCTACCCAGCACATTTGTCATACCCAGCACATTTGTCATACCCGGCTTGACCGGGTATCCATGAGCGTCGAAGGCGTTATGCCCAGCTGAGGCGTATCGCTGTGCCGCGGCCACCGTGCACAGGGCTGCGCACACTGACTTGGGCACCGTGCTGGCTGGCGATTTCTTTCACGATGGCCAAACCCAAACCACTGCCCGACAAGCCCGAAGGCGCGGCGCGGTAAAAGCGCTCGAACACATGCGCTTGGTGCTCGGGTGCGATGCCCGGGCCATCGTCTTCCACTTCAAACCAGTGCGCGCCCACCCGCACCGTGATCTGCGTGCCCGCAGGCCCGTGGTGAATGGCGTTGTCGATCAAATTGCTCAAGGCCTCGTGCAACAACAGGTCCACGCCGTGCACCTCGCACTGCGCCACTTGCAACTCCAGCCCCAAGTCATCGCCCAATTGGTGGGCACGCATCAAATGCTCTTGCGTCACCCGCTTGGCCAGGGCCACCACATCCACGGTTTGGGGGCTGTGCATTTCGCGGGCGTGCTCGACACGGGTCATGGCCAGCAATTGTTCGGTCAAGCGCACCGCGTCGTCGGTGGTTTGGCGTGCGGCCGACATCAAGGCTTGCGCCTGCTCAGGCTCGGCGTTGCGCTGCGCCAATGCCAGCTGGGTTTTCAGGGCGGTGAGGGGCGTGCGCAGTTGGTGCGCCGCGTTGTCCAAGAAACGTTTGCGAATATCGATCAGACGCCCCAGTCGCTCCAGGTAGCTGTTGAGGGTTTCGATCAGCGGACGCAACTCGCGTGGCAAATCGGGCGGCTGGATGGGCGAAAAATCGTCATCTGCTTTGTGCGCCAGTTGCTGGCGAAACGCCTCCAGTGGCCGAATCCCGCGCTGCACGCCCCACACCACCAACAACGCAGCGGCCAAGAGCAACAAACCTTGGCTGCCCAAGGTGTCCCACAAAATGTGTTGAATGAGTTGTTGCCGCGCTTCCATGGTTTCGGCCACGGTGATCTTGATGAGCGCTTCGGCTGGCCCCGCCTCTTCCATGACGTGGGTCAGCTCGGCCAGACGCACGGGCTGGTTCAGGTACACGCCATCGTCAAACTGAACCAAGGCAAAGTATTTGACCGCAGATTTGTCACGCACAGGGGCGCTGGGCAGCGCGGCATCGCCAGCCAACCACGCCCCCCCGACCGAGGTGACCTTGTAAAACAGGCGCGAGCCGGTGTGATTTTCAAACAGATAGCCAGCCGCCTTGAGCACGTCCAATTGCAAGCGGCCATCGCGCCACTCCAGCTCTTCGGCCAAGGTGCGGGCCGCCAAGTACAAAGAACGGTCGTAGGCTTCATTGGCCGCCTGCACCGCATTGCCATAGCCCACCCAGGCGTTCACCCCGATCAAGCCCATCAAAGGCCACAAGATCCAACTCAGCAAGCGCCTGCGCAAAGAGGCGACCGCTTTGGATCGGTTGGCAGACATGGGGCTCGTGCTCAAACGGCCTGCCCTGCTGGCAAGGTCAGCATGTAGCCCATGCCGCGAAACGTGGTGATGGTGACTTCGGGCTGCTCTGCCGGACTGGCCAGCGCCGACTCGAACTTTTTGCGCAAACGGTAAATCAGCACCTCGACCGCCTCCAGCCCGGTGGCCTCGTCGGCAAACACTTCGGCATGCAGCTGTTCTTTGCTCACCGTGCGCTGCGGCGACTCCAGCAGCACCCGCAGCGCAGCGGCTTCGCGCTTGGTCAGGGCCAAGGGCTGGCCATGGAGCTGAACGGCACCGCTGTCGACCTGCATCTCAAGCGGTCCGCAGCGCAGCACAGCGGGTTTGACGCGGCCATGGCGGCGCAGCAAAACCTGCAAACGCGCCTCCAACTCGCTCAAATCAAACGGTTTGGGCAAATAGTCGTCAGCCCCCATGTTCAGGCCCAACACCCGGTCGGGCACGCTGGCACGGGCCGTCAAAATCAGCACCGGCACGGCATCGCCACGCTCGCGCAGGGCTTGCAGCACGCTCAAACCGTCGCGTCCGGGCAGCTGCAAATCGAGCAAAACAGCGTCAAAACCATGGCCCGGCTGCAAACACTGGTCGGCTTGCAGGCCATCGGTGGCAAAACTGACCGCCATGCCGCCTTGACGCAAAGCTGTGCCCAACCACAACGAGATGTCTGGCGTGTCTTCGACCAACAAAATCCGGGGCTTTAGGGTATTCACTGAACGAAATTGACAGGTGATTGACAGCTTGGGGCCATGCCCAAGCTCAGAATGGTGGCTGTCTGCCAGAGTGCTTGGCAGTGGTGCTTTGATTTTTACACAGGAGACTGAAATGCAAATGTCCAAACGCGACTTTCTGGCCCTCGGCGCTGCCGCAGGTGCATCCATGGCCCTGCCCGCCTGGGCTCAGGCCAAACCCCTGATTGCCAACATGAACATGTTTGTGCCCGCAGCCCCTGGTGGCGGCTGGGACGGCACTGCCCGCGCCATGGAGCGTGCGGCCAAGGCCGCAGGCCTGGTGGGCAATATGCAATTTGAAAACGTCGGCGGCGCTGGCGGCATGGTCGGTCTGCCCCGTTTTGTGAACCAGCGCAAAGGCCAGGGCAACACGCTCATGGTCGGCGGCTCGGTCATGATCGGCGCTGGCATTGCCAACAAGAGCCCCGTCACCATCAAAGACGTCACCCCCATCGCCCGCCTGACCGAAGAAGCCGGCGTGATCGTGGTGCCTGCCAACGGCAAGATCAAGTCTTGGAAAGACCTCGAAGCGGCCATCAAGGCCAACCCCAAGGCCGTCTCGGTCGCAGGCGGCAGCGCTGGCGGCACCGACCACCTGATCTTGGGCATGCTCATCAAAGCCTTGGGCAAAAACCCCCGCGAAGCCGCTTATGTGGCGTTTGCAGGTGGCGGCCCCGCCAACGCGGCCATCTTGGGCGGACAAGTTACTGCAGGCATTTCGGGCTACTCCGAGTTCGAAGAGCAAATCAAAGCCGGCCGCATGATCCCCTTGGCCGTGTCGGGCAAGCGCCGCATCCCCGGTGTGAGCGTGCCAACCCTGACCGAATTGGGCATCAACGTCACCGAATCCAACTGGCGCGGCGTGTTTGCGCCTCCCGGCATTTCGAACGCTCAGCGCGAAGCCATGATCGACTTCGTCACCAAACTCAACGCTTCGGCCCCATGGCGTCAAGAGCTGGAAACACGCAAGTGGACCGACGCCTTCATGACCGAGCGCCCATTTGAGCGTGACTTGGCCAAAGACATCGAAGAAAAGATCGTCTTGATGAAAGAGCTGGGTCTGGCATGACGCCTTTTCGCGTTGCCCTCTTGTTGGTCGCCCTTTGCGGGGTGGCCGCTTGGCAGGTCACGGTCATTCCTGAATCCTTGATGCAGATGACCGTGGGCCCCGTGCTGGCCCCGGGTGTGATCGTGGGTGCGCTCAGCGTGTTTGCCGTGCTTTATGGCGTCAGCGCCTGGCGCGGCCGACAGGCTGACGAAAGCCAGGCCCCTGACCAATCGCCCCTGCCCGGCGCGAATGCCCGCGTGCTCAGCTTGCTGGGCGGCGGCGTGGCATTCATCGCGCTGGTGATTCCGCTGGGTTTTGTGATTCCCGGCACCCTGTGCGGCATGGGTGTGGCCCATGCTTTCGATGCCCCGCTGAACCTCAAGTCGGCCGGCATTTGCGCGGCCATTGCCAGCACGTTCTGGTTTGTCTTTGCCCAACTGTTGGGTGTGGGCTTGGGCCCTGCACTGCCTTGGTTGATTTGACGCAGGCCTGAGCCTCTTAACGCTGAGTTCTGAACACTCAGCCTCGACGTTTTCACGTTTTTCGATCGGATACCCCATGGAAGCTTTTGACGCCCTGATGGGTGGCTTTGCCATTGCCCTGCAACCCACCACCTTGATGTGGGGTTTCGTCGGTTGCTTTGTCGGCACTTTGGTGGGCGTGTTGCCTGGCATTGGCCCGGCCCTGACCATCGCCTTGCTGCTGCCCCTGACCTACCACGTGCCCGCCACCAGCATGTTCGTCATGTTCGCAGGCATCTATTACGGCGCGGCCTATGGCGGCTCCACCACCTCCATCTTGCTCAACACGCCCGGCGAATCTGCGGCCGTGGTCACCGCACTCGAAGGCAACAAAATGGCGCGACGTGGCCGAGCAGGCCAAGCCTTGGCCACTGCGGCCATCGGCAGTTTTGTGGCCGGCACCATTGGCACGCTGGCCTTGACCTTTGTCGCTCCTTGGGTGGTTGAGGCCGCGTTGGCTTTTGGCCCTGCCGAATACTTCAGCCTCATGGTGCTGTCGGTCGTGGCGGTGTCGGCGGTGCTGGGCAACTCCATGTTGCGCGGCCTGGTCGCGTTGGGTCTGGGCCTGCTGCTGGGCATGATCGGCGTGGACTTGCAGACAGGTCAACCTCGCTTCACGTTTGGCCGCCCTGAGTTGCTCGATGGCATCGAAGTGACCGTGGCCGCCGTGGGCCTGTTTGCCGTGGGCGAAGCCTTGTATCTGGCCTGGCAAGGGCGCGAGTCCAAGACGGGCGAAGTCATGAAATTGTCGGGCAGCCTGTGGATGAGCAAGAGTGACTGGGCACGGTCCTGGAAACCCTGGTTCCGAGGGGCCCTGTTTGGCTTCCCCATTGGTGCCATGCCCGCAGGCGGGGCCGAATTGCCCACCTTGCTGTCTTACTACACCGAGAAAAAACTCTCCAAGCATCCCGAAGAATTTGGCCACGGCGCGATCGAAGGCGTAGCGGGCCCCGAGGCAGCCAACAACGCTGCGGCAGCGGGTGTGCTGATGCCATTGCTCACCTTGGGCATCCCCACTTCGGCCACGGCAGCCATCATGCTGTCGGCCTTTGAAGGCTACGGCATCCAGACCGGCCCACAACTGTTCAGCCAACAAGGCAGCTTGGTGTGGACCCTGATCGCCAGCCTCTATATTGGCAACGTGATCTTGCTGGTGCTCAACCTGCCCCTGGTCAGCCTGTGGGTCAAGCTGCTCAAGATCCCACCGCCTTGGCTGTACGCCGGCATCATCGTGATCTCGACGGCTGGGGTCTACGGCGCAGGCAACTCGGTGTTCAACGTGGGCTTGCTGTTCGTGTTCGGCCTGCTGGGCTACATCATGCGGCGCTTTGACTTCCCGGCTGCGCCCCTGATCGTCGGCCTGATCCTCGCGCCACTGGGCGAACAGTCCATGCGCCAGGCCCTGACCATCAGCCAGGGCGAATGGTCTACGTTCTTCACCCGACCGCTGTCGGGCAGCTTGATGGCCATTGCCGCGCTGCTGCTGATCGGGCCTGCGCTTTGGCGACAGTTACGCGCCAAGACGTCCTCTTGATCCGTAAAAACCCTCTTTGAAAACACGCGCATTTTTGTTGTGATCGGTGCTTAAATTTTCATAAGGTCTGCGACATGAACGAACAAGATTCCTCCCTCATTCAACGCCGTGACTACCTCAAGTGGATGGGCGCGGCGGGCTTGGCGGCCACGGGGGTGTCTGGTCATGCGCAATCGGCCTGGCCGAACAAACCCATCCGCTGGATCGTGCCCTTCGCACCGGGTGGCACCTCCAGCATCGTGGCACGCACCATCGCGGCTGAGTTGACCAAACAAATGGGGGTCGCCTTCGTCATCGACAACAAAGGCGGCGGCGGCGGCGTGCCGGCCATGCAAGAGGCCATGCGCTTGCCTGCTGACGGCTACACCATCGTCATGAGTCACATCGGTCTCATGGCGGTCAACCCCCTGATCTACCCCGACAGCGGCTACGACGTGAACAAGGATTTTGTGCCCGTCACCCTGCTGTCGCGCGTGCCCAGCCTGTTTGTGGTGCACAAAGACGTGCCCGCCACAGACATGAAGTCGTTGGTGGCTTATGTCAAATCACGGCCGGGTCAGCTGAACTACGCCTCAGCAGGCAACGCCAGCGCGGGCCATTTGGCCATGGAAGCGCTCAAGCTTGCCACCGGCATGTTCATCACGCACATCCCCTACCGGGGCACCGGCCCGGCCCTGAACGACGTTCTGGCAGGCCGCATACAGTTGTTTTCGGCGGGCACACCCGCTTTGCTGCCCCACATCAAAAGCGGTGCACTGCGCTGCATTGCCGTGGGCACACGCGAACGCATTTCGGTCTTGCCTGATGTGCCGACAGTGGCCGAGCTGGGCTACAAAGACTTTGAAACCGTACAGTGGTACGGCATCACCGCGCGCGCAGGCACGCCACCCGAAATTTTGCTCAAACTGCAGCAAGAGTGCGCAAAAGCCATGAAGTCGCCTGAAGTCATCGCCAAGTACGCGGCCGAAAGCGCCATTGCAGGCGGCGGCCCCTCCAGCGAATACGGGGCCTTCATTGCCCGCGAACAATCGCGCTGGAAAGAAGTGGTGATCAAAGCAGACATCAAACCGGGTTGATGCGTTTGCACTGAATTGGCACTGAGTTCAAGTGCTTTTCTTCTTGCTCCGGCGACTTTGAATCATCGACACATTCATTTCGCCATCCAAAGTAGAAGCATAAAACCGCTCAAT
>OFRD01000148.1_pt1 | contig 26169 bp, 28 predicted proteins | sample 1543041 | NCBI WGS metagenome assembly OFRD01 (sample SAMN07774234, study PRJEB24372) | wastewater metagenome | isolation source: Exp Tend CN 100WW | collected 2016-02
CACGCACACCTCTGGCTAAAAGTTGGAAAGGCGCTTTCAACATGACACATGGCGCTACGCTAGGTGGCCATGCAGTGAAGCACGCGATTTCCCGTGCTGGCATTGATGCCGCTGAAGTAGAAGACGTGATCATGGGTTGCGCCACACCAGAAGGCGCTACGGGTGCCAACATCGCACGCCAGATCGCCCTCAAGGCCGGTCTGCCGATCTCGGTGTCGGGCATGACCGTGAACCGCTTTTGCTCTTCGGGTCTGCAAACCATTGCTTTGGCCGCGCAGCGCATCATCGCGGGCGAAGGCCAGGTTTATGTGGCGGGTGGCGTCGAAAGCATTTCTTGTGTCCAGCAAGAAATGAACACGCACATGATGCGTGACTTGGCGCTGGCCAAGCAAAAGCCCGAGATTTACTGGAACATGCTGCAAACAGCCGAACAAGTTGCCAAGCGCTACAAGATCGGTCGCGATGTGATGGACGCTTATGGCGCAGCCAGCCAGCAAAAAGCCTGTGCCGCACAAGCTGCCGGTTTGTTCAACGACGAAATCGCCCCCATCACCGTCACGCAAGGCGTGATCGACAAGGTCATGGGCATGACCACCAAACAAGTGACCGTGAGCACGGACGAAGGTCTGCGCGAAGGCACCACCGTGGAAGGCATCAGTGGCCTGCGCTCGGCACTGCCCGGCGGCTTGGTCACGGCAGGCAACGCCAGCCAGTTCTCGGACGGTGCAGGCGCTTGCGTGTTGATGGATGAAAAGCTGGCCGAGCAACGTGGCCTCAAGCCACTGGGTCGATTCCTTGGTTTTGCCGTGGCCGGTTGCGAGCCTGACGAAATGGGCATTGGCCCTGTGTATGCCGTGCCCAAAGCACTGGCGCGTCTGGGCCTGACGGTGCAAGACATCGACCTGTGGGAACTCAACGAAGCCTTTGCTGTGCAAGTGCTGTACTGCCGCGACAAGCTGGGCATTCCGGCTGACCGCTTAAACGTCAACGGCGGCGCGATCGCTGTGGGGCACCCCTACGGCGTGTCGGGCCAGCGTTTGACAGGTCATGCCTTGATTGAAGGCAAGCGCCGTGGCGCCAAGCGCGTGGCGGTGACCATGTGCATTGGCGGCGGCATGGGTGCTTGCGGCATCTTCGAAGTGCTGTAAGCACACCGCTTTGGCTGTCGCTCAGATGGCTGATGTGATTCAGGGCAGAGGGCATGATGACCTCTGCCTTTTTTTTGTGTGGGAGGCCGCTCCTGCGGCCTGAGGATTGGCGAGCAGGGGCTCGCTCCCACAAGAATCCACGTTTTGAAAGTTCGCTGCCATGAGTTTGCGTCCCACCGTTGATTTTTTGCTGCACGACTGGCTGAAGGTCGAGACCCTGCAAAGCCGCGAACGCTTTGCCGACCATTCGCGCGAAACCTTTGATGCGGTGCTTGACACCTGCGAGCGCATCGCCCGTGAAAAGTACGCTCCCTTCAACCGCTTGGTGGACACACAAGAGCCGCAGTTCGATGGCGAAAAAGTCATCCTGCCGCAAGCCACCCACGATGCGTACAAAGCCTACGCCGAGTCCGGCATGTTGAGTGCGGCACAAGACTACGATGTGGGCGGCATGCAGTTGCCCTACACGGTCGAAGCTGCTGCCAACGCTTTTTTTGCCATGGCCTCGGTCAGCATCGGCTCGGGCATGCTGACCAGCGGCAACGCCAACTTGCTGATGGTGCATGGAACCGATTTGCAAAAGCAGGTGTTTGCGGCACATGAATTTTCGGGTCGCTTTTCGGGCACCATGTGCTTGAGCGAGCCGCAAGCCGGATCGTCGCTCAGCGATGTAACCACCCGCGCCACACCGGACGGTGAGGGCTTTGAGGCCGATGCTTTGGGGCCACGCTACCGCCTCAAGGGCCACAAGATGTGGATCTCGTCGGGCGAGCATGAACTGTCGGAAAACATCATCCACCTGGTGCTGGCCAAGATCCCTGACGCGAATGGCCAACTGGTGCCGGGCGTCAAGGGCATCTCGCTGTTCATCGTGCCCAAAAAAATGGTGGACACGCAGGGGCAATTGACGGGTCAGCGCAACGATGTGGCGCTGGCGGGCCTGAACCACAAATGCGGCTGGCGTGGCACCACCAACACGCTCTTGAATTTTGGCGAGGGCAAATACCCGGTGGCCTCTGCGGGCTCAGCACATGCGGTGGCCGGGGCTGTGGGCTATCGGGTCGGCAAACCGGGCGAAGGCCTGCGCTGCATGTTCCACATGATGAACGAGGCGCGCATCGGCGTGGGCATGGCCGCCACCATGCTGGGCATGGCCGGTTATTACGCCAGCCTTGATTACGCCAAAAACCGCCCGCAGGGCAGGCCCAGCGGGGCAGGGGGCAAAGACGCCAGCCAGCCCCAAGTACGCATCATCGAACACGCCGACATCAAGCGCATGCTGCTGGCCCAAAAATCTTACTCAGAAGGCGCATTGGCCTTGGCTTTGTACAGCGCCCGCTTGGTCGACGAACAGCACACCGGCAGCGCCGAAGACGCCGATGTGGCGCGTTTGCTGTTGGAGGTGCTGACGCCCATCGTCAAGAGCTTCCCCAGTGAATGGTGCCTGGAAGCCAACAGCATGGCGATCCAGATCCATGGCGGCTACGGCTACACCCGCGACTTCCCGGTGGAGCAGTACTGGCGCGACAACCGCCTGAACATGATCCATGAGGGCACACACGGCATCCAGGCCATGGACTTGCTGGGCCGCAAGGTGTTGATGGAAAACGGTCGGGGCTTGCAACTGCTGGCAGAGCGCATGCTGGCCACTGCCGCCAAGGCCGAAGCGTCATGGGGACCCGAAGCCGCCGCGCTGCGCGATGCGCTCAAACAAGTCGGGCAAGCCACCGAGCAAGCCTGGGCGGGGGCCGAACCTGCGCAAGCGTTGGCCAATGCCGTGCCGTATTTGCAGGCCTTTGGCCACACCGTCATCGCCTGGATCTGGCTCGATGTGGCATGCCTTGACGGCGATACGACCCCCGCAGCCCAAGGCCGGCGCGCGGCCTGCCGCTACTTTTACCGCTACGAACTGCCCAAGATCGGCGCCTGGCTGCGTGTGGTCAGCAGCCGCGACCCGACTTGCGCTGAACTGCCTGAGGAGGCATTTTGATGATCCGACACATCGTGATGTGGAACCTGCACGACCACGCCGAAGGGGCCGACAAATCGGTCAATGTGGCCAAAGCCAAAGCCCTTCTTTTGTCGTGTGCCAAGGTGGTGCCCGGCATCCAGACCTTTGAAGTGGCCACCGCCACGGCGGGCATGGACTGCACCAACGATTTGGTGCTGCACATGTTGCTCGATGACGCGCAGGTGCTAGCGGCTTACCAGAATCACCCCGATCATCTGGCCATCAAACCCTTCATGAAAGCGGTCGTCAAAGAACGGCGCTGCATGGATTTCACCACCGAATAAACGGAGACCTTACATGGCACGCACTGTTCAACAACTGTTTGACTTGACCGGGCAAGTGGCCTTGGTTACCGGCGGCTCTCGCGGCCTGGGCTTGCAAATGGCCCACGCCCTGGGTGAGGCCGGCGCCAAGGTCGTGCTCAGCTCGCGCAAGGCCGCTGACCTCGAAGAAGCTGTCGCCGAGCTGCAAGCCGCTGGCATCGATGCCCGATGGATTGCTGCCGATTGCGGCAAGGAAGAAGACATTCGCCGTCTGGCCGCCGAGACCTTGGAGCGCATGGGCCAGATCGACATTCTGGTCAACAACGCGGGGGCCACTTGGGGTGCACCTGCCGAAGACCACCCGGTTGAAGCCTGGGACAAGGTGATGAACCTCAACGTGCGCGGGTATTTCATCCTGTCGCAAGAAGTGGCCAAGCGCAGCATGATTCCGCGCGGCAAGGGGCGCATCTTGAACGTGGCGTCCATTGCCGGTCTGGCGGGCAACCCTTCAGAGATGAAAACCGTTGCGTACAACACCTCCAAGGGCGCGGTCATCAACTTCACCCGCGCCCTGGCGGGTGAGTGGGGCGAGCACGGCATCACCGTCAACGCCATTTGCCCGGGCTTTTTCCCCAGCAAAATGACCTATGGCCTGCTGGAAAAACTCGGTGCCGACAAGCTGGCCCAAGGTGCGCCACTGCGACGCCTGGGCGATGACGAAGACCTTAAAGGGCTTGCGCTGTTGTTTGCCTCCGACGCTGGCAAACACATCACGGGCCAGTGGATGGCTGTTGATGGTGGCGTGAGCGCCATCATTGGCGGTTGAGCCTTCACCGAGGTTCCGCATGAGCATCCCCTTCGGCGCACACATTCCCTTTGTAGACCTTCTGGGCTTCACCCTCGAAAAATTCGAGGGTGGCCACTCCGAGCTGCATTACGCGCCTGCTGCCGAACACCAAAACTCGTTTGCGGTGACGCACGGCGGCGCGGTGATGAGCTTGCTCGATGTGGTCATGGCCACCGCTGCTCGCAGTGTGGACCCCGACATGGGCGTGGTCACCATCGAAATGAAAACCACATTCATGCGCCCGGCCAAAGTTTCGGGCCTTGAAAAGCTGGTGGCCAAGGGCGCACTTTTACACCGCACGCGCAGCATGGCTTTCACAGAGGGCCGTGTGTTCGACGCCCAAGGGCAACTGTGCGCTCACGCCACAGGCACTTTCAAATATGTGGCCCGCCGTGAGGCGTCAGCACCCTCGACCGATTGATTTTTTACATTGACTTATTCCTGGAGACAAACATGACCCTCAACCACCAAATCGTTCTCGACAATCGCCCTCAAGGTGAGGCCACTGTGGCCAACTTCAAACAGGTCGCAACGCCTGTTCCTGCTTTGCAGGATGGCCAAGTTCTCGTGAAACACCACTTCATGAGCTTGGACCCTTACATGCGCGGCCGCATGAACGAGAGCAAAAGCTACGCCGTGCCCCAGCCGCTGGGCGAGGTCATGATCGGCGGGACCGTGGGCGAGGTGGTGGACAGCTGCCACCCCAAATTCAAGGCAGGTGACCCAGTCGTGGGCATGGGGGGCTGGCAGGAATACAGCGTCGTTGATGCCAATGTGTTGGGCGCCTTGCGCAAGGTGGACACCACCCATGTGCCCTTGTCGCATTACCTCGGCGCGGTCGGCATGCCGGGCGTGACCGCTTGGTATGGCCTGGTGAAAATCATCGCACCCAAAGCAGGCGAGACCGTGACCGTGAGCGCGGCCAGCGGTGCTGTGGGCAGCGCTTATGGTGCATTGGCCAAAGCACGTGGCTGCCGTGTGGTGGGCATTGCAGGTGGCAAAGACAAATGCGATTACGTGGTCAACGAATTGGGCTTTGACGCCTGCATCGACTACAAAGAGCACAAGGACTACATCTCATTGTCCAAGGCATTGCGCGAAGCCTGCCCGAACGGCATTGACGGCCATTTTGAAAACGTGGGTGGCATGGTGCTGGATGCGGTGATGTTGCGCACCAACGCCTTCGCCCGCATTGCGGTCTGCGGCATGATCGCGGGCTATGACGGTGCACCACTGCCCATGGCCAATCCGGCCCTTATCTTGGTGAACCGCATGAAGATCGAAGGCTTCATCGTCAGCGAGCACATGGAAGTCTGGCCCGAAGCACTGCAAGAGCTGGGCACCTTGGTTGGTACAGGCAAACTGCGTCCGCGCGAATCAGTGGCCCAAGGTTTGGCTGCTGCGCCTGAGGCGTTTTTGGGCCTACTCAAGGGCAAGAACTTTGGCAAGCAGCTGGTCAAACTGATCTGAGGCCAGCCACATGTCCGATCTGATCCTGCACCACTACCCGACCTCGCCGTTTGCCGAAAAAATCAGGCTGATTTTTGGCTACAAGCAATTGGCCTGGAAGAGCGTGTTCATCCCCATGATCATGCCCAAGCCCGACCTGACGGCGCTGACTGGGGGCTACCGCAAAACACCCGTGCTGCAGGTGGGTGCCGACATTTATTGCGACACCGCGCTCATTTGTGATGTGCTGGAGCACATCGGCCCCAAGCCCACGATTTACCCTGACGCCGTCAAAGGCGCTGCGCGCATCGTGGCGCAATGGGCAGACAGCGCCTTGTTCACGGCCGCTATGGCCTACAACTTCCAGCCCGCAGGTGTCGCGCAGGTGTTTGCAGGTGCCCCCGTTGAAAGCGTTCAAGCCTTTGTGGCCGACCGGGGTGCCATGCGCGGCGGCGCAGCCCGCATGGCGTCTGCAGACGCCGCAGCCACCTACAAAAGCTACTTGCGCCGCTTGGCCAACATGCTGCACGGACAAGATTTTTTGTTCGGTGCACAGCCCTGTGTGGCCGACTTTGCGGCTTACCACCCCCTTTGGTTCACGCAGGAGCGCACGCCTGCCTTGGCCGGTATTCTGGACGCCACACCCGAAGTGAAAAGCTGGATGGCCCGCATGCAAGCCATCGGGCACGGCACGCCGGGCAAATGCAGTGCTGAACAAGCGCTGCAAGTGGCCCAAACATCCACACCTGCATCTTTGCAAGGCGAGGTGTTCCAGGATGAGCACGGCATCGCGCTGGGCAGCGCCGTGGTGATCGCCGCCGACAACTTTGGCCTAGAGCCGACCGAGGGTGAGTTGGTCGCAGCCACCCGCACCCGCTACACCTTGAAACGCAGCGATGAACGTGCAGGCACTGTGCATGTGCATTTCCCACGCGTGGGCTTCACTTTGAAAAAGGCATCAGCATGATCGAGAACTTCAAAGGCAAAACCGCCGTCCTGACCGGTGCGGGCTCGGGCTTTGGTCTGGAATGTGCCCGCATTGGCGCCAAACTGGGCATGAACCTTGTGCTGGTCGATGTGCAGCAAGACGCGCTGGACAAAGCCGCTGCCGAGATGACCGCCCAAGGCGCGCAGGTGCTGGCACGCCAAGTCGACGTTTCCGATGCGGTGGCCATGGCGCAACTGGCTGCCGACGTGAAAGCGCGTTTTGGCGCACCGCATTTGGTGTTCAACAACGCGGGCGTAGGGGCAGGGGGCTTGGTTTGGGAAAACTCGGTCGCCGACTGGGAATGGGTGCTGGGCGTCAACCTTTGGGGTGTGGTGCATGGCGTGCGCTTGTTCACGCCCATGATGCTCGAAGCAGCCAAGGCCGATCCAGCGTACCAAGGGCACTTGGTCAACACCGCCAGCATGGCGGGTTTGCTCACGCCGCCCAATATGGGCATCTACAACGTCAGCAAACACGCCGTGGTGTCATTGACTGAAACGCTTTATCAGGATTTGAAGCTGGTCAGCGATCAGGTCAGCGCCAGTGTGTTGTGTCCTTACTTTGTGCCCACCGGCATCAGCCAGAGCCACCGCAACCGACCCACCGAACTGGCCGCTGACAAGCCCACCGCCAGCCAGTTGATTGGCCAGGCCCAGAGTGACAAAGCGGTTGGCAGCGGCAAGGTGTCAGCAGCCGATGTGGCGCAAAAAGTGTTTGATGCCGTGGCCAGCGGTCAGTTCTACATTTACAGCCATCCGCAGGCACTGGGCAATGTGCAAAGCCGGATGGAGGCCATTGTTCAGGGTAGCAACCCACCCGACCCTTTTGCCGCCAAACCAGAAGTGGGCGAGGGCCTGCGCCAAGCCTTGCGCAGCATTTGATGCCCACAAAGCCTTTGAGCCCCCACGCGGACAGCGTTGGGGCTTAAAGGCTGGTCAGTGAAAGTGGCCTTCAAAGCAATGGCGAATTTCGTGACCGAGCGCCACATGTGAGGTTGGGTTGCCCGTGACGATCACGCATTCTTTTTTATCGACCTGCCAGACCGCGCACGCCACGGGTGGGGTGAAGTAAGCCTGCTCACGGCCCATGCCAATCGACCGTGCACAGTACTGGGCGACATCGTTTCGGATTTCCCAGCGCACAGTGACCTCTTTCATGATTCGCTTTTCTGGCGATTTAGGCGTGAAATTTTCATATTCCTCAGGTGGAATCACACCGCCACCCAGGGTTTGGCAACCTGTCAAAACAACCATGAACATCCCTGCGAGGGCCAAGCAGCCCGCGCGTTGTGCCTTGCGTACTATTTTTTTAAGCGTCAAATTCATCAATCACTCCTTTTTGACAATTGTTTTATCAATTTGTAGTTAGTTTATGTTTTTGATGGTTTGACGTCAATGATTTTGATGAATTATTTGTTTTATTTGTTTTTCAAGGATTGATGCGCGCGAAAATTGAGAATTACAACAAGCGTCCTGATGGCGGTTTGTGACACAGCGCTTGTGGCAAACTTGCCCGCTTTCCCCTCTAGATGTGACCTGAGACATGCAGAAAATCCTGGCCCAACTGGCCGCAGAAATCCGTATCCGCCCTGACCAGGTCAAAACCGCTGTGGACTTGCTTGATGGCGGGGCCACCGTCCCCTTCATCGCCCGTTACCGCAAAGAAGTGACCGATGGGCTGGACGACATCCAGCTGCGTGAACTGGAAGCACGTTTGGCATATTTGCGTGAGCTCGAAGACCGCCGCGCTGCGGTCATCAAAAGCATCCAAGAGCAGGGCAAGATGACGCCCGAGTTGTTGTTCGCCATCGAGGCGGCCCCCACAAAACAGGAACTGGAAGACATTTACCTGCCCTTCAAACCCAAGCGCCGCACCAAAGGCATGATTGCCCGCGAAGCCGGACTGGAGCCCTTGGCCAACATGTTGTTTGCCAACCCCATGCTCGATCCGCACGCCGAGGCGCTGGCTTTTGTGCTGGCCGCTGGTGCGATTGAAGGCGCGGACTTCACCACCACAGCCGCCGTGCTTGATGGCGTGCGCGACCTGCTGAGCGAGCGCTGGGCCGAAGACGCCTCGTTGGTGCAGACCCTGCGTGAATGGCTGTGGCACGAAGGCCTGTTCAAAAGCAAGCTGTCTGATGGCAAAGACGAGAACAACGCGGACGTTTCCAAGTTCCGCGATTACTTTGATTACGACGAACCGATTGGCCGCGTGCCCTCGCACCGGGCTTTGGCGGTGTTTCGCGGTCGCGCTTTAGAAATGCTGGACGCCAAGCTGGTGCTGCCTGTTGAACCTGAGCCCGGCAAACCCAGCATCGCCGAAGGCAAGATCGCCATGCACTTGGGCTGGAGCCACGCGGCTCGCCCCTCGGACGACCTGATTCGCAAATGCGTGGCCTGGACGTGGCGCGTGAAGTTGAGCCTGTCCACCGAGCGCGACCTGTTTACCCGCCTGCGCGAAGACGCCGAAAAAGTCGCCATCAAGGTCTTTTCTGACAACCTGCGCGATTTGTTGCTGGCCGCCCCCGCAGGCCCGCGCGTGGTCATGGGCCTGGACCCAGGCATCCGCACGGGCGTAAAAGTCGCCGTGGTCGATGCCACCGGCAAGCTGGTCGACACCTCGACCGTCTACCCGCACGAGCCCCGCAAGGACTGGGAAGGCTCGCTGTTCACCCTGGCCAAGCTGTGCGAAAAGCACAAGGTCAACCTGATCGCCATCGGCAACGGCACCGCCAGCCGCGAAACCGACAAACTGGCGGGCGAGCTGATCAAACAACTGGCCCGTCTGCAAGGTGGCGCTGAGATTCAAAAAGTGGTGGTCAGCGAAGCGGGCGCTTCGGTCTACTCGGCCAGCGAATTTGCCAGCCAAGAAATGCCCGATGTGGACGTGAGCCTGCGCGGCGCGGCCTCGATTGCCCGCCGCCTGCAAGACCCGCTGTCTGAACTGGTCAAGATCGACCCCAAAGCGATTGGCGTGGGCCAATACCAGCACGACGTGAACCAAAGCGAGTTGGCCAAAACCCTGGATGCCGTGGTCGAAGATTGCGTGAACTCGGTGGGCGTTGACCTGAACACCGCCAGTGTGCCGCTGCTGTCGCGCGTGTCGGGGCTGTCCGGCAGCGTGGCCAAGGCGGTGGTGCGCTGGCGCGATGCCAACGGCATGTTCAAGACCCGTCAAGACCTGCTCAAAGTCACGGGCTTGGGTGCCAAAACCTTTGAACAAAGCGCGGGCTTTTTGCGCATTCGGGGGGGCGACAACCCCTTGGACATGACCGGGGTGCATCCTGAAACCTACCCTGTGGTCGAACAAATCATCGTCAAAACGGCCAAGCCCATCCAAGAGATCATGGGCCGAGCTGATGTCTTGAAAACCCTCAAACCTGAGCTGTTCGCCAACGACCGATTTGGCGCCATCACCATCCAAGACATCTTGGGTGAGCTGGAAAAACCGGGCCGCGACCCGCGCCCAGACTTCAAGGTGGCACGCTTGGCCGATGGGGTGGAAGACATCAAGGACTTGAAAGAGGGCATGACGCTCGAAGGCACCGTGAGCAACGTCGCCCAGTTCGGCGCATTCATCGATTTGGGCGTGCACCAAGACGGCCTGGTCCATGTGAGCCAATTGGCCAACAAGTTCGTTACCGACGCGCGTGAGGTGGTCAAGACCGGCGACATCGTCAAGGTGAAAGTGCTCGAAGTGGATGTGGCCCGCAAGCGCATCAGCCTGACCATGAAACTCGACGCGGCCCCTGCACGGCGCGATGGGCCAAGGGACAACAAGTTTGAAGGGGCAGGGCGAGACAACCGCCAGCGTGGGGCAGGATCGGGCGCTGGCGGCTACACCTCGCCACCGGCAGCCGGTGCCGGCTCGGCCATGGCCAGTGCGTTTGCCAAGCTGCAGGGGTTGAAGAAGTAAACACCATGCAAGCCCTCCACATCCACGCAGGCCCCAAGGCCCTGGCCCACATCCGTGAGCACGGTCTCAAGCCGCAGCACATTGGCGTCATTCCAGGGGCAGCCGGTGGGCCAAAAGGACTGATCCTCGGGCCCTTGGACCGCTTCATTTTTGGCGAATGGCTTGCGCAAAGCAGCCAAAGTGTGGACCTGGTGGGCGCTTCAATCGGTGCATGGCGCATGGCCACCGCCTGCCTGAACGACTCAGTGGCGGCGTTTGCACGGCTAGAGCGCGACTACATCCAGCAGCACTACGAACCGCTGCCCGGCCAAAAGAGCGTGAGTGCGCAGCAAGTCAGCGATGCTTTTGGACAAAGCCTGCAGGCCTTTTATGGCGGGCGCATCCAAGAGGCGCTGAGCCACCCCCGCTTTCGGCTGCACATCATGACCTCGCACGGGCGGCATGTGCTGCACCGCGAACACCCCTTGGCCACGCCGCTGGGGTATGCGGGGGCTTTTTTGAGCAATGCCCTGAGTCGCCGCGCCTTGGGCGGCTGGCTGGAGCGGGTGGTTTTTTCTGCGCAAGGTGCTGCGCTGCCTTTTGACGCGCAAGATTTCCGCACCCTCAAGGTCGCCTTGACCGAGGGCAACTTCATGCCCGCGCTGCAAGCGAGCTGCGCCATCCCGTTTGCGCTGAAAGCCGTGCACGACATCCCCGGCGCACCGGCTGGCGCGTATTGGGACGGCGGCATCACCGACTACCACTTGCACCTGAACTGGACGGCACCCACGGCTGCACAGGGCCCCGAACGCGCCATCGTGCTGTACCCCCATTTTCAGAAAAATGTGGTGCCAGGATGGCTCGACAAAGCGCTCAAGTGGCGGCACGGCGCCACCCCGTTTTTGGACAACACGCTTGTGCTGGCCCCCAACCCCGAATGGGTCAAAACACTGCCCAACGGCAAACTGCCCGACCGTCAGGATTTCATGACCTATGACCGCGATCTGGCGGGTCGGGTGAAGGTGTGGCAAGCCGCAGCCAGTGCGAGCCAGCAACTGGCGGATGAGTTTGCACAGTGGCTTGCACGGCCCGATTTGAAGGACATTCGGCCCCTTTAACGGCTGTGTTGCCGTGCAAACGGCCTGTCAAATGGCGGGCTGGGATAATCAGGGCATGCAACCTGATACCCCTTACCTCACCGCCGCCCTCTACAAATTCGTCGACCTGCCCGACTTCACCGATCTGCAAGGCCCTTTGCAAGCCTGTTGCGAGGCCAACGAGGTCAAAGGCACCTTGCTTTTGGCGCACGAGGGCATCAACGGAACGATCGCCGGGCCCGAAGTTGGCATACGCACGGTGTTGGCATTTTTGCGTGCCGATCCGCGCCTGGCCAGCCTGGTGCACAAGGAGTCGTGGAGTCCCAAGCCGCCGTTCACCCGCATGAAGGTCAAGCTCAAAAAAGAGATCGTCACCTTGCGCGTGCCCGAGCTCGACCCCAACAAGACCGTGGGCCAGTACGTCAAACCCGCCGACTGGAACGCCTTGCTGGCCGACCCGGACGTGGTCGTCATCGACACGCGCAACGACTATGAGGTGGCGATTGGCACCTTCAAGGGCGCGGTCAACCCGAACATCAAGAACTTTGTGCAACTGCCCGCCTGGCTGGACGCGCAGCCGCATTTGCAGGGCGACGCCGCCAAAAAGACCAAGGTGGCCATGTTTTGCACAGGCGGTATCCGCTGCGAAAAATCCACCGCGCTCATGAAAATGCGCGGCTTTGATGAGGTGTTCCACCTCGAAGGCGGCATCCTCAAGTATTTGGAAGAAATTCCGCCCGAGCAAAGCATTTGGGAAGGCGAGTGCTTTGTATTTGATGAGCGCGTGAGCGTAGGCCACGGTTTGGGCATGGGCAGCCATGATCTGTGCCGCTCTTGCCGCTGGCCGCTGAGCGAACAAGACAAGTTGTCGCCACACTATGTTTTGGGCGTCAGCTGCGAGCACTGCCATGACCAGCGCACACCCGAGCAAAAAGAAAAGCTGGCCGAACGCCAGCGGCAAGTGGTGCTGGCCGAAGCGCGGGGCGAAATCCATGTGGGTGCCAAGATGCCCAGCCACGACGCGCCTTGAAACCGCCTTGAAACCGCCTCTTGCATGAGCGACTTCATTCCTTTTGTGCAAGAGCTGCTCGAAGGCTGGGGCACCGTGTCTGCCCGGCGCATGTTAGGCGGACATGGCCTGTACCACGAGGGGCTGATGTTTGCCATCGTCATGAACCAGCAGCTGTTCTTGAAAGCCGATGCGCAAAACCGCCCTGAATTTGAGGCCCTGGGCCTCACGCCCTTCACCTACCTCATGAAGGGCAAAGAGATTGCTTTGTCTTACTGGTCTGCGCCCGATGCGGTATTTGATGATCCCACCGAGGCCGTGCGTTGGGCTCGCTCGGCGTGGGATGCTGCAGCGCGAGGGCATTTGGCCAAAGCACAGGCCAGGGAGAAGGCCAAAGCCCGGTTGAAAACCCGTTCTGTTCGGGCATTTTCAGCGCGCTGACACTCACCCGCAGGGGTTAAGCTTCTCAAATAAGTAAGACCTGACCAGGCCCCGTTGGCCCTCACAGGCTTGTCAACAGCATGTCCCGGTATTCGTCTGCCGAAGCAATGCGCGGGTTGGTCTTGTGGCAGTGGTCGGCCAATGCCCCGGTGATGACCGCTTCAAACTGCCCTTCGGTCACACCCATCGCGCCCAAGCCGGTGGGCAAGCCCAGCCGAGCACACATGTCGCGGATGGCGTCGGGGATGTCCGAGCCGCTTTGCAGGCCCATGGCCTGAGCCATGCGGTTCAGGCGATTGTCTTTTTGCACCGACTCGGCCGCTGCGTTGAAACGCACCACGGCCGGCAAAAACATGGCGTTCAAGGTGCCGTGGTGCAAGCGTGGGTTCACGCCACCCAGGCTGTGGCTCAGCGAGTGCACGCAGCCCAGCCCTTTTTGGAAGGCCATGGCACCTTGCATGCTGGCGCTCATCATGTTCAAACGCGCTTCGCGGTCCTGGCCGTTGGTGGTGGCACGTTCGATGTGGGCCCAAGCTCTGGCCAAGCCATCCAGCGCAATGCCGTCAGCGGGCGGGTTGAAGGGCGCGGCCATGAAGGTTTCCATGCAGTGCGCTACGGCGTCCATGCCGGTGGCGGCGGTCAGCATGGGCGGCAGTCCGAAGGTCAGTTCGGGATCGCAAATGGCGGCTTTGGGCACGATGAACCAACTGTGAAAACCCACTTTGCGACCGTCGTCCAGGATCAAAATCGCGCCCCGGGCCACTTCGCTGCCGGTGCCGCTGGTGGTGGGCACGGCGATGATGGGGGCCACTCGGTCGGTGATTTTGAGCGAGCCGCCTTCGATGGTGGCGTAGGTTTTGAGCGGACCTTCGTGGCTGACGGCAATGGCCACGCCCTTGGCGCAGTCAATCGCCGAGCCTCCGCCCACCGCGATCAAGCCGTCGCAACCGTGTTCTGAGTACATGGCCGCTGCGGTGCGAACCGCCGATTCGGTTGGGTTGGACGGGGTCTGGTCAAACACCGTGACCGGCAAACCGGGCAGGGCATCGAGTGCTTTTTGCAACACGCCAGCGGCCTTGACGCCAGCGTCGGTCACGATCAAGGGTTTGTGGATCCCCACGCGTTCGCATTCGGCTTGCAGCAGCTTGACTGCGCCAAAGTCGATCTGGATCTGGGTGACGTAATTGATGAAGGACATGGGGCAATACTCCAAACTGTTGCGCCCAACAACGACCAGGTGACAGACCTGGGGCGGCAGGGCGTTGTACGATCAAAGCCCATTTTGAGGCAGGAATGCCCTTTGGGCATCCAGGTGCTGTCACCCTTGTTGGCCCTGGCCTTTCTCACTTGCCACTTTTGCTGTTTGAACCGATCTCACCACCCACGGCCCTGTCGATCTTTTTGCCCATGAGCAGCCACCACACCAACCCCCGCGCCCTTTTGAACGCCGCCACACGCAGCCTGATCGAACGGGTGCACCGCGCAGGTCGTCCGCCCATGACCGCCATGACGCCTGCTCAAGCCCGTGCTTTTTACGACATCGGCGGGCCCATGCTGGACCTGCAACCCGCACCGCTCGTCGATCGCGTGGAAGACATTGCCCTGTTGGCCCGCGATGGGCATGCCATGCCCGCCCGGCTTTACGCCCCCAAACAAGTGACTGGCGAGTCTGCTTTGCCTGTGTTGCTGTACATCCACGGCGGAGGCTTCACCGTGGGCAGCCTGACGACCCACGATGTGCTGTGCCGCCAGCTCTCACGCCACGGGCACTGCGCTGTGGTTTCGCTGGACTACCGTCTGGCGCCGGAGCACCGATTTCCGACTGCGGTGCACGACAGCTGGGATGCGCTGAACTGGTTGCATCAAAACGGCCAGACCCTGGGTTTGGACGGCACTCGCCTGGCCGTGGGCGGCGACAGCGCAGGCGGCACGCTCAGCGCCGTGTGCGCCTTGATGGCCCGCGATGCGGGCTTGAAACTGGCTTTGCAGTTGTTGTTTTATCCAGGCTGCGGCGGGCGGCAAGACACGGCCTCGCACCACACATTTGCCGACGGTTTCATGCTCGACAAAGAGACCATCGACTGGTTTTTTGACGGCTATATCGACAAAGCCGACCGCGACGACTGGCGCTTTGCCCCCGGTAACGCCCCCGACCACAGTGGCCTGGCACCCACCTGGATCGGTTTGGCCGAATGCGATCCGCTGGTGGACGAGGGCGTGCAATACGCCGACACCTTGCGCATGGCGGGTGTGCCGGTCGACCTTGAAATTTACAAAGGCGTGGTGCATGGGTTCATCACCATGGGCCGCGCCATTCCCGACGCCCTGCAAGCGCATGCTGATGCGGGCAGGGCCCTGAAACACGCTTTTGAAAGTTGAACCGATGAAACGCCAAGATTTCCGTTTTTCTCACCGCATGCGCGTGCGCTGGGTCGAAGTTGACATGCAAAAAATCGTGTTCAACGGTCACTACCTCATGTATTTCGACACCGCCGTGACCGACTATTGGCGGCAACTGGCCATGCCTTACGCCGACACCATGCACCAATTGGGTGGTGATTTGTTCGTCAAAAAGGCCAGCGTCGAATACCACGCCAGCGCAGAGATGGACGATTTTTTGGAGGTGTGCATGCGCTGCGACCGCATCGGCAACTCGTCCATGAACTTTGCGGGAGCGATTTTTAGGGGCGATGAACTGCTGATCACCAGCGAGCTGGTCTATGTGTACGCCGACCCGGTGGCCAAAAAAAGCCAGCCCATTCCGGCCCCGCTGCGCGACATGCTCGAAGGCTTTGAGCGTGGCGAAGACATGGTGCAAGTGCATGTGGGGTCGTGGCACGACTTTCAGAAACATGCCAGCCCGCTGCGCACCGAGGTGTTTGTACACGAGCAAAAGGTGCCTGCCGAATTGGAGTGGGACCACGCCGACAACACCGCCTTGCACGCCGTGGCCCTGAACCGAATGGGCATGCCATTGGCCACAGGCCGCTTGTTGCAACACGCCCCTGGTGTGGCCCGCATTGGCCGCATGGCTGTTAAAAAACAAATGCGCGGCAGCGATTTGGGCCACCGTGTGCTGCAAGCCCTGATGAATGCGGCCAAAGACCGGGGCGATACCCAAGTCGTTTTGCACGCGCAGTGCAGCGCAGAAGGCTTTTACAAACGCTCAGGATTTAGGCCGCATGGCGCGGTTTTTGAAGAAGCGGGGATTGCTCACATCGAGATGGTGCGTGAATTGAGCTGACAGTCCTGCCACTGACCCTTCAGGACTTGACGCCTCGCAGACGCCAATCGCTGAAGTCGTCAGCAAGGTTGGCGCCAGCTGGGCCACTTAGCTGAGCCACTTAGATGTCTGCAAGCAAGGCGTAGGGCAAGGGCAACAATTCCAAGGCCGCACCTTCGGCCGTGCCCGCATGCCAGCCTTTTTGCATGCTCTCGAGCGTGCCGCTCACCAGCGCATCAAAACCTTGGCCATCGGGCCGAGCTGCGCTCAGCACCACCGTGGCGCAAGCTTGCTCTGGGTCGGCCGGGGTGAAAACGTCTTGTCCGGGCGTCAGTGACACGGGGCTGTGCACCAGTGCTGTACGGCGCTTGAGCGTGCCGCGAAACTGGCTGCGGGCCACCACTTCTTGGCCGGGGTAGCAGCCTTTTTTGAAGTTGACACCGCCCACCGATTCGTAATTGAGCATTTGCGGCACAAAGGCCTCGAACACGGGCTGGGTGAGCAGCGTCACGCCGCTCATCACTTCAGCCCATTGCCAGACTTCGCTGGACAATTCGGGGCCTTCAGGCAGTGCCTTGCTGATTGGTGCCAGCCACAAGGCGCGAGGCACTTGGACGTTGCTCAGCACAGACGGGTACAAGGCCACGGCATAGGCACCCGCCATCTCAACGGTGTGCCACGGTGCGGCATCGCCCAGCAGCACCTTGGCACGGTCGCCCAGCAAACCGCGCAATTGCCATTGGCCTGTGGCATCGGTCATTTTGACTTTGGCACGCAGCACAAACATGGACAAGCGCTTGAGGGTCTGGGCCAACAAGTCGAGGCTCAAGACCAACAAAATCGTGTCGGGCGCGGTTTTGACGACGATCAAACTGGCCTGCATGCGGCCCTTGGCCGAGCAAAAAGCCGCCAAACGCGATTGACCCACGGGCAAGAGCAGGACATCGTTGCTCAATTGCTTGTGCAAAAAATCGGCAGCGTCTTCGCCCTGGGCCTGAATCACGCCCCAATGGGGCAGGGCGCTGACGCCGTTCAAGGCCAGGTGGTGGGCGGGGCTGGTGTTTGCAGGGGTGTTCATGTAGCGGCTCGGTCGTCTGGCAAGGACGTGAATTATCATCCCCCCACGTTTTACCCCCCGAACAAAGGACATGGCCGTGCTCAAAGGCTTGATGAAGTTACTGACAAGCCTGCTGGTGATTGCGCTGGGCCTGGGCGCCGGGGCTTTTTGGTGGCTTCAACAGCCGCTGAACACGCGCCAAGCCGCGCTGGATTTGTCCATCGAGCCAGGCACATCGCCCAAAGCGATTGCTCAGGCCGCGGCCGATGCCGGTGCGCAGACCTCGCCCACCTTGCTTTACGCCTGGTTTCGCCTGTCGGGTCAGTCGCGCCAAATGCGGGCGGGCAGCTACGAAATTGCGCCGGGCACCACGCCCCAAGGCCTGCTGAACATGCTGGTGCGGGGCGAAGAAAGCTTGCGCACCGTGACGATTGTGGAAGGCTGGAACTGGCGACAAGTGCGTCAGGTATTGGCCAAGGCCGAGCACCTCAAGCCCGACAGCCGCAGCTTGGCCGATGAGGCTGTGATGGCGCAACTCGGTCGCCCAGGCGTGGCCCCAGAAGGGCGTTTTTACCCGGACACCTATGCCTATGCCAAAGGCAGCAGCGATTTGGCTGTTTTGCAACGCGCCATGAAGTCCATGGACAAGCAACTGCAACACGCCTGGGATGCCCGGCAAGCCGGTGTGTCGGTCAAGTCGCCCGAAGAAGCCCTGACGTTGGCCAGCATCGTCGAAAAAGAAACCGGCAAAGGCGCTGACCGCCCTTTGATTTCGGGCGTATTCAATAACCGACTGCGCATTGGCATGCGATTGCAGACCGACCCGACGGTGATTTATGGCTTAGGCGAAGCCTTTGACGGCAACTTGCGCCGCGGCCACTTGACCTCCGACACGCCCTGGAACACCTACACGCGCGCCGGTTTGCCACCCACGCCTATTGCGATGCCCGGCAAAGCCGCTTTGCTCGCCGCGGTGCAACCGGCCAAAACGCAGGCCCTGTACTTTGTGGCCAAGGGCGATGGCAGCAGCCACTTCAGCGCCACGCTGGATGAACACAACCGGGCCGTCAACCGCTACCAGCGCGGACAATGACGCAGCCCGCCGGGCAGACAGGCTCAGTTCCTCGTCTGGCCCTTGCGCGGCTTCAGCGACAATTGAATATTCACATCACACCTATATGACACGCGGCACATTCATCAGTTTTGAGGGCATCGACGGTGCGGGCAAATCCACACACATTGAGCGCGTGGCCCAGCTGTTCCGGGAAGCGGGCAGGGCGGTGGTGCTCACCCGCGAACCCGGCGGCACCCCTGTGTCCGAAAAGCTGCGCGAATTGGTGTTGCACAAACCTATGGACGCGCTGACCGAAGCGCTGTTGATGTTTGCCGCCCGCCGAGAGCACTTGGTGCAGGTGATAGAGCCCGCGCTGGCCCGAGGCGATGCGGTCTTGTGTGACCGTTTCACCGATGCCACCTTTGCCTACCAAGGCGGTGGGCGCGGCTTCGACTGGCAGGTGCTGGCCCAGCTCGAACGCATGGTGCAGGCTTTGCCCGATGGGGCTTTGCGCCAGCCGGATTTGACGGTCTGGTTCGACCTAGATCCCCATATCGCCGCCCAGCGCTTGGCCTCGGCGCGTGTGCCTGACAAGTTCGAAGCGCAGCCCGCTGACTTCTTTGCCGCTGTGCGTGCGGGCTATGCCCAACGCCAAACCGAAATGCCGGCCCGTTTTGCCCGGATCGATGCCGCCCAGTCCATCGAGGCGGTCGGGGCTGACGTGAGCCGTGTGGTCGGCGCATGGCTGAATCGGGCTGCCCCATGAGCGCCACCTTGAACGCCCCTTGGATCGCCCGCCAAGCCACCGATTTGCTGGCCCAGCGCGGGCATGCTTGGTTGCTGCAAGGCCCGTCGGGCTTGGGCCAATACGATTTGGCGCTGGCTTTGGTGTCGGCTTGGTTGTGCGAAAAGCCCACGCCTCAAGGCGCTTGTGGCGATTGCCCCAGTTGCCACGCCATTGCCGTGCACACCCACGCCGACTTGGCTGTGCTGATGCCCGAGACGGTGATGATCGAGTTGGGCTGGCCCTTGTCTGAAAAAGCGCAAGACGAGATCGACAAAAAATCCCGCAAGCCCAGCAAAGAGATCCGTGTGGACGCGATGCGCGATGCGGTGGAGTTTTCGCAGCGCACCGACGCCCGAGGGCGCGGTAAAGCGGTGCTGGTCTTTCCGGCCGAGCGGATGAACACCATCACGGCCAATGCCTTGCTCAAAACACTCGAAGAGCCACCGGGCGATGTGCGCTTTGTGCTGGCCACCGAAGCCAGCCACATGCTGCTGCCCACCATCCGCAGCCGCTGCTTGGCCCACACCATGAAGTGGCCAGAAGCCGACGAAGCGCTGTCCTGGCTCACAGGGCAGGGTGTGCAAGCACCTGTGGCGCACGCTTTGCTGCGCAGCGCAGGTGGCAGACCAACCGATGTGTTGCGGCAGGCCGAATCGGGTTTGTCCCCCGAATGGTGGGCAGCGTTGCCCAAAGCCATGCGCCAAGGCGATGCGAGGCATTTGGCCGACATGAGCCCCGCTCAGGCCATTGACGCCTTGCAAAAGCTTTGTCACGACCTGGTGTTGCGCCAATCCGGTGCTGCGCCGCGCTTTTTTGATGCTGCTCAGTTGCCCGCTACCTCGGCATCGGTCACGGGCTTGACCGATTGGTTCAAGCGCCTGATGCAATCGGCCCGCACCGCCGAGCACCCCTTCAATGCCGGTCTGATGCTCGAAGCGCTGACCGCCGATGCCCAACAAACCCTGCTGTCCAAGGGCTGAACGATGTACACCGATTCCCATTGCCACCTCAATTTTCCAGAGCTGATGAGCCAGCTGGACAGCATCCAGCAGGCCATGGAAGCCGCCCAAGTGACCCGTGCCCTGTGCATTTGCACCACGATGGAAGACTTTGACAGCGTGCACGGCTTGGCCATGGCGCACGACAACATGTGGGCGACGGTGGGCGTGCACCCCGACAACGAAGGCGTGCGCGAGCCCAGTTTGCAAGACCTGCTCGATGGTGCGGCGCGGGCCAAGGTGGTGGCCATTGGCGAGACAGGGCTCGACTATTACCAGATGGACGAGCGCAAAGGCGGGCGCACCATCGCGGACATGGAATGGCAGCGTGAGCGGTTTCGCACCCACATTCGGGCTGCGCGTCAAACCGGCTTGCCCTTGGTCATTCACACCCGCCAAGCGTCGGATGACACCATTGCCATCCTGAAAGAAGAGGGCGAGTCAGGTGGCGCCGGTTCGGCCGGGGGTGTTTTTCACTGCTTTACCGAAAGCATGCAAGTGGCCAAGGCGGCTTTGGACTTGGGGTTTTACATCTCTTTGTCGGGCATCTTGACCTTCAAGACCGCTGCTGATCTGCGTGAGGTGGCCAAATTTGTCCCCGATGACCGCCTGCTGATCGAGACCGACAGCCCCTATTTGGCTCCTGTGCCTTACCGAGGCAAGCTGAACAACCCGTCTTATGTGCCGTATGTGGCCAAGTTATTGGGTGAGCTGCGCGGCTCGACTTCGGAGGCGATTGGCGAATTGACGACTCGCAATTTCTTGAATTTGTTCGCCAAAACAGCCCTCTAAAACCTCATGTTAAAGATTCATTTAATTAAAAAAGTTGTTGTTTTAATTGGATTTATTTTTCTTAACCTGTCTTCCTGGGCAGGTTCTTACGAAGATTATTTCAAAGCGGTTCAGTTCGACGATGTCAGGACTGTTCAGGCTTTGCTGCAACGCGGGTTTGACCCGAACACCGTCAATCCGGCAGGTCATTCTGGCCTGATGCTGGCTGTGCGCGAGCCTTCGCCCAAGGTCGCAACGTTGTTGCTTGGCTGGCCCAAAGTCAAAGTCGAAGTCCGCAACGACAAGGATGAAAGCGTTTTGATGTTGGCTGCACTCAAGGGCTATTTGCCCTTGGTCAAGCAGTTGGTCGAACTCGACGCCGATGTGAACAAACCCGGCTGGACACCTTTGCATTACGCCGCATCCACGGGCCAAGTGGCGGTGATTGAATATTTGCTCGAAAACAGCGCGTACATCGACGCTGAATCGCCCAACGGCAGCACGCCCTTGATGATGGCGGCCATGTACGGCAGCCCTGAAGCGGTCAAGGTCTTGATCCAGGCCGGTGCCGATTTGAATATCAAAAACCAGTTGGGCCTGACGGCTCTCGATTTCGCCGTGCGTGGCAATCGCCAAAACGCCAAAGAGTTGATTGAAACAGGCCTGCAGCGCGAGGCTGCGCGTGCGGCCAAGGCCCAGTCGACAATGCCTGCGTCCGTCGATCCATCTGCAACAGTCAACGCAAGCGGTCGCTAGCGCCGTTTTTTGCCGACAGCGGCTGCTGCGTCCGGACTCGCATTTGAAACGGCGAAACCAGATTAGTGATCCGATGCCTTGGATTCATGACCAATTCACCCGTCCATAAGTTCATACGATGTATATTATGTTAAGTGACATCTGTCAAAGAAGTTGATTAAATTAAGAAAATTATGTGAGCAAGCGCGCGATGCATGGCAAAATCTCGCCGTTCTATTCATCTGGAGAAAAATCTTGAACAAAGCAGAACTAATTGAAGCATTGGCCAAAGAAACTGACATGTCCAAAGCCGCTGCCGGCCGTGCAGTAAGCGCTCTGGTTGACATCATCACCAAGACCGTTGCCAAAAAACAAGACGTGCAACTGATTGGCTTTGGTACCTTCAAAGCTGCCAAGCGTGCCGCACGCGTTGGCAAGAACCCACGCACTGGCGAGAAGCTGAAAATCGCAGCGGCAACCGTGCCCCGTTTCAGCGCTGGTGCCGCTTTCAAAGCCGCTGTGAACAAGAAGAAGTAATTTCCAATTGCTTCCGCCGAAAGGCAGCCATGGTGATCCACCTGGCTGCCTTTTTTCATGGCCGTTTGCTGAAGGGGCAATCAGCCGTTTTGGCCTACGCGCTTGTGCGTGATAGCGAACTGTGCGAGCGCATGTGATGAGATAAGTTGTGTGGGTCTGGTGTTTTGTCTCACCACCAAGAAAGCCCAACATGACCCCTCAAAAATATGCTTACATGGCTTGCCTGGCTCCGCTACTGGCTTTGTGGCTACCGCATAACGTACAAGCACAAAGACCCGACGATCAAGTCCCACGCAAAGCACAGCGGCAAGTTAAGCCAGCCCAGCACCCGCCGCAGATGAAGAAAGCGCCGAGTCAACGCCCCGCTTCTAAGCCGCAACACAAAGAGCGTTGGCACCCCAATCAGCCGTCTACAGACATGCCGCACCACATGCTTGTGCCCTCGCCTGTTGCAGACATTCAGATCGGTCGGTATTTCCAATCGCACCATCTGGCGCTAGCAAAAAGCTATTACAGCAGGCCTGAGAACATGGGGTTTTGCCCACCGGGTTTGGCCAAAAAAGGATCTGGCTGCCTGCCTCCGGGGCAGGCCAAACTGTGGCGCAAGGGTGAGCGATTGCCCCTGGGTGTCGTTTATTACGACGTGCCCAGATCGGTGGTTGTCACATTGGGCGTGCCACCGCCGGGCTACAAATATGTCCGTGTCGCCTCCGATATCTTGTTGATTGCCATAGGCACCAGCATGGTGATCGATGCGATGGAAGATTTGGTTCGCTAGGGCGAAACCACCTGCGTGGCCAGGATCAATGGCTTGCTCGCCTGCAAGCCGTTGCAGAAAATCTGGGTGCATGCCTGAAGTGACCGACAATCAAGCTCTTTGACTTTCGGTTGGCAGCGGCTTTATGGCGATTCAATGGTTTCCTGGACACATGCACCTCACGCGCAAGGCGATTGGGGAACGCATCAAAGACATCGACGTTGTCATCGAAATGCTCGACGCCCGCTTGCCCGGCTCCAGTGCCAACCCGATGCTGGCCGAGCTGATTCAAGGCAAACCGGGCCTCAAAATCCTGAGTAAGCAAGACTTGGCCGACCCGGTTCAAACCACTGCCTGGTTGAGCCACTACAACGCCTTGCCTGATGTGCGGGCCTTGGGCTTGGACACCAGCATGGTCTCTCCCACCAAGGCCTTGATTGAAGCTTGCCAACTGTTGGCACCCAACCGGGGCGGCATGGTCAAACCCATGCGCGTGCTGATTTGCGGCATCCCCAACGTCGGCAAATCCACTTTGATCAACACCCTCAAAGGCAAACGCGCTGCCAAAACGGGCGACGAAGCGGGTGTGACCAAACTGGAGCAGCGCATCACGCTGGCCGATGATTTTTATTTGTACGACACGCCTGGCGTTCTGTGGCCACGCATCATCGTCGAGCAAAGCGGTTTCAACTTGGCTGCCAGTGGTGCCATCGGCGTGAACGCGTTTGACGAAGAAGTTGTGGCGCTGGAGTTGCTGAACTACCTGATCCCTAACTACCCGCAAGCGCTGGAAACTCGCTACAAAATCAAAGACGTGGCCAGCCACACCGACGAAACCATGCTTGAAGCCATTGCCCGCCAACGCGGCGCGATCCAAAGCGGTGGGCGTGTGAACACGACCAAGGCGGCAGAGCTGGTGATCCACGACTTCCGCTCTGCCGCACTGGGCCGCATCACGCTGGAAACGCCCGAAGAATTTGCACACTGGTTGGCTGAAGGCAAAAAAGCCGACGCTGAACGCACTCAGCGCAAAGAAGGCTCGAAAAAAGCCAAAAAGCAGGCCCGCGAATGAACCCCGGCCAAAACCTGCCCACGCACCGCACCACGCCGGACAAAGAGGCCATCGCCCTCCTCCCCCCATTCGAGAGGCTCGGACTGGACCGCATCACTTTGGTCACGACCGGCACGCAAGCCAATCGAGCCTATGAGCAACTCGTGGTCGCAACAGCTTGGGGTTTTGACACTGAATCCAAACCGACCTTCAAGGTGGGCGAACAGTCTGACGGCCCCCACATCCTGCAACTGTCCACGCCTGAGCGGGCTTGGGTCTTTCAGTTGCACGAGCCCGAATGCCGCGCCGTGGCCGCAGATTTGCTGGCCTTGAAAGGGATCGCCAAAGCCGGTTTTGGGCTGGGCGACGACCGCAAACGCATCATCCACAAGCTGGGCGTAGAGCCGCAAGGCATCTTGGAACTCAACACGGTCTTCCACCAACGCGGCTACCGCAAAGACATGGGCGTCAAAGGCGCCGTGGCCGTGCTGTTCAACCAGCGCTTCATGAAATCCAAAAAAGCAGCCACCAGCAACTGGGCCAATGCCCGCTTGACCGAATCGCAGCTCGTTTATGCGGCCAACGACGCGTATGCGGCGATTCGGGTGTGGCAAGCGCTGGGCTTGGCGTGAGGCCGCGGCGTGTCTTCGAACCCTAAAATCTCCGCCAATTCACGCGCAGAGTTCGCGATTGGCCTCTTCATTGATCCACCCCATGCTTGACCCTATCGGCCACAGCGCCGCCCCACTGTCACCCCATGCCAGCTCGGTGCTGGCATTTGCCAACCGCCACTGGCGCGTGCGTCGGCCCAAACCCTTTGTGCTGGTGATCGAAGGCGAAGTGGGCCAAGACAGCGCGGCCCCCAGCGACTACCTGCACGAACAACTGCTCTTGCCCGAATGGCGCGAGGCCTTTTACCAATTGGTCGATGCCACCGGCTTGGTGGTGTGCCTGAACGTGCACACCCAACACCCCAGCTACCGCGATGTGCGCGGGCGCTCCAGCAAAGGGCGCCTCAGCCAAGGCGAGTACTACCACCACGACGGCTGCACAGGCCCCGTGAAACCGCGCTTCGTTGAAATCCGCTGCCCCATTCAACCCCAAACACGCGGCGTGGCCACCGCCGTGGCACCGCACCGCGATGTGGTCAAAGCCATGGTGCAAGTGCTGCCCGCCGAATTGGCAGCCAGTGCCGCCTTGGCAGGCCAAAGCATGAGCACCGCAGACCTGGCCCAGATGGACGATGCCGCGCTCGACCAATTGCAGGGCCTCATCACCCGCACCGTGCGCAAAAAGCTCAACGCCGAAGGCGCTCGCAGCTACTTCCGCCAAGTGGACGCCGCGGCCAACGCCTACTTTGAGCCCTGGGCCTTGGGTGAAAGCCGCTTCATTGCCAACGCCAACAGCGGCGTGACCATGCAACACCGCCGCGCCTACCAAGCCCCACACACGGGCGGCGTGGCCAATGGCCACCTGGTCAAGCGCTGGACGAACGAAGAACTGCTCTTACCCGGCCAAGTGGCAGACCAAGCCCTGATTGCTGCGCTGTGCAGCGAAGAAGGTGATGACGCGGATGGGGAGCGGGCTGAGGGGTGCTACCTTGGGGCGCATTGAGATGTGGTGAATAAGCCGTTTGATCGCCGCATAAATTGAGGTGATTGCCAGACATTCGCAGAATACAAAAAAGCCCGGACAGTTTCCTGTCCGGGCTTCTTCGTTTACAGCGCGAAGCGTTTACTTCTTGCTTGGAGGCAAGTCCGTGCAGCTGCCGTGCGCCACCTCTGCCGCCATGCCAATGCTTTCGCCCAGCGTGGGGTGGGGGTGAATGGTTTTGCCGATGTCCACGGCGTCTGCGCCCATCTCGATGGCCAGGGCGATCTCGCCGATCATGTCGCCGGCGTGGGTGCCGACGATGCCGCCACCGACGATGCGGTGGGTTTCCTCATCGAAGAGCAGCTTGGTGAAGCCTTCGTCGCGGCCGTTGGCGATCGCGCGGCCGGATGCCGTCCAGGGGAACAAGCCCTTCTTGACCTTGATGCCTTGAGCCTTGGC